>Ga0180223_1000382_pt1 | contig 60689 bp, 58 predicted proteins | sample eDN5th30CKraftOP_FD_151337 | JGI IMG/M metagenome (GOLD analysis project Ga0180223, IMG submission 151337) | Enriched Organic Plus compost microbial communities from Emeryville, California, USA - eDNA 5th pass 30_C Kraft OP (version 2) (version 2) ... | reverse complement strand
CCGGCGGAATCCCCGAAGCCAGCGACAGGCGCCGCCGCTCGGCCAGCACCTTGGCCCCGTAGCCGCCGTCGCTGGGGCCCGTGGCGCCGACGTAGCAAGCCAGCCCGCCCGACACCGAACCGCGCCGCTTGATGCAGTCGTGCAGTATCTGCGTGCCCACGCGGATGTTGGCAATGGGGTTCAACGCGCCGCCGGAGCCGCCGTCGACATCCTCGAACTTGTCCTTGTGCACCTTGGTCATCACCTGCATCAGGCCCTGCGCCCCCACATGACTTTCGGCAAAGGGGTTGTAGCGCGATTCGATGGCGATGACCGCCAGCAGCAGCAGGGGGTCTATCTGCTTTTCCTTGCCCACCACGAAGACCGTCTGGATCAGCACCCCCGCCACGTCGTGCGCGATCTTGTATTTGCGCGCGATGTAGCTGCGCAGCGCCTGGCTTTGCACCTTGGTGACGCCGGGGATGGAGAAGGAGTCCAGCGCCTCGAGGGCTTCGGCGAATGTCTTGGGCGCGGGCCGGGTGCCGGATGCGCGCGGCGGGGCGATGGTCTCGTCCGGCGCGGAAGCCCGACGGGCTTCCTGGCCGGACAGCTGCGCAGCCAGTTCCGGCCCCGCCTGCGGCTCTTCCGGTTCGGCCGGGCGCAGGCTGACCAGCAGCGCGGCATGCATCTGGTGCGACTGGTCGCGCAGCGACGGCACGGCTACGCTGAGCACCACCGTGACCAGCACGGCGATGCCCAGGTAGACAGCGGCGACGTGCATCACTTCGGCCCCCTGGCGCAGCAGCCCGCGCAAGAATCGGCCCGGCAGCGGCCCGGAACGCATGTCCAGCATCAGTTCTACCCAATAAAATACGGAAAGCCGATGTTAACCTTAGTCCGACCCCGGAACCAACCAGCGAGAAATCCTTGAAATACCGAGACCTGCGCGACTTTGTCGCGCAACTGGAAAGCGCGGGCGAACTCAAGCGCATCGCCCATCCCGTTTCCACCGCCCTGGAAATGACCGAGATCGGCGACCGGGTACTGCGCGCCCAGGGCCCCGCCCTGCTGTTCGAGCACCCCATGCATGGCGGGCGGCGCGCCGCCATGCCCGTGCTGGCCAATCTGTTCGGCACGCCCGGACGCGTGGCGCGCGGCATGGGGGCGGACCAGGTCGAGGCCCTGCGCGACATCGGCGAACTGCTGGCCTCGCTGCGCGAGCCCGAGGCGCCGCGCGGCCTGCGCGACGCGCTGGCCAAAGTCTCGATGCTGAAGGCCGCGCTGTGGGACATGAGCCCGAAGCGGGTCAAAAGCCCCGCCTGCCAGGAAATCGTGCTGGAAGGCGAAGACGTGGACCTGAACGCCATCCCCCTGCAGACTTGCTGGCCGGAGGACGCCGCGCCGCTGCTGACCTGGGGCCTGGTCATCACGCGCGGGCCCAATGCGCGCCGCCAGAACCTGGGCATCTACCGCCAGCAGCTCATCGGCCGCAACAAGCTCATCATGCGCTGGCTGTCGCACCGGGGCGGCGCGCTGGATTTCCGCGACCATGCCCTGGCGCACCCCGGCCAGCCCTTTCCCATTGCCGTGGCGCTGGGCGCCGACCCCGCCACCACGCTGGGCGCCGTCACCCCGGTGCCCGACAGTCTGTCCGAATACCAGTTCGCCGGCCTGCTGCGCGGCTCGCGCACCGAAGTCGCCCAGGCCCTGGGCAGCGAGCTGTCGGTGCCCGCCTATGCCGAAATCGTGCTGGAGGGCCATATCCTGCCCGCGGACGATCCGCGCGCCCTGGCCCCGCAGGTGCCGGACGGCGTCCAGGCCCCGGCCGACCGACGCTACGAAATGGCGCTGGAAGGCCCCTACGGCGACCATACCGGCTACTACAACGAGCAGGACTGGTTCCCCGTGTTCACGGTGGACCGCATCACCATGCGGCGCGATCCCATCTACCACAGCACCTACACCGGCAGGCCGCCTGACGAGCCGGCCGTGCTGGGCGTGGCGCTGAACGAAGTCTTCGTGCCCCTGCTGAAGCGCCAGTTGCCCGAGATCGTCGATTTCCACCTGCCGCCCGAAGGCTGCAGCTACCGGCTGGCCGTGGTGTCCATGCGCAAGCAGTACCCCGGCCACGCCAAGCGCGTCATGTTCGGCCTGTGGAGCATTCTGCGCCAGTTCATGTACACCAAGTTCATCATCGTGGTGGACGAGGACGTCAACCCCCGCGACTGGAAAGAGGTTGTGTGGGCCATGACCACGCGCATGGATCCGGCGCGCGACACCCTGCTGGTGGAGAACACCCCCATCGATTACCTGGACTTCGCCTCGCCGGTGTCGGGGCTGGGCGGCAAGATGGGCCTGGACGCCACCAACAAATGGCCCGGCGAGACACAGCGCGAATGGGGCCGGCCCATCGTCATGGACGCCGGCGTGAAGGCCCGGGTGGACGCCATGTGGGAGGCCCTGGGGCTGTAGCGCCGCTTGAGAGTCAGTCGCGCGCGGCCTTGCGTGCCAGGCCCCAGCTGAGCAGCAGGCCGGCGCCGATGCGCAGTAGCCGGTGGCGCTTGCGCACGCCCGACAGCACCGTGGACGCGGCCGAAAGCAGGTAGGGATAACGGCGCAGCAGGCGCGCGCCCTGGAACAGCCAGTCGGTGGGCCGGCGGCCCGACAGCCCGCGCGGCAGCATGCCGCGGACCAGCGCCGCGGGCGTCAGTTCGGTGGCCAGGCTGTGGGCGCCGCGGGCCAGGGCCTGGCGCTCGACGGCCGCCCGCGCGCGCAGCAGTTCGATGCGCACATCGCGCAACTGGGAGGCGGAAGGTTTTTTAGCCATGACGCCCCCTTTCGGCTTCGGCGTCCGGCCCCGGCTCGCGCAGGCGGGATATCATGGCCGCATCCCGATGCAGTTCGTCCAGCGTGGCGGAAAACGGCACGGGGCCGTCCACCAAGTTGCGCCGCACGCCCCACAGCAGGCCCAGCCCCACCAGGGCATACAGCAGGGCCAGCAGCGACAGCGCCAGATAGCGGTGCTCGGTAGGCCAGAAATACAGGGCCACGGTAATCGAAAACACCAGCAGGGCCAATGTCAGGAACAGCAGCGCGCCAAACGCCATTCCCAGCACCTGCAGCAGACGCATCTTTTGCGCCTGGGCTTCCAGGGAGAACAGCTCGAGGCGGGTGCGCACAATGGACAGCATGGTGCCGGCCACGTCCGCGACGGAGTCTCTTAGCGCCATAGATCGCCTTTGATGGATGGCGCCGGGCGCCGCCGCGGGTGTGGCGGCGCCCGGCAAAATGCGCAATGCCGCGCTAGCGGCGGCTGATCAGCATGCCGACCAGCAGGCCGGTCAGGCCTACCACGCCAATGGCCTGCCAGGGATTGTCGTGCACATAGTCGTCGGTGGCGCGGGCGGCCTGGCGGCCCTTGGCCAGCAGGGCGTCCTGCGTGTCATACAATGCGACGCGCGTGCGGCGCAGCGATTCCATGGCGCGTTCGCGCAATTCGCTGGCTTTCTCGCCGCTGGCATCGGCCGCTTCGCGCAGAAGCTTTTCGGCGTCGTCCAGGCTTTCTTTCACGCTGTCGATGAAATGGTCTTCCTTGGCTTGGAGGTCATTTTTGCTTCGTGCCATGATCGGCTCCTTTGAACAAGTATTGAACACAACCGCTGCGATCCATTATGCATGACGCCAGCGGGCCCCGCGAGAAAAACCGCGGCGGGAAAACCCGCCTATTTGATTTTTGTCACCTCGACCACCGACGTGACGCCGTTCTGCTGGCTTTCCTGCTTCATGACCATGCTGGAGCCGGGGCAGAACCAGTCCGTCACCGATGAGGTCATGCCCGGTATGGGCAGCACCAGCCCGTTGAAAGAGGCCTGCGTGGGCTCGATGACGCGCGTATAGCGTATGGGCCAGCACGACTGGCTTCCGGCCGCCGTCTGCAGGGTGGCGCGCTGGCCCACTGTTTTTTGGCCCGTGCGCACCACCACCGGCTTGGCGTCCACGCCCTTGTGATCCACATTGATTTGGAACTGCTGCGCCGGGAAGGTCTGCCCGGCGCGGGAAATGGGCTCGCCATAGGCAAACAGCCCCAGCATGCGCAGGTCGAACTTGCCCCGCACCGGCTCGCGGCGGCCGTCCGGGCCGCGGCGCTCGAACGACGCCTTGCCGTTGCGCACCGTCATCCAGTAGTCCAGGTCGGACTTGCCGGGCGGCAGCCCCGCCAGGCCGAACGTGGCCGTGCCCTCGACGCGGGCCTCGCACTGGTCGGCGCCCGCCTTGCGGACTTCGGAAAACGCCAGGTCGGCACCCAGGCGCAGCGCGCCCGAACCGCTTAATTGCGCCTGCCCGCGGTCGTGCATGAAAGGCGCGTCGCAAAGACTGGCGTGCGCGGGCGCCGCGCCCAGCAGCGCCGCAACGACCATAGACAGAAAAACCCCAGAACGCATTCGTCCGCCTTTTCTGAAATTGGAAGATTCCATCCTACCCTCTTTGCCGCGGCGGCGCCGCGCAAAACCGGGTCGAAAGTTATCAATATCTTACAAGGCGCCCACCCTGCCTGGGGCCTGTCAACACTAAAAGCTAAAAGGGCGGCCGCACTGGCCGGCCTTGGGCGGGCAGGCGCCTGACGCGCAAAAGCAAGTTTTGGGCCTGGCGGCGACAGCCGCGGGCCCTGCGCGGCTTGCCGCCGCCGCGCCAGCTCCGGGCGCGTTCCGGACGAAGTGCGCGGCGGGCGGCTCAGTCGTCCTTTTGCTTGGTGCCGAAAATGCGGTCGCCGGCGTCGCCCAGGCCGGGAATGATGTAGCCATTTTCATTCAGATGGCTGTCGATGGACGCCGTATAGATATGGACGTCGGGATGCGCCTGCTCGACGGCGCGTATGCCTTCGGGCGCCGCCACCAGCACCAGGGCGCGCACATTGCGGCAGCCGGCTTTCTTGAGCATGTTTATGGTGGCCACCATGGAGCCGCCGGTGGCCAGCATGGGGTCCACGATGAGGGCCAGGCGCTGGTCCAGCGCGCCCACCAGACGTTCCAGGTAAGTCTGGGCCTGCAGGGTTTCTTCGTTGCGGGCGATGCCCACCGCGCTGACCTTGGCGCCCGGAATGAGGGTCAGCACCCCGTCCAGCATGCCGATGCCGGCGCGCAGAATGGGCACCACCGTCACTTTCTTGCCGGCCAGCTTCTCGATGTGGATTTCGCCGCTCCAGCCCTGCGCCGTGTAAGGCTCCAGCGGCAAGTCCTGGGTGGCCTCGTAGGTCAGCAAGGCGGCGATCTCTTGGGCCATCTCGCGGAAATTCTTGGTGCTGAGATCGGCGCGGCGCATCAGACCGAGCTTGTGGCGTATGAGGGGATGGCGGATTTCGTGTATGGGCATGTGGGTATCCTGCCGAAGCAGTGCCGGCTGGTGGATTGTGTCGACGTCCCGCCGGGCAACGCCGGCGGGTTGGTTATTTTATTGTTCGGCCAGCCAGGTGACGAGCGCGTCGTCGAAGGCGCGGACAGCGGCCGCGCGCTCGCCATTGGCCAGGCTGACGATAATATAGCGCTTGCCGCTGGCTCCCTGCACATAGCCGGCAAGGGCGCGCGCATCGCGCAGGGTGCCCGTCTTGAGGTGGGCCATGCCGCGCACCTGCTCGCCGCGCAGCCTGCGGCGCACCGTGCCGTCCACACCCGAGATCGCCAGCGAGGACATGAATTCGGGCATCAGCGGCGAACGCCAGGCGGCCTGCAGCATGCCCGCCAGCCCGGCGGCCGTCAGGCGGCCCTGGCGCGACAGCCCCGAGCCATTGTCGATATGCCAGCCGCGCGTATCCACCCCCTGCGACCGCAGGACGGCCTGCGCGGCCTGCGCCCCGGTGGCGGGCGTGGCGCCGGGCCCCAGCTTTTCGGCGCCCAGCGTCAGCAGCAGCGTGCGCGCCATGACATTGTTGCTCTGCTTGTTGATCTGGCGGATGGTGTCCGCCAGGGTTTCGGAATCGCTCCAGACCAGCGGCTTGGCGCCGGCCGGCGTGCGCCCCTGCGTAACGCCCTTGCCCAGGGTGCCGCCCAGCTCCTTCCACAGCATGCGGAACAGCGCCTCGAAGTGCTCGGGCTGCGACCGCGCCAGGCGGTATACGCTGAACTCGCCGCAGGAGCCCGCCGCAGTGCCGGCCACCTGGATGAGGATTTCCTTGCCGGTATTGACGAACTGCGTGTCGACCGACGGCGAACCGGGGCAGGCGGCGGTGCTCCATTTGACTTCGCCGCTGACGCGCACGCCCGGCACAGGCGGGTCCAGCACAGGAATCCACTTGCGCGCCGCCGCGTCGGGCTGGAACAGCAGCCGCACCGCGCCCAGGTCCACCATCATGGCGTCGGGGCTGGCGTTGTAGGGCCGGTCACCCGCGTCGTCGAACACGCCTGGGTCGATGGAGACATTGCCGAAGATGGAGCGGTCGACCACCACTTCGCCAAGGTTCTTGACACCCCGCAGCCGCAGCTCGCGCAGCAGCGTCCATAATTCCTGCAAGGTCAGGAAAGGGTCTCCGGCCGCCTTGACGTACAGCGGCCCCCGCAGCGTGCCCTGGGCGTCCACGCGCCCGCCGTCGCGCGCCAGCAGCTCGGTGCGCCAGCGATAGTCGGGCCCCAGGCCGGACAGCGCCGCCCAGGTGGTCACCAATTTCATGACCGAGGCGGGGTTGCGCGGCTGCATGGGGTTGAACTCGAAAAGACTGGGGCCGCCGGCCTCTTGTACCACCAGCGACACGTCGGCCTCCTGCAGCCGCGCGGCGCGCCAGGCCTGCTGCAATTCCGGCGGCATGCCCTGCGCCGCCGCGCCCTGCGCCGCGGCGGCGCATGCCAGCAGGACGAGCGCCGCCCCGCGCCGGAAAAACCGCCAAAGCCGGGCCGGCGGATGCAGCGCCCCCTGCACGACGCCGCGTCTGGCGCCTGTGAACGGAATGCCAGATTCCGGCCTGCCCTGCAGGACGCGCCCTTCGCAACTGCCTTTGATCATGTCGCTCCGCTCTGGTAAAAAGCCTACGCACGCGCCGCCGGCCTGCCCGTCCGCATGGCGAAGACATGCCGCCCGGATCCGCCAAGGCCCGCACAAAAAAACATCAGCATACCTAAAGACAAGCGGCGCGGGGGACCGCCCGCGAGCAGAAATCCCCAGCGACAGCTTAAAATACCCTGCTCCGCCCCTTTCCGTTACATTAATTTTCCTTGTGTACGCCCCGCGCCCGCCGCGGCGCGGCGCAAATCCATACGCGTGAATCCTTCGCTTCAACTGTCGCAGTTCGACTACCTCCTGCCCGATGACCTCATCGCCCAGTCGCCCGCCGAGACGCGCGGCGCCAGCCGCCTGCTGCACCTGGACGCCGGCTCGCGGCTGCACGACAGGGGCTTTGCCGACCTGCCTCGGCTGCTGCGGCCCGACGACCTGCTGGTGTTCAACGACACGCGGGTCATCAAAGCCCGCCTGCACGGCCGCAAGGACAGCGGCGGCAAGGTAGAGATACTGGTCGAGCGCATCCTGGGCCCCGACACGGCGCTGGCCCACATCAAGGCCAGCAAGTCGCCCAGGGCGGGCAGCCTCATCCATGTGGAAGAGGCGTTCGACGCCACGGTAAGCGGCCGCCAGGGCGAACTGTTCGAGCTGGCATTCCCGGGCCGCGTGCTGGACCTGCTGGAACAATACGGCAGCACGCCCCTGCCCCCCTACATCACCCATGCCGCCGACGCGCAGGACGAGGCCCGCTACCAGACGGTCTACGCCCAGGAGCCGGGCGCGGTGGCCGCGCCCACCGCCGGCCTGCACTTCGACGAGCAGATGCTGGACACACTGGCGCGCCACGGCATCCGCCAGGCCTTCGTCACCCTGCACGTGGGGGCGGGCACCTTCCAGCCCGTGCGCGTGGAAGACCTGTCCCGGCACCAGATGCACTCGGAACGCTATTCGGTGCCGCCGGAGACCCTGGCGCAGGTGCTGGCCACCCGCCGGGCAGGCGGGCGCGTGGTGGCCGTGGGCACCACCAGCGTGCGGGCGCTGGAATCGGCCGCGCGCCAGCTGCGGGAAGCAGGTCCGGCGCAGCCGTCCGCCGCCGCGCTGGAAGGCGACACCCGCCTGTTCATCACGCCGGGCTATGAATTCGCCTGGGTGGACGCCCTGATCACCAACTTCCACCTGCCACGCTCGACACTGCTGATGCTGGTGTCGGCGCTGGCCGGCATGGCGCCCATACAGCGCGCCTATGCGCACGCCGTGCAGTCCCGGTATCGCTTCTTCAGCTATGGCGACGCCATGTTCATCGAATCCCCTCAATCATGACCGGCTTGCATTTCGACCTTCTGGCCACCGACGGCGCGGCGCGCCGCGGGCGCATCACGCTGAACCACGGCGTGGTGGAAACCCCCATCTTCATGCCGGTCGGCACCTATGGCAGCGTCAAGGCCATGCTGCCCCACGAACTGGAGCAGTGCGGCGCGCAGATCGTGCTGGGCAATACCTTTCACCTGTGGCTGCGCCCCGGCACCGACATACTGGAAAAACACGGCGGGCTGCACGGCTTCATGCAGTGGAGCAAGCCCATACTGACGGACTCTGGCGGCTTCCAGGTGTTCAGCCTGAACGGCCTGCGCAAGATCACCGAGGAAGGCGTCAAGTTCGCCTCGCCCATCGACGGCGCGCGGCTGTTCCTGACGCCCGAGGAGTCCATGCGCATCCAGCGCGCGCTGAATTCCGACATCGCCATGGTGTTTGACGAATGCACGCCCTACACCATAGACGGCCGTCCGGCCTCGGAAGAAGAGGCGGCCCGCTCCATGCGCATGTCGCTGCGCTGGGCGCGGCGCTCGCGGGATGCCTTCGGACAGTTGGCAAACCCCAACGCCCTGTTCGGCATCGTGCAGGGCGGCATGTACGAGCACCTGCGCGACGAGTCGCTGGCCGGCCTGGTCGACATCGGCTTCCACGGCTATGCCATAGGCGGCCTGTCGGTGGGCGAGCCCAAGGAAGAAATGCTGCGGGTGCTGGCCCACGTGGCGCCGCGCCTGCCCGCCGACGCGCCGCGCTACCTGATGGGCGTGGGCACGCCCGAGGATCTGGTGGAAGGCGTCAGCCGCGGCGTGGACATGTTCGACTGCGTGATGCCCACCCGCAACGCCCGCAACGGCTGGCTGTTCACGCGCTACGGCGACATCAAGATACGCAACGCGCGCTACCGCGACGACACCCGGCCGCTGGACCCCGGCTGCGGCTGCCACACCTGCGGCCATTTCTCGCGCGCCTACCTGCACCACCTGCAGCGCGCCAACGAGATCACCGGGGCGCGCCTGAATACCTTGCACAATCTGCATTTTTACCTGACGATCATGGCCGAGATGCGCGAAGCCATCGCAGGCGGCGCCTTCCAGGCCTGGCGCGCCCGGTTCCTGGAAAACCGCCTGCGCGGCATCGAATAGGCCGGATATCGCTACAATAGAAAATTCACTTTACAAATACCAGGAGCCAACCCCATGTCCGCAGTCGACACTCTTACGCTTATCACGGCCCAGGCCGCCGGTGCCGAAGGCAACGCATTGATGGGCATGCTGCCCATCATCCTGATGTTCGTCATCCTGTATTTCCTGATGATCCGTCCGCAGATGAAGCGCCAGAAGGAACACCGCAACATGGTGGCGGCCATGGCCAAGGGCGACGAAGTCATCACCACGGGCGGCCTGCTGGGCAAGGTCACCAAGGTCGGCGACAGCTACATCACCCTGGAAGTCGCCGAGCTGGCCGACAAGCCGGTCGAAATCATTCTGCAGCGCACCGCAGTCTCCACCGTGCTGCCCAAGGGCACCATCAAGACGCTGTAAGCTCCGCCTTCGCGCCCCGCGCCCGCCGGGGCTGACCCGCCCGGGGCTGACCCGCCGAAGCCGACCGCCTTTCCTGTTGACCCACGATGAACCGCTACCCCCTCTGGAAATACCTGACCGTGCTGGCCGCCCTCGTGATAGGGCTGCTGTACACGCTACCCAACTTCTTCGGCGAATCGCCGGCGGTGCAGATCGCCGGGGCCAAGACGGCAGTCAAAATCGACAACGGCGTGCTGCAGCGCGCACAGGAACTGCTGGCGCAGCAGCATATCGAGACGACCGGCGCTTATTTCGAGCAGAACGGCCCGGTGGGCGCAGTGCGCATCCGCTTCGCCAGCCCCGACGAGCAGCTCAAGGCCAAAGACGTCCTTGAAAAAGCCTTCAACCCCGACCCGCAGAATCCCGACTATACGGTGGCGCTGAACCTGCTGCCGGCCTCGCCCAACTGGATGGGCGCCATGGGCGCCCATCCCATGTACCTGGGCCTGGACTTGCGCGGCGGCGTGCATTTCCTGCTGCAGGTGGACATGCGCGGCGCCCTGACGGGCCGCTACGACTCCCTCGCCAACGACGTGCGCGGCGCGCTGCGCGACGCGCGCATCCCGGTGGCGGGCGTCGAGCGCAGCGACCTGTCCATCGTGGCCCGCTTTTCCGACGCGCAAAGCCGCGACGACGCCATCTCCGAACTGCGCCGCCGCATGCCCGACATGACCTTCTCGGGCAGCGCCGCCGGCAACGCCTTCCTGCTGACCGGCGCCCTGACCGACGCCGCCGTCACACAGGTGCAGAACAACGCCCTGCACCAGAACATCACCACCCTGCACAACCGCATCAACGAGCTGGGCGTGGCCGAGCCCGTCATCCAGCAGCAGGGCGCGGACCGCATCGTGGTGCAGCTGCCGGGCGTGCAGGACGTGGCCAAGGCCAAAGAAATCCTGGGCCGCACCGCCACGCTGGAAATCCGCATGGTGGACGACTCGCCCGCGGCCGCGGCGGCGCTGTCCGGCGGACAAGTGCCCTTCGGGCTGGAACGCTATGCCGACAGCGACGGACGCCCCCTGCTGCTGCGCCGCCAGGTCATCCTGACGGGCGAAAACCTGCAGGACGCCCAGCCGGGCCGCGACCAGCAGACGCAGCAGCCCTCGGTCAACCTTACCCTGGACACCAAGGGCGCGCGCATCTTCCGCGACGTCACCCGCGACAACATCGGCAAGCGCATGGCCATCCTGCTGTTCGAGAACGGCAAGGGCCAGGTCGTGACCGCCCCCGTCATCCGCAGCGAAATCCCCGGCGGGCAGGTGCAGATCAGCGGCAGCATGAACGCGCAAGAAGCGTCTGACATCGCCCTGCTGCTGCGCGCCGGCTCGCTGGCCGCGCCCATGACCATCATCGAAGAACGCACCATCGGCCCCAGCCTGGGCGCCGACAACATCCGCAAAGGCTTCAACTCGACGCTGTACGGCTTCATCGCCATCGCCGTCTTCATCATGCTGTACTACCGCCTGTTCGGCCTGTTCTCGACGCTGGGGCTGGCGTTCAACGTGCTGCTGCTGCTGGCCGTGCTGTCCATGCTGCAGGCCACGCTGACCCTGCCGGGCATCGCCGCCATCGCGCTGACGCTGGGCATGGCCATCGACTCCAACGTGCTCATCAACGAGCGCATCCGCGAGGAACTGCGCGGCGGCGCCCCGCCGCAGCAGGCCATACACCTGGGCTTCGAGCGCGCATGGGCCACCATCGTCGACTCCAACCTGACGACGCTCATCGTCGGCCTGGCCCTGCTGGCCTTCGGCTCCGGACCCGTGCGCGGCTTCGCCGTGGTGCACTGCATAGGCATTCTTACCTCGATGTTCTCGTCGGTGGTCGGGGTGCGCGCCCTGGCCAACCTGTGGTACGGCCGGCGGCGCAAGCTGCAAAGCATTTCCATCGGCCAGATCTGGAAACCCAAGCAGGACTGAACCACCATGGAATTCTTTCGCATCCACCGCACCATCCCGTTCATGCGCCATGCGCTGGTGCTGAACCTGATCAGCCTGGTTACCTTCGCCCTGGCCGTGTTCTTCATCGCCACGCGCGGTTTCCACCTATCCATCGAATTCACCGGCGGCACGCTGATGGAGGTGCACTACGCCCAGCCCGCGCAAGTGGACCAGGTGCGCCGGGCCGTGGGCGCCCTGGGCTACACCGACTTCCAGGTGCAGAACTTCGGCACCTCGCAGGACATCATGATCCGGCTGCCCGTGCGCGAAAGCCAGACCTCGGCCGCGCAAAGCGACACGGTGCTGGGCGCCCTGAAAGCCCAGGCGCCCGACGTCGAGCTGCGCCGCGTCGAGTTCGTCGGGCCGCAGGTGGGCCAGGAGCTCGTCACCAACGGGCTGATGGCGCTGCTGTGCGTGGTCGTGGGCATCATGATCTACCTGGGCATACGCTTCGAATGGAAATTCGCCGTGGCCGGCGTCATCGCCAACCTGCACGACGTGGTCATCATCCTGGGCTTCTTCGCGTTCTTCCAGTGGGAGTTCTCGCTGGCCGTGCTGGCCGGCGTGCTGGCGGTGCTGGGCTACTCGGTCAACGAATCCGTGGTCATCATGGACCGTATCCGCGAAAACTTCCGCAAGCAGCGCAAGGCCCCGGTGCAGGAAGTCATCAACAGCGCCATCACCCAGACCATCTCGCGCACCATCATCACCCACGGCTCCACCCAGATGATGGTGCTGTCGATGTTCTTCTTCGGCGGCCCGACGCTGCATTACTTCTCGCTGGCGCTGACCATCGGCATCTGGTTCGGGATCTATTCGTCGGTATTCGTGGCCGCGGCCCTGGCCATGTGGCTGGGCGTCAAGCGCGAAGACCTGATCAAGCAGCCCAAGAAAGAAGACGATCCGGCGGCCGAGCTGGGCTGAGGCCTGCCGCGGCTGCGGACATGCAAAAAGGGGCCGTTCATCGCGCCCCTTTTTTCTTGGTCGACGCCCAAGCGACTGTCCATATGCGTAAAACGCATATCCAAATATCTTTATAGTTGTTTTGTATCTAGTCTCGTGCTTTTAGAATATTTGAAAATATAAATGCCATTCCGGGCGCCGCTTTGCCGCCGCCCTTTCACCATTTCATCACGAGACGTACATGAGCCGATTCCCCATCCAGACCCTGGACAGCGCCCCCGACGAAGCCAAGGAACGCCTGGCCAATGCGCAAAAAGCCAACGGCTTCCTGCCCAATCTGCTGGGCGTGCTGGCCAACGCGCCCACCGCGCTGGAAACCTACCAGGTCGTGGGCGCCATCAATGCCCGCAGTTCGCTTTCGGCGGCCGAGCGCGAAGTCGTGCAGATCACCGCCGCGGCGCGCAACGGCTGTGGCTTCTGCGTGGCGGGGCACACGGCCATCGCCCGCAAAAAGCTTTCCATGCCCGAAGAAACCATCCAGGCCCTGCGCGGCATCGATGCGCTGGACGACCCCAAGCTGAATGCGCTGGCCCGCTTCACCCTGGCCGTCATCGACCACAAGGGCCAGGTCGGCGACGCCGACCTGCAGGCCTTCCTGGATGCCGGCTACAACCAGCAAAGCGCGCTGGAAGTCGTGCTGGGCGTCAGCCTGGCCACGCTGTGCAACTACGCCAACAACCTGGCGCAGACGCCCATCAACCCCGAACTCCAGCCTTTTGCCTAGGCTTTGTCCGGGCCGGTTGCCGGCGTCCGGCTGACCTGCCCGTGTTCCAGTCCGCATTTCATCGAGGCACCGTCTTGAACCACGCCCAGCCCGACACCGCTTTCCTGCACCCCATCGAAGCGCTGATCCGCTCCGACCTGGCGCCGGCCGTGCAGGCCATCGACCAGGAGGGCCGCTATCCCGAAGGTTTCCTGCGCAAGCTGGGGGCGCTTGGCGGCTTCTCGGCGGCGCTGCCCGCCGAAAGCGGCGGCCTGGGCCTGACGCTGGCCGAGCAGATCGACGTCACGACGCGCGTGGGCGCCGAATGCGGGTCCACAGCCTTTCTGGTGTGGTGCCAGTCCAGCTGCGGCTGGTATCTGCAGCATTCGCCCAACCCGGCCGTGCGCGAACGCTACCTGAAAGACGTCGCGCAAGGCCGCCTGCTGGCGGGCACCGGCATGTCCAATGCCGTCAAGCACCTTGCCGGCATAGAAAAAATCCATCTGCGCGCCCGGCGCGAAGGCGGCGGCTATGTCGTCAACGGCTCGCTGCCCTGGGTGTCCAATGTGGGCGAGGGCCACCTGGCCATCGTCGCCGCCGCGGTCGAGGGCGAAGGCTACATCATGTTCGCCGTGCCCGGCGACGCCGAAGGCTTCGAATACCGTCCCTGCCTGGAATTCTGCGGCCTGGAAGGCACGCAGACACTTACCCTGCGCTTTCGCGACGTGTCCGTGCCGGCCGCCGACGTGGTGGCGCACCCGGACCAGTTCGAATCCTACATCCGCCGCATCAAGCCCGGCTTCGTCCTGGGTCAGACCGGCATGGGCTTCGGCATCGTCCAGGCCTGCCTGGACATCATGCGCGACAGCAATGCCGCCAGTTCGCATGTCAATGTCTTCCTGGACGACCAGGAGGACGAACTGGCAAGCGGGCTTTCCCGGCTGCGAAACGAAGCCGCCGGCCTGGCGCGCCAGACCCAGCAAGGCCAGGCGGCCGTCCTGCCCACCCTGAAGCTGCGCGCCGCCGCCAGCGAGCTCACGCTGCGGGCCGCCAACTCGGCTGTGCTGCACGCCGGCGCCAAAGGCTATCTGATGATCCACCCCGCGCAGCGGCGCCTGCGCGAGGCGGTGTTCGTGGCCATCGTCACCCCCGCCCTGAAGCACTTGCGCAAGGAAATCCAGGCCATCGAGGCAGCGCAAGGCGGTTCGACCCAGTCGGCGTCCGGCGCGGCGCAGCCCGCCACGGCCCAAACCGCCGCGCAACGACCCGCCACAGCCTGGCCTGGCGCGGCCCGGCCCGATCAGCCAGCCGCCGCGCATGGCTAGCCGGGACTTTGCCCCCATGGAGTCCATGAACACCGCCATTTCCCATGCCGACATCTCCAGCGCGCCCGTCGTGCTGGACGCCCGGGGCATCGCCCTGCGCTACGGCCGGCGCGGCCAGCCCGGCAATACTGTGCTGCGCGATTTTTCGCTGCAGCTGGCCAAGGGCGAGATCGTCGCCGTGCTGGGCCCCAGCGGGGTGGGCAAGTCTTCCCTGCTGCGCGTGCTGGCGGGCCTGCAGCCGGCCAGCGAAGGCGCGGTGCGGGTGCACGGCGAGCGCCTGCTGGGGCCACATCCGCGCCTGGGCTTCGTATTCCAGGACGCCAGCCTGCTGCCCTGGCTGAACCTGGCCGAGAACGTCGGCTTCGGCCTGGACTTCAAGCACCAGCCCGCCATAGGCAAGGCTGAAAAAGCCGCCCGGGTGGCCGCCGCCATCGAAGAAGTCGACCTGCGGCATGCCGTCGAGCGCTATCCCTCCGAGCTGTCCGGCGGCATGGCCCAGCGCACCGCGCTGGCGCGCAGCCTGGCGCGCCAGCCCGAAATCCTGCTGCTGGACGAACCCTTCAGCGCCCTGGACGAAGTCACGCGGGGCGACATGCAGGCCCTGTTGCTGCGCATCACCCGCAAGCACCGCACTTCGGCCATCCTCGTCACCCACGACATCGACGAGGCCCTGGTCGTGGCCGACCGCATCCTGCTCATCGGCGGGCTGCCCGGCCGGCAGATAGGCGAATGGCGCATTGCCGACGCGCACCCGCGCGACGCCGTCGCGCCCGCCCTCACCGCCATCCGCGTCCAGGTCATGCAAGCCCTTCGCGACGCCAGGCGCGGCCAGCCGGCCGACGCGCTGGCCGCCTGATCCCACAAGGAAAAACACCATGAGCAGACCCGCCCCTCCGGACACCGCCAAGGCCCGCCGCCAGTTCCTGAAGCTCTCCTCCCTGTTCACCGCCATGGGGGCGCTGCCGTTGCTGCAGATGCACCAGGCCGCGCGCGCCGCCGAACCCGACGCGCCGCTGCGCATCGGCTATCTGCCCATCACCGACGCCACGCCGCTGCTCGTCGCCCACCACAACAAGCTGTTCCAGGACCAGGGCCTGGAAGCCGAAAAGCCGCGCCTGTTCCGCAGTTGGGCGCAGATCGTCGAGGCTTTCCTGGCCGGCCAGGTCAACGCCGTGCACCTGCTGTCCCCCATGACGGTATGGGCGCGCTACGGCAGCCAGTCCAAGGCCAAGGTGGTGGCCTGGAACCACATGTCGGGCTCGGGCCTGACGGTGCAGCACGACATCGACGATGTGGCCGACCTGGGCGGCACCACCGTGGCCATCCCCTTCTGGTATTCGCTGCACAACGTCGTGCTGCAGCACCTGCTGCGCAGCAAGGGCCTGGAGCCCATCAGCGACGGCACGCCCACCGCCAGGCAGGTCAAGCTGGTCGTCATGGCGCCCTCCGACATGTTGCCCGGCCTGGCCAACAAGCAGATCGCCGGCTATATCGTGGCCGAGCCCTTCAATGCCTCGGCCGAAATCCTCAAGATAGGCAAGATCCTGCGCTTCACCGGCGACGTCTGGAAGGACCACGCCTGTTGCGTCGTGCTGATGCACGAGCAGGACTTGGAACAACGCCCCGAATGGACACAGAAAGTCGTCAACGGCATCGTGCGCGCGCAAGCCTGGATACAGGACAACCGCGAGGAGACCGCGCGCATTCTTTCCAAGGACAACCCGCAGCGCTATACGCCGCACTCGTACGAGGCGCTGGCCAAGGTGCTGCAGCCCGAACTCATGGACGCCGCGCAGTACGAAGCCTCGGGCGCCATCGTCAACCGGGCCTGGAAGGAAAAACGCATCGATTTCCAGCCCTACCCCTTCCCCAGCTACACCGAAGAGCTCATCCGCAAGCTCAAGACCACGCTGGTGCAGGGCCGCAACGAGTTCCTGGCCAAGCTGGACCCGGCCTTCGTGGCGGGCGACCTGGTCGACGACCGTTTCGTGCGCAAGGCCATCGCCGAAGCGGGCGGCATGAAGCAGTTCGGCCTGCCCGAGTCCTTTGCCCGCCAGGAAACCATCTCCGCCTGATGATCCAATTGCCGGGCCGGCCCGGGCCCGGCGCCCCCATGGAAGCACAATGACCCGAAGTTCCGAACCGGCGCGCCCAGGCAGGCGCCTGATGCTTGGCGCGGCCGGCCTGGCCGTGCTGGTCGCCCTGTGGTGGCTGGGCACCTGGCTGCTGCAGGACAGCATCCCGCTGGCCGCAAGGCTGACTCCCTGCGCCACCTTCGCCAGCCTGTACGAGCTGCTGGCGCAGAACCAGTTGACCGGGCACACCCTGATGAGCCTGAAGCGCGTCGTGGTGGGGCTGGCGCTGGCGCTGCTGCTGGGCGTGCCCATCGGCCTGGCCATAGGCAGTTCGCGCCTGCTGGAAGAAAGCACGGGCAGCGCCTTTCAGTTTCTGCGCATGATTTCGCCGCTGTCATGGATGCCCATCGCCGTCATGGTGTTCGGCATCGGCGATGCGCCCATCTATTTCCTGCTGACGTTCGCGGCGGTGTGGCCCATTATCCTGAACACGGCGGCCGGCGTGCGCCAGCTGGACCCCAAATGGCTGATGCTGGCCAACAGCCTGAGCGCCACGCGCCTGGAAGTGCTGTGCCGGGTGGTCATCCCCGGCATACTGGGCCATATCCTGACAGGCGTGCGCCTGGCCATCGGCATCATCTGGATCGTGCTGGTGCCCTGCGAAATGCTGGGCGTGAGCTCGGGGCTGGGATATTTCATCCTGGACACCCGCGACCGCCTGGCCTATTCCGAACTGATGGCCGTCATCGTGCTGATCGGCGCCCTGGGCTTCCTGCTGGACACCGTCGCGCAAAAGCTCTACCAGCATCGGACGCACATGAGCAGGCGATAGCGCCCGCGCGGGTCAAGTCGAAATGCCGCCCGGCAGTGCCAGCGCCGCGCCGTTGGCATAGGCGGCCTCTTCCGAGGCCGGGAACGCACACACGCTAGGGCCGGGCCGGGCGCGGCCCGATGCGGCGGTTGACCCACAGGGCGAGCAGTGTGCACGCCGCCCCGGACAGCAGGTAGCCGCTGACGGCCACCAGCCCGAAGCGCGCCGACAGGCCCAGCACCACCAGCGGCGCGAAGGCGGCGCCGAACAGCCAGGCCAGGTCAGAAGTGAGCGCGGCGCCGGTATAGCGGAAGCGCGGCAGGAAATTGGCCGTGGCCGTGCCGGACGACTGGCCATAGGACAGGCCCAGCAGCGCAAAGCCCAGCAGGATGAAGGCGTCCTGCCCCGCGGCGCCGCCGTCCAGCATCGAGGGGGCCAGCAGGCCGAAGACGGCGATCAGCACCGCCAGCAGCGCCAGGGTGGTGCGCCGCCCCAGGCGGTCGGCGATGATGCCCGACACAATGGTGCCGCCGATGGCCAGGGCCGCGCCGCATAGCTGCACGGCCAGCACGTCGTCGACCTCTTGCGAGGCCTGCAGGGCGATCCAGGACAGCGGGAAGATGGTGACGAGATGGAACAGCGCATAGCTGGCCAGCGCCGCGAAGGCGCCCACGAACAGGTTGTAGCCCTGGCTGCGCAGCATCTGGAATGTGCCGATGGGCTCCAGCGCCTTTTCGTCCAGCAGCTGGGTGTATTCGTCGGTGACGACCAGCCGCAGGCGGGCGAACAGCGCGACCACATTGATGGCCAGCGCCACGAAGAAGGGATAGCGCCAGCCCCATTCCAGGAAGTCGCCGGCCGACAGGCTGAGGCGCAAATACAGGAACAGCCCGCCGGCCACCAGGAAGCCGATGGGCGCCCCCAGCTGGCCCAGCATGGCGTACCAGCCGCGCCGCCCCTTGGGCGCGTTCAGGGCCAGCAGCGAAGGCAGGCCGTCCCATGAACCGCCGAACGCCACCCCCTGCAGGATGCGGAATGCCGCCAGCAGCGCGATGGCGGCCGGCCCCCCGGACTCGTAGGTGGGCAGGAAGGCGATGCCGGCCGTGGCCGTGCCCAGCAGGAACAGGGCGATGGTCAGCTTGATGCTGCGCCCCCAGCGCCGCTGGATGGCCATGAACAGCGCCGTGCCGAAGGGCCGCGCCAGGAAGGCGAAGGAAAAAATGGCGAAGGCGTACAGCGTGCCCGTCAGCGCGTCGGCGAACGGAAAGAACAGCGCGGGAAACACCAGCACCGACGCCAGGCCGTAGACGAAGAAGTCGAAGTACTCGGATGCCCGGCCGATGATGACGCCGATGGCGATCTCGCCCGGGGCGATGCGGGAGTGGCCGGGGGCATGGCGCGCATCGTGCGCGTAAGGCCCGGGCTGGGCCTGGGTGAGGCTGGCCGTCGTCATGAAGGTCTCCTGGCGAAACTGAGGCGGAACACACGCCCTTGCCGCGGGCGCCCGGACAGGGCCTGGGACAAAATGTCCAATTCCGCATATCCGTTCCTAAGTATATGCTCCATTTTCAACGCCCCCAACTTTGTAACATTCCGGCTGTCTTTCCACGATGCTGCGGTTTCTTTCCCTTCTGTCCGTCGCCATCCTGCTCTCCGGCTGCAAAGCCGTGGTCCTGTCGCCTTCCGGCGACATCGCCATGCAGCAGCGGGACCTCATTTATATTTCTGTCGCGCTGATGCTGATCGTGATCGTGCCCGTCATGATCCTGACCGTCTTTTTCGCCTGGCGCTACCGCGCCTCGAACGCCCGGGCCGACTACGCGCCCGACTGGAACCATTCCACCCTGATCGAGCTGGTGGTGTGGTCGGTGCCGCTGCTCATCATCATCGCCCTGGGCGCCATCACCTGGGTCTCGACCCACAAGCTGGACCCCTACCGCCCGCTGGACCGCATCGACGCGCAGCGCGCCGTGGCGGCCGGCCAGAAACCGCTGGTCGTGCAGGTGGTGGCGCTGGACTGGAAATGGCTGTTCATGTACCCCGAATACGGCATCGCCACCGTCAACGAGCTGGCCGCGCCCGTGGACCGGCCCATCACCTTCCATCTCACGTCGTCCTCGGTGATGAATTCCTTCTTCATCCCCGCCCTGGCCGGACAGGTCTACACCATGGCCGGCATGCAGACCACACTGCACGCGGTCATCAACAAGGCCGGCACCTACAAGGGCTTTTCGTCCAACTACAGCGGCGCGGGCTTCTCGGGCATGCACTTCCAGTTCCACGGCATGGACGACGCCGCGTTCGGCAAGTGGGTGGCGGGCGTGCGCCGGGGCGGCCAGGCGCTTAACCGCGCCAGCTACCTGAAGCTGGAGGCGCCCAGCGCCTATGAGCCCGTGCACTACTACAACGACGTGGCGCCCGACCTGTACGACGCCATCCTGAACCGCTGCGTCGAGCCCAACCGCATGTGCATGCGCAACATCATGGCCATAGACAAGCAGGGCGGCCTGGGGCTGCCCGGCCTGGTCTACATGGCCACCCTGGACGCGGCCACCCGCGCCGACCTCGGCCTGGAGAAGCTGCGCGACCGCGTCTACGTCAGCGCCATGTGCACGGCCAGGGACCCGGCCTTCCCATCGCTGAAACTCATGAACGCGCCGCAATAGCAAGATAACGCGCCGCTTTGTTGTTTTTTGAATTTTGAAACCCGGCGGGGCCGCGTCATCGGCCCCGGCACCGCCGATGCCTGACTCATGGACCTGAAAACACTGCTTCTGGGGCGTCTTGGCTGGGACGCGATTCCCTTCCACGAGCCCATACTCGTCATCACCTTTGTCGCCGTCGCGCTGGGCGGCGTCGCCCTGCTGGCCGCCATCAGCTACTACAGGCTGTGGGGAACCCTGTGGCGCGAATGGTTCACCAGCATCGACCACAAAAAGATCGGCATCATGTACATGGTGCTGGGCATCATCATGCTGCTGCGCGGTTTTTCCGACGCCATCATGATGCGCATCCAGCAGGCCATCGCCTTCGGCGACGCCGCGGGCTACCTGCCGCCCCACCACTACGACCAGATATTCACGGCGCACGGCGTCATCATGATCTTCTTCGTCGCCATGCCGCTGGTCACCGGCCTGATGAACTACGTGGTGCCGCTGCAGATCGGCGCGCGCGATGTGGCCTTCCCCTTCCTGAACAACTTCAGCTTCTGGATGACCGCCTCGGGCGCGGTGCTGACCATGGCCTCGCTGTTCATCGGCGAATACTCCACCGCCGGCTGGCTGGCCTACCCGCCGCTGTCCGGCATCCAGCACAGCCCCAGCGTGGGGGTCGACTATTACATATGGGCGCTGCAGATAGCGGGCATCGGCACTACGCTGTCGGGCATCAACCTGATCGTCACCATCATCAAGATGCGCGCCCCCGGCATGAAGATGATGCGCATGCCGGTGTTCACCTGGACTTCGCTGTGCACCAACGTGCTGATCGTGGCGACCTTTCCGGTGCTGACCGCCGTGCTGGCGCTGCTGGCCATGGACCGCTACGTGGGGACCAACTTCTTCACGAACGACCTGGGCGGCAACCCCATGATGTACGTCAACCTGATCTGGATATGGGGCCACCCCGAGGTCTACATCCTGATCCTGCCCCTGTTCGGCGTGTTCTCGGAAATCGTCGCCACCTATTGCGGCAAGCGGCTGTTCGGCTATACCTCCATGGTGTATGCCACCGTGGTCATCACCGTGCTGTCCTACCTGGTGTGGCTGCACCACTTCTTTACCATGGGCTCGGGGGCCAGCGTCAATTCGTTCTTCGGCATCGCCACCATGGTCATCTCCATTCCCACGGGGGCCAAGGTGTTCAACTGGCTGTTCACCATGTACCGCGGCCGCATCCGCTTCGAGGTGCCCATGATGTGGACGGTGGCCTTCATGCTGACCTTCGTCATCGGCGGCATGACGGGCGTGATGCTGGCCATCCCGGCGGCCGACTTCGTGCTGCACAACAGCCTGTTCCTGATCGCCCACTTCCACAACGTCATCATCGGCGGCGTGGTGTTCGGCCTGTTCGCCGCCATGACCTACTGGTTTCCCAAGGCCTTCGGCTACCGCCTGGACCCGTTCTGGGGCAAGTGCTCCTTCTGGTGCTGGGTGGTCGGCTTCTATCTGGCCTTCATGCCGCTGTACGTGCTGGGCTTCATGGGCGTGACGCGCCGCCTCAGCCACTTCGACGACCCTTCGCTGCAGATCTGGTTCCAGATCGCGGCGCTGGGCGCCTTCATCATCGCGCTGGGCATCGCCAGCTTCCTGATCCAGCTGGTGGTCAGCTACCGCCGGCGCGACCAGCTGCGCGACGTCAGCGGCGACCCCTGGAACGGCCGCACGCTGGAATGGTCCACCTCGTCGCCGCCGCCCGACTACAACTTCGCCTTCACGCCCATGGTGCACGACAGCGATGCCTGGTGGCAGATGAAGCAGCATGGCGCGCCGCGCCCGACGGACGGCTTCCTGCCCATACACATGCCCCGCAACACCGGCGCCGGCATCATCCTGGCGGGGCTGTGCACGGTGCTCGGCTTCGCCCTGATATGGCATATGTGGCTGCCGGCCGGCCTGTCCTTCGCGGCAGTCGTGGGCGGCGCCATCTACCATACCTTCAACTACGACCGCGACTACCACATCCCGGCCGACCAGGTCGCCCTCGTCGAGGCCGAACGCAGCCGCCAGCTTGCCACGAACCATGTCTGATTCCACCGCCATCCGCCAGCCCGGCGCCGCCGGCGCGCCCGACCAGCCGCAGTTCTACCTGAGGCAGGACCACCACCCCCAGAACGGCACCTCGCTGGGCTTCTGGATCTACCTGATGAGCGACTGCCTCATCTTCGCCTGCCTGTTCGCGGTCTACGCGGTGGTGGGCCGCAACTACGCGGCCGGCCCCTCGGGCGCCGACCTGTTCGAGCTGGAGCTGGTGGCGCTGAACACCAGCATGCTGCTGCTGTCTTCCATCACTTACGGCTTCTGCATGCTGGAAGCACAGCGCAAGCGCCTGAGGCCGGCCATGGCCTGGCTGGCCGTCACCGGCCTGTTCGGCGCCGCCTTCCTGGGCCTGGAGCTGTACGAGTTCACCCACCTGATCCACCTGGGCGCCGTGCCCCAGCGCAGCGCCTTCCTGTCTGCCTTCTTCACCCTGGTCGGCACCCATGGCCTGCACGTCGCCTTCGGCATCGTCTGGCTGGTCACGCTGATGTTCCAGCTGGGCCGGCATGGCCTGATCCCCGAGAACCAGCGCCGCCTGACCTGCCTTTCGATGTTCTGGCACTTTCTGGACCTGATCTGGATCGCCGTCTTCACCTTTGTCTACCTGATGGGAGTCCTGCCATGAGCGCCCACCCAGACCACGGCCATCACGGCCACGACCATGGCCACGACGATGGCGGCCACGGCGCCGTCACCCTGCGCGGCTACCTGACCGGCTTCGTGCTGGCCGCCGTCCTGACCGTCATCCCGTTCTGGCTGGTCATGGACAATGTGCTGGGCAATTCCGGCCTCACCGCCCTGGTCATCCTGTCCCTGGGAGCCGTGCAGATGGTCGTGCACATGGTGTACTTCCTGCACATGTCGCCCAGCGCCGAAGGCGGCTGGAGCCTGCTGGCGCTGATCTTCACCCTGATCGTCGTCGTCATCGCGCTGGCCGGATCGCTTTGGGTGATGTACCACCTGAACACCAACATGATGCCGGACATGATCCACGACATGAAGAACATGCTCTGATCCGTCCGCGCCGCACGCACTGGAATGACGGCCGCACCGGCCGGCAATATCAGAAAGTCAGAAAGGACTGTCCATGCGCTTTTCCGCGCCATCGTCCGCGCAGGGCCGACGCCCCATGGGCGCGGCGGCCCTGGCCATCTGGGGCGCCGTCGCGCTGGCGGCGCTGTGCGGCTTTGTCGCGCTGGGAAACTGGCAGGTGGAAAGGCGGGCCTGGAAGCTGGACCTGATCCAGCGGGTGCAGCAGCGCATCCATGCCCCCGCCGTCCCCGCGCCCGGGCGGCCCGAATGGCCGGCCATCGCCGCCGACCCCGCGCGCTATGAATACCGGCGCATCCAGGCCAGCGGCGTCTTCCAGCATTCCCGGACCGCCCTGGTGCAGGCATTCACCGTGCTGGGCGGCGGCTACTGGGTCATGACGCCGCTGCGCATGGCGGACGGCGCCACCCTGCTGGTCAACCGCGGCTTCGTGCCGCACGCCCAGGCCGGCGGCGCCTGGCGCACGGCGCCCGAAGGCCCGGTCGCCGTCACCGGCCTGCTGCGCCTGTCCGAGCCGGGCGGCGGCTTTCTGCGCCGCAACGCCCCCGCCGCGGACCGCTGGCATTCGCGCGACGTGGCACAGATCGCCGCCAGCCGGGGGCTGCGGGACGTCGCGCCCTACTTCCTGGACGCTCAGGCCCGCGCGCCCCTGCCCCCCGCGCTGACCCTGGAGCCGCCCGAGCGGCTGCCGGCATCCATGCTACCCGTGGGCGGCCTGACCGTCGTCTCCTTCCGCAACACCCACCTGGCCTATGCCCTGACCTGGTACGGGCTGGCCCTGATGGTGGCCGGCGCCGCGGGCTACCTGGCCCGCGAGGAAGCCAGGCTGCGCCGGGCGCGAAAACGGCTTACACTGGAAAATCATGAATACCGCGACGATGATGCCTCCGTCTAGCCCCGGTCATTCGCCGGGCAACCGCATGCCGGCCCCCGGCTCGGGCCATTCGCCGCGCCGGCCCATGCCCCCCTTCCGCGCGCCCTCGCCCGCCAAGGCCTCGGCCGACCCGGCCAGCGCCGCCGGCCGCAAGAACATGCAGCAGTTGATCCTGCTGCGCTGGATCGCAGTGCTGGGCCAGGTGGCCACCATAGGCGCGGCCTATTTCATATTCCGCATCCCCCTGCCTTTCGACGCCATGCTGACGCTCGTGCTGGCGCTGGCGGCCTTCAATGTCGTCAGCGTGCTGCGCCTGCGGGCGCGCCGCCCCGTCACCAATACCGAGCTCTTCATCGCCCTGCTGGTGGACGTGGGCATCCTGACGGCGCAGCTGTATTGCAGCGGCGGCGCGGCCAACCCCTTCGTCTTCCTGTATCTGCTGCAAGCCACCCTGGCGGCCGTCCTGCTGCGGCCCTGGTCCACCTGGACCGTCCTGGGCGTGACCCTGGTGTGCTTTGCCGGACTGACGCAGACCGGCCTGCCGCTGAACCTGCCCATGAACCATCACCTGGGCCTGCTGAGCCCTTATGTGCAGGGCATGCTGCTGTGCTTCGCGCTGAACGCTGCGCTGCTGGTGGTTTTCATCGCCCGCATCAGCCGCAACCTGCGCACCCGCGACGACCGCCTGGCGGCCATGCGCCAGCGCGCCGCCGAAGAAGAACACATCGTGCGCATGGGCCTGCTGGCCTCGGGCGCCGCCCACGAACTGGGCACGCCGCTGTCCACCCTGGCCGTCATCCTGGGCGACTGGCGGCGCATGCCGCCCTTCGCCGACGACCCCGAACTGCGCCACGAGATCGACGAAATGCAGGCGCAGGTGATGCGCTGCAAGTCCATCGTCAGCGGCATCCTGATGTCGGCGGGCGAAACGCGCGGCGACGCGCCCACCGAAACCACGGTGTACCGCTTCCTGGACCAGTTGGTGTCGCAATGGCGCGAGTCGCGCTCGGCCAAGCGGCTGGTGTACGAAAACCGCTTCGGCCACGACATGCGCATCATTTCCGATTCGGCGCTCAAGCAGATGATCTGCAACGTGCTGGACAACGCCCTGGAAGCCTCGCCCACATGGCAGCGCCTGGTGGTCGAGCGCCGGGGCAAGAGCCTGGAGCTGACCGTGCTGGATGCGGGACCGGGCTTCGTGCCGGACATCCTGGCGCAGCTGGGCAAGCCCTACCAGTCCAGCAAAGGCCGGCCCGGCGGCGGGCTGGGGCTGTTCCTGTCGGTCAATGTGGCGCGCACGCTGGGCGGCAGCCTGGCGGCCCGCAACCTGCCCGATGGCGGCGCCGCTGTCATCCTCACCCTGCCCTTGTCGACGCTGGCGCTGGACGAGGCCAGGCCCGCGGCCCGCCCCGGCGCCGCGCCCGCGAATCCGACCGGAAGCACATGATGGCCGGCGACGCCCTCCCTCCCGGCGGCACCGCCGCCCAGGCGCCGGAGCGGGCCGCGGCGGACCGCAGCCTGCTCATCGTCGAGGACGACAGCGCCCTTGCGCGCACCCTCAGCCGCTCGTTCGAGCGGCGCGGCTACCGGGTCGCCACGGCCAACAGCCTGGAGGACACGCTCGCGCAACTGCAAGCCTTTGCGGCCACCCACGCGGTGGTGGACCTGAAGCTGAAAGGCGAGGCCTCGGGCCTGGCCTGCGTGCAGGCGCTGCATGCGCACGACCCCGCCATGCGGATCGTGGTGCTGACCGGTTTCGCCAGCATCGCCACCGCAGTCGAGGCCATCAAGCTGGGCGCCTGCCAGTATCTGGCCAAGCCTTCCAACACCGACGACATCGAAGCCGCTTTCGAGCACTCGCCCGGCAACGTCGAAGTCGCCGTCGCCGCGCGCCAGTCGTCCATCAAGACGCTGGAATGGGAGCGCATACACGAAACCCTGGCCGCGACGGGTTTCAATATCTCGGAGACCGCCCGCCGCCTGGGCATGCACCGCCGCACGCTGGCGCGCAAGCTGGGCAAGCAGCGGGTGTCATAAAAGCCGCCGGCGCCAGCCGGCTGCGGCGCCAGAGGACTTGCATCCGCAGGCGCACCGCCCGCCTGAAGTACAATAAGGCTTCTTCACCCACAGAGCCCCCGGGATCGACACCCGCTCCGGCACACCATGCAAGAAACCACCATAAAACGCCCCTCGGGCGCGGCGGCTCCCGCCAGCGCGTCGCCCCCCCCGGCCGGGCAAGGCCCCCGCAAGCTGTTCATCAAGACCTTCGGCTGCCAGATGAACGAGTACGACTCGGACAAAATGGCCGACGTGCTGCGCGACGGCCGGGGGCTGGAGCTTACCCAGAACCCCGAGGAAGCCGACGTCATCCTGTTCAACACCTGCTCAGTGCGCGAAAAAGCCCAGGAAAAAGTGTTTTCCGACCTGGGGCGCGTGCAGCACCTGAAGCAGCGCAATCCCGACCTGGTCATCGGCGTGGGCGGCTGCGTGGCCAGCCAGGAAGGCGAGGCCATCGTGCGCCGCGCGCCCTACGTGGACGTGGTGTTCGGCCCGCAGACGCTGCACCGCCTGCCCACGCTGATCGACCAGCGCAAGCGGTCGGGACGCTCGCAGGTGGACATCAGCTTCCCGGAAATCGAAAAATTCGACGCCCTGCCGCCGGCCAGCATCAACGGCCCCAGCGCCTTCGTCTCCATCATGGAAGGCTGCAGCAAGTACTGCAGTTTCTGTGTCGTGCCCTATACGCGCGGCGAAGAAGTCTCGCGCCCCTTCGACGACGTGCTGGTCGAGGTGGCCGACCTGGCCGACCAGGGCATCAAGGAAGTCACGCTGCTGGGCCAGAACGTCAATGCCTACCGCGGCCCCATGGGCGATACGGCCGAGATCGCCGACTTCGCCATGCTGCTGGAATACGTGCACGAAATCCCCGGCATAGAGCGCATCCGCTACACCACCTCGCACCCCAAGGAAATGACCACGCGCCTCATCGAGGCGCACGGCGCCCTGCCCAAGCTGGTGCCCTTCCTGCACCTGCCGGTGCAGGCCGGCAGCGACCGCGTGCTGGCCGCCATGAAGCGCGGCTACACCTCGCTGGAATTCAAGTCCATCGTGCGCCGCCTGCGCGCCGCGCGGCCGGGCATGACGCTGTCGTCCGACTTCATCGTGGGCTTTCCGGGCGAAACCGAAGACGATTTCGAGAAAACGCTCGGCCTCATCCGCCACGTCGGCTTCGACCAGTCCTTCTCCTTCATTTATTCGCGCCGCCCCGGCACGCCGGCGGCCGACCTGGAAGACAACACCACCAAGCAGGAAAAGCTGGCCCGGCTGCACCGCCTGCAGGCGCTCATCAACGAGCATGCGGCGGCCATCAGCCAGGCCATGGTGGGGGGTGTCGAGCGCGTGCTGGCCGAAAAACCCTCCAAGCGCGACGCCGCCGAGCTGATGGGCCGCACCGAGAACAACCGCATCGTCAATTTTGCCGCCCCGGCCGGCCTGATCGGGCGGATGGTCGACGTGCGCATCACCGCCACCAATACCAACACCCTGCGCGGCGAGCTGGTCTCGCCCGCCATGGCGGAGCACGGATGAGCGGCGCGCAAAGGCACAAGAAGCCGATCATCGTCAATCTGGACGGCGACAACACGCATCTGGCCAACCTGTGCGGGCCCCTGGACGAAAACCTGCGCCAGATCGCGGACGGCTGGAACGTGCGCCTGAACCGGCGCGGCAGCCGCGTCTCCATCGAGGGCGAACAGGCGGCCGAGGCCGCCAAGGCGCTGCGGTGGTTCCATGGCCGCTCGGTGCACAAGGCGCTGTCCATCGACGACATCCAGCTGGGCCTGGTGGAGCTGGGCGCGGGCCGCGGCCAAGGCGGCGACGAGGCCGCCGACGCCCCGGCGCTTCCCGAGCTGCCGCCCGTGGACGACCACAGCGGCGACATCGCGCTGCGCACCCGGCGCTCGGACCTGCGCCCGCGCACGCCGCGCCAGCGCGATTACCTGAACCAGATCCTGAAGCACGACATCACCTTCGGCGTCGGACCCGCCGGCACCGGCAAGACGTGGCTGGCCGTGGCCTGCGCCATCGATGCGCTGGAGCGCGAGGCCGTGCAGCGGCTGGTGCTGACCCGCCCGGCCGTTGAGGCAGGAGAACGCCTGGGCTTCCTGCCCGGCGACCTGGCCCAGAAGGTCGACCCCTACCTGCGCCCGCTGTACGACGCCCTGTACGACCTGATGGGCTTCGAGCGCGTGCAGCGCCTGTTCGAAAAGCAGACCATCGAAATCGCCCCGCTGGCCTATATGCGCGGCCGCACCCTGAACCACGCCTTCGTCATCCTGGACGAAGCCCAGAACACCACGCCTGAACAAATGAAGATGTTCCTGACGCGCATCGGCTTCGGCAGCAAGGCGGTGGTCAACGGCGACCCCTCCCAGGTCGACCTGCCGCGCGGCCAGCCCAGCGGCCTGACCCATGCGCTGGAAGTCCTGGGCGACGTGCAGGGCATCGCCGCCACGCGCTTCACCAGCCGCGACGTGGTGCGCCACCCCCTGGTGGCGCGCATCGTGCAGGCCTACGAAAAAGCGGGCTCGCATGTTTCCTAGCCGGGCCCGCCGCATTTCCGGCCCGGCTGGCCGCAGCCCGGCGCGCAAACCCGCATGACCGCCCCCCGCCTGTCCCTGTCCGTGCAGTACGGCGTGCAAATGGACCAGCTGCCTCGCTGGCGCCTGCGGCGCTGGGCGCTGCGCGCCCTGGACGCCGGCGCCCCTTCAGTGCCCGGCCTGCGGGCCGCGGCGCTGGCGCTGCGCCTGGTCGACGCCCGAGAAGGCCGGCGCCTGAACCGCGAATTCCGCCAGCGCGACTACGCCACCAATGTGCTGACCTTCGAATACGGCCTGGACCCCGACGGCACGCTGCACGGCGACATCGTGCTGTGCGTGCCGGTGCTGCGCCGCGAGGCGCGCGAGCAGGGCAAGCGCCTGCTGGACCACGCCGCCCACCTGACCGTGCACGGCGTGCTGCATTCCCTGGGCTACGACCACCTGGACGAAGCCCAGGCCAGCGAAATGGAAAGCCTGGAAACCGCCATCCTGGCGCGCATGGGCATTGCCGACCCCTACCGCTGAAAGCGGGGCGGGATTTCGGTTATGCTAAAACTCCCAGCAACGAGTCCCCCGGACAATGTCAGAACCCAATGCCAATGACGGCGAGCCCCGATCGCCGAAGCCTCCCTCCAGATCCCTGTTCGCCAAGCTGGCCTCGCTGATCCGCCCCGAACCGGAAGACAAGGAAGACATCAAGGCGGTGCTCGAGGCCGCCCACGACAGGCAGGTGCTGGACGGCGATGCCTACGCCATGATCTCGGGGGCGCTGGATGTGGCCAACCAGACCGCGGCGGACATCATGGTGCCGCGCTCCAAAATAGACATGCTGGACATCGGCAAGCCCCTGCCGGAACTGCTGCCCGAAATCATCGAGACCGGCCATTCGCGCTTTCCCATCTACGAGGACGACCGCGACAACATCGTCGGCATCCTGCTCGCCAAAGACCTGCTGCTGACCATCACCAACCCCGCCATCGACCTGCGCCCGCTGGTGCGGCCCGCGGTGTTCATTCCCGAGACCAAGCGCCTGAACGTGCTGCTGCACGACTTCCGCAGCAGCCGCAACCACCTTGCCATCGTCATCAACGAGCACGGCGGCACGTCCGGCCTGGTCACCATGGAAGACGTGCTGGAGCAGATCGTCGGCGACATCGAAGACGAATACGACGAAGACGCGGAGAAAACCATCTTCCAGACCGGCACCAACAGCTGGCGCGCCATGGGCGAGACGGAAATCGAGATCTTCAACCGCGCCTTCAACACCAGCCTGCCGAACGACGACTACGACACCCTGGGCGGCTGGTTCACCTCGCAGCTGGGGCGCATCCCCCGGCGCGGCGACACGCTGGACTTCGAAGGCCTGAACATGACCGTGGTCGGCGCCGACGCCAAGCGCGTGCTGTGGCTGCACATCCAGCATGACGCCCAAAGCCCGCTGGCCCCGCCCGGCCCGGCAGAGTAAGCCTTGAAGCCGTCCATCCAATCGTGGCGCCAGGCCGCCAGCCCGCTGCTGGCCGGCGCGGCCAACGCCCTGGCCTTCGCGCCCGGCCCGCTGCCCGGGCCCATGCTGCCCCTGGTGCAGCTGGCCTGCCTGGCCTATCTGGCGTATCTGGCGCTGAGCGCGCCGGACGCCCGCCGGGCGGCATGGGCCGGCTTCCTGTTCGGCCTGGGCACCTTCGCCGTCGGCCAGTACTGGATATTCATCAGCCTGCATCGGTACGGCGGGCTGGCTTCGCCCCTGGCGGCCGGCGCCGTGCTGCTGCTGGCCGCCGCCGAGTCCCTGTATTTCGCCGCCGCGGCCGCGCTGGCGCACTGGCTGGCGGCGCGCCCCGGCGCCGCGCGCGCCGGCTACGGCCGCTGCCTGCTGACCGCCGCCGTGTGGGCCTCGTGCTGGACCCTGGGCGAATGGCTGCGCGGCACGCTGTTCACCGGCTTTCCCTGGCAGAACATAGGCTATGCCCATGTGGAAGGCATGCTGGCCGCCTGGGCGCCGCTGTTCGGCGTCTACGGGGTGGCCTGGCTGGCGGCCTTTGCCTGCGCCGCCGTCGGCCAGCTGGCCGTGGCGCAGGGCAGCGGCAACGAAGCGCCGCCCGCCGCCACGGTGGCCGCGGCCATCGTCATCGTGCTGGCGGGGCTGGCGCTGCGTCACGTGGAATGGTCGCAGCCCCAGGGCCAGCCCTTCATCGCCCGCCTGGTGCAGGGCAATGTGCCCCAGTCCGAGAAGTTCGATCCCGCCCTGATGCAGCAAGGCCTGGACACCTATATGTCGCTGGCCGCCCTGCCTGCCAAAGAGGCCGGCGCGGATCCCGCGCTCATCATCCTGCCCGAAACCATCATGGTCCTGTTTCAGGACCGCTACGCGCCGCAGGTATGGCGGCAATGGCTGGAAATCGCCGGCCGCCGCCAGGCCATCCTGCTGATGGGCGTGCCGCTGCATACCGCCGTGGGCGGCGCCGAGCGCTTCACCAACAGCGCCATCGCCTTCTCGGGCGACACGCCGCTGCAGCAGCTGCTGGCCGGCGCGCCCGCCCTGCGCTACGACAAGCATCACCTGGTGCCTTTCGGCGAATTCGTGCCGCCGGGCTTTCGCTGGTTCGTCGATGCGCTGGACATCCCGCTGGGCGACTTCGACCGCGGCGCGCCGCGCCAGCGCCCTTTCCAACTGGCCGGACAGGCGCTGGCGCCCGACATCTGCTTCGAGGACGTGTTCGGCGAGGAAATCATCCGCGCGGTACGGCCGGACGCGCAGAACGGCCCCGGCGCCAGCGTGCTGGTCAACATCAGCAACCTGGGCTGGTTCGGCAACACCTGGGCGCTGCGCCAGCACCTGCAGATTTCACGCATGCGCGCGCTGGAAACCGCCCGCCCCATGATCCGCGCCACCAATACCGGCATGACGGCGGCCATCGCGCCCGACGGTTCGCTGCGCGCCACACTGCCCCCCGCCGCCAAAGGCGTGCTGGACGTAGAGGTGCAAGGCGCGTCCGGCCTTACCCCTTATGTGCGCTGGGGCAACACGCCGGTGCTGGCCTGGAGCCTGCTGCTGTTGCTGGCCGGGCTGGTGTCGCGGCGCCGCGCCCACATTGCGCCACGGCATGGCGCCGGCCACTTGCACGCAGAAAAAAAATAGGGCATAATTTCGCTTCTTTGCTAGGCACCTGAACACGGGGGTATAGCTCAGCTGGGAGAGCGCTTGCATGGCATGCAAGAGGTCAGCGGTTCGATCCCGCTTACCTCCACCAGTCCTAACAAAGAAAAGATGCAGTAAAAGAGTCAGTAAATTCGGGCGGCAATCCCAAAATTGCAAGCCCAGGCAGTAAAAAAGCAGTACGCAGGCCGCCAGCCGGCATGCAAAACAGCGTGATATACTTCGCAGCTGTCTGAGTCCTGTCCCCTTCGTCTAGAGGCCTAGGACATCACCCTTTCACGGTGAGTACAGGGGTTCGAATCCCCTAGGGGACGCCAGCTTTTCTGGCATTGCAGTACACCGCTGCGGAGCGGTAGTTCAGTTGGTTAGAATACCGGCCTGTCACGCCGGGGGTCGCGGGTTCGAGTCCCGTCCGCTCCGCCAAAGAATTCAGTAAAATCAAGCGCTTACATCATGTAAGCGCTTTTTTTTCGTCCCGGCTTATATTCCAAAACTCAGGGTTTGTTCCAAAACCGGCAATGCATCAGGCGTTCAAGCAAGCCATGCCACACGCCTTCGCCTACAACTGTCCGCCCTTGATACTGCCCAAGTTATCGAAGATATGAACCTCCCAGGAGGATTACGAGGATTATCACTGATGAACATGCATAACCCACCCCATCCGGGAGAATTCATCTCCGGCATCTACCTTGAGCCCCACAATATCAGCGGTCGTGAGTTTGCCAAAGCGCTCGGCGTAGCGGCCTCTACATTGAGTCGAGTTCTCAGCGGTACATCTCGTGTCACACCCGAAATGGCGTTGCGCCTATCCAAGGCGCTTGGACGCAGCCCGGAAAGCTGGCTGGCCAGGCAGGATGCTCACGACCTATGGATCGCCCGCCAACATGTCGATTTGCAAGGTGTCGACGAACTGCAATTTGCCGTCGCCTAGCACGGGGGTTGTAATCGCCACTCTTATTGTGTCATGAAGCATTTACCTAGACTCAGGGACGACAGTTCGACTAGTTAGCAAAAAGGCCGATATCGCCCCGTATCTGACGTTGCACCCTTGGAACGGTTCCACTAAACCAATGGCGAAGCATCGCGCAGCATTACTCAATGGATTCGGCGCCGGTTTGCGGCGCCTCCCCGATGGCCCCGCACGTGCGGGGCCATCGCATACTGCTCTTACGCCTCTTCCTGGAGCGCAGGGCGAGTCACCGCCTTCGGCCCGGCCGAGTCATTGCCGAAACGCACTCTGGTCGCCTCTGCCATAAATTCGTCGGCAATGCGCCCGGGCTTTTTCGAAAAAAGGCTGACGACGACAAACAAGATGGACGCCAACGGCAGGCTCCACACACCGGCGGGCAGCCCGAGAAGCGAGTTGCCATTGGCGTAGATGAACAAGACCAGAATCCCGGTGCATACGACACTGACAATCCCACCCAGAGCAGTCCCTCTTTTCCAGTAAAAAGCCCCCAAGGTTGCCGGAACCAGGACCGCCAGCCCCGTCACGGAAGCGACCGACAGCATCGCGATCAAGTCTAGCTGCAACTCGGCAAATACCACCGCCATAATCGCGATGACGGGAACGACCCATTTTCCGATATTGAGCTGCGCGCTTTCACTGGATGCAGCCTTCGTATTTGCATAAATGTCACGGGCCACCATTGACGATAACGTGAGAATAATAGAGTCGATGGTGGACACAGCCGCGCCGACCGCGGCGATCATCATGACAATCCCTATGAAAGGAGGGATATGCGCCGAGCCCAGCAGTACCGGAGTGGCGAGATCTGCTTTTTCCAGGCCTGGAATGAGCAACCGCACGCAAAGCCCCAATACCACTGCCAGTACGATTCCCACCAGGCCAAACAGCATTGACCCTATGATTGTGTGCCGCATGGACTTTAGAGAGGCGCTCATGAATAAGCGTTGGCTGACTTGTGGATTGGCAACAGCGTAGAAGAGCCAGGGTATGGTAATCCCGATGAAAGTAATGAAACTGAACACTCCGTCGCCTGGCACAGTCAACGCTTTGGGTTGCTCGGCAGCGACTCTATCAAATAATGTACCCAGCCCTCCGATTTCCGAAACAACGATTCCTACGACTGCAACCAGGCCAACAATCATCACAGCGGCTTGCAGCGCATCAGTCCACATGACAGACCGGATGCCGGCGACATAAGCGAAAACAACGGCAAGCACCGCTGCCACGATAACGCCCGTGGTGAACGAGATAGCGCCATCGCTCATGCCTTGCAATAGATAACCCACCCCCGCCAGTTGTACTGCCGAGTATGGAATCAGAAAGACGCAAGCCGCGCCGGCCGCGATGAAAGCCAGAGCTTTGCTGTTATAGCGGTGGCCCAGCATTTCGCTAGGTGTGATATACCCGTACTTCTTTCCGACCATCCAGAACTTGGGGCCCACCAAGGCGACTATTGCGAGACTTACGAAATACGCCAGTTCGAACCCCAACGCGCCAACGCCGCCGGCATAGGTAAGCCCGACCATCCCGATCATGAGAAATGCGCTGAATATGGTCGCGCTATAGCTGAGCGTGGCAACCATGCCTTTCATCTTTCTATTGCCGATAAAGAATTCAGACATGGATGACGCAGAGGATGCCTCGCGCGACATATATCCTACCGCTAGCGCCACAATCACGTAGGCAACTATTCCCCACCAAATATACGAGTTGCTCATGTCAGCTGTCCTCGAAGTTTCTTGTGATCATCATCGCACTGAAAATCAATGCGACGTCCAACAGCAGCCAGAGCAGAAAGCTTCCATACCATGCATGCACATCCGTAAGCATGGTGTAAGGAAGCCAGTGGCCTATGGCAGTGATCAACCCAATCACGAGGAACCATTTTTTCCCTTCCATTTTCGTTTTCCTAAAAGTTGTAAATCTGTTCTCAAAACAACCGTGGGCCGCACAGGCGCTTTCTTCTCAAGCCCTCCCATGGTCATCGGGCGCGAGCCCGCTTGCGGGTTGGCCATATTGGCAATATGGCCATCGGTTTCCTCCGTTCATAAGCTCGCGCAACCTGGAGAAATCAGCATCTGGAACACCAAGAAGCGCCAGCGAGGCTGTGACGTCTGACGTCGCCGAACGAAAGCCAACGTCAATGCATAGAAGCCGCCCCCGGCAGCACGTCACCCTGCCTATCGCCCGCCCCCCAATCGTCCTGGACGTCGCCTCGCGTGACGACCTCCCGCCCATCGAGCCGTATGGTGCACTGGCGTACCGGAATGTCGATATGACAAGCGGTCGTCCGGCTGCCTCCAGCTTCATTGTTCGGGCCGAGCGAAAACAGGAAATTCCCTGCAAAGGCGCGCGCATCCTGGGCCACCGTAGCTTCGATGTCATACAAGCCCAGCGCGCTCCAGCGAGCGCGTGGCTGAAGGCCCCAACCTATGTGAGAAATGGCATAGGCTTCGAGGTCTCCGAATGAAGCCATGTAATCGATAAGCAACTCGGCGTCCACGCCGCCCTGAATCCGGGTAACGTAACCGTCGACAACCGTCATCTCGATGGGATCGCGGATATAGCTCTTTTGAGGCAGCAGGATGTCGCCGCGGTCGAGCACAATGCGGCCGCTTGCCTGCCCGTCATTGGGCCATGTGAATACGAAACCACTGGGCCAGTGGTCCCACCTTCCCGGGTGATCGGTAAAGCCGTACTCACCCATAGCCTCGAACTCGCCAAGAGGACAATGCAGGTCCATGCCTGCGTCGGAACTGATATGCATGACCGAGGCCGCTTGCAAGGTGGAAATGGCGGCCAACACCCGCTCGCGGTCTTGCTCTGTGGGAACCATGCGCAGCAGAATCTCAGGCGCGTCCACGGCCAGAAGGATTTTTGTGCCGCCCTTGAGTATCTCCAACTGCTCGGGAGAAAACAGCAGCGTGATGAGATCCAGTACCAGATCGCTTTGCTTAAGGGCCGCGATGGCGGCGGGATTGCCTGTCAGCGGCGTGGTGCCCAAATACGAAAACGGATCCCGGCTGAGCGATTTGGCGCCGTTGGCGGGCGGAAGGTCGAGCCTCATGCCCACGCCGCCCAGTGCCGCAATGGCTGTCAGGGCGGTGGACAAGACCTGTGGATGCGTGCCCGCGCCGGTCAGCACGGTGACGACTTGGCCGGATTCAAGTTTGGACAGTGTCAGCACCTGTTTCCAGGCTTCGATCAGATCAAAATCTCGTACAGACATGATGGCCTACTTTTGCATGGCATGCCTGGGCATGCGTTGGGGTTGGTGGAGGCCGGCTTGGCAGCGCATTCCAAATATAGCGTATAAGCTGTTTTTTTAAATTATCAGAATTAAATTGACTGCATTAATTAGGGATATCACCTAGCGTTTTTATAATGGCATGTATGGGTGCCTTTCAATCCTTCAGCCGGCATACGCATCGCTTTTTATATTTACACCTATCTAATTGATTTATAACTATTTTTATATAAGATTACTCGATATTCCGCAAAACTGAACATTCCCTATCAGGACGAAATTTAAGCGTGTGCGCTGTATTGTTTCGTCCAAACCGGAATGCCGTCGGGAATTTCCCGTTTTTATTTCTTTCATATAGCGTATACACTATATTTACTCGATGATGTGCCAACATCGCGTCCGCACGATTGCGACTTCAGAGTATGCAGTGCGGACGGTGGCCGGCAAAGGCCACGCGGGATCCATACAAAGTCATCTGGAGATTGAAGTCATGCATGCATCACCACAAATTGCGGTTGTCGGCGCAGGGCTCGGAGGGGTATGTGCCGCCCACCTTCTGCACCAGGCGGGCTATAAGGTCAAGCTGTACGAGCAGGCGCCCGCGCTGGCCCCGCTGGGAGCGGGCATCCACCTGGGTCCCAATCTCATGAAAGTCATCCGCCACATCGGGCTTGAGCAGCAGGTCGTCGACATGGGCTCACAGCCTGATGCCTGGTATAGCCGCGATGGCAAGACTTCTGAAATCATCGCCACCATTCCGCTGGGCGAATATGCGCTGGAGCGCTACGGCGCCAATTACCTGACCGTACATCGCGGGAATTTTCACGCGCTGCTGGTGAACACGTTGCCACAGGGCATGCTGTCTTTGGGCAAGCATTTGACCGGCATCGAAGACTTGGGCGAGGAGGTCAGGCTTTCCTTCAAGGATGGCACGATCGATACGGCGGACTTGGTGGTGGGCGCGGACGGCGTGTACTCGCGTATCCGCGAAGTCCTGCTCGGCTCTGAACCCTTGACCGCCACCGGTTATGTCGGGCATCGCATGATGATTCCCGTGTCCCGGCTCAAGAGCTTCACCCACGCCGCGTGCACCAAATGGTGGGCCGAAGACCGCCACATGATGGTGTATTTTCTGGACGAGAAGCGCGATGCGATCTATTGTGTCACCGGGGTGCCGGAAGGCGATGCCTGGGACATGTCCAAACCCTGGGTGCCCAGCAGCCGCGAAGAACTGCGCACTGCTTTCGAAGGCTGGCATCCCTATGCCATGGAGATGATCGAGGGAGCGGAAAACGTTACCAAGTGGCCGTTTTTCGAGCGTGAGGCACAACCCCTTTGGAGCCGGGGCCGCATCGTCATTCTGGGTGACGCCTGCCACCCCATGAAACCCCATATGGCCCAGGGAGCGGCCATGGCTATCGAAGACGCGGCAGTGTTGACACGCAGCCTGCAGGAGACGGGGACAGACAAGTACCGCCGGGCGTTCGAAATGTTCCAGGCCAACCGGCAAGACCGCGTGCGCAAGGTACAGACGGTTTCGCACAACAATACCTGGCTGCGCAGCAATGAGGATCCGGAATGGTGCTTCGGCTACGACGCCGTCACCGTGCCGCTGCGCCAGCCCCGTGAGCCGGCCGGCGCTTCGGCGTGAGAGCGGCCGCCATGTCTCCCACATCGATACTCGGGCTTACCATTACCAGCCTGACGGAACAGTTCCGAAGCGGGCGGCTGTCGCCGGTGGACTGCATACAGGTCGTCCTGGACCAGATCCGGCGCATGGAGCCGCAGATCGGCGCCTTCGTCGTGCGCGCCAACGAGGACGACCTGCTGCGTCAGGCTGGGCAGGCCGCGGCGCGCTGGGCCGCCGGAATCCCGGCAGGGCCGCTCGACGGCGTGCCGATGGTCATCAAGGATGCCATTCTATGCAAGGGGTGGCCCAATCGCCTGGGCTCGCGGGTTACGTCCGCCGCCGTCAACGAAGAGGATGCGCCGGCGGTGGCCCGCGCGCGGGAAGCCGGCGCCCTGTTCCTGGGCAAGACCACCACGCCCGAATTCGGCTGGAAGGGCGTGACGGACAGCCCGCTCAGCGGCATTACGCGCAATCCATGGGACCCGCGCCTGACGCCCGGCGGCTCCAGCGGCGGCGCAGCGGCCGCGGTGGCGGCGGGCATGGGCTACGGCGCCATAGGCACCGACGCGGCGGGATCCGTGCGCATCCCGGCCGCATTCACGGGCCTGGTCGGCCTGAAAGCCACGCGCGGCCGGATCGCCGCCTATCCGCCCAGTGCGCTATGGACACTGGGCCATATTGGGCCCATCACGCGCGACACACGGGATGCGGCCCTGATGCTGCGCGTGATGGGCCGCGCGGATGCAAGGGACTGGAACAGCTTGCCCGACGAGGAGGTGGACTACCCGGAGCGGCTTGGCCGCTCGCCGGTCGTGGGTCTGAAAATCGCGTACAGCCCCACGCTGGGCCATGCCAGGGTCGACACGCACGTGGCGGCGGCGGTCCGCCGCGTGGCGGATACGCTGGCCGATATGGGCGCGCAGGTAAGCGAAGTCGATACGCCCTTGCCGGATGCCCGCAAGCATTTCCGCGTCTATTTTGCCGCCGGCCTGTGCCATTCCCTGCGCTTGCTGAACAAGGCCGAGCGACAGCGCCTGGATCCGGGCCTGCTTGCGCTGCTGGAGCGGCACGCGTCGGACACGCGTGAACAGTTCCTGCAGGCATACGATTTCCAGATCCGCCTGGCACGAGAAGCGCGGCTGTTCCATACCCGCTACGATTTCCTGCTTACCCCCACCATGGCCACACCGCCCTTTCAGGCGGGAGCCGCAGCCCCGGAAGGTTACGACGAGGACAACTGGCTGGACTGGTCGCCGTTCACATATCCGTTCAACCTGACGGGGCAGCCTGCCTTGAGCCTGCCTTGCGGGCAGACACCGGAAGGGCTGCCGCTGGCGGCCCAGTTCGTCGGAGCGCTGTACGATGATGCCAGGCTGCTCGCGCTGGCGCATGCGGTCGAGCAAGCGCAATGGCGGCAGCCCAGCCTGGCTCCGTGTCTTCACTCCTTATGAACCCAAGTTCAGGACCGATATTGTGAAGCCCCCAAAGTTCGAATACTACGCACCCGAAACACTGCAGGAGGTTCTGGAAGTGCTGGCTTTCTACGGCGAAGACGCACGTGTCCTGGCGGGCGGGCAGAGCCTCGTACCCCTGCTGAATTTCCGCATCATGCAGCCGGCTGTGCTGGTCAGCATCAACCATTGCCAGGAGCTGGCCTATCTTCAGCAGGAGGAGTCCGGCCTGGTCTGCGGCGCACTTGTGCGCCAGGCGCAGGCAGAGCGCTCGGACGAGGCGCGCCGCGCCTGCCCGCTGCTGGCAGCGGCGCTGCCCTGGGTGGGCGGGCGGGCCAACCGCAACCGCGGCACAGTGTGCGGCAGCCTGGCCCATGCCGATCCATTGGCGGAGCTCACGGCAGTGGCCACCGCGCTGGATGCCACGTTCATTCTGTCCAGCGTACATGGTCGGCGCGAGGTGCAGGCCGACGAATTTTTCCTTGGCGATCTGTCCACCTGTGTCGAGCCGGGCGAAATGCTGGAAGCAGTTTGCTTCCCGGCGTCGGGGCCGGATGCGTCCGCGGCCTTCGTCGAGGTCGGCAACCGCTGGCATGGATTTGCGGTGGTAGGAGTGGGGGCGCAGCTCGAATTCGAGCCGGACGGCCGCTACAAATCGGTCAGGCTTGCGGCCATAGGGGTAGGCGGCACACCGGTCAGGCTGCAGGCGGCGCAGGATATCCTGCTCGGCACGCGCGGCGAACCGGACGCCTTGAGCGAGGCCGCGCATGCCGCCTCTGCGGGGCTGGAGCCGCCGGGCGGCTTTCATGCCGACGCCGCCTACCGGCTGCGCGTACTGCCGACGCTGATAGAAAGAGCGGTCAAGCAGGCCGACGGGTTGCGGAACGCGCAACAAGGGGATTGACATGGAAGAACAGGAAAAGACTTGCATCGAGTTGTCAGTGAACGGCATGCTGTACCGGGCGCAAGCGGAACCCCGGCTGCTGCTGGCCGACTTCATCCGGCATGAGGCCGGACTGAAAGGGACCCACGTGGGCTGCGCCCACGGCGTATGCGGCGCCTGCACCATCCAGATAGACGGCTGCTCGGCACGCAGCTGCCTGCACTTTGCGGTCGACGTGCAGGGCAGCCAGATCACGACTGTCGAAGGGTTGGCCGAGACGGAACAACTGCATCCCCTGCAGCAGGCGTTCAAGGAATGCCATGCCCTGCAGTGCGGGTTCTGCACCCCGGGCTTTTTGATGACGGCACAGGAGTTTCTGCGTGAAAATCCAGAGCCGACGGCAGAGCAGGCAAGGGAAGCCATGTCGAACAATCTGTGCCGCTGCACGGGCTACGTGAACATCGTCAAGGCCGTTCTGCTCGCGGCCGAAAGAATGCGCCGCATGCCGGCATCGGAGGACGCATGATGAACGATCCAATGCAAGACCATGCCAATGGAAGCGTGCACCGGGTCGAGGACAGCTACCTGCTGCGCGGCGCGGGAATGTTCGTGGACGACGTGCCCGAGCCGCCGGGGACGCTGCATGCCTCGTTCGTGATGAGCCCGCACGCCTGCGCACGCATTCTGGGCATAGATGCCAGCGCGGCGCTGGAAGTCCCCGGCGTATTCGCCGTGCTGACCGGAGACGACCTGGCGGCGCTTGCGCGGCCCATGAGTACGGGAATCGATTTGCCCGGCTATCTTCCGGCCGATCGCGACGTGATTGCCAGGTCGCAGGTGCGTTTTGTGGGAGAGCACGTGGCCGTGGTCCTGGCAGCCGACAAATACGCAGCCCAGGACGCCATAGAGCTGGTGCAGGTCGAGTACGAGGTACTGCCCGCCAGCCCGACGCTGGAGCAGGCCATGGCGGCGGGGGCGCCGGCGGTGCACGGGCACGCGCCCGACAACATCCTGTACCGCGGCGAGTTCTCTTCGCCCGGTTTCGAATCCGTTCATGCCGGCAGCGCCTTGCGCCTGACAGAAACATTTCGCCATGGCATGGTGGCCGGCGTGCCCATGGAGCCTCGCGGCTGCCTGGCGGCGCCCGAGCGGGGCGACAGGATGGTGTTTTACACCTCCACGCAAATACCGCATCTGGTGCGTACCGGGCTTGCCGAGCATCTGGGCTGTCCGGAATCGCACATACGCGTGGTGGCGCCGGATGTGGGAGGAGGCTTCGGCACCAAGGCCATTTTCTACCCTGAAGAGATCGTGATGGCCGCGCTGTGCCTGAAATACCGCCGGCCGGTCAAATGGGTGCAGGACCGGCGCGAAGAGCTGCTGTCCAACATCCATGCGCGGGACCACATCTACCAGGTCGAAGTGGGGTTCAGCCCGGACGGTGTCATCGGCAGCCTGCATTTGCGGCTGTATGCCAATGCCGGCGCGTATTCCTGCTATCCCTTCGGCAGCGCCATCGAGGCTCTGGGCGGCGCGCGCATGCTGGTGGGGCCTTACAAAATCAGGCACTATGCCTATGCCACCCATGCGGTGGCCACGCACAGCGCGCCCGCCGGGACTTACCGCGGGGTGGCGCAGCCGGCCTGCTGCATGGCGATAGAGGGAATCATGGACCGCATAGGCCGCCGCCTCGGCCTGGACCCCATCGAAGTGCGCCTGCGCAACGTGATCGGGCCCCGGGACCAGCCCTGGACCAACGTCATGGGCCTGCGATACGACCGCGGCACCTATCGCGAATGCCTGGAGCGCGCCCGCGTCCTCAGTGGCTACGACGCCTTTCGCGCCTCCCAACCCGCCGACCGCCTAGTCGACGGCAAATACCGAGGCGTGGGCATAGGCAACATGATAGAAGGCACAGGCGGTGGCTCGCCCGCCTACAAGGTGCGCGGCATGATGAAGGTGCCCGGCATAGATGGCGCCACCCTGCGCATGGAACCTACAGGCAGGATATCGGTGTACGTCAGCCATGCGACATCGGGCCAGGGCCACTACACGGCATTCGCGCAGGTGGCGGCCGAACACATGGGCGCCAGGCTGGACGATATTGCCGTATTCGAAGGCGACACCAGTTCCACGCCGTATGGCACCAATACCTTCGCCAGTCGAGGCGCCATCACGGGCGGCGGCGCCATCATACGGGCTGCCGAAAAACTGTCGCAGCAGGTCAAGCGTGTGGCGGCGCCGCTGCTGGGCGTCCCCGAAGACCGGGTCATCCTGCGCGACAGCCACGCAATGGTGCGGGACGCGCCAGAGAAGGCAGTGGGCTTCGCCGATGTCGCGCGGGCGGCCTACGGCATGGTCCACACCGCCCCGCCGTCCGGCGACGGCTACGGACTGATGGCGACCGAGTTCTATGAGCCGCCCCCCTTGACGATCGCCAACAGCACGCATATTGCCTTTGTGGCCGTCGACGCTCAGGACGGACGCGTCCAGATCGAAAAATACCTGATCGTGCATGATTGCGGCACGGTCATCAACCAGATGATCGTGGACGGGCAATTACACGGCGGCGTCGCCCAGGGCATAGGCGAGGTGTTGATGGAAGAAATCATCTACGATGAAAACGGCCAGTTTCTCAATGCCAGCCTGCTCGACTACCTGATGCCCACCGCCATGGACGTGCCGGACATGGTGTTGGACCATGTCGATTGCCCCTCCTCCGATACGCTGGGCGGCTTCAAGGGGGTAGGGGAAGGCGGCGTCATCGGGTCCGTGGCGGCCGTTTCCAACGCTGTCGCCGATGCCCTCAGCGGCATCGGCGTCAATGTGAACCGCACTCCTCTGCGCCCCGGCTACCTCTTGGCACTCATGCCTCGGGCGGCACGCCCGGCTGCCGCGCAAATGATCTAACAACTACGATGCAATGGGACAGAAAAATTGGAACTGATACGTGAACAGATCATCGATGCCGACCTGCCTGCGGTATGGGCGGCACTGAACGACGACGCCGTGCTGAAGGCCTCGATTCCCGGATGTGAAAGTGTGGAGCGCACAGAGCCCGACACCATACGCGCGGTGGTAAAGATCAAAGTAGGCCCTGTCGGCGCCCGCTTTTCCGGCGTGGTCAGGTTCTCCGACCAGCGGCCGCCGCATGGCTACAAAATTACCTTCGAAGGCCAGGGCGGCGCGGCCGGCTTTGCCAAAGGGCACGCCACGGTGGATCTGCGTCCGCACGAGCCGGGTTCGACGGTGCTGGCCTATGAGGCCCACGCCCAGGTGGGCGGCCGGCTGGCCCAGATCGGCTCGCGCCTGATCGACAATGTGGCGGCCAAGACGGCCGAGGAGTTCTTTACGGCCTTTTCGCGCCAGCTGTCGCCGCAGCCCGAATCCGCGTCGCCAGTGCCTCGGCCGCGCGGCCGGGCCAAGCCCGGCACGGTGCCCTCAGCCGCCGCGAGCGCCCCTGCCGCCGCTCGCAGCGTGCAGGCAGGGTTGGGCCTCAACCATGCGGATGTGGCGGCCATAAGAACCACCCTGTCCATTATTGCGGGCTGCTCGGTTGTCTTAGCGGCCGCGGCTGTCGTGTATGTCGTGCACGCTGTATCATGAAACAAAGCAATAAACTGCCGGCTGCGGGCTCTGCCGGCAAACCCTGTTTATATTGTGAATGAGCCATGCGCTCATGCCAGACATGCGAAAGAAAACCTATAAATTAACGGACCAGGTTGGCCATCTGCTGCGTAAGGCATACCAGCGCCATATTGCGATCTTTCAGCAAAAAATCGATGATCCGCAATTGACTGCCGCGCAGTTCGCCACCCTGTGCGCCATCAACGACCATGGCAACTGTTCCATGAGCGAGATCATCAAGGTTACCAGCATCGACCAGGCAACCATCAGGGGGGTCATAGACCGCCTCAGGCAACGACGGCTGATATCGGTGTTTCCCGATCCCGACGATCGCCGCAAGGCCAACATCTCGCTTACCAAAGAGGGGCAGGCCCTGGTCGACAAGGCGATCCCGCGCGCGGCCGAAATTACCCAATTGACCTTTCGCGACCTGAACGACGCGGAACGCGTGGCAATGATCTATCTGCTGCGCAAGATGACTGGCGAAGAGGGCGAAGCCAGTGGCTAAGGCCCCACTTCGCTCATCCCCTTTATCCAATAGGCAAAAGGCAAGATGTCCATGAGTCACCCTATTCCGCCCTCTTCCCCTTCCGAATCCTACGATTTTTCCGAGCAGGTGGGACATTTGCTGCGCCGCGTGTATCAGCGCCATACCGCGTTGTTCCAACAGATTATTCCCGATACGCAGCTTACCGCCGCCCAATTCGTGGTCCTGTGCGCCGTGCGGGACAGCGGCGCCTGCTCCCTTAGCCGCATCGTCAAGAAAACGGCCATCGACCAGGCCACGGTGCGGGGCGTCATCGAGCGGCTCAAGGCGCGCGGCCTGCTGGAGGTGACCCACGACGAAACCGACAGGCGCAAAGTTCTGATCAGCCTGACGCAGGAAGGGGCCGCACGGGTCACGAGCATGGTGCCCTTTGCCCTCGAAATATCGGAAAAAACCCTCAGCGGCTTCAACCCGGCCGAGCGCATGGCGCTGATGTACCTGCTGAATAAAATGTGCAAAGCCGAGGCCGGCGCACTGAAGAAATTTTCCCGGTTTCCATCCGAATTCATGGCCGAAGGCCGCGGCGACCAAGTGCAGCAGGAAAGGGATGCACTGTAATGCCGCGCATTACGGAAGAATCTCTGTCGGGGTTGCGCCAGTCGATGACGTCGCGCCTTCCGGCGTCTTTTCGTAGCCTTAAGGCCGGCGCCGGCTCAAAGGAACGATGCGCAGCCCACCGACGGGAATGCGCGCAACGGCTCTCGCAATGATGTGCGAAACTGAAACGACACCCAGGTCTATGGCGGGGGCCGAGGCCGCGCCGTCGCCCGACAGCAGGTAGCCGCCGCTGGCGTCCCCCGGGCCCAGCCGCTTGATCATCAAAAGCTCGCCCGGGCGCCGGATGCAGACAATGTCGCCCGTGCGCACCGCCCGGCCTTTGCCGGCGGCGCGCGCGATCACCAGTTCGCCGTCGAGCAGTGTCGGTTCCATGCTGCGCCCGCGGACGCGGACGAGACGCCACCCGAACACGGGATGCCGTCAAAGGACCGGGTAGACGACTTCGAGGCTGGGCGGATACGGGCAGGGCTTGCGCACGACTTTGATGTCTTTGGTGGCCCAGAAGATTTCCGCGAAGCGGTTGACCAGTTCGACCAGCTTCTCGCCGTCCTGGCGGTGGACGTCCTGCTTGGCCGCGCTGGCCGCCTGCATGATTTTGTGCGTCAGGTCGTGGATCTCGGGGTATTTTTCGATTTGCGGTGCCTTGAAGTAGTCGCCCCAGATGACCCGGACTTCGGCCTTTACTTTTTCGGCTTCGAGTTCCTTGATGGCGATGTTGCGCGAAATCGTGTTGTGCCGCGAAACCGGGTCGGCGTCGGCCTTGCCGGCGACTTCGTGGATGATATCCATCATGCGGACCACCGACACGGCGGCGATCAGCGCCGGGCCGGGGTCGTAGATCTTGCAGGGGATGTCGCAATGCGCGTGGGCCTCTTCGATGCCGGGCGCGCGATCAAGCAATTTGTGTATGGAAAGCATTTTCTAGTCCTTCAAGTCAGTGGCTTGAGCCGTGGTGGGTGATGAAATTCATGGCGGCCGCCTGCGCTTTTTGCAGCTCACAGGCGACGGTCTCCCGCGGAGCGCCGGCGCGCTGCAGTTTGTCGAGCAGCTCTGCCATGGCGGGTTTAAGGTGCTGGAAGCAGGCAAGACGCAAACTGTGCGCCAGGCCGTCGTCCGCCATCGCGTCGCACAGGTCGCGGCACACTGCCATGATGATGTCCGCGGCGCGCGCGGGGTGGCCGCAGCGCAGCCAGTTCTCGGCCGCGTTCGCCGCCGAAACGACCAGCATGGGCGGCGCGTCGGCGCCCGGCAGCGGCGCATTGCGCCGGAAAGCGGCGAAAACCAGCTTGGCCTCGGCCGCGGCTTCGTCGTAGCAGCGCCCGGCCTCTGCCCAGCGCCCTTCGGCGAAGGCGGCGTTTCCGCGGTCGCACAGCGCCTTCCAGCGGCTATCGCCTTCGGCCGGCGCGTGGGCCGCGGCACTGCCCTTGCCGCCTATCGCTTGCGCCATGGCTGCGTGCCTGGTCAATTGCCCGCCTGCCGGGCGGCCATTGCAATGGAGACTGGTTGAAGTCGCATGTGTCTACCCCGGATTGCTTCAGTCGGATCCATGGTATATGAAATGAGAATGAGTCGCAATTATAATAATTAAGATGTTTTTTTCATATCTCATCACTGCGCCATCATGGCGATGGGCCATGGACGGCTTGCGCACGAACCCTGAAAGCGCCCTGCATGCATGCGGCGTGACGGCCGGCGCGGCTTCTCATACCAGCATCCTGCCGTATCCGCGCGGACGGCATGCGCTTATGGCTGGCGCGCCGAACGCGCCCGCCGGCGGCGCGTGGCGGGAACCAGCACCATCGCCAGCCCCGAGGCGGCGATGACGGCGCCGGCCTGCCTGTGGCGGGGCACCACGCTGGCCGCCACCAGAGAGCCCAGGCCAAAAAAAGCGCCGTGATTCATGCTGGTGACTAGCCTTGCAAGCAGCAACGTCGCATAATTGGGTGCAAACGCCGCCAAAATATTGCCAACCGTGAAAATACTCATCAGCACGATCAAGGCGGTACGCCGCGACCAGCGCGACAGCGCCAGTGTCATCAACGGGGCGCCCGCCAGCACCCCCACTGCATAGGCGCTGACCAGCATGCCCGCCGCAGGAATGGACACATCCATGCCCTGGGCGATCACCGGCGGCAGGCCCATGGGGGCGAATTCGGTGGTGCCTATGCCGAAGGCTCCCACGGCAAGCGCGGCAAGGGCAAGGCCGGGGCTGGCGGCGCGCGAGGCGGAATCGATCGTGGCGCAGCCCGCCGGGGCGCGTTCGCAGCAAGAAGAATTGGCCATGTATTCGGTCCACAGATGAAATCAACGGTGTAAGTCTGCGGCTTTTACTCTTGCAGAAAAAGCCTTTTATATACAAAACTCTTTTGCCATAAGATCAATAATGAAAATCACTCTGGATGAAATACAGGCTTTCGTCGCCGTCGTGGACGTCTCGTCCATCACCGCCGCGGCGCAACAGCTGGGCCAGACAGTCTCGGCCACCAGCCGCGCGCTGGCGCGCCTGGAAGAAAAACTCCAGACTACCCTGCTGCGCCGCACGACGCGGCGGCTGGAACTTACCGAAGAAGGGCAGGCTTTCCTGGAAAAGGCGCGCGACATCATTGCTTCTGTGGAAAGCGCCGAAGAACAGATGGCGGTCAGGCACGCGCAGCCTTCCGGGCGCCTGAGGGTGGACGCGGCCACGCCGTTCATGCTTCATGTGGTGGCGCCCCTGATAGCGGGCTACCGGGCGCGCTATCCGGACGTGCAGCTGGAACTGAACTCCACCGAAGGCGTCATCGACCTGCTGGAGCGGCGCACCGACGTCGCGCTGCGCATCGGCCCCCTGAAAGACTCCTCGCTGCACAGCCGGCGCATCGGCAGCAGCTGCGTGCGCGTGCTGGCCAGCCCGGCCTACCTGGCGGCCCGCGGCACCCCGCGGCGCCTGGCCGACCTGGCCGCGCACACCTTGCTGGGCTTCACCCAGCCCGAATCGCTGAACGAATGGCCGCTGCTCGACGGCAACAAACAGATGCTGCACATCCGTCCCTCGCTGCGCTCATCCAGCGGCGAAACGCTGCGCCACCTTGCCCTGCAGGGCAACGGCATCGTCTGCCTGTCGGACTTCATGTGCCGCGAAGACCGCAAAAGCGGGCGCCTGCGCCAGCTGTTGCGGCGCCATACGCTCGAAGTGCGCCAGCCGATCAACGCCGTGTACTATCGCCACACGGCGATCTCGGCGCGCATTGCCTCTTTCATCGACTACCTGGCCGAACACCTGCCGGAAAACGGCTTCGACGCCTGACCCGCCGCACCGCCCGCACTGGCCTGCCTGTCCGATGCCGGCCAGCGCGGGCTGCCCGTTCAGCGTCGATAGCCCCTAGGCGCCCTCGCCCAGCCGCAGCAGCACATCGCGCCGCAGCGCCTTGACGCAGCGCCCCAGGAAATCGAAGGCGCCGATCAGTTCCGACTTGCTGGACCGCTGCGCCACTTCGGCCAGGCGGCGCACCAGGTACTGCTCGGGAAAGACCATGTCCGAACAGCGCTCGGGCACCGCCCGCAAGGTCACCATGCGCCGGTCCAGCAGATTCCTGTCCCGGTGGATATAGCCGCCGGCCTCCAGCCGGTTGATCAGCGCGGTCACGCCGCCATAGCTCAGGTCCATCAATTGGCCCAGCTGGCCGGTGGACAAGGACTCGAACTCCATGATGAAGGCCAGCGCGCGCAGATCCAGCAGCGGCAGGCCGTGGTCTTCGGCCATGCTGGACAGCCGGGCTTCGGCATACACCGACAGCCGCCTGCCGATCAGCGTGGCCAGTTCTTCCACGATATCGTCCGGCAGGCCGCCGAAGGCGGGTGCCGGACCCGGGGCCTCGGCGGCCGCGGCCGCCGAGGTCATGATGTTGCCTTCCAAGGGCATCATGGATTTCCCCCGGCCGATATCAAGGGCGTCCGCCAAGCAGGCCGCCCAGCAGGCCGCCGCCGGACTTGTTGTCGCCCGCGCCGGTCAAGGCGCCGACCACGCCGGTCACCGGCGCCAGCAAGCCGCCCACGCCGGCAGCCGGCGACCCGCCGTCGCCGCCGGAAGAGCCGCCCGGCACGCTAGCGGCCACGCCGCCCACGACCCCAGCCACCGCGCCGGTCGCACCCGCAACCACGTTGGTCACTGGCGCCAGCAGGCTGCCGGCCGCATTGGCGCCGGCGGCGCCCGCGCCCTCCGCCGCCGGCGTCGTCACCGGCGACAGCAGACCGCCCACTCCGCCGCTCGTGGCGCCTCCGGTCGCACTGCCGACCAGACCCGTGACGGGGGCCAGCAAGCCGCCCGTCGCGCCGCCCGCGACACCCTGTGTCAAGGATTCGACCGCGCCTGTGGCATTGGCCAGCACGTTGCCCAACGGATTCTGCGCTCCCGGGGCGTCGGCATGGACGATGCCGCCCACGCTGGCCACCGTGGCGCCCACGCCGCTGATCAACCCGCCCACGCCGGGCAGATTGCCGCCCGCCTGACCACCCAGGTTCTCCAGCGAGCCGCCGATGCTTGTCAGAAGCTGATTGGCCGGCTGGCCCACGCCCAAGCCGTCGCCCACAGTCTGCGTCACGTGCGCCGTAGTGCCGGCCACCGGCGAAACAATGTTGTCCAGCGTTGCGCCCACGCCGCCCAGCGTCTCGCTCAGGCCGACGGGCACCACGTTGTCCACGGTCTGGCCGACATTGGCCAGGGCCGGCTCCAGAATGGGCTGCGCATCGCCTCCCGTCACGCCCAGCCCGTCAGCGAGGCTGGTTACGGGCGTCAGCAGCCCGCCCTCGGCGGCCAGCGGGCCGGTCAGCGCCCCCAGCGAACCGGTTGCGTTGTCCAGCACGGTAACCAACGGAGCCGGATTGTCCGGGTCATTCACCAGCAGCCCGCCCGTGCTGGCCACCGTATCGCCCAGGCCCGAAACCAGGCCGCCCACGCCTGTGTCCAGATTGCCCGGCAGGCCGGTCTGTCCAATTGTGTCGCCAGAGGCGGACACCGCGCCGCCCACCTGGGCCAGCAGGCCGCTGGCCGGGTCGCCCAGGCCGCTTTGCTCGCCCACCGTGCGCGTCAGCCGCGTCACGACATCACCCACCGGTCCCGCCACGGTATCCAGTTCGGCACCCACGCCGCCCAGGCTGTCGGACAGTCCGACCGGCACCACGTTGTCCACAGCCTGGCCGACGTTGGCCAGGGATGGCTCCAGAACGGACTGCGCATCGCCTCCTGTAATCAGCCCGTCAGTGAGGCTGGTTACGGGCGTCAGCAGTCCGCCCTCGGCGGTCAGCGGGCCGGTCAGCGCTCCCAGCGAACCGGTTGCGTTGTCCAGCACGGTAACCAACGGATCCGGATTGTCCGGGTCATTCACCAGCAGCCCGCCCGTGCTGGCCACCGTATCGCCCAGGCCCGAAACCAGGCCGCCCACGCCCGTGTCCAGATTGCCTGGCAGGCCGGTCTGTCCAATTGTGTCGCCAGAGGCGGACACCGCGCCGCCCACCTGGGCCAGCAAGCCATTGGCCGGGTCGCCCAGGCCGCTTTGCTCGCCCACCGTCCGCGTGAGCTGCGTCACGGCGTCGCCCACCGGGCCGACCACGGTGTCCAGCTCCGCGCCTGCGCCGCCCAGCGTCTCGCCCAGGCCGACGGGCAGCACGTTGTCGACGGCCTCGCCAGTATTGTTCAGGGATGTTTCCAGTGGGCCCGAAGTGGAGCCCGAGCCTCCAGGGTTGTCCGGATCGCCGGGGCCGCCCGGGTTACCCGGATTATTGGGGTCCCCTGGGCCACCGGGATTGTTGGGATCGCCGGGGTTGGTGGGGTTGTCGGGATTATTGGGATCACCAGGGTTGGTGGGGTCGCCCGGATTGCCGGGGTTGCTGGGGTCGCCAGGGCCGCCGGGCACGCCCGGCCCACCGGGGTTGCCCGTGTCGGGCCCGCCGGCCAGGTTGCCCCGCGTGCTGCCGCTGGAGCAGCCCGCCAGCGCCACGGCGCCGGCCATCATGCCCGCGATCAGCGTCAACCTGAGCGCCCTGGCGATATGCGTTTCTTTGAAGAGGTTCCCCATGGTGATTCTCCTTTGGTAAGCGATGACATGAGCGGAAACATTGCCTCATGTACAGCTTTACGCAAAAGCTGTGCCAACACCTGCCACGGGGAAAAACGACTACTCCACTCCTGCTTAAAGAAATGAAAACTTCTTTTATTACAAGAACTTGTGAGACATCAAAAATGCACAAAAAAGCACTATCCTCAAATTTGAGGAAGCTACAAATCTGCGAATGTTACAAATGTGCAGTGTTCGCGAAAACGTTGTGTTCCCGGCGTAACGTAACGCGGGAACATGCCAGGGGTCAGAAGCCGTCGTACAGCAGCGAGTAATTGGCGTTGAAGCGCAGTTTGCGCTTGTCGCTGTTGAGCGGCGTGTCGCCTATGGGCTTGGCGACGTTGAGGTCGAAGACGTAATAGCGGTCGTCCGTCAGGCGCAGCCCCAGCGCGGCCGAGGAAAGCTTGCGGCCGTTGTAGGCCTGGTAGGCGTCGTCGTTGTACCAGGCGCGCGCATGGTCCACCAGCGCGTAGGGCTGCACGGTGGAAAGCACGCGCCAACCGGTGGCGAAGCGCTTGTTCACTTCCAGCGACACGCCGTAGCCCTTGTCGCCGGCCAGCTCACCTTGCGGATAGCCCAGGCCGTAGCGCCAGGCGCCGAACGAGGTCTGCTCGATGTTGGGCAGGATGTCGCGGCTGTACTGGCCGGTGCCCGACAGCGCCAGACCGAAGCCCGCCGGCAGGTTGACGGTCTGCTTGAAGTCCAGGGTGTAGCGGGTGAAGTCCAGGTCGTAGGCGGGCGGCTCGAACACGGCGTAATTGCTGCGCAGGCTTTTCTTGGCGCCCAGTGCGTCGAAGCCCTTGTTGATGCCAACGGTGATGTCGCGCGCCTGGTTCTCGCCCACTTCGCGGTAGCGCAGGCTGGCGCGCGCGGCGCGTATGTGGGCACGCTGCTGCAGCCAGGCATTGTCGGCGTCGCGCTGGTATTCGTCTATGGTCTGGGCCGCGTACACACCCAGCGAGCCGCTGAGCAGGCGCTTGTTGTCCAGCAGCAGCGGATAACTGACGCCCAGGCCGATGCGCTCGTTGACGACCCGCCTGTCCCAGCCTTGCGACTGCAGCACTTCGTCCTCGGGATGCGACTCGTAGTGATAACCGTCCACCTCGACGGCCAGGCCGTCGCTGCCCACCGGCACCGAGGCCGAACCGGCGATGTAGCGCACGTCCCGGCGGTTGGTGGGCACGGCGGCCGTCAGCTTCACCTGTTCGCCCAGCGGGGTCAGGCTGTTGGCCGTCAGGTTGACAATGCCCTGCATGCCCGTGCCCATGTCGGCCAGCCCGCCCGAGAAGCCAAACTTCCGGCGCGTGGCATTCAGCACCAGCTCGGTGGCGCCATCGACGCGGCGCGGCATGTCCAGCTGCGGCGTGAAGCGCACCCCGGGCACCTGGCGCATCAGGTTCAGCACACGCTCCAGCGTGCGCCGCGTCAGGGGTTTTTCCGCGATCAGCGGCCCGGCCAGCGTCTGCAGGCGTTCGCCGGCATTGCCCACGTCGCCCTCGACGCGCAGGCCGCTTACGTGCCCTTCCACCACCGTGACCCGCACCATGCCCCCGGCGAAGTCCTGGTCCTGCAACAGGGCGAAGGACAACGGATAGCCTGCCTGCTGGTACAGCTGAGTGATCTTGTTGACTTCCTGCACCAGCTGCGCCACGGTCATTTCGCGGCCGGCCAGGGGCTCCAGGATGGCGGAGATGCGCTTGAATTCGATGGTTTTATTGCCGCTGACGGCGAAGTGGCGGGGCACGATGCGCTGCTGCAGGCGTGAACCCACCGCGGACTTGTCGTCTTCGGGCCTGGACTGGACGGGCGCGGGCGGCGCGGCGGGGCCGGGCTTCTCGATGGAGGGCAGGCTGTCCAGCGGGTTGCCCCGCAAGGGGCCGTCCGCCAGCGCCGTGCCGCTTTGCGCCAGACCCAGCGCCAACAGCGCCGCCCATTGCGCGGCGATACCCACCGCCTTGTTCCTGTCGCTTCTACTGTTCCTGTCGCTTCTACGAAAGTCAAACACGCCAGCCCCCGCCCCAGTTTGCCGGGGCATGGCGCCCCCGTTTCGAATGCGTACGGCCATTACCAGGCCGTGCAAGCCACTACAAAAACTGTCCCAATATATCAAACAGGCGAGAGAATGGCTGTTTGATTATTGAAATTATGTCAAATAATATGTTTCTATATACTTTAATTAGTAACTTTTTATGTTTATTAAAAAGTAGATAAATTGGCACCCGATTACATATCATACAAATATATAGGCAAGCCATATGCCAATGCAATGAGCATGTTGCCTTGATTTTGACTTCTTCAACTTTTTATAACAATAAATGTTAAGTCTCGGGGTTTACCCGTACTTTCTTTTGCCGGACAGCCAGTAGTATGTCCATACATATGCAGAGACGCAGAAACTCTTTTGCTTTTTCCACTTCCGTGCTGCTTTGACCACGCAAGTCGCAGGCATGACTCTTTCTTTTTAAGGACTTTTGCCATGAAAAACCAATTTGTTGCGTTTTTGAAAGACGAAGAAGGCGCCACCGCCATCGAGTATGGGCTGATTGCGGGGCTGATCGCCGCAGTGATCGCCGTAACGCTCGGTACGCTGGGCGGTCAAATCGACCAACTATTCGACAACATCTCGAAGAAACTGCCCGCACTGGCGGAAGGTGGGGACAACGGAAACGGAGAGTAAGGACCGCCACGTCCCTCGTACTCGTTCTCGGTAGCAATCTGGCTGTATTTTTCCAGCCAAGGCCTTGTGAAACACCTAGCTGAAGATAGCTCTAGGCTGTGCGATTTTGCTCACCTAGAAAACCAAGGATGTAGATCGGATGCTGAAGCACGCCTGGCCTTGCCTGTTCCTGGCCTTCAACGCGCTCGTCATTGCTTACGACCTGCGTTTTCGCCGCGTGCCCAACCCGCTGCTGGCCGCCGCCCTGCTTCTGCAGGGGCTGTGGCTGCTGGCGGCGCCGCCTGAGTTGACGGCGCCCATGGCGGCATCGGGCTGGGCGCAGGCGGGCCTGGGTTTCGCGGTGGGTCTGGGGCTGTTCTATCCCCTGTGGCGCTTCGGCGCCATGGGAGCCGGCGACGTGAAGTACATCGCGGTGCTGGGCGCCTGCGTGGGCACGGCCGGGCTGTTTCCCGCCCTGCTGGCGGGCAGCCTGCTGGCAGGCGTGCATGCGCTGGCCGTGACAGCCACCGGCGGCCTGGCCGGTGCGCGCGCCAGCTGGCGCGCGGGCGCGGGCAAGCGCCGCGGCATTCCCTACGCCGCCTACCTGGCCGTGGGCGCCATGGCCGGCGCGGCATGGCTGATGGCCGGGACAGGATGAAAGGGACGGCGGCCAAGAAAAGACTGGCGCATGAAATGGAGCAGCCGGCCTGAAGAAACGGCTGCATGAAAGAGACGGCTGCATAAAAGAGACAGCCGCATGAAAGAGACAGGCGCATGAAAGAGACAGCCGCATGAGCACGCCCATGGCCGACCATCGTTGACGCATATGACATGAAATGCAATACCGCCCGATCCGACATCGCGCATCGCATGCACGCCCAGCAAGGCGCCTACGCGCTGGAGTTCGCGGCGGGCTTTCTTGCGTTTTTCCTGCTGATGTACGGGGCGCTGACCTATGGCCTGCTCTTCGCCGCCCAGCAGTCGCTGAACCTGGCCGCCGAGAACGGGGCCCGCAGGGCGCTGGGCTGGCAGCCCAGCCTGCAGGACCGCATGGCCCGCGCGCAGCAGGAGGTCCGGCGCGCGACCGGCTGGGTGGACGCGCTGGGCGGCGACGACGCGCTGGAAGTCGCCATTTGCGCCGGCGACGCGGTGTATGCCGACACGCGGCTGGGCGACTGCGCCGGCCAGCCGCCGCAGCCCAACCAGTTGCGGGTCGTGGCCTTGTATCCCTACCAGGAATCGCCGCTGGTGCCGCGTCTGGGGCCGGCGGCCCTGTTCAGCCTGGCCGTGCCGCAGTACCTGCGGGGCGAGGCCACTGTCAGCCTGGACATTGCCGCGCTGACGGCCCCGGGCAGCGGCAATGACTGACCCCGCGCCACTTTTCGCCAAGGCAGGCTCGCCGCCTTTCGCCCGGGTGGCCGCGGGCAGCGCAATCCTGGAACGTACGGCGGCAAGCAGCGCCGCCTCTGGCCATGCGGCCACAGGCCGTGCCGCCGCGGCACGCGGCGCACGGCAGCGCGGCGCCGCCTCCATCGAATTCGCCTTCGCCCTGGTCCTGCTGCTGATGTTTCTGTTTGCCATCGTCGGCTACGGCGCCCTGCTGTGGGCGCAGCAGAAGGTCACGCACCTGGCGGCGGAGGGCGCGCGCTCGGCCCTGGCCGCGAGCTTCGAGGGCGACGCCGCGGCCGCCCAGGGAGCATGCGCCGGCAGCGTCCTGCCCATCGCCATGCGCGACGCGCTGCTGGCCGGGCCTGCGCAGGAAGCGGGCTTCTGCACAGGGTCGCAGGCCGCCTGCGCCTTCGCGCCCGATGCCACCTGTGCGACCGTCGAGATACGCATGCGCGTGGACGGATGGCCGCTGCTGGAAATCATGCGCGGGCTGGCGCGCGTGTTCGACGGCGACGCCCAGCGCCTGCTGCCCGAACAAGTCCAGGCCAAGGCCGTCGTGCAGATACCCATGGAGCCCGCAACATGAATCCTGTCCTGAAATCCATCGCCATATTGCTGGTGCTGCTTGCCGCGGGGCTGGGCATACTGGCCTACCGGATGGCCAGCCGCCCGGCGCCCGCCCCGGCGCCGCCGCCCGCGCCGGCGGTCGTGCGCACGGAGCCGGCCCCCGCCCCTCGGCAGGAGCACGCCGTGGTGCTGGCCGCGCGCGACCTGGCCGCCGGCAAAGTACTGGAACCGGGCGACCTGCGCCTGGGCCAATGGCCCGTCGCCCCCGCCCAGGGCTTCGATCGCGCCGAAGCCGTGGCAGGCGGCGTGCTGCGTTTCGATGTGGCGGCCGGCCAGCCGCTGACCGCGCCCTTGCTGGCGCAAGGCCTGGCCACGCATCTGCGGCACGGCGAGCGCGCCATCAACGTGGCCGTGGAGGACAGCGCCGTCCTGCGCCACATCCGGCCGGGCGACATGGTGGATGTGTTCTTCACCCTGGGCAAGGACGACGAGACAGGCAGGACCCAATCGCGGCTGCTGCTGCCCCGCGCCCGCGTGCTGGCCTATGGCGCCGAATCGGTGGACGGCCCGGAGCCGGACGCGAAGACGCCGTCCGCCAGCCGCGGCGCGCAAAACGCCGCGCCGCGCACCGCCACACTGGCCGTGCCGCTGGAACAGGTGAACGAACTGCTGCTGGCGACGCGCAACGGCAAGCTGCTGCTGGCGCTGCGCGCGCCCAGCGACGACGCCCGGCCGGATCTGGCCTTGTTTCCCGACACTCGGCCGGTGCTGGCCGGCCGCGCCGGCCTGACGGCCGAGCAGCGCCAGCGCCTGGCCCTGCCGGAGAACCGCGCCTATGCGGGCGATGCCCTGGCGCAGCTGGCGGCATCCGAAGCCGCCGCCCAGCGCAGCGGCAACCCCGCCCCCGCGGCGCCGCGGCAAGGCGGCCGATCCGTGGAAATCCTGCGCGGCGGCCAGTCCGAGCGGGTGCGTTACTGATGCAGACCGGCACCGGCGGAACAAGGCAACACTATATGGACAACGTGGACAACGACATGCAAGGACGAGACATGGGCAAGGCAGGGGACGCGAACGCATATCGGACCGGGAGGCGAGGCGCCGCGTTCGCCGCCGCCCTGTGCGCGGCGCTGGCCGCATCGCCCGTCCCGCCGGCGCATGCCGCGCCCGAAACCCCCGCCGGCCAGGCCGCCGATGCGGCCCGCAGCATTACCGTGCCCCTGCGCGGCCAGCAACTGCTGGCGCTGCAGGGCGCGCCGCTGCGCGTGGCCATAGCCGACCCTGCCGTGGCCGACGCGAAGGTGCTCGCGCGCCCCGGCGGCCGGGGCGAACTCATGCTGCTGGGCAAGGCGCCGGGCAGCACCGACCTGCACATCTGGCTGGCGGGCGGCGGCGCGCCGCTGCACTGGCGCCTGATCGTGTCCGGCGAGGCGCAGAGCGCGCTGGACGATGCGGCTGTCCAGCCGGCCGAAAGCGGCATGGTGCAAGTGGAGGTGAAAGTCGTAGAGCTGTCGCGCAGCGTCATGAAAGACGTGGGCATCCGCCTGGGGGCGGGCGGTTCGGGGCCGTGGAGCGGGGGCGTGGACCTGCTGCCCTCCACCCTGCTGGGCAGCGGCTTCGGACTGTCGTACATCTCGCGCAACTTCAACGCCACGCTGGGCCTGCTGGAAAGCACCGGCATGGCGCGCATCCTGGCCGAGCCCACGCTGGTGGCCATGTCGGGCCAGAACGCCAGCTTCCTGGCGGGCGGCGAAATCCCGGTGCCGCAGGCCGGCGGGCTGGGCGTGCAGTCGGTCACCTACAAGCCCTTCGGCATCGGCCTGACCGTGGCGCCCACCGTGCTGTCACGCGACCGCATCGCGCTGAAAGTGGCGCCCGAGGCCAGCGAACTGGACTATGCCAACTCCGTGCCCGTCATCAACGGCGACAGCACCACCATGATGCCCGCGCTGCGCACGCGCCGGGCCGACACCATGGTGGAACTGGGCGACGGCGAAAGCTTCGTCGTCAGCGGCCTGGTCTCGCGACAGACCATCGCCAACGTCGACAAAATACCGCTGCTGGGCGACCTGCCCATCATCGGCAGCTTTTTCCGCAGCATCCAGTATTCGCAGGAAGACCGCGAGCTGGTCATCGTCGTGACGCCCCGCCTGGTGCGCCCCATCGCCCGGGGCGTGGCGCTGCCGCTGCCCGGCGACCGCGAAGAGGTGCGCGACACGCCCGGCAATGTATGGGGCTATTACCTTACCGGCCCGGCCGGCGGACAGCAGATGCCGGGGTTCTCGCGATGAGCGGCGATCCGGTGTCCTTCCTGCTGTATTCGCCCGACGCCGCGCTGGCGCAGCGGCTTGCGGCCGCGCTGGCCCCGCTGGGGCAACTGGTCGTGGAAAGGCAGCCGTCCGAAACGTCGATGGCGGCCCCCCCCGGCCTGCCCGCGGGCGTCGACCCCGGCCTGGTGCTGGTGGACTTCACTCAGGCCGACACGGACGCGCGGCTGGAACAGGCCTGTGGCCAGACGCAGGCCGTGCTGCAGCGCTATCCCTGTGCGCCCTGCCTGGCCATCGGCAGGCTGTCGCAGCCCGGCGCGGCCATCGCCGCCTTCCGCGCGGGCGCGCGCGACTTCATCGACCCGGACCTGGAAGAAGATTTCATGACGGCGATACGCCGCCACCTGCAGGCCCGGCAGGCCGCCGCCGCGCGCCAGCCCGGCCGGACGGGCGTGCTGCTGCTGGGCGTGCGGCCGGGCATGGGCGCCAGCACGCTGGCCGTGCACCTGGCCAGCCTGATGCAGCGCCGGCTGGCCGGCGCCGCGCCCCGGCGGCCGGATGCGGGCCAGGCGCGGGATGCCGGCACGCTGCCGCTGCGCGACCGCGTCTGCCTGCTGGACCTGGGCGTGCCCGCGGGCGACGGCCTGCTGTACCTGAACATGCGCGGCGACTTTCACTTCGTGGACGCCGTGCAAAGCCTGCGCCGGCTGGACGCCACCCTGCTCAATTCCGCCCTGCCGCAGAACACCGCCGGGCTCAGCGTGCTGGCCTTGCCCCGCGAGCTGGACCAGCTTCAGGGCGTGTCGCATGGCGACTCGCTGGCCCTGTTCGAGCGCCTGCGCGAGCACTTCGGGCTGCTGGTGGCGGATGCCGGCGGCCTGTCCAACCCGCCCTTCATCGCCGGCATGGCGCGCACCGCCGACCACGTATGGGTCATCGCCGACCAGAGCGTGGGGGCCCTGGTGTCGCTGGCCGACATGCTGGCCGAACTGGAGCGGCACGAAGTGGACAGAAGCAGGATGCGCCTGGTGCTGAACCGCTACGACGCGCGCTACGGCATGACGGCTGCGCAGATCGCCGGCCGCTTCGGCATTGCGCTGGGCGGCGTGCTGCCCGAGCGCAGCCTGGCGCTGCGGCGCGCCATGAACGTCGGCAAGCTGCTGCTGGACGACGGCGGGCGCGACCCCTATCTTTCGGCGCTGCAGTCGCTGGCGCGCGGCATCCTGTCCGGAAGCGCCGCGTCCCGCGCCCGCATACGCTGGAATCTTGGCCACTGGCCCCGCCTGCTGCGCAGCGGCGCCCGACGGGAGCAAGGACAATAAGCATGATGACCGGTACCGTTCAATTCGGCGACGAGGACTTCACCGCCTCGCAGCGTTTCCAGGAAATCAAGAGCGCCGCCTACGACCACTTGCTGACGCGCATCGAGGAACTGGGCGCGGAATTCGGCCGCTGGTCGCGCCAGGCCATACAGGAGTTCGTCGAGATCGAGGTGGCCGGCTTCGTGCGGCAAAAGCGCATACCGGTCAACGAGGCCGAAATGCGCCAGGTGGCCGTGGCCCTGACCAAGGAGCTGGCGGGCCTGGGGCCGCTGGAGGACTTGCTGGCCGATCCGGCCATCGAAGACATCCTGATAAACGGCCACGACAAGGTCTTTGTGTCGCGCGGCGGCGTGCTGACGCGAGAGTCGCTGCGCTTTTCGGACAACCAGCACATACTGCGCATCGTCCGCCGCATCCTCGCCCCGCTGGGCCGGCGGCTGGACGAATCGACCCCCATGGTCGACGCCCGCCTGCCCGACGGAGGCCGGCTGAACGTGGTCATCGAGCCGCTGGCGGTGGACGGCCCCACGGTATCCATCCGCAAATTCCGCCAGGAGCCGCTGAAGCCCGACGATCTGCTGGCGCTGGGCACCTACGACGAGGACATCTTCCGCCTGCTGGAAGCCGCCGTCCACGCCCGCTGCAATATCCTGATTTCGGGCGGCACCAGCTCGGGCAAGACGTCGCTGCTGAACGCGCTGGCCTTTTTCATTCCCACCGCCGAACGTGTCGTCACCGTGGAAGACACGGCAGAGCTTTCGCTGAACCATCCGCACGTCGTCCGGCTGGAGGCGCGCCAGGGCGGCTACGACGGCAGCGGGTGCGTGACCATACGCGACCTCATACGCAACAGCCTGCGCATGCGTCCGGACCGCGTGGTGGTGGGCGAAGTACGCGGCGCCGAAGTCATGGACATGCTGCAGGCCATGAACACCGGCCACGAAGGCTCGATGACGACGCTGCACGCCAACTCGCCGCGTGAATGCCTGTACCGGATCGAGATGCTGGCCGGCTTTGCCGGCTACCAGGGCAGCGAGGACAGCCTGCGCCGCCAGATCGCCAGCGCGCTGGACTTCATCATCCAGATCGGCCGGCTTTCCAGCGGGAAGCGCCGCATCCTGTCCGTTACCGAAGTCACCGGCATGAGCGACAACGTCGTGTCCATGCAGGAACTGTACCGGCACGAGACTTACGTGGATGCCGACGGGCAGGAGCACGATCGCTGGAAGAGCCTGGGCATCCATCCCCATACCCCCAAGCTGGCCGGACTGCGCGGCCGCCTGCAGGGCGCGCCGGCCCCGGCCGAAGCGCCGCCGCCCGAAAGCGGGGGCTTCTGGGGCAGGAGGCGCTGATGGCGACGGCCCTGGCCCTGGCCGCCCTCGCCC
>Ga0180223_1000380_pt1 | contig 60797 bp, 57 predicted proteins | sample eDN5th30CKraftOP_FD_151337 | JGI IMG/M metagenome (GOLD analysis project Ga0180223, IMG submission 151337) | Enriched Organic Plus compost microbial communities from Emeryville, California, USA - eDNA 5th pass 30_C Kraft OP (version 2) (version 2) ... | reverse complement strand
GCGCGAAACCCGCTGCTATAGGCGGCGCCTCGCCGGGCGGAAGCCCGGTTGCTCCCCGATAGCTCAGCGGTAGAGCTCTCGACTGTTAATCGAGCGGCCGTTGGTTCGAATCCAACTCGGGGAGCCACTTCACTTTTTGGGCCGATTCCGGCCCTTCGGCGGCCGAATGGCGTGCAGCGTCTGCGACAGTTTCCGCTAGCAAATCAAAGGGTTCATTGAAATCGGCGCGCAGCTCGCCGTTGGCCCAAGTGCAGTTCGAAAGTAGGAAATTTAGCAGCCTACGCTTCTCCCCAGCGGGTTGGGTTTCAAAGACCCGGTGAGCTTCCCTCGCCAACCGGATCAGCGCCACGCCGCTGTCGATGTAGGAATCATCGGCCTCGTTGTAGCGCTCCATGTCCCTGTGGCAGCGGTCACGCTCCTCGCGCCATTGCTCGCTCATCCGGCGATAGAAGTCCTCGTCGATCAGGCCATCCACCTTATCGACATAGAGGGCATCGAGGCGTCCCGTCAGACGGCCAGCCTCGGCGTGCAACCGCTTGATCGCCTCGTCATAGTCCCGCCGCTTATCGGCAAGGCTTTCGTGGAGCGCCGTGCGAATCATCTCGAACACGGCGTCGTCGAGACGCAGCTTGGTGAGCAGTTCGGTGAACCGCTCCTCCAAGACCTCCTCGCGGACGTAGGGCTCGCCGCATTTCCCCTTGAAGCCGGTGCAATGGTAATAGACGTATTTCTTCTTCTTGATCTCGCCGACCAGGGCGCAGCCGCAATGGCCGCATGTCAGGACACCCGTGAACGGGAAGTCGTTGGCGCTGGCGCGGATGCGCGAGACGTTCCGACCGTCCAGCACGTCCTGCACCGCCCCCCACATATCCTCGGAAATTAGAGGGTCGTGCGAACCCTTGTAGAGCTTCCCCAGCCACTCGAACCTGCCCGTATAGATGCGGTTGCGGAGAATCTTGTGGACCGTCGCGACGCCGATCGGCGCGCCGCTCTTGCGATAGGTCAGTCCGGCGGCGCGGGCCTTGGCCGAAACGTCCTTGAGCGAATAGTGGCCGGTCGAATACCACTCGAACAGGCGTTGCACGAGCGGCCCGCAATGGGGATCGACGGTAATGATCTTCTTGCCGTCCACGCCGACGGTGTTGAGATAGCCGATGGGCGCGAAGGTCGGCCACAAGCCTTGCTCGGCTTTCTCCAACATCCCCTTGCGGGTCTCTTCGGACAGGTTGTCGATGTAGTTCTTCGCCATCAGAACCTTGATGCCGTGCATGAACTTTTCGGACGAACGGGAGTCGCGCGAGAGGATGACACCCTCTTTGACGAAGTGGATCTCGACATCGAGTTCATCCATCGTCACCCAGTCCTTGAGATTGCGGTAGAGCCGGTCGGTTTTCTCGACCAGTAGCGTCCGCACGGAAGGATGCTTGCGGAGATAGCGAAGCATCTCGCCGAAATTGGCGCGTCCGCTCTGCTTGGCCGTCTCCACATCGACATATTCGCCGGCGATGCCGATGCCGTTGGCTACGGCATATTCCTTCAAGAGCTTCGTTTGCGCCGGGATCGAGAAGCCCTCGCGCTCCTGCTCCTTGGATGACACCCGCGCATAGAGAACAGCGCGCCGCTTATCCTGCATCACCAAGGGGGTGCGTCCCTTCGACCTCGATGCCATCTCAACCACTCCGTCCTGATCGCAACTACGGCAGGACCGCGAGAGCCGGATCGGCATTGAGTCGAAGCGACAGGCGCGGCCCGGTAGCGACGCAACGGACACGCAAACCGCATTGCCGCTTTCCACAGTGAGCATAGCTCAAACCGGGGATACAGCCAAGAATCGTTTTTGATTTATTGAGATAAAGGGCGGTCTAATCGCTATTATTAAGCGGCGACTAGACCATCTCCAATCCTAGTTTGATTTCACCGTCTATAGTTCTTTATTTTTCCCTTGGGACGGTGCCCCTCTTTATCTATTTCATCCCCTTCCATCTTCCGCTTCATGTCCCATTCGATCAACGTGCGAAAGAATCCGGTGAGGCGCGCCAGCATCACGCGCGTTTCATCTTCTGAGAAGTCGCGGCCCGATCGCGTTTGAAACAGGTGTTGAGCATCGCGGACCAAGCCGTCCGAAAAGTGCCTGCCGTGTTTCATCGGGCCGGGGACTTGCGAGGGTTTTGGCATGGGATCGTCCTCACTGTCCATCGCGGCCTCCGTTCGTCGGGAACCACAGCAGCCGAGCCGTCATGCCATCCTCATCGGGAAACAGCGCGGCGTTGATCGGGCAAAGAGGGTCGTCGATCTCCACGCGCACATAGTCGCGAGGCGGATCGGAGCGGGATTGCTTCTCCCAAGCGTCACCGATGCTTTGCCAGCCGAGCATGACGCGAAAGGCCGGCGCGCTCTCGGACATGCGGTTATCGTTGGGGACCAGGCGCACCTTGCGATGGATAGCGAGGGTATTGATCTCCCCCTCCCATCCGCCCTGTTTCGACCGCTTGAACCGGCCGATCTCACGGCGGCGTCTCATGTCGCCGCCTCCGCTTCCTTGCGCGCCTTGGCGAACGCCCGGTCGCTGGCGAGGAAGGTTTCGAGCATGGCAGGGATCAGGTCCGCCACCTCGGCCTTGTCAGCGTAGGCGCGGTTATAGAGCGCCTGGTAGTCGCCGAGGGCGCGAGCAAGGTCCGGCGTCACGGTGATCGTGATCTTGACCGGCGTGCGATCGGGGAGCTTCGCGAGCTTGAGCATGGGAGCCTCCGTCATTGTCCGGTCCATGCTTTCAGGACCAAATTCTTGTGGACGATTACGCGGAGCGGCCAGCCGGGACGCACCTTCAAGGTCGGCTGGACGTTGAGCTGCCGCATGACGATCTGCTCGCCGGCCTGCGACGTGGACTGCTGGGCCGATTCACGGATCGCCCGAATGAGGTCGCTACGATCGTCGCCGATGCTGATCTGCGTGCCGATGCCGAGCAATGTGGACAGCGCCACGCCCTTCAGGAGTTGCCAGGTGTGGAAATCCACCTTGTCCTGTAGGCCGGCATAGCCGGCGGTATCGGTCGCGGGCAGATTGTCGATCTGGATCGAGGAGCCGTCGGGCAGGATGATCCGCTGCCAGACCAGCAGCGCCCGCTTCTGCCCGAACGCCACGACGCTATCGTATTTGCCGATCAGCCGCGCCCCTTGCGGGATCAGCAAAATCCGGCCGGTCACGGTATCGAAGACGTTTTCCGTCACCTGCGCGATCACGGCGCCGGGCAAGTCGGAATCGAGGCCGGTGATAAGGCTGGCGGCGATGACGCTGCCGGCCATCACCTCGTAGGGCGAGCTGGGGGCCTCCATCGCGTGCGGATTGACGATGCCGTTCGTCCCCTGCGCCATGAAGTCCAGCTTGCGTTGCTGGCCGTTCTGATCGTGGTCCGGGTCGAGGTTGAGCCTGTCCGGCTTGGCCCCCGTCTCCGCCGGGGTGGCCGCCGGGCTTGGACTGCTCTCGGCAACCGCCGCCGGACGGGCCGACGACTGCACCATCACACCCGCCTCACGCGCCTGATGGGCTTGCGCCGCGATCCGCTGGCGCTCGGCCTCAGCCGCCTGCTCGGCCGGCGTCATGGTCGCGGGCGTGGGCGGAACGGCGCTGCCTGCTTCCAACTGGCGCTGTCGGTCGAGGATCGGTTTTCCAAGGTCGCCAGGAAGCGGTGGCCCGAGCTGCGGCACCTGGCCGTAGTTGCCGGGCAGGTTCGCCACTACGTCTGCGGGCGCCTTGCGATCCGTGATCGCCTGCTCATCGACCGGCGGCGCGATGTGGAGGGCATGGTGGCCGAGCGCCAGCCATGCCACGCCCGCAATCGCGGCCGAACCTATCGTCGCGCCGCCGATGACGACGCCTCGCTTGAAGCGGACGACACGGCGGGGACTGGCGCGCAGGGTCAGGCTCTCGGGCGGAGCCTTCGGCGGCGTCGGGACCGCGCCGGCCGGGTCGGGGGCGTTCGCTTCCGTTGTCATGGCCGCCTCCGATCGGCGGCATCGCCATCGGTGCGGCTGATGCGGACCACTTGTTGCGGCTTCTCGCCGAGCCGGAGTTCGGCGGCAGCGAACAGCCGATCGACGATGTAGTGGTTGCCGCTGACGCGGTAATTCACGAGCTGGCTGTCGCCGAGCGGCCCGACGACGAACAGCGGCGGCGCCTCGCCCTGATCGAGCCGGCCGGGAAACTCGATATAGACTTTGCTGCCATCGTCCCATGCGCGCAGCGGTCGCCACGGCGGCGTGTCGCCGCTAATCGCATAGCGGAAATGGAGATTGGCAAGGTCGATCCCGGCCGCGACAGGCTTCGCCGCCTCGGCCTGAACATTCTGGCGCTGGAGGGCGAGCAACCTGTCCTGCGGATAGGTCCACGACACCGCCGCCATCGCCGTCCGGTCGGTGCTTTCCAGCGCGAGATGATATGCGCGACGGTCGGTCGTGATGACCATGTTCGTGGCTTGGCCGGGCGCGAAGGGCTTCACCAGGACATGCACGCGCACGTCCTCGCCGGCGCCGCTCGTCGTGTCGCCGATCACCCAGCGCACCGTGTCGCCGGCCGATACCGCGACCAGCTTCTCCCCGGCCTGCAAGGCTATGTCGCTGACCTGCTCCGGCGCGGCATAGAGGCGGTAGAGCGCGCCGTCGGTCCAAGGATAGACTTGCACGGCGTTGACATAGCCAGCGCTCGACGGCTCGCGGGTGGCGGCACGGTTGGCGGCCTCGACGCGGGCAGTCGGCGGGCCGGCTTCGGGTTTGACCGAAGGGGGCGGCTGTAGCTGGCCCGGGAGCGGCAGCGGCACGGGCCGCTCCACGATCTCGACCGGCTTGGGCGGCTCCGCCTGCTGGGCGGCGGGCCGGAAGTCGGCGGCGTCGTAGTGGATCGCGGGCGGCGGGGTCTTGCCGGCGCAGGCAGCGAGCGCCAGCATCGAGGCCGACGCGAGAATGATGCGTGTCATGGGTTGGTGCCTCCATTGAGCGGTGCGGGTTCGGGTGCAGCGGATGCGGAAGGAGCCGGCGTGGTCGCCGGCTGCGGCGTTGCGGCGGGCTGACCGTCCAGCTCGCGCGCCCAGTCGATCGCGTTGACGAAGATGCCGAGCGGGTTGCGGCGCAGCGCGTCCGCCGTCTTGGGAGGCCGCGTCACGGTGGTCAGCATGGCCGTCCAGCGGGTCGTGCTGGCGAGACTGCCGCGCTCGTAGGCGCTCTCGATCCATTTGACCTGAAAGGTGGTGTCCGACGCGCGGACCACGCTCGTCACCTGCACCGAGACGCTGTGCTGGCCTATGTCGGCGAACGGGTCGTTGTTGCGGGCATATTCGCTGAGGAAGATCGCCCCGCGATCGGTGGTGAAGTCATAGGCGTCGAGCCAATTCTTCTTAACCACCACGGGATCGGTGGAGACAGAACGAACCTCGGTGATGAAGCGCACCAGGTGCCATGCGATCTGCCCATCCGTCGGCTGGTAGTTCTGGATGGCGGGCGCGACGCTGCGCGCCTCGCCGAGCCGGTCCACCTCGACGACGTAAGGCGTGACGCGGCTCTGCATCGACTGCCAGACATTCGAGACGGCCAGCCCCGTCGTCAGCCCGAGGCATCCGAAGGCCATCAAGCGCCAGTTCTTCGCTTGCGCGCGGGCCGATCCGATCCGCTCGTCCCATAGCTGGCCGGCCCGGCTGTAGGGCGTCTCCGGCTCGGGCGTGCGCCCGTATCGCTGGTTGGGTCGCTTGAACAACATCCCTCAATCCTCCTTCTGGTTGAGATCAGGATTGGCGGCCGAGCCGGGCCGATCCCCTTCCTTGATCGTCTGCATGGCGGCGTGGCGGTGATGGCGAGCCGCCTGTTCGGTGCGGAGCTTGCGCGCCCATGCGGGCGCCCCCGATGCGGCCGGGCTGGTCGTGGCGCCGCTGCCCGCAGCCGTTGAAGAAGCCGCCGAGGGCGATTTCGCCCCGGCGTTCCAAGCTGCCTGCCGGCCGCGTTCCACGCTCTCGCGGAAGGGCGCAGCGAAACGCGAGGCGGCCGAACGGGCGCCTTGCATGGCGGACCAGCCCGCCGCGTTTGCCATGCCGCCCAGGCCGGCGGCGACGGTCGAGCTGCCGGAGGTCGCCTGTCCGAGCTGGTAGGCGGTGGAGGCCGCCGATCCCATAGCCGTGCCGGCGCGGATCGCGGCCATGCCGCCCGAGCCGGCCGCCATCGCCGCCCGCGCGCCGAACATTGCGCCGCCGCCAGCCATGATCGCCGCGCCTGCCACCGTGCCAACTGCCGCGCCAGCGCCGAGCTGGGGCGCGCCGCTCACCAGCCCGGCGGCAATACCGGGGCCGAAGATGCCGAGGCCGAACAGGGCGAGCGCCCCCAGCACCAAGGTCATGGCGTCGGCCATGCCCGGCTCCGCCGGCAGGGCGCTCACCGAATCCGCGAAGAAGCCGCTGCCGATGCCGACGATCACCGCCAGCACCATGACCTTGATGCCGGAGGAGATGATGTTGCCCAGCACGCGCTCGGCCAGGAAGCTCGTCTTGTTCCACAAGGCGAACGGGACAAGCGTGAAACCGGCGAGCGCGGTCAGCTTGAACTCAAGGATGGTGACGAAAAGCTGTACGGCGAGAATGAAGAAGGCCAGCACGACCAGCAGCCAGCCGATCAGCAGCGCGGCGATATTGAGGAAGTTGCCGAAGAACTCGGGAAAGCCGAGCAGCTTGGTCGCGTAGTCGAACAGCGGATGGGCGGCGGTGAAGCCCATGCCCGCCAGCTTGCCGGGCCGCATCAGGTCGTCGGCCGAAAGCCCGCCGCCTCCGGCGGTGATGCCGAGTCCGGCGAAGCTGCGGTAGATGATGTCGGCGAGGCCCGAGAAGTTGCCGATGATGTAGGCGAACACGCCGACGTAGAGGATTTTCTTGACCAGTCGGCCAAGCACGTCCTGATCGCCGTCCAGCGCCCACCACAGGCCGGCAAGGGTGATGTCGATGCCGATCAGGATGGTGGTGAGGAAATGAACGTCCGGCCCCAACAGGCCGAAACCGCTGTCGATGTAGCGGGTGAAGGCCGCCATGAAGCGGTCGATGATGTTGAGGTTGGCGTCCATCGTTGCGGCCTTCCCGATCGTCGCCGCTATTGCGGCGTGTAGGCGTTGGCGGAGCCGACGAAGCGGGCGGTGGTCGCCTTCGAGGTTTCGAGCGCCTGCGCCTGGCGGGCGCGCTCAAGGGCGTCGGCCTGATACTGGGCCGCCATCATGGTCTGGACCTGCATTTGCTGCTGGATGCTAAGGGCGGTCAGCTGGTTGGCGGCCTGCTGCGCCTGAAGGCTCCCGGCCGCCCCCTGGCTGCTCGTCACCAGCGAGGACAGCAAGGGCGCGTCGTTCTGGAGGTTCTGCGCCACCTGCGCCTGCACGCGGAGCGTCTGGCGCCAGCCGTCCATCGCCGCCTGCCATTGCTGCTGCGCCTGCTGGGCGGTCTGGCTGGTGGTCGAGGTGGTGGAAGCGGATGGCGTGCGCGGAAATAGGGTGGTCAGCGCGCTATTGGTGGCGGTTGGATTGAGCGCGATGCCCTCGGCCTGATTCATCAGCGTGCCGATCCGCTGGAGCGAGCTGCTGATCTGCTGGAGCGAGGAGAAGTCCAGATGGCTCAGGTTGCGCGCCATGTTCTGCAGCATGGTCGCCTGGTTCTGGAGCGCCTGAATCTGGTTGTTGATCTGCTGGAGCGCGCGCGCCGCCGTCAGCACGTTTTGGGCGTAGTTGGTCGGATCGAAGACGATGCCCGAACCCAACTGCGCCTGCGCCGGGACAGCGGCGAACAGGGCTACGGCGGCTACCGCCGAGACGATAGGAAGATGTTTCACAGGTCTAGCTCCTTCTGCTGGGGATCGGGAAGGTCGGGGATCAGGTCGGCGGCCCAGGACAGTCCGCGCGCTTCGAGGAAGGCGGCGAGGAACCCATCGCGGCCGTGGCGGGCGAGGATGTCGTCGATCAGGCTTTGGGTGGCGGGATCGGAGGCGCCGCACAGGGCGAGCGCGACCGGCCCGAGCGCCAGCTCGAACAGCCGGTTGCCCCGCCGGGATTGCAGGTAATAGTGCCGCTTCGGAGTGGCGCGCGCGACAAGCTCTAGCTGGCGGTCATTGAGGCCGAACGCGCGGTAGATGGCGGCGATCTGCGGTTCGACGGCGCGATCATTGGGGAGCAACAGCCGCGTGTGGCAGGAGTCGATGATCTCGGCGGCGATGGTGCTCTTGTCGATCTGGGCGAGCGACTGGGTGGCGAAGATCACGCTCGCGTTCTTCTTGCGGAGCGTGACCAGCCATTCGGTGAGCTGCTTGGCGAAGCCGGTATCGTTGAGGGCAAGCCAGCCCTCGTCCACGACGATCATCGTCGGGCGCCCGTCGAGACGATCGGCGATGCGGTGGAAGAGGTAGGAGAGCGTGGCCGGCGCGGCGCCAGTCTCGATCAGCCCGTCCGTCTCGAACACCAGAACGGGTGCGTGGCCGATATTCTCGCTGTCGGCGTCGAGCAGCCGGCCGTATGCGCCGCCGATGCAATAAGGCTGGAGCGCCTGCTTGAGCGCGTTGGACTGGAGCAGGACCGACAGGCCGGTGATGGTCCGCTCGCCGACCGGCGCGCTGGCGAGGCTGGTGAGCGCCGACCATAGATGCTCCTTCACCTCCGGCGTGATCTCGACGCCCTCGCGGAGCAGGATGGCGACCAGCCAGTCGGCCGCCCATGCCCTTTCCGGGATGTCGTGGATGCGGGCGAGCGGTTGCAGCGAAACGGAGGTTTCGCGACCCTCGGTCAGCTTGCCGCCCAGGTCGTGCCAGTCGCCGCCCATCGCCAGCGCCGCCGCCCGCATCGAAGCGCCGAAGTCGAAGGCGAATATCTGTGCGCCGGGATAGCGTCGGAACTGGAGGGCGAGCAGCGCCAGCAGGACCGATTTTCCGCTGCCGGTCGGACCGACGACAATCCCATGTCCGACATCCCCGACATGGGTGGTCACACGAAACGGCGTCGAGCCGCTCGTCTCGGCATAGAGCAGAGGCGGCCCGTTCAGATGCTCATTGCGCGCCGGCCCGGCCCATACGCTCGACAGCGGCATGAGGTGCGCGAGGTTGAGGGTATGGACCAGCGGTTGCCGGACGTTCGCATAGACGTGTCCGGGCAGGCTCGACAGCCACGCCTCCACCGCATTCACGCTTTCGCGGATACAGGTGAAGCCGAGGCCGTTGACGATCCGCTCGACGACCCGGACCTTTTCCTCGGCGGCGGCGCGATCGGCGTCGCTGACGGTGATCGTCGTCGTCAGATAGCCGAAGGAGACATGATCGCCGCCAAGCGCCTGCAAGGCCAGGTCGGCGTCGGCCACCTTGTTGTCGGCGTCGCTGTCGGTCAACGGCACCGGTTCGTTCATCATCACCTCGCGCATGAGCTGCGCGATCGACTTGCGCTTGTTGAACCACTGACGGCGGATGCGGGTCAGCGCCTTGTTCGCCGCCGTCTTGTCGAGCGCGATGAAACGGGTGGCCCAACGGTAGGTGAAGCCCTGATGGTTGAGCGCGTCGAGGATGCCGGGATGAGTGGAATTGGGGAAACCCATCACCGTCACGGCGCGGAGATGCCAGTCGCCCAGCATCGGCTCGATCCCGCCCGACAGGGAGGTATCGACCAGCAGCCCGTCGAGATACATCGGCGTCTCGGGCGCCGTGACGGGATGGCGCTTGGGCGAGATGCGGCCATGCAGGAAGGTCAGCGTCTCGCTGTCGTCCAGCGCACGGACCTCCTTCATGATGCCGGACAGAAGATCCGATAGGCGGTCGGTTTCCGCGACGAAGGCGCGCAGCTCCTGCCGCCAGTCGCGGCCCTCCTGCGGGCCGTCGCGTTCCAGCAAGGCCCGCTCGGCGCGCGACACCTGATCAGCCGGCGGGAGGTAGCAAAGCGTCAGGTGATAGCGGCTCTCGAAATGCTGGCCGCGCCGCCCGTCGAAATGGGCGCGGCGTTCCTCGTCCACCAGCCAGGACGCCGGATCGGGAAAGATGCTGTCGGGATAGTCCAGCGCCTCGATGCGCTCGGCGTCGAAGAACAGCGCCCAGCCCGATCCGAGCCGGCGCAGCGCGTTATTGGCGCGGGCGCAGACCGACACCAGTTCGGCTTCGGTGGCGGATTCGAGGTCGGGACCGCGAAAGCGGAACGTCCGCTGGAAACTGCCATCCTTGTTCAAGACAACGCCGGGCGCGACCAGCGCAGCCCAAGGCAGGTGGTCGGCAAGGCGGTCGGCCGTGCCGCGATATTCGGTCAGGTTCAGCATGAGAGATATGCCTTCTGGCGAAGGTGGCGGGCGAGGACGGGCGCGAAATCGGGATCGCGCTTGGCGGCGAACACGGCGAGGCTGTGCCCTGCGAGCCAGAGCAACAGCCCGGCGACCCATTGCTGGAGGCCGAGCCCCATCGCGGCGGCGAGCGTGCCGTTCAGAATGGCCAGCCCACGCGGAGCGCCGCCGAGCAGGATCGGTTCGGTGAGCGCGCGGTGAAGGGGCGCATCGAAACCCTCGATATGCCCGCCGCCAGCTATGGAGCCGCCGCCGTTCATGCGAGCAAGGCTCCCCCGCCGAACGAGAAGAACGACAGGAAGAAGGAGCTGGCCGCGAACGCGATACTGAGGCCAAAAACAATCTGAATGAGCTTGCGGAAGCCGCCGCTCGTCTCGCCGAAGGCCAGCGCGAGGCCGGTGCTGATGATAATCAGCACCGCCACGATCTTGGCGACGGGGCCTTGCACCGACTCCAACACCTGCTGGAGCGGCTGTTCCCACGGCATACCGGAGCCGGCGGCATGGGCCTTCGCCGCGAGGCCGAGAACCAGGCCGAGGTTGATGCTGACGGCGGTGAATCTCCAAAGTTCGGGGAGTCGGCCCCGAGCCTTGCTCAACGCAGGCGAAAGGACGCGCATGGTCAGTCTCCTTTGAGGATGGCTTTGAGTTGGTGGGGATTGAGGTCGGTCACGGCGTAGCCGCCGTCGCTGTCGAGACCGGCGACCTCGGCCACGGTCTCGATCCTCCGGCCGGTGCCCCGGCCGCGGATGAACACCACCATGTCGATCGCCTCGGCGATCAGGCGGCGGGGAACGGTGACGACGCCCTCAGCGACAAGCTGCTCCAGCCGGTAGAGGGCGGCCTGGGCGCTGTTGGCGTGGACGGTGGCGATGCCGCCGGGGTGGCCGGTATTCCACGCCTTGAGCATGTCGAGGGCTTCGCCGCCCCTGATCTCGCCGACGATGATGCGATCCGGGCGCAGGCGCAGCGTCGAGCGCACTAGGTCGGCCATGCTGACGATGCCGGGGCGCGTCCTGAGCGCCACCGTGTCGGGCGCCGCGCATTGCAGCTCGCGCGTGTCCTCGATGATGATGACCCGCTCGTCGAGCGTCGCCATCTCGGCGAGCAGCGCGTTCGCCAGCGTGGTCTTGCCGGAGCTGGTGCCGCCCGCCACGAGAATGTTGCGGCGGTCCACCACGGCCCGGCGCAGCATGTCGGCCTGCACCGGGGCCATGATCCCGTCGGCCACATAGTCGAGCAGCGTGTAGAGCCGGGCAGCGGGCTTCCTGATCGAGAAGCACGGCGCGGGCGCGACCGGAGGCAACAATCCCTCGAACCGCTCGCCACCCAACCCATTGTCAGAAGCCGGAAGCTCGGCGCTGACGATCGGCGCGCCGGCATGGACCTCGGCGCGGACGTGGCTGGCGACGAGACGGATGATGCGCTCGGCTTCGGCCGCTTCCAGCCGCGTGCCGGTGTCGATACGGCCTTCGCCGAGGCGGTCGAGCCGAAGCGCTCCGTCCGGGTTGACCATGATCTCCTGCGTGCGCGGATCGGCCAGCGCCGCCGCGATCGTCGGTCCCATCGCCGTGCGGAGCATGGCGCGGCGGCGGTCGAGCGCCTGCTTGTTGACGAAGCCGCTCATCCCCGCGCCTCGTCGTCCGGGCCGTCGATCGACCTGCCGGTAGCGAGCTGGCGGCCGACCTGATCGACGAAGCGGCGGAAACGCTCGCGGCCGACCGCCTGCGCGGCCTTGTCGGCTTCGGGCAGCGGCGCGGTGACGGTGAGCTGGTAGCGGACGAACAGCGACAGGGTTTCGAGCAGAACCTGGCCGTCGCGTTCGATCCGTCCAAGCTGGGTGCTGATCCGGTCGAGCCGGGATTTCAGCAGGTCGTCCACTTCGCGCGTGGCGTGGCGATTGAGATAATCGCGCAGAGCATCGGCGATGATCGCGGACTTGGACGTGCCGGGCTTCGACCCCAGCATGTCGAGCCGGGCGGTCAGTTCCTCGTCCAGATAGAGATGATGGCGGGGCTTCATCGGCGCGGCCTCAGAAGCTCGGCAGCAGATCGTCGCCACGATCCGCTCCTTCGTTCATGGCGTGGGCGCGCTGGGCGATGTTCAGACCGCGCAGCCGGTCCATCGCGCCGCGATCGGCGGCCACGTCGCTCTCGTCGTCCGGTTGAAGGGCCAGCCCTTCATCCTGTTCGATCGGGCGCGCGATCTGTTCTTCGGGCAGGCCGGGATGGCGCTGCTGCTGGAGGCCGCCTTCGTCTTCGGGCGTCGTCGCCTGTTCCTGGTCGGCGTCGGCGACAAGGCGGATGTGCGGCTCGCGCACCTCGCTGCCCCAGTCGTCGGGACGCGCGGGCGGGCGGTCGCGGTAGGGACCAGCGCTCAACACCGGCGCCGCCATGACCCGCGACGTGAAATTGCGGTCCTCGAAATAGCGCAGCTTCTTGGCGCGGATCGGCGCGAGGCCCGACACCATCACCAGTTCGTCGGCCGGCGGCAGTTGCATCACCTCGCCGGGGGTCAGCAGCGGCCGGGCCGTCTCCTGCCGGCTGACCATGACGTGCGACAGCCAGGGCGCGAGCCTGTGGCCGGCATAGTTGCGCTGGGCGCGCAGTTCGGTCGCGGTGCCGAGCGCGTCAGAGATGCGCTTGGCGGTGCGCTCGTCGTTCGAGGAAAAGGCTATCCTGACATGGCAGTTGTCGAGGATGGCGTTGTTCTCGCCATACGCCTTGCTGATCTGGTTGAGGCTTTGGGCGATCAGGTAGGCGCGGATACCGTAGCCGGCCATGAAGGCGAGCGCGGTTTCAAAGAAGTCGAGCCGCCCCAGCGCCGGGAACTCGTCCAGCATCATCAGCAGTTGATGCTTGCGGCTCTTGCGCGGATCGCCTTCCAGCCGTTCGGTGAGGCGACGACCAATCTGGTTGAGGACCAGACGGACCAGCGGCTTGGTCCGCGAGATGTCCGATGGAGGGATGACCAGATAGAGCGAGACGGGCACCGGCCCATCGACAAGATCGGCAATGCGCCAGTCGCAGGCCGCCGTGGTCATCGCCACGGTGGGGTCGCGATAGAGGCCGAGGAACGACATGGCGGTGGACAGCACGCCCGACCGTTCGTTCTCGGACTTGTTCAGCACCTCACGTGCCGCGCTGGCGACGACGGGATGGACCTGCGGATGCTCCTTGGTGCCGAGATGGTTGGTCGCCATCATCCGGCGCAGCGTGTGGGCGAAGCTGCGCTGCGGATCGGAGAGGAAGGTGGCGACGCGCGCGAGGGTCTTTTCTTCCTCGGCGTAGAGGACGTGGAGGATCGCCCCGACAAGCAGGCTGTGGGAGGTTTTCTCCCAGTGCGACCGACGCTCCAGCGCCCCTTCCGGGTCGACCAGAATATCGGCGATATTCTGAACGTCCCGAACCTCGTCGGGGCCTTTGCGGACCTCCAGCAACGGGTTGTAGCGGGCTGAGCGCGCGTCGGTCGGATTGAACAGCAGGCAATGCGAGAAGCGGGACCGCCAACCGGCCGTCAGCGTCCAGTTCTCGCCCTTGATGTCGTGGACGACCGTGCTTCCGGTCCACGACAACAGGGTGGGCACGACCAGGCCGACGCCCTTGCCGCTCCGGGTCGGCGCGAACGCCATGACATGCTCGGGGCCGTCGTGGCGGAGATAGTCGCGCCCCAGCCGGCCGAGGAACACGCCTGCGTTGCGGAACAGGCCGGCGCGCTCGATCTCGCGCGCGGTCGCCCAACGCGAGGAGCCATAGGTGGTGACACGATGGTTCTGCCGGGCGCGCCAGAGCGAGCCAGCAATGGCCGACGCGCAGCCCATGAAGCCGGTGGCGCCCGCGAGCGCGCCGGCCTTGTCGAACACCTTGGGCGCGTAGGCGTCGTAGTGATACCACCAGTCGAAGAGCTGCCACGGCCGATAGACCCGCGTACCGAACAGGATTACCCAGGGCGCGCCGAGCTGAGGCTGATGGCCCAACATCGACGCGGCCCATTGCGTCGCCGTCCACACGCCGAGAATGACGATGGCGAAAACGATGATGATCTGCCCGACAAGCAGCTTGGTGGGGGTCATTTTCCTGGTTCCGACTCGCGAACCGCGACAGGCGGTGCGAACGGGGCCAAGGCTGCGTCAGGTGGGGGGAACGCCGTTACGGCGGTTACGCCAGTCCACGCTCACGGTGGATCAGCATTGACGCGAACGGCTTTCGTCCGCGCCGTGGTCGAGCCGGTCATGGTCCGACGAAATGATGCAGGATGGTGTTCGCCGGCATCGGTTGGTCCAGCCCCGATCGGGAGAAGCCGACAATCGACATGAGGATGGTGGTTGTGGGGATTGTCGTCGGCGTCCTGTGCCTCGGACTGCTGATCGGGACGGGCGCAATGCTCTACGAGCTGGCGCCGTTCGCCATGCCGGTCATGGTCGGCACGGCGCTGGCGCGCTTTGCTTCGTCCCACGGGTTCGGCTGGCTCGTGGCCGGGGCGGTCGGCCTGTTGTCGGGGGCGGTCCTGTATTTTCTCGCCCTCGGGCTGGTCGCGGCGCTGCGTCCACCGATGCTCCACATCGCCGCGTTGCTGGCGTTCAGCCTTCCCGCCGGGGTCGCTACCTATATCCAGCTTGAGGACTTCACACGGACCTTTCCCGACAAGGGCTGGCGGACGGCGCTATGCGGGGGCGGCGCGCTGGTCATGGGGGCGCTGGCGTTCGTCCAGGTGCTGCGCGGCGCGGGCGACGGGTGCGAGGACGACAACGGCGGCGGTTAGGAGACCGCGATGCCGGTGCAGGGTAGATTGATACAAAATGTCGGCAATTATTGACAACTGCCGACTTTTCGTATCATTGAGCCGTATGAACGTCGCTGGAACCCTATCGGACCAGGCCCTCGCCGTCGCCCGCTCACGCGGGATCGCTCGCGCGCGGGATTTTCGCGAGGCGGGCATCCCGCCGGCGAGCATCGCGCGCCTATGCGACCAAGGGCAGCTCGTCCGGCTGGCGCGGGGGCTGTATCAGCTTGCCGATGTCGAGGACGTGGATGCGGCGCATAGCCTTGCCGAAGCCGCCCGGCTCGCGCCGCAAGGCATCATCGCGCTCCTGTCCGCGCTGCAATATCACGGGCTGACCACGCAGCTCCCGCACGCGGTCTGGATTTGCTTTCCCCACAAGGCGCGGATTCCGCGCACGCTGCCCTTCCGCATCGAGACGGTGCGGGCATCGGGCGAAGCCTTTGAGGCGGGCCGCACGACGGTCCAGATCGAAGGCGTCGCCGTGCCGATCTATGATCCCGCCAAAACCATCGTCGATTGCTTCAAATATCGCAGCCGGGTTGGCCTCGATGTGGCGATCGACGCCCTGCGCGACGGCCTACGCCAACGTAAAGCCACCCGTGCCGATCTTCGGCGCTACGCCATCATCTGCCGGGTCGAGAACGTCATGCGTCCCTATCTCGAAAGCCTGTCGTGACGAAGCTACCGCAGAAACGCGACGTGTTGGCATCGGTGCGCCAACGCCTTCTCGACCAGTCACGCGCGTCCGGCCAGGATTTCCAGCGCCTGCTTGTCCGCTACGGAATAGAACGGCTGCTCTATCGCATGTCCCGAACAGAAGCGCGCAACCGCTACGTCCTGAAAGGCGCGATGCTGTTCGCTGCATGGGCGGACGCGCCGTTCCGGGCGACCGGCGATCTCGACTTGCTGGGCTTCGGGGACGATGACGTGGACGCGGCGCAAGCGATCTTCGCGGATTTGTGCGACGCAGAGCCGGAGGCCGACGGCCTGATCTTCTCCGCCGACAGCGTGAGGGTGGAGCGCACGCGCGAGGACGAAGATTATCGCGGCCTGCATGTCCGGCTCGAAGCCCGGTTGAAGAACACGCGCATCCCCATTCTGATCGACATTGGTTTCGGCGATCCGGTCCACCCGGCGCCGCTCGATCTCGACTATCCGCGCCTGCTTCCCGATCTGCCGCCCGCGCATATCCGAGCCTATCCACCCGAAAGCGTGATCGCGGAGAAGTTCGACGCAATGGTCCGCTTCGATGCCGACACGACGCGGCTCAAGGATCATTACGACATATGGGCGATCTCTGAGACGTTCCCTTTCGACTTGGGAACGCTGGTCGAGGCGGTGCGCCGGACGCTCGCCGGACGAGCGCGACCGGCTCCCGCCGGCTGGCCCTCAGGACTGACGGCCGATTTCGCGGAGCGGCCGGACAAGCTCGCTCAATGGCGAGCCTTCCTCAATCGCAGCGCGCCGACTCTGGAGCCGCCGCCCTTTCCTGAATTGATCGAACAGTTGAGGCGGTTTCTTGCGCCTATCCTCCGCGAGCTGTCAGCCGCCGACAAAGGCGTTCCGCTTCGTTGGCTACCCGGTCGCGGTTGGATCGAGCATTATAGGTAGCCTTGAAGTCGACAAGAATAGAAGGATAGGCGGTAGATTGGCCGTTTTTGTCTGGTTCTCTTTGTCCACTCGCATTGATCCGCATACATCTAATTGGTCAACGCTATTGAACAGTTGTCAACTGTAGATGCGCCATCATCACGATAAAACTCCACCATCGAGCCTTGAACCGGCGGAATGATCAATCCAGGACTGAAGAACATTGCCTCCGCTCCTCGCGAACGCTCGCGAGCGCTGTAACCTATAGTATACTGGAGACAGCTCGCCTGCTGGTAAAGGCTGTGGATTGGTTCGACATCGTCATAGGAAACGATCCATCTCACGTTAGATAGGTTGTGAGTGGCAAATGCCACATTAGCGTGATCGTCATGCTGGTAGAAGTTGTAATAAAGATCACGACCTTTATCGTAATATGGAGGATCAAGGTAAACGAGTGTTTTTTTTGGCCACGTCGGAGCCGTCTTGTTTAGAAATTCTATGGCATCTAGATTGGTCAGCGATATATATCTTCGCATTCGAGCTATTTTCTCTATTCGCTGGATCAGAGCATCCTTATTGTATCGAGCGTCGAGTTTCCAGGTGCCCGTCTGATCCACCCCCCCGATCGGCCCTCCGTTGAGGATACCGGACCTGTTCGTTCGATTCAGAAAGAACGTCGCGAACGCCAGTTCCAGGTCCGTCCCGGTGCTCTCCATGAAAATACGCTTGGCGCGGTCGCGCACAGCCATCGTCACCTCAGTATCGCGTATGAGGTCGACCAACGCCGCCGTGTCTTCTAGCACGGCCCGCCAGAAGGCGTATATTGGCCTATTGAGATCGTTGATGGCCACCCGTCGGACCACTCCCGTCAGAAGCAGTTCGAAGGCGACGGCGGCTCCGCCGGCGTAAGGTTCGACATACAGACCGTCCTGTAGGCCGTTCTCGCGGATCACCTCCGCAACGAAACGAGCTAATTTGCCCTTGCCGCCTGGGTAGCGCAGCGGTGAGAAATGCCCCGATGGCGATGATTTCGAGGCCGTCACGGATGTGCTCCAAAAATTGCCGTGAAGAACGGAACGGCATGATCCCAGGCGTTTCGCAGATCATCTGGAGAAGGTTTTTGGAAACGATTGTGAATATAGCCGTTCAGCGCGCCGATCGTGACCGTGCCATGCTTGGCATTTAAGGTCGCCTTGATGGGATTGAGGTCACCCTTCTTCCCAAGCCGTCCCGCTGTGTTCGTAAGATGATCAGCAACCGCGTTGAAACGACCTTTCAAATCGAGGGTCTCACCGGCTGCATTCTTATCTGAAAGGCTACTCGCACGCATCTCGGTATCGGTCGCGAACTCAAGCATTGCGCGAAAGAGGAAGGCGCAGCCCAGCGGGACGTCTTTGAGCCTCAATCGGCTGGCTTCCCGGAGTAGCTGTTTGCCCTTCTCCTCGGCGGGCTCAGCGAATGGGTGCCGTCCGGGCGCAAGCGTCAGCCTCAGTGGCGTGACTTTCTTGGTCTTGGCAGGTGTAGCAGTTGACGCCTTCGTCGCCAGTCGCGGACGTTTGACCCCGTCCTTCACATCAGTTGTGGCGAAGGGGTGAGGTGCTGTCTCCTTCTGCTTTCCGACGCCCAGCGCAGCGGGCAGGCTCTGGAAATACTCCTCGATATCCGAGGCCTTGTTGTAGGTTCGCGAATTAACCTCGCCAGCGTCGATGTCGCTAAAGAGCTGGCTCAGAATCTTGATGATATACGCCGGGTCTCGCTTAAACGACGGTCCATCGCTTTCATCCTTCTCGACGAATCCCAGCGCCTGCTTCCCGGCCTTGGAGACCAAGAAGCGACGAAGCGTGGTCGGACTTTTCTCGACGCTCTTCTTTATCCGCTGCCAGTCGGCCTCCTCATAGGTCGAATTACGCTCGACGAAGCTGATCACATCGAGGACCGTCCGATCCTTCTGGAAGCGCTCGCTCTCAAGCGTGCCCCACGCAATTCTGCCTTCGCCCTCAAGCCCCTTGCCATGGCGCCGCTCGATCCACTCGTTGGCGTCTTCCCGAGATTCGAAAACGACGCAACTTATTGGTTCGATAGGAACGAATAAACCCGCTGCATCCCGCAGGCGCTTTTTGACGCTTTCTCCGAGCTTGGTGCCGTCAAGCAGGACGGGATTGTTCAGCACCTTCAGCGCGGCGAGCCGCCGATTGCCGTCGACGACGACGTAGCTGTTCTCATCCTCGTCATCGGCGATAACGTAGAAACTATCGCCCGGGTCGAGATCGTTTTCCTTGATGCTGAGCATCATGTTGCGGAAGTGCTGAGCGTTGAGTTTTATGACCGCCTCAAGCGCATCCGCTTGGCCTTTCACCGTTCCCGTCCTAGGATTCTCCAGATCGAGCAGCAAATCGCCGACTTCAGCCTCCGTTCTCGTCGTTTTCAATCGCGGCATGATCCCCCCATCGTTTCAGCTTCCCCTCGACCTTCCTCATTAACGATTACGTGAACATAATAAAGATACTGGTCGTCGAAACGGTGATCCAGGCTGCGCTCGGGGTCACTGCCCGTCGCGCGATCTCACACCGGATTATGTCCACCGCGCCCTATGTTCGGGAATGAGGCGCGAAGCAGTCGAAGCCTTTCATGAAATCGACGGCCCGCTGCGCTCGCGGCCAATGGTCCAGTTGATCGCATCGCCACGCATGATCCCGGCCACCTGCTTGTCGAGATGGCGGTCCAGCACGGGCCGCCACGGGACCAGCGTGAACTCGCGGCTCTTTTCGATCAGGGCAAAACGGCCGGAGGCCAGCTCAACGGGGCGGCGATAGACGCCCTCGATCCGCTCGCCCGGCCGGGCCTCTGCATAGGGCATCCCCAACTCGTCGGAGAGCTGCCCGGCGACGCGGTTCAGTTCGCGCCGTCGCAGGGTCGCCAGCAGGTTTGCCCGATAGACGATGCGGTCCTGTTCCTCGCGCGCCAAGTCCTGCTCGATCAGCCATTGCCGCCGCCGGGCCAGCGCCTCGCGGGCTTCCCGGCCGAACCCGGCATCGCGCAGCGGCTCGGGCCGGTCGGTGATCAGTTCCCGGTCGAGCCAGGTCGCGCCGTCCGTTCCCATCTGGCGGTCGATCGGCAACGGCGACAGCGTATCCACGATGACGGGTGCGGCCTTGGCCTGATGCGCCTCGAAGGCGGCGGCCCGCTCGACATGATCGGGCGCGATGATCCATGTGCCGTCGGCCTCGCGCTCGACGCTCCCCGTGATCTTCCGCATCGCCTCCAGCCGGCGGACATGGGTTTCGGCGAAGGCTTCGCGGGCGTTCGGGTCATGGCGCAGATGGATGTCGATGCTGTAGCGCCCGTCATGGGCGGCGGCGATCTCCGCAACGGTGCGATCGACGGCGCGGGCCTCGGTCGGCTTGGGCGCGATCCGCACCACCGCGCCGGTGGGGATGACGCCCGTGGCCTCGCCCCGGCCTATATCGACATAGTGGCTGCGCCCATCGGTCGCGTCCACGATCAGATAGTGGCGGTCCTTTTGCTCGTCGGACAGGCCGCGCTCCACGACGCGGCCGACAATCGGCGTCATGCTCGCCGGATCGGCGATGGCATAGTCGGTCGCGGTGCGCTCCAACCCATGCGCGGTGAAGGCGCGCTGCATGGTGCGGACGATGTCGCCGCGCTCGCCCATGCGGCGCAGCATATCGTCCATGCCCTCGCTCAAGCGCCAGCGCCCCGGCTCGATCTCTTGCGCCAACCCGAGACGCCCGAGCTTCTGCAGGCGGCCCGCCCGAAGGGACTGATAGAAGGGATCACGGTCGGCGGCGGCGACGATCCGGTCCTCGTCCATGTCGCGCAGCAAGCGGCGGTCGATGCTGGTCAACCGTTCCTGCTCGATCTCACGGCGAAGCCGATCCTCGATCTCCATGTCCGTGCGCGGCCCCAGGTCGAGCGATACCAGCTCGGCCGCACGCTCGCGGATACCGCCCGTCAGATATTCGCTGCCGATGACTAGATCCCGGCCGCGATCATCGACGCCACGCAGGATGATGTGGGTGTGGGGATGGCCGGTGTTGAAATGGTCCACCGCCACCCAGTCGAGCCTGGTCCCCAAATCCTGCTCCATCTGCGTCATCAGGCGGCGGGTCAGCGATTTCAGGTCGTCATAGCTCTGGCCGTCCTCGGGAGAGACGATGAAACGAAACTGGTGCCGGTCGCCGTCGCACCGTTCGAGGAACGCCTTGCCATCCGCCTTGTCCTGCTCGGCGGAATAGAGCCGGCCGGGTTCGCCGTCGCGGGTCACGCCGTCGCGCTGGATATAGCGCAGGTGCGCGCGGGCGCCGTCCATCGCCTTGGGCTTTCGCAACCCGGCGATCCGGGTCTTCACGATGACGCGGCGCTGGCGATAGGCGGCGAAGCGGTCGCGCGACGCCAGCACTCGGCCGACGCCTACACCCACGCCCGAGCGATTCCCATAGAAGCGGCTGCGCCGGCCGCCGAGCGCCTTGATCCCGCCCGCGAGATTGGCGGCGCGCAAGACCTGGCTCTTGAAGCTCTTGGCCCGCCGCCCCGACGTGGCGCGCAGCTTGCCGAGCCGGGGTTCAAAATCGTCATCTTGCGTCATCGCCGCTCCTTTCGGGAACAGCATGGCGCGGTCCGCTCGACCATGAAATTGGCGCTATGGAAGATCGTTTAGAATCAAAGGCTTGGAAGGCGCATGGCGCTACCCCCGCGCCGGTGGCGCCATCGGCCGCAGGACTAAAAAAGATGTGCAGACAAGGACTTATGGCGACCGGCCCGCAGGGTATGGCGCCATTTGTTTCATCTTGCCTTACCTGCCTGTCCGCCGATCCCGCCCCTCCGGTCCTCCCGTCCGCTCCATCCGCCCCCTGAATCGAGACAGCACGGCATGGGAGCGACGCCTCCGCGACGCCGCTCCCCGTGCCGATCAGTCCTGCGTTTCCAGCTTCGCGCGCTCGGCCAACGCCACCCGCAACTCGGCCTCGATCTGCCGCAGTTCGTTGTCGTCGGTGACGCCCCGCAGCTCGGCGCGCAGTTCCTCGATATGCTGATCCAAAGTCATCATCGCCTCCTGATCTCGAAAGACAGGAGGGCGCGCCCGGCATGGATCGGGCCGGGTCAAGGACCGCGAAGCGGCCGCGCCAGCGGCGATGCCGGGCGCGATTTTTTTCGGCCAGGCACAGGTCTAGCGGATGGAGAACCGACGTGGGCAAGCCGAAAAAAATCGTGTCCGGCGTCGTCCTTGAGGCGGCCCGGTCCATGCCGGATACTGGGCTGACCTGAGCGGATTTCCCCCTCTCCACACGCGCTGCGCCCGTCATCGCTGGCCGCCGGACGGGTCGTTCAGAGGCACGAACAGACCACCCGCCGTCGGCTTCTCCGCCGTGGATTCCTCCGCGTCGGATGCCGGTTTCGCAGCGTCGCCGAGCGTGAAGAACAGGCGTGTGCCGGACAGGATCGCGGGCGGCATGGAGGGGGTTGCGGGCGTGCGGGCGAGCTGGGCGATATAATCGCGCGTCTCGTTCGCGAGGGGCGTTCCCGTCCGCAGATGCCCGGCATAGCGGGCCGGGCCGGCATTGTAGGCGGCGAACAGGCCGGGATAGCCGAACCTGTCGTGCATCGCCCGCAGATAGGCCGCGCCCGCCATGATATTGTCGTGCGGGTCGTAAGGATCGGGGCCGAGACGATGCAGGACGCGCATCGCCGCATAGGTATCGGGCATCACCTGCATCAGCCCCATCGCCCCGGCATGGGAGGTGATCGGGCGGCCGTCGAGACGGGTCAGGCCCGCGCTCTCGGCCTGCATGACGGCGGCGATCCATGCTTCGGGGACACCGAACCTTTGGGATGCTTCGGCGATATAGGGCCGCCACCGCTCGACCGCTGGCGATGCCTGATAGGCGTCCCGTGATGCGGCGGGCGCATCGTCGGCGAAGGCCGCGGCCGACGGCAGGATCGCCAGCGCGAGCGCCACCGGGAGCGCGGCGGCGCGGATCAGCGGAGCCATAGCGGGGTGGCCCGGCCGATGATCGCGGCCTCATCGACCGGCCCGAAATAGCGGCCGTCGAACGAGTCCGGCGCGTCCATGAGCAGCAGGAAGCGCCCGCCGTGCAGATGCTCGCAGCCGGACCACCACGGCAGCGGGCGGCCGTGCGGATCGGCGGCGCGGCGCTCGGCGACCCATCGGCCGTTGATGAATATCTCCCGCCCGAGCGCGCAGACGCTATCGCCGTCGCGTGCCGCCACACGCTTGAGCAGGGGCACGTTGGCGGGGATGTAGCGGCGGATGGCGGCGAGCTGACGGACGGCTTCGGGGGTGTGGGCCAGCACCATGTCGCCGGTATGGATCGGCCTGTCGGGATGGATGCGCCAGAAGCCGATGGGGGCGCTGGCGGAGGCGTTCCAGATGACGCGCGGCGCAGGCCGGACGGCGAAGTCGAGCGCGGCGGCGAAGCCGAGCAGCGCGAGGCCGATGCCGCTCGCGGCGAGGATCGGACGGCGGCGACGGCGGCGCGTGCGGGCGAGCGGCGGTTGCCATTCGAGCAGCGGGGGGACGGGCCTACGCATCGTCGTCTCTCCCCGGCCGGGGCTTCTGGCCGTTGGTGCGCGACCATTCGTCGAGGTCGTCGATGTGGTAGCGGATGAAGCGGCCGTGCTTGCGGTAGCGCGGCCCGAGGCCCTTCACCCGCATGTTCTCCAGCGTCCGCCAGTGCAGGCCGATATAGTAGGCGGCCTGCGCGTTGCTGAGGAACGGACTGCCCTTTCGCGCCCGCGCGGCGCGGACGTTCGCGTCGTCGTCGTCCATGTCGGATACTCCTGCCGGTGCAGACAGGCGGCGGTGGACCGCCTGCCTGCCCGGTGAGGATTGACGCGGATGGGTGCGCTCGATCAGGCCCGTTTCGACTCCCCAGCCAATTCGGGCGAAGAAAAGCCCCCGCGCCGGACTGGCGCGGGGGCGTGGGCCGTTCAGGCGGCGAGCGGGGCGTTGACGATCAGGGCGAGGACATCATCGTCGTCCTGCCCGGCGGCGCGGCCGAGATTGGCGTAGATCGGAAACGGCGCGATCATCGGATGGTAGATGCGCAGCGAAACGTAGCGGCGTCCCTTCTCGCGGCCGACCTTGATCCACCCGGCGCCGAGGTCGTTGGGGCCGTTCCAGATGCGGAAGTCCGGCTGGCCCTCCGAGCGCTTTTCGGGGTTGGGGACGATCTGGATGGCGAGCGGGTTGCGGCGTCCGAGAACGGCGAAGCTGCCATTCATTTCGTTGGTTTCGGGGTTGCGGACAACGGTTCCGAGAGACGACATGGTGAAGTCCTTTCCTTGCCCGCCGGGGCCGATCCCCGGCGATGCGAGGACCGTGATGGGCTGACCGGGACGGCTGCACCCGAAGGGCCGGAGCGCCAGCGGAGGGCCGGCGGACGCGGCTATTTTGGAGCGAAGCGACCGCGAGGAGCCGCAGCGAAGCAAGGCGGGGAAAATAGCCGCGCCCGCCGGTTGCGGCCGGCCGGGGCCGCCCATAGGTCCATGAGCAGCCGGATCGGCCCGCGCGCAAGGACAAGCGGAACGTCCTTCTGCGATGCTGTCGCGGCCCCGGATCGACGGGAAATGCGGTCAGCCAGGCGCTCGGGTTCGCCGCTCGGTCCCGATACCGGAGGCACCCGCCTAGCGTGGCAGGTGGTAGCGGATTCGCAGGGTCGCGCCTTGACCGGACGGCGCGTGGATGATCCGGTCGGCCCCGCGCATGGCGGCGCGCATGATCGCGCAACAGGCGGGCATCCGATGCGACGGACCGGGATAGCCCCCAACCGCGCGGTGCAGCTCGCCCGAGATGATCTCGATGAACGCCATCTGCCGCGCGTCGGCGCGGGCAAGCTGCGCCTCCAGCTCGGCGCGGAACGCTTCACTCGTCGGCATCGGTCCCCCTTCGCCGCTTCCGATAGAGCCGCGTGGGGAATCGACAAGCAAAAGCCGCCCGCGCCCCTGGAAGGGCGCGGGCGGCGATGAATTTTCGGGGCCGGGCCGGATGACGGGCGGCGCTGCCGCCGCCCGTCTCCCTCTCATTCCGCCGCGATGGCGTAGGCGTCGGGCTGCTCGATCTCGACCGGCGCGGGCAGCGCCTTGAAATGACCTTCCACCTGCTTCCAGCGGGTCAGCGTGGCGAAGGGGCGAGCGGTGTAGCTGGCGGCGGGGAAACGGAGCCATTTGGGCGTCCAGCCCTCCACCTTGCGGCGCTGGTTCGCGCCCGCGAGATAGTCGCGGACGATGGCCTTCTGCGTCTTGACCTTCTCCGCGACATTGCCATCCGCGACCTTCTTGCCGCCGATCTCGCGCAGCATGGCGTTCGCCACCTGCCGGTCACGGATCAGGTCGAAGAACACCTCGTCGGGCGTCCAGAGGCTCGCCATGTTCACCTTGAGATAGCTGCCCACGGCCTCGGCCACGGCGCTGCCCGCCTGCATCGTCTCGCCCATGACGATGGCGGCGACGGCCAGCACGTCCGCATCGGACAAAGCGAGAAGCCGGGCGAAGATCGCGGCGGTTCCCTCGTCGCTGCCGTTGCCGCCCGCGACGGTCGGCTCGTCCGGCGAGAAGTCGAGAAGCGCGAGGACCGCGCGCCGCTTCTCGTCGAAGCGGCTTTCCGCCGCGCTGGTTTCCACGCTCTCGGTGATCGCGGCATTGGGGCAATGCTGCTTCTCGACGCGCACGGTCCAGAGCGGCGAGCCGGTGATGGCGTGGGCGACCATCAAGCGGAGCGCGACGGACGTGTGATCGGCCAGCACGGCGCGCGCGGCGGCGTGGCGGTGCAGGTCGATATAGGTCTGCAAGGCGCTGGTGGTTTCGGGCCTCGCCGCCTGCGCGGCCTGCCGCTCGGCTTCGGTCGGCGCGACCTTGGCGGCTTTCGCGGCGCGCGCCCGCGCCTTCTTGGCGTCCTCGCCGGTCAAATAGCCTTCGCGGATTTCCACCTCGCCATTGTGCTGCACGGCGATGAACACCTTGCCGCCCTTGACCTTGGGGGTGCGCTCATATTCCCATTCGTGGAAGCGCTGGCCGGTTTCCATGATCTCCACATCGGACCAGCCGCCCTCAAGCAAGGCGTCGCGCTTGGCGGCGATGGCCTCGTTCTGCGCGGTCCAGAATTGATCGTGATCGGCAAAGAAGCCGTCCTGCTCGAACAGGTCGCCGACGATCTTCCCCTTGTAATCCTCCAGCGGGAACAGCGCGGCCTTGACCGAAATGGACGTGCCGCCGAACAGCCAGCCCTTGAGCTGGTTGCCGGTCGGGGCGCGCTGCTCCGGGTCGTCGTAGAGCGCCAGCCAGTCCTTTTGCTGCGCCTTGGTGGCGAGGGTCAGATGGCGCACGGTCGGCGCGTCGATCTTGCCCTTGCGGTAGAGGTCACGGATGCGGGTCGTGAGATTGCCGAGCGCGAGGATGCGGCGGACATGGAGTTCGGTGACGGTGAACGTCTCGGACACGTCCCCGATGCTGCGCCGCTCCTTCTGCACAAGCCGGGTGAACGTCTCCCATTGCGTCACCTCGTCGGGGTCCAGCCGCTTGATGTTCTCGATCATGGACGCTTCCAGCGCGGCGGCGTCGTCTCCATCCTCCATGATCGCGCACGGCAAGGGGCCGTGGTCGATCCCTTCGGACAGGACGATCTCATTGGCGTAGCGGCGACGGCTTCCGGCGACGATGCCGAACATGCCGGGCCGGTCCTCAAGCTCGCCGGGCCGCACGATCAGGGGAACGATGACGCCGCGCTTGCGGACGGCGGGCAGGATGTCCGACACGTCCGGGGTCTTCTCGGCGTGGCGCATGTTCGTCTTGCTGACGAACAGCTTGTCAAAGTCGATGTTTGCGAGTTGCATGGTGGTTCATCCTTCTTGGGTGAACCGGCCCGTCCGTGTGATCTGCCAAGATGGGCGGGCGGGCCGGGATAGCGCCGAAAGAGCGGCGCGGCTCATCCGCCGGATCGGGACGGAATCTCTCGGTGAGGCTGGCCGCTCATGCCGCCTGCCGCGCCTCGGCAAAGGCGAGGATGAAATCCGCCGCCTTGCTGGCCTGCCCGGCCGCGCGGAAGATGGCGCGGTTGTCCTCTTTCAGAACCTCAAGCCACGATCCGACATAATCGGCATGGCGCACGGTGGGCGTGATCCCCAAGGCGGCGCAAATGAAGGCGGCGGAGATTTCCGCGCACAATTCCTCCCGCGCGTAGGGCTTCGATCCGAAGCGCCCGGAGAAGTCGCGGCCCAACCGCTTGGCGTGGCCGGTCCAGTGCGAAAGCTCATGGAAGGCGGTGCGGTAATAGTTGATCTGTTCGCGGAAGGCCGGTTGCGGCGGCACGGCCACGAAGTCGCCGGAGGGCGAATAGAACGCCTTGGCCCCGCCGATGCGGAAGTCCGCGCCCGTCGCCTCGATCAGCGCCTCGGCATGGGGGATGATCTCGCGTTCGGGTAGCGGTGCGGGATCGGCGGCGAGGCCGGGCCGCAGTCCCTCGCATTGCGCGACGTTGAACACGGTGAAGCGCTTGAGGAAGGGAACGGCCTTGGCGTCCTCGCCGGTTTCGGCGGCCTTGGCCTTCTCGCCCTCGGGGACGAAGCGGTCGGCATAGACAACGGTGGTGCCGCGCTCGCCCTTCCTGACGTTGCCGCCCGCCTCCAACGCCTGCTTGAAGGTGAGCCAGCATTGCGAGGGATGGCCGCCGCTGATCGCCGCGCCCCACAGCAACAGCACATTGACGCCGGAATAGCGGCGGCCGGTGAGCGCGTTGCGCGGCAGGCCGGGGCCGCCCGCAGCGCTGCTGCTCCAAGGCTGGACCCACGGGAAGCGGCCCGCCTCCAGTTCGGAAATGATCTTGCGCGTCACCTCGTCATAGAGGCTGGTGCGCGGGGCCGCGCTCGAGACGGGAGCCTTTCCCCCCTCTCCACGCGCGCGACGGCTGGTGCTGGAACGCATAGCTATCCTCCAATCCCAAAATCACGCAGCCTCCCCGGAAGCGGGGATGGGCGGCGACCTGCGACCGGAGAGGCCCGCACGAGCGGCGGGCGGCACCCGAAGGGGCGCAACGAAGTGGAGCAGCCGGAGCGGAGCGGAGGCTTGCCGCCTGGCGCGGCGGGCCTAGCCGGGAGCGCCGCCCACTCCCGCGCCACCGGGAGAGGCGAAACAAAGAAAGCCATCGCGCCCGCGCGATGGCCGCATCCGGGGCCGCAGGCCCCGGCAAGCGCCAGTTCGATCGTGACCGTCAGGCCGGGACGGCGGCACGGCGGAGCTTGGCGACGAAGGAGCCTAGCGGAGTAGAGCGCGGTCGCCCGCGCGCGGGCGAGGCGCCAAACTAGCAATTAGGTTTAGGTTGTGCTGACCCTCAGACGGCGAACCGTAACTGCCATCCTGCATCCAGAGAATTCGGTCGTAACCTAGCTTGGCCCCACCAACCGAATGTAGCCGCCGGACTACAGTGGATGGCTTACCAAGGCTACGATAACCAGTGCTCCAGCAGCGATGGCGGCCGTAAACGACAAAGGCACCTTGTCGCGCCAGAATGTAAACCGCTTCTGCTCGTCGATCCACTCGATCTGGTGCTGCCAAAAGAATTTATAGTGGGCATACCAATCGCTGAACAGAATTTGCTTCGACTGGTTGGAGCTGAACACCTCCGCCTGGAGTGTATCCAGGCGCGCGCGGTAGACCGTGAGATCGTCGCCTTCGCCCGTCGCCTGCACGTCGCGGTAAAGGTCACGCAGCCGGTAGAAGAGAGCCGTCAGCCTTTCCCCTTCGTCACTGTAGCTGACCTTGCAGTGATCGTAATGGGTGACATACAGGCTCGTGACCCCGAGCACGACAAGGGTTGCGGCAATCCACTTGCTGTTTAGCGGCTCGTATATGAGCGCGAAGACACCCACGGCGAGCGAGACGAAACCGATAAGGCCGGGAGCCTTCTGCACAATATCATGCGTGGCGAAATTCTTCTTCGCGCCGAACCCGACATTGTAACCCGTCTCCGCGATACTTCGAAGCAGACCCTCCCTATTCATCGTAGTCCTCTTGGTTTCCGCTGATCGGCACATGGATGCGATCGGTCGCCACGACAACGCCATCGACGAGGGCATAGCACTCAACGACGTGGTCGCCCTTGAAGTTAGTGCGCTCCACGTTCCTTTTGTGCCCCTCGTCGGCCACTATCTGTCCGCGAATACAGTCACGGTTGATCGCCTCCTGCCCTCGATTGAGCACCTTCCAGAATAAGCCGTAGGGTCCGGGAATATCGGTCTCTACCACGGAGAAGGTGAGCTTCTTGCGTGGCATCAGAAGAGTGCGATTGCCCAGCATCTCCCTGAGTGACGCGGGACGAAAGCCGTTCTGCTCGACCTGGCAGTCGATGCGGATGTTGTTCCGAATGTCGATGGCAAGGAATACGTCCTCCGCAAACTGTTCAGTCATGCGGACGGCGTGGCCAGCGCTATCAGCCAGCACCGCCTTCTCCACCTTCTCCGTGGCAGGGAATAGCCGCCCGAATACGGCGCGCCATTTATCGTTCTGGTTGTCGTTGCCTTCGGCCTCGATCGCCTTGAGAGAGAGTTCGTAAGCCTTCTTCGCCTTGCGCTGGAAATTCTTCTTCACCTTCACACGCTGGCCGCTCCCCAGCGCAGAGAAATAGTCCTGCTTGGGCAAATCTTTCAGATAACCGAAGAAATCTCGGCTCATATAGTCGTAATAGAGATAGCTCTTATCATCATATTCGCTGGTCGACTTGAGGAAATTATGGGCCAGAGTATCGATCAGAAGCCCGCCTATGCCGACGCCGTGCTTGTTCTTCCAAGCGCGCGCCATCTTGCAGAGCCGTCGGAGATTCTTGTTCTTCTGAGTGTCGAACTCAGACATTGCCCGAATCTCTTCCCGTGGCTTGGTTATCTTCCAAGCGCCCCCGTTATAGGTGTCGGGATATTTGAAGCTGCCGTCGTCCTGCTCGAATACAGGCTGCGCCTCAACGTGGAAATTCGAGTAGATGGCCTGAACGACCAGCCTGTCCACCTTCACCGTGGTACTGGGATAGCGGGCGCGGATCGCAGCGGCGGCATCGGACAGCAGCTTGGACTGGCCGCCATTCTTGTAGTTGTCCCACTCGCCCTTCGGCATGATGTAGAGCATGTCGAGGTCCGAGACGCCCTTGATGGCGGTATATCGGCCGTAGGAACCGACTTGCAGCGTGTTCGCGGTCTTGGATTCTGTGTCGCGGAACTTCTTGTTGAGGGCACAGGTGATCTCCCCATACCGATCCGAAATCGCCTGAGCATTATCGACTGCGAGATTGCTGAGAAACTGTTTGAACGTGTCGGCGATACCCAATCTCTCTACCCCCGGTTGTGCCCCAGCAGATTTAGATCAGATAGAGAACATTTCAATATGCTCGGGCCGTCCCCAACCAACCTCCAAGCGCGAGCTAAGTGGGCGCGATCCCTCCTCCATTGCAAGCGACATGATTGGTTTGCGCCCCCGGAACAAAAAGTGATCGAACTATGGTTGTCGTTCTGGCATAGCAAGCAGGGATCGGTTTTGTCCGAGGATCGGGAAGGACTCTATGGCAATCGAGTTCCGGCGTGGGGGTCGCAAGGTGTCATCAGGTGATTTCTTCAAAGGATTCATGGACGACGCGCTGGAACAAGTGATGGCGTCCTATGCCGACGAACTGCACGGCAAGGCCGCGTCGGTGGTCGATCCCGAAACCGGAAAACATGCCCCTGTCTTCGTTCGCCGGGTGGGCAGCGAAGGCTGGACGATCCACACGAGCGGTTCACCGGCATTTGCGCGGGCACTCGAACAACGGCTGGGTCTGAGCAAGGGGGAAGTGCACGGCATGAACGAACCGGCCAATCGCGAGAGACTGGTCTATCTCGCCCATGCGTCCGAAGACAAAAGCATCGTCAAACCGTTGGCCGAAGGGCTGATGCAACGCGGCGTCGATGTCTGGTACGACAATTGGGAAATCGGCTACGGCGACAGCCTCCGCCGAAAGATGGAAGAAGGGCTCGGCAACTGCACCCATTTCGTCGTGCTGCTGACGGAAACCTCGATTCAAAAACCTTGGGTCAATGAAGAGATCGACGCGGGCCTGATGAGCGCGGTCGAAGGGACCGCCAAGTTCATTGGATTGCGGCACGAGTTGCCATTGTCGGCGGTGTCACCATTCCTGAAAACACGACTCACGCCGCAATTCCAGCCCGGCGAGGAAGGGTTGGATGCGCTGGCTGCGGAAATCCTCGGCGTCAGCAAGAAACCGCCGCTCGGCGAGAAGCCGCGCTATGTGCAGTCACACGAACAAGGGTCAACTTGGTCTTCATCGGCGCGGGTCGTGGCGGAATATTTCGTGCGGAACAGCGAACATGCCGGGCCGATGGACCCCCAGGCCAGCTACAGCGACATCCAGCAGACAACGGGCCTGCCGATGCCGGATGTGCGGATCGGAGTGCTCGATCTTATCGGCGCAAGCCTGCTCGAAAAGCAGGATTATCTAGGCGATGAAAGCACCATTTGGCCGAAGTCCGACTTGTTCTCCACATTTGACGGCGATTTCATGGCGTGGAATCCTGAGCACGACGCCCGCGATCTCGCCGTTCACCTGCTCAATCTCGATAGCGATCAGGCCGACGCGAGCGCGGTAGCGCAATCGTTGGACTGGGAACCTCGACGACTCAACGCTGCAGCCGCATACCTCGTCTCGGCGCGCGTCATGAAGCCGATCGAATATATGGGCGGCAACGCTTATTGGCCGTGCGGCTTCATGATGGGAGATGAACTCCTGCGGTTCGTGCGGAGCCTGTAAGCTTGCTCGAACGGCTTGCGGATTATGCGACAACCGAAGATCAATCCGACAGGAAAAGCCGCCGACCGATTTCGATGCGCCGTTCGGCCAGTTCCAGCATCCGCTTCACCTGCTTGCGGGAGGAATCGAAGCTCTTGGCGTCGGCCATATTCGCCCCGAGGACTGCGACGATGATGTCCTTCTGGCCCGCGCCGGCCCTGTGAGCGTCATAGGCTTGGAGGGCGCGGACTCGGCGGGCCACGACGGAATCGAGCGGAAACAATGGGCGCGGAAAGCGATGCAGCCGCCACAAGGCATAGAGGCGGCTGAACAGCAGGTTCTTCCAGCGCAAGGGGCTGAAACCGCCGTAACGGTCATAGGTCAGCCGCACCGGCCCATCGGCGATGCTGTCGCCGTGCAACGCCATCCGCATCCGGCGCGTACCATCGGCGAGAAGGACATGCTCGGTCGATCCATCGCGCAGAATGACGGCGTTCATCGGCAGGGAGAATAGGTCGAGGGCTTCGGGGTCGTCCGGCGCTGTCGCCTGTGTCGCTGCCGCCAGCACCATCGGATCTCGATCCGCTGTCCAGAACGCAAGACCCATGTCCCCGGCAGCGGACGGCTCGGCGAAATCGTAGCCCCCGACCTGCCGGCTGGCGGCGGAGGGGTGTTATGACGCGGACGGACGGCGACGGCCGCAACAGGGTTTCGCGGACGGGCTGATCGACCAGACCCGTAGCGTCGGCGTGGCGGCGCGCGAACGCCCAATCAACCTCGGCGCGGCCGAGATGGAACAGGGGTTCGTAACTTTTCTTGTCCTGCCAGTTTCGTTGTGGCGCATCGGGCATGTCGGGAGCCATGCGCGCGGTCCTCCCCTTGCATCCCGCCTCTCGTTCGAGCGGATCGGTCCGGGGCGGATGGCGGCGCGCATCGGCACTGTGATCTGACCCAGCCCGCCGCAAAGATGCCGTGCAGAACAGAGACGATCTTTTCGCGTAAACCGCAGATTGTTCAATCACATGGCAAATCGTCTTACGAGAAACTGACGACAACCGACTATTGGGTACCGCCGCCGTCGCGTCTTTCGGACTGAGCAAAGAAACTGCTGCCATACGGCTGATGTCCGGATTCGTCGGAACGATGTCCTATGCGCCATGAAGAGGTCAGGTTAGAAAGCCTCATGCAGAGTTCGTGGCAGAACCTTCCCAGGCGCATCGGTTTCCTGGGCTTCGACGGCATCGAGGCTCTGGACCTGACTGCGCCTCTCGAAGCGTTCCGGATTGCGGACGGCGCTGATTGGCGGGCACCGCCTATCCGTTACGAAACGCTGGTCATAGGACTTACGCAGGGGGTGTTCGTCGCAGAGTCGGGATTGCGCATCCAGGCGGATATGAGCCTTGACCAGGCACCCAGTCTCGACACGATCATCGTTCCTGGAGGAGCGGGACTGCGCGAGCCCAGAACTAATGCGGTCGTCGCCGAGTGGCTGCGTGACCGCGCGGGATGTTCGCGGCGGCTGGTCTCCGTCTGCACCGGCCTCTACGGCCTCGCCGCCACCGGCCTGATGTCGGGGCGCCGGGCCACAACGCACTGGCGTCATGCCGCCGACTGCGCCCGACGCTTTCCCGAACTGGACCTCGTGCCGGACGCGATCTTCGTCAAGGACGGCCCCTTCCATAGTTCCGGCGGCATGACCGCCGGGATTGATCTGGCGCTCAGCCTGATCGAGGAAGATCACGGTCCCAGCCTAGCGCTTGCCACCGCTCGCCAGCTCGTCGTGCATGCCAAGCGATCGGGCGGCCAGCTCCAATATTCCGAGCCCTTGCGCCTCCAGGTTCGCGCACCGGACCGCTTTGCCGATCTTCTCGCCCGAATTATGGGCGATCTTGGCGCGGAGTGGTCCGTGGATCGCATGGCGGCGGTAACGGGGCTGAGCGCGCGCCAGTTCAACCGCCGGTTCCGCGCCGCCTTCGCCGCGACACCGGCGGCCTTTCTGGAGGCGCTGCGTCTGGACGAAGCGCGCGAACGCCTGGCTTCGGGCCGGATCGGGGTCGAGAGCATCGCCCAGACGGTCGGGTTTCGAAGCGGCGATGTCTTCCGCAGGGCTTTCGAGCGCCGGTTTGGTGTCACCCCGACTGGTTATCGCCGAAGCTTCACAACGATCCACGCCCCCGACGATCCGCAGAATTGTCCGTCGCTTAAGGGCGCGTCAGGAGTCTGACTATGCACCGCAGAGATGTATTGAAGCACGCTGGCGCGATGTCAGCCCTCTTGCTCGTCAACGGCCTGCCGGCGATGGCGGCGACCCCCGTCTTTCGGCGCGTTCGCCCCGGCGATCCCGGCTGGCCCGACGCGAGAAAATGGGGGCGGCTGAAAGATGCGGTCGGCGACGCGCTGATCGAGGGGCGGGCGCTGTTCGCGCCCTGCGCGCCCGGCGGCGGGGACGTGGCCTGCTCCGATCTCGAAGCCAGCCTCGGTAATCCATTCTTCCTCGGCGATCAGCCGTCTGGAACCCAGGTATCCGGCTGGCTCGACGCCTGGCTTCCTGCGTCCAGCGCCTACGTGATCCACGCGCGTTCGGCGGCCGACGTTGTTGCAGGGGTCAATTTCGCCCGCGAGCATCGTCTGCGCCTGGTCGTGAAGGGAACCGGCCACAGCTATCAAGGAACCTCGAATGCCGCGGATTCGCTGCTGATCTGGACGCGCGCGATGAACCGGGTGACAGTGCACGACCGGTTCACGCCCAAGGGCCTCGAAGGGAAGATCGCGCCCTATCCGGCGGTGACGGCGGAAGCGGGGGCGATGTGGATCGACCTCTATCATGCCGTCACAATCGAGGCGGGCCGCTACGTGCAGGGTGGCGGCTGCACGGATGTGGGCGTGGCGGGCCTGATCCAAAGCGGCGGTTTCGGAAGTTTTTCCAAAGGATTCGGGACAGCCGCGTCAAGCCTGCTTGAGGCTGAAATCGTAACTGCCGATGGCGTGGTCCGCACCATCAACGCCGTCTCACAACCGGATCTATTCTGGGCAATCAAGGGAGGGGGCGGCGGAAGCTGGGGCGTGGTGACGAAGCTCACCCTGCGCACTCATGACCTGCCTCGGCATTTCGGGAGCGCCTGGGGAGTAATCAAGGCGCATTCGGACGAGGCGTTTCGCAGGCTTATCGAGCGCTTCGTCGATCACTACGCCGAAACCCTGTTTAATCCCCATTGGGGGGAACAGGTCTCGATCTATCCGGATAACCGGCTTGATATTTCCATGGTCTGCCAGGGTCTGACCGAAGCGGACATCGAGCGGACCTGGGCGCCGTTCTTTGCCGGGATCGAGGCCTTCCCTTCGGATTTCACGATCGCCGACGAACGCGGGGTTCGCGCTGTGGACGCGCGGCGTTGGTGGGTCGTCGAGGGTAACCCGTCAATGACGCCGGACCGCCGGCCGGATGCGCCGAGTTGGCACGGTTGGTGGAACGGCGATCAGGATCAGGTCGGCGCGTTCCTCCACGGCTTCGAATCGCTTTGGCTGCCGGCGTCGCTGCTCCAGCCGGCAAGGCGTCCGCAGCTTGCCGACGCGCTGTTCCGGGCGTCGCGGTTCAAGCGGGTCCAATTGCATTTTAACAAGGGGATCGCCGGCGCACCGGCCGAAGCCGTGAAGGCGTCCCTTGACACCGCCACCAACCGCGCCGTCTGCCAAGCCTTCGCGCTCGCGATCATCGCCGACGGCGAGGGACCCGCCTATCCAGGAATGAAGCGTTCGCCGATGGACCTCGACGCCGCCCGCACGGACGCGCGCCGCATCGACCAGGCGAATGCGGAGCTGCGCAGGGTTGTGCCGGACGGAGGCTCCTATGTATCCGAAAGCAACTATTTCAACCGGCGCTGGCGCGAGGCTTTCTGGGGCGAGCACTATCCGCGCCTCGCCGCGGTCAAAGAGAAGTACGATCCTGAAGGACTGTTCTTTGTTCACCACGGCGTCGGCAGCGAGGCCTGGAGCGCGGACGGGTTCACCCGCCTGGATTGACGTCGAACATTTCTCCATCGGTCAACCCTTCCGTATCGTGGCAGGATGAACATCAGCCAACTTGATGCTGCGATCCGAGCGGGGGCAGTCGTGACGGTCCTCCTGCTGGCGTGGCGCATGCTGGGCAATCGACGGCAGATAGGCTTGCCTGCTGCGCTGTTCGCGCCGCTGGCGATATGCCTTTCCAGTTTCGTCATCGGCAATACGCCGGTGGTCTCGCTCCGCCCTGCCGGGCTCGTCGGCGCCATCGCTCACGTCGCGAGCGGGTTCACCGTCATTTTCCTGTGGTGGTTCTGCCTCTCCTGCTTCGACAGCGGGTTCAAGTTGAAGGGTGGCGTCCTGGGTGTCGGTCTGGCCTGGGCCGTCATCGCCGCGCTGGATCGCGGGCTGCTGGGCGATGCATTTGCGGACAAGGGGCTCTCGGTCCTGCTCGTAATGCTGGGCTTCGCAATCGTCGGACACTTGGTTTGGCGCCTGATCGCCGAGCGTCAGGACGACCTGATCCAGCAGCGCCATGACGCGCGGATCATGGTCGCGATCCTGCTCGGCGGAATGCTTTTCATCGACCTCGCGGCCGATGCGCTCTTTGGCTTCGAATGGCGCCCGCTGGCCTTCGCCATGACCCAGAACGTCATGATCCTCGCCTTCGGTCTATGGCTTGGGGGAAAGGTGCTGAGCGTCCGTTTCGACGTGCTCACCTTCGGCGTCGCTGATCGGGGATCGTCGCCAGGCAAGACGGCACCGCGGGCGGACGACGGCCATGACGGCGAGCTACGTCGCCGACTGGCGGCCCTGATGGAAACGCAGCGGATATTCCTCGATCCCGAGCTGACCTTCGCGGCGTTCGTCGAGCGCATGGGCGCACCGGAACGCGCCGTGCGGACACTGATCAACCACGAACTGGGCTATGACCATTTCCGCACCTTCCTGAACCATCACCGGATCGCGGAAGCGCGCCGGTTACTGGAGGACGAGGGGCGGTCCGACGACAAGCTCATCGCGGTTGCGCTGGACAGCGGCTTCGCCTCGCTGGCCAGCTTCAATCGGGCTTTCCGGGCAATCGAAGGATGCACCCCCAGCCAGTATCGGGCCGCCGCGCGTACGGCGAGTCAAACGACACAGACCGGGCGAAAGCCGGGTTTTGAGGAGCGAAAAGCCACCTTCTGAGAAGGCGTGCCGCTTCGCCGACGCTAACCCGGTCCGGTCAACACAGTGAAAGGGAACGCGTGAGCGGACTGATCGGGCTGGGGGGAACGCTGGCGCTCCTCCTCGTGCTGGGAACGATGATGGGATGCCTCGATCGGCAGCGCTTTTCCCCGCGTTGGCTGATGATCGCGGCGCTGATGGTGGCGATAAACGATGCGCTCCTTACCGGCATCTATGGATTGCTGCCCGACCTGATTGGCGGCGCCTGGAACTGGCAGGGCAAGCTCTTCGCGCTTGCCGCCACCCTCGTGATCGCCGCGTCGCCAGCGTTCGGCTGGCGCCGCTCCGGCTTCACTGTCTCGCAGGAGCCGGGCAGTCTGAAAGCCGCGCTGCCGGTGGCGGCGCTCTATTGCGCCTTCTTCGTCGTCATCGCATTGGCCTTTCCGGGCGGGCGCTCGAATGGCGAGGAGATCGCCTTCCAGTTGACGATGCCGGGTTTCGAGGAGGAGCCTTTCTATCGCGGCATCCTGTTGCTTGCCCTCGATCAGGCTTTCACCGGCCGCAAGCGGTTCCTGGGTGTCGACTGGGGATGGGGCGCCGTCCTGTCATGCTTCCTGTTCGGAATGGCGCACGCCTTCGGCTTCTCGCAGGGTCACTTCTCCTTCGATGCGATGACGATGGCGCTGACGGCGCTTCCCTCCTTCATCGCCGTCTGGCTGCGGCTGCGAACGGGAAGCCTGCTCCTGCCGGTCCTGCTCCACAATTTCGGGAACTCGTTCTCGTTGATCGCATAGCGTCGGTTTCCCGAAAGCTGCAATGGCATGTGCGAAATTCAAGACATGTTGGTCATCGGTGCAGATCAGACACCCCGTTCGAGAGGGCCAAATGCCTAGCAAACACGCTCGCATCGATCGGGGGACTTCCTCTCGGTAGCGGAAGGCAATGCGTATGGCCGATGGTGGAGAAAGCCACTCACGACCCACCGTCCTGATCGACTTCGCGGCGCCGCACCCCGCGTTCGAGCTGACCTATGCAGAGCGGATCGTTCACGGCGGGCTATCGGTATCACGCTGCACTCTTCCACCCCATCCGGGGGCCTCGGTAGGAGCGACGCAGCTCACCGTGGCGGTTAATGAGGGCGAGCCGATTGACTTGGAATGGCGCTTGCCCGGCGCGTTCACTATTGAGCGGCGGCTGATCACCAAGGGCATGGCCCACATCAATCCGGCGGACCATCCGATATTCCAGCGCTGGTCCGGTCGTCCCCGGATCATGGTCATCGCGCTCGATCGGACCTTCATGGAGCCGATCGTTGCCGAAGCCTACAACGGGAATGGCGTAGTCCTACCGCCGTTGATCGGCATCTCCGATCCTCACATTGCTAATGTCGCGGATGCCTGGCGACGGGAGCTGGACGAAGGCGGCCCCGGCGGGCGGCTCTATAGCGAGGGCTTGGCCACGGTCCTCGCACTTCACCTGCTTCGGACCTACGGCGAGGGAACGCCACACAGCCAGCCGGCGAAGGGTGGCCTTGGCGCCTTCCGGCTGAACCGCGTAATCGAGCATATCGACGCCAACCTTGAAGCCGATTTCGGGCTGCGCGATCTGGCCGCCATCGCAGAGGTCAGCCCCGGCTATTTCGGCGAGGCGTTCAAGGCGTCCACCGGGCTGACGCCGTTCCGCTTCATCCTCGAACGCCGCGTCCGCCGGGCGAAGGAGCTGTTGCTGGATCGCGGCATACCCATCGCGGAAGTGGCGTTGCAAGTCGGATTCGCCAACCAGAGCCACTTCACCGTCAACTTCAAGAAGATAACCGGCTCGACGCCTTCACGCTTCCGCGCGGACTCGAGCTAAGCGCCGCCGGTCTGGATCGCGTCCAGATAGCCGCCCAACAGGTCGAATGGATCACGGCCCAAGGCGCGCGCGATCTCCACAAACTCGACGACATCGACGCGACGCTCGCCCAACTCATATTTGGCAACAAACGATTGCGGCCGCTTCAATCGCGCCGCTAGTTCGGCCTGTGCAATGTCCGCCTTCTTTCGCGCACCGATTAGCACTTCCCGGAGCTTCTTCTGTTGTGGTGAATGTAGAGAAAGAGAACTGGGCATAGGGTCCGGCAACAGAGGGCGCCGGCACTTCCTTTGATCCCAAAATCGGATTATCCCATAACGGGATTGAACTGGTGCAGCCCATCATGGCGAAAGGCCGTCGTGAATGATCGAGCTTGATCCTACCGTGGCCGACGATGTGCCTTGGGCGGATACGCTCACTCCCTACGACGAAGCGAGGCTGTGCGTATATCTCCGGCTGCTCGACGCGGAGGCGGATGGCGCCGACTGGCGAGAGGTCGCCCGGATCGTGTTGAAGCGGGACGCTGCAACCGAGCCGGATCGCGCTCGGCGCTGCTGGGAAGCTCACCTCAAGCGGGCAAAGTGGATAGCGGAGAGTCGATACAACGCCTTGATGCGGTGAACGTGCTTGTTCCCGCTCGCTGGCCTGTCCGCCACTCGACGGCTATGCTTTCCTTTCCTCCAGCAGCGGCATAAACATCGGCAGTTGCTCGAATCGGACCATCAGGCCGGACATTGGCACCCGGCACATAGTTCGAAACGCTTCAACGAACGGGAGCCATTCAAATTCACAAAGGATAATTGCGTCTTTTTTTCAAAGCTTTAGCGTTCAAGGCCCGTTTTTGTTCCTTTTCTGAATTTCCTATATCATTGTTTTTCTTGTGTTTATATTTTCGCAGTTGTTCGAATCTCGCCTGGGTGTGACGGCTGCCTGCCCCCTCACTGGCTGACACGCTCTCTGACAAAGCAGTCCCGGCGTCGAAGCCAAATTCATCCTGTTGCTTCAACGGCATGAACATTGGAAATCTCCTTGCGGCCATTCCCGATCCCATTGGATCTGGCGACTCAGAAGCGGCCATTCGCTTCGTCCTCAACACTATGCGTAGCTCTTCAAACCCCCGCAATGGCTAGGGCACTGAAGTGCCGATCCGGCGAAAGTTAGCAAAATTGCGCTCGATTTGAGCAAAGCGGCATTATAATGCCGCTCCTCTCCCAGAGCCGCCAGCCCGACTGCAAGGTGGTTCTCACGGAGCCTGAATCACACAAACCCAATCATATCAACGGGTCCTGACCCTAATTCGACCTCCCGGACGGCCTCGACGATCCGATCCTGTCCGGAAGCAGGATCAGGCAATGGAGAAAATGAACTGTCCACGACGGGTATCTGATGGCAAACCGCAAGGAAGACGGTGTGATCCGCTGCCGGGACCGCCAGGGACGCAAGGTGGCGAGCGACGATCACGGCCGGTAGTGCGTCCCCGCATTCACCGAGCGCCTCTGCGATGCTGTTGAAGTGGTGGGAGATCAGCACTGAAGACGGCGCAACACAGTTGAAACAGCTCAAGCAACAAGCTGCGCTCCGTTTTCGCTCTTCGCATCGCCGTCACGCCGCCCCACATCGACGCACGTCAGCAACGGAAGATGGATGCCCAGACGGCCGCCTGGAAGTCATTCCGGAACGTAGACGAGGTTTCCGTCAGGCAGTCGATAGGTCACCCCCGCCTTCACGCCGCCGCCCTTCCCCATCTGATCGGTGGAGGTATAGCGTTCCAGCCTTTCCCCGTCCTTGATGGTGATGGTCATATTATCCTTGCCGGGGTTTTCGACCACCACGACATTCTTCGACTGGAACGGGTTGAGCGGGTTGCGCGCGATCAGCACCATCAGCACCGCGCAGATCACCAGGAACAAGTCCACCAGATTGACGACCGAGAGGATGGGATCGTCGGCCTCGTCATCTTCGAGGAAGCGCATCAGCGGACCTCCGCCGAGGTTTCGATGGCACGCAGTTCTTCCAGCAGCCAGCGACGGCGGATCGTGTAAATGAAGAAACTGAGCGATGCCGCCACCAGCGCGAGGATGACCGAGGAAAAGGCTACGACCAGATTCTTGCCGACCGCCGCGCCATCATTGCTGCCCAGCGCGAGCAGCGCCGGCCCCATCGGGATCATTGTCGCGACAAGGCCCAGCATCGGCGCGCTGCGGGAGACGATGCGCAGCCATTCCAGCCGCCGCATGATGAGTAGTTCCAGATCGTCCCCCGCGCAGCCCGTGCGCTGCCAATGAGCGGTGAGCGGTTGCGCGCGGTGCCCCCGCGCCCGCGCCAGCGCCTCGACCGCGAACCGACCCAGACTGATGAGTGAGGAAGCCAGTGTCACCAGAATCAGCAGAATGACCGGGACGAGAAACAGGCGGGAAGCATCATAAAGGGTCGCTTCAAGCGCGGGCATGGAATGTTTTCCCGAATATAAGAGGAGAATGGCGGCGCACCTCGCTCAGTGCGCCGATGAGGAAGAGCAGCACCAGAACCGTCAGCGCTGGCAACTGACCCCGCAGGGAAGGCGGGGCAGGCGGAGACTGCTTCGCCAATATGCGCCCGAGAGGCGGTGAAGGGGGCGCGGGTTGCGCCTGCACCGGGGAAGGCGGAGGTGTCACGGCAGCAGTCCGCGCGGACGGAGACGGCGCAGGCGCTGCCGGCGCAAGGCCATAGCCTCGCCCGGCAAGCAAGCGCGCTGCATCGCAATCCGCACGCTCCACTACCGCCCGCAATTCCGCTTGTTTTTGCTCCAGTGAGCGCTTCGTCGCGTCCTCCGCCTTCCAGTAGTCGCGGCGGATCGCCTCCAGCATCCGGTCCACCATCTGCAATTGCGCGGCGGGATGGACCCGCTCGAAAAAGCGGTCGAGCCCTAGATGCCGCGCATCGCGCACATAAGTGTCATGCATCGCCTGCCACTGGTCGGCACGCACGCTCGCCGGGTCCGTCACCTGCCAGCCCCAGAGATTGTCGACGATGCCGAGCATCGCGTTCGCTCCGGCATAGCCTTCCTTCTGCATTTCGCCGATCCAGTGGGGGTTGAGATAGCGGGCGCGCAATTCGTCGGAGAGATAGGCGCCCGCTGTCGTCATCCGCGCTTCGCCCCCGCGCATGTCGGTGATGAAGAGGTCCGGCGTCCTGCCGGAAACGGATCGGATCGCCATCGACAACCCGCCCAGATGCTCGAAGGGATGATCGGTCGACAGCAGGCCATGGACGTTGGACGAGCGCATCAGCACGGCAGCGTCGACGCCCTTCAACTGTTCGGCAAACAGGCTCGCCCCTCCCGGCTCGTCTTCCAGCGACAGCCCCCAGTCGCGCGCGCCATAGGCATGGCCCATGCGCTTGAGGAAAGGCTCCACAAGGTCGCTTTCCTCCCGCCAGTCGTCCGGGCCGCTCTTGCCGCCCTTCACGATCCGACCGGACAGGCCGGTGCCATAATCGCCAGGCGCATTGGTGAAGATACGCAGGCGGGAAAGGGTCCGCGCCCGGTCCTCCGCCATCCCCTGCGCGATCAGCTTTCGCTCCAGCATCCGCGCATCGGCGGCAGGGCCGCTCTCCTCATCCAGTGCCGCGATGCGATCGATCCCGTCGGCGAGCAGACGCATGAACGCATCGAACTGGTCGCGGTAAACACTGGTGGGCTGCATCACCACATCGATGCGGGGGCGGCCCAGCTCGGAAAGCGGCACGATGTCGAGCCGCTCCACCCGGCCGCCACGTCCCCAGACCGGGCGCAGACCGAGCGCGTGCAATATCTGCCCCTCGCCAATGCCCAATGTGCGGATCGTCTCGCCCGAAAAGGTCGAGAAAGCGAGCTTCTTCGGCGCCTCGCCGCCATGCCTGGCCTTATAGGCGTCGATCAGCCGGTCGAGCGCTCGCCCGCCTTCCTCATAGGCTGCGGGAGCGGGAACCTTCTCTGCCTCGAACGCATGGAGATTGCGCCCGCTCGGCACATCGGGATTGCGCACGGGGTCCCCGCCCGGGCCGGCGGCAACGAAGCGCCCGGCCAGTCCGGCCAGCAACGCCTCGGTCTCCCCCGGTTGGGCAAGGTTGTGGTCATAGGCGACGGCTTTTCCGATCTGCGTCCGCAGCGCCGGATCGGCGATGGTCGCGACATCACCGCGCTCACGCAGATAGAGGTGCAGTGTGCGATAGGCCGGGCTTTGCTCGATGGCGCTGAAGTCCCCGGCAAAGGCTTCGTTGGGGTCTTCGCCTAACGCTTTCAGATACTCCGGCCCCAATTGCTGCATCACCGTCGTCAGCCGATGCGCATCGGTGGAAGGCGCTCCGAACACATGCAGGCCCAGCGGAATGGAAGCACGGGCAAGCTGATGCAGATGGTCGTGCAGCGCAGTGTAATAGCCTGTGAAATCGGCGGCGATCGCTTCATCGCCCCAGCCCATGTCGGCATCGAGATGCGCGGTGCGCGCCTGCCGCACGATCTCGCCCGCCACCCGGTCGCGCACCGGGCCGTCTTCCAACTGTGCATATTGGTGGATCAGCGCATGTATATCGCGCAGTTCATCGTAAAGTCCGGAGGGCGCGAAGGCGGGCGTCTGGTGGCTGATCGTCACCGCCCGCCCGCGCCGCCGCGCCTGTATCGCCTCGGCGACATTGTCCTGAATATAAGGATAGAAAACCGGCACGTCACCCAGCAGCAGGAAGGGATAATCATAAGCCCACAGGCCGCGATCCTTGCCCGGCGTCCATTCCTGCGTGCCATGAGTGCCGAAATGGATGATCGCGTCGGCCTGTCCACCGCCCGCCTCCTGCGACCGCGCCCACAAATAGGTGGCGAGATAGCGATGGTCGGGCGGCGTGTGCGTGTCGTGATATGCTTTCGCTCCGTCCCCTCCGCGTGGCGGCTGCGGCAGGATGGACAGCTTGCCCAGCGCCAGCCGGGGAATCAGGAACGCGCCGTGGCGCACGCCTGCGCTGTCCTCCGGCCTGCCCCAACGCCGCGCGATGGCCGATTGCACCGGCTGCGGCAAGCTCGCCAGCCAGGTCTTGTAGGCGGCGAGCGGCAGTTTCGCCGCCAGCCCCCGCGCGGCAAGGCCGTCCAGCGTTTCGGGACGATAGAGGCCGCCGAGCATCGCCTGTCCCGACGCGATGATGCCCTGTTCATCCTCCTCGCGCACATCATAACCCGCCGCCTTCAGGTCATGCGTCAGTTTCGCGAGGCTTTGCGGCAGGTTGAGGTTGGAAGCGGCGAGGTTCCTTTCCCCCACCGGATAGTTCCAGAAGAACAGTGCCAGATGCTTGTCCTGCGTCTTTTTGGTGCGTAGCGCGACGAGCCGGGCGAGCTTGCCGGTCAACAGTTCGATCTGTTCCGGCATCACCGCCGGCTCGCCATCCTCCACCCCGCTCAGCACGATGGGGTCGGAAATGCCCCAGCTTTCCGGTACGCTCAGCATGACCGCCGCCGCCATGCCAGCTATGCCGCTGCTCGCCTTGCGCCACTGGTCCGACGTGCCGGATCGGTCGGCGACACCCTGAAGCACCGGGATGCCGAGCCTCTCGAACTCCGCCTTGCGCGCATCGCCATTCTGCATATGGGTGAGGTTGACGAGCGCCTGTGCGTTGAGGGCGCTCACCACCTTGCCCAGCGCCTGCGGGTCTCGCTCGTCATACCAGAAAAAGGCAGCGGTCAGGCCGTGGCTTTCCGCGCTTTGCGCCAGCGCCCTGAGCACGCCGGTCTGCATGTCGCGTATCTGCCCTTCGGAAATAGCGAACGCGACGATGGGCCGGTCTCCCCGGCTTTTCGCCCAGTCCGCAAAAGCCATCGCATCCTGGAACGGCGCGGACGCATCGGGGTGATAAAGACCGACAGGGGGAAGTGGGCGTGGCGGCGGCAGATCGGCAAGGCTATGCCCGTTAAGCGCCGAGGGCGCGGCCGCGATGAAGGCGCGCAAATTCGCTTCCCCGCCGCCGGCATAATAGCCGATCAGGCGCCGTGCCGTGTCAGGCGGCAGATGGCCGAATGCGGGCGGTCCGCCGCCCACCACTATCCACGGCATCATCAAACCGTCAAACGAACCAATCGCCTTTTGCACCGCGGCACGGTCGCTGGGGCGCGGCCCGTCGATCACCAGCAGCGAGACGCCCTGTAACGCCTCCTCCCGCGTCAGACTTTCCGCGTAGCGCCAGTCGAGCCGGTAACCCGCTGCCTGCGCCCAGCCCTGCAAAGCCCGAAATTTGCCGGACAGCACGAAATCGCTGCTGACGATGCGGATGAGCGGCGGCTGTCGTGCATCCCCCTGCGCTCGCGCCGGAACAAAGGAGGGCGCCAACAGGCAAAGGCACAGGAGCAACCGTTTCATCGGTCAGAAACCGGCGCCCAGCCCGATGAAGAACACGCGGCCCGGTTCGGCATAGCTGTAGAGCGCGCTGTCCTCGGTCAGACGCTTCTTGAAGATGTTGTCCACGCCGGCCTTGAGCGTCAGCCGCTCATTGAGCGCATGGCTCACATCCACCGACCAGAGATCATAGCCCTTCAGCCGCACCGGCAGATCGTCCTCATAGACCGTCTGTTTGCCGATATAGCGCCCGCGCAGGTTGAGGCGGCTGCCCGTGACGGGTTCCCATCCCAGCGCCCATTTTATGCTGTTATTGGGACGTTCGGCCAGTTCCTGATCGTTGGAAAGATCCTGTGGATCGACATAGGTATAGCTCGCCGAGAGGGAGAGGGTTTCGACCGGATCCCATTCGACCCCGAGTTCCAGGCCGCGGATGCGCGCCTTGTCCACATTCACATAGGCACGGCGTTCACTGCCGCGTATGCCGCAATTTTCCACGCAGATCGTCTGCACCAGCCCCTTGACGTCATTCTGGAAGAGGGTCGCGCCGACATGCCAGTTGTCGCCATAATAGGTCGCGCCCGCCTCATAGGCGGTGCTGGTTTCCGGTTTAAGGTCCGGATTGCCGGTGATGATGAAACGGCCGCCCGCCGCCACGGTGATATAGTCCAGCGACAATTGCTTGAGGCTTGGCGCCTTGAACGCCTTGCCCACACCGCCGCGCAGCACCAGGCCTTCGACGGGCTTGAGCACCAGATAAGCGCGCGGGCTGGTCTGCCAGCCATAGGCCGGATGATGATCGAAGCGGCTGCCGAGGGTCAGCGACCCCAGGTCGGAGAAATTCCATTCGTCCTGCACGAACAGCGCATCATGGTTGACGCTGGTTTCGCCGTCCGTATTGACGGTGGAATCGCGCAGATATTCATGCCGATGTTCCGCTCCGAAGGTCAGGCGGTTGCCGGTGAACGCGTTGATCGTCGCCCGCCCGTCGATCACATCGTCGACCGTCCTTGTCGGCTGGGTCGGCGTCTGGTCCTGATCGCGCTCATTCACCCGTCTCAACACGGAATGATAGGCCCGCGCCTGCACCTCGCCCCAGTTCCATGTGCCGGCATAGCTGCCATAGGTCTGGGCGCGGGTGACATGGTCCTGATATTGGTAATAGACGGGCACGCTGCCCGTCGTGACGGTATCGCGAGCGCGGTCATCATCGACGACCGCCTGCCCGATTTCGATGCGCTGACCCTCCGCCGGTTTCCACCAGACGATGACATTGCCGCTCAGCGCATCGCGCGCCTCCAGTTCGCTTTGGAGCGGATCTTCCCTGCTCTGCGTCCGGTTCCGCCTGCGATATTCGCCCCATGCGACAACCCCGAGCCTGTCCTCGACGATCGGCCCGCCCATCAGCGCTGAAAGCTGCGTCGTGTCGCCGCCCCTGCCATCGCGAAAGCCCTGCATCGCAAGCGCGCTCGCTTCCCGTCTCTGTTCGGGCCTGCGAGTGATGACATTCACCACCCCTGCCAACGCTTCCGATCCGTAAAGCGCGGAGAGCGGCCCGCGCACCACCTCGATCCGGTCGATGGCGATGCTCGGCACCCAACCCAGATCGAAGTCGACATGCGCCATGTTGGACGCGGAATCATTGATGCGGCGGCCATCGACCAGCGTCAGCACATGCTCGTTGGACATCCCGCGAATGGAAATGCCGCGCCGCGTCATGCCGATGCCGTTGATGGTGAGGCCCGGCTCATTCTCCAGTGCCTCGGCCAGATCCTGCACCGGGCGACGGCGAAGCTCCGTGCCCGTCACAACCGACATCGTCGCGGGTGCATCCGTGATCGTCTGTTGCGTGCGCGTGGCCGTCACCACGATTTCCGTTCCGCGAACCGCATTCTTCCGTTCTTCGCGGGTCGATGCGGTGTCATCCTGCTCCTCGGCCTGCGCCGGAGATGCGAACGCCAGCGGAACGCACGCCGATAAAATCAACTTCTTCACAAATTCCCCAACCATTCCGGAATGAATTGCGGATGCGCTCCGGATGGAGCGATCCGATCGTCCGGCCCCAACGAGAGTCGGATGATTCTAGTTATGGTATATCATATCAGTCACCGTGCGCAATGAGACAGAATGAACCCATTCCGTTTTACAACAAGATGTTGCGCTTCCGCGGAATTGCAGCCGTGCATCATGGATCGGCGAGCGCAGTCCCCGTCATATCCGCAAGCATGGGTCGCCTGACCTCAGAACCCAGCTCACACGGGAGCATGTATGGCGCTACGTGGTTATGGCGCGGCTGGTCGCGCTTCTTCGCGGATATGCTGGCGATAGCCTGGGGGATTCCCTTTCCCCCCCTCCCTCAATCCAGCATCGTCGACCGCAGTTTTGCGATGTCGCTGTCGCTCAGGCCGAGTGCCTGCTTCATAAATCCCTCCGACCCGCCATATTGCGCATCGATATAGGTAAAGAACTGGGCAAGATGCGACGCGCCGCTGGGCGTATAGAGCGGCTCCGCGGTCATGCGCTTCTTTTCGTCGGCCGAGTAATAATATCGCAGGATAGGATTGTTGGGATAGTCCGCCGGATCGACCCTGGGCATTTCCCATTGCGGACGGCGCAGCGCCGTCGAGAGGTGATAATCCCTCAGGATCGTCTCGCGATCGACGCCCAGCATGTCGTAAAGGATAGCGGTGGCGATACCGGTCCGGTCCTGACCGGCCGAACAATGATAGACGACTGCGCCCTGGTCAGCCATGATCCGGCGATAGAGCGAGCGAAGTTGGGGCGTGAGCAGCTTTTCCATGCCCCGATAGATATTTTCGCCATCGCCCTTGGTGAAATTCGTCATGAGCGGCGCGATCAGATAATCGTTGGAGATGAACAGCGCCCGGGTACGGTCGTCAACAAGGTCCGGCGCTACCTCGCGCTCTTCCAGCGACCGCAGATCGACCACGGCATCAATCCCCAACTGGCCTATCAGGGCATAATCGGCTTCGCTGAGCAGCGGCATGGCGCCCGACCGAAAGGCCTTGCCCCACCGCACCATATGACCGTCCTTCGTCACATATCCGCCAATGTCCCGAAAGTTGCTGCCCTGTTGCAGCGGGAGCACTCGTTCGGCGACGACAGTGACGCGCCCTTCCCCGTCTTGCAGCAGCACGTAGCGCCGCTCGGTGGCGGGGATGGCAAGGGTGATCCGGCCGTCTGGGTCTGCCGCCGCCGATCCGGCGGCATCAACCCGCCGATCACTGGCATCGAGCACGGTGTCAGCGCTGATCCAGATCGCGACTGGGGTGATCTCCCCCCGATCGAGCGCGACGCTCGCGGCATCGATCCGTGTCAACGTGGCGCGCTCACGCGCCGGCGCAGGGCTGGTGAAGGTCCCGGCAAGGAGAAGAGCCAGGGCCGACGAAATAAGGCTTATCCGCATGTCTGAACGCCTTTCTTAATAGCTGAAGCGCAGGCCGAAGAGGTAACGGGCGCCGATCCGTTCGACCTCGGTAGGATGAGCCGTGGTGTCCGCATAGGCGATGTAGGTCTCGTTGGTGAGGTTCGAGAGATCGGCATAGAGCGTGAAATTATCGTTGACCGCATAGCGCAGTGAAACGTCGAGATTCTCGTAGCCTTTGCGATACTCGCCACTCCCCATCCCGCCCAGCGTATCGAGCCAGTGCGAACGCCACTGGTAACTGACGCGGGCCGACAAGCCATATTTCTCGTAGAAGAGCGAGGCGTTCGCGATCGTCTTCGACATGCCCTGGAAGGCGACATTCTTCTGGTCGGGTGTATCGAAACTGCCGTCGAGCAGGGTCAGGTTGCCCTGCACCCCGAAGCCGGAAAGCGCGCCCGGAAGAAAATCGAACTTCTTGAGCGCGTTGAACTCAACGCCATAGAGCTTGCCGCTCTCGCCATTATAGGTCCCGCTCAGCAGATATTGCGACCGGTCGACACCACCATAATTGTAGAAGTCGGAATTGACATATTCCTCGGCGCTGTAGAGCACATTGTCGACCCAGCGATAGAAGCCCGCAACCGAAAGCATGCCGTTGCCGGGCAGATACCATTCGGCGCTGGCGTCCACGCCCCAGGTATATTCCGGCTTGAGCAGCGGGTTGCCACCGGCGATCGTGCCGGGCGTGGCGGTATCGTCGATGGCGGCGCCGACGCGAATGGCGCCATAAGCCGGGCGCGAGACGCTGCGCTGGCCGGCGAGGCGCAGCACCACATCGTCGGACGCTTCATATTTGAGGTTGAGGCTGGGGAAAAAGTCGGTCTTGTCGGTATCATAGGTCAGCGGCGTATAGATACTGCCGTCATAAACCGTGCCGGAATTGCTCAACTTGTAATTTTCGACCCGCACGCCGCCAATCACGGTCAGCGGCCCGCTGATCAGTTTCGCCATGACGTAGCCGGCCAGCGTCTTCTCGCGCTGTTGGTAAAGCGTCGTTTCGTCGATGTCGGTGGAAGGATCATACAGCCCCGCCGCCTCGAGCGAGGTGAGCAGGGAATCCGCATCCCGGCGCATTGCGACATTATCGACATAGTTCAACGTCAGACCGAGCGGAAAATCGGTATCCCACGCCTTGCCGGTGACATAGCTATTGATATCGAAAGGCTGGCCGATCGCCGTGCCATAGGCGCCGAGATAGACATATTTGCTGGTCGACATCGTGTTGCCGTCGATATCGCGATCAGCGTAGAGAAAGCCCGCCTTCAGGGTCAGGTCGCCCATCTCCTTCGCCATATCGAACTTGACGGTATAGCTGTCCGACTCGGTACGCTGCTTGATCGGCAGCAGGATCGTGCCGGGAACCGAGAGCGATGCCTGGTCGAACGTTCCGCTGTTGACCGTGAAGACCGGGAAATTGGGGTTGGAGATGTCATAGGACATGTCCGGCAGCCCCGTGCTGCTGGCCATGATCAGCGGCAGATAGGTGGAGTTGACCGTCTTGGTGTAGTTGGCCTTGAACGAGGCGGTCAGGCCGTTCAGATCGTCATAGTCCCCGCCGATCGTGCCGATATAGTTGCGATTGCGATATTCACCGAAGTTGAAACTCCCGCGCATCGCGGTCACATCGCCGCCGTCCACGGTGAAATCATACTGGTTACGCTGCTCGTTGTCGTTGAATTCCGAGAAAATCACCTTGGCATACATTCGCTGCCCTTCTTCCGGGCTCCATTCGACGCCGCCGAACAGGCCGTTATTCCATCGCTCCAGTTCATACTGGCGCACGCTGAAGCTGGTTGGGGACAGCGTGTCAGCCGCGTAGGACGCTTCACGGTTGTCGGTCAGCTGCTTGCGCCGGTAATGCGATCCGCCCAGGACGACGCCGAAGCTGTCGTTGGACCAGGACAGACGCAGCGAACCCTGCCGCTGTTCGCCGCCGCCCAGCCCCATGAAGCCATAGCCGGCATCGCCATCCACGTGGAAACCCTTGCGATCAAGCGGCGAATAGGTCTTGAGATCGATTGTGGCGACGACTGCATCGGCTTGCAGATCCGACGTCAGCGATTTGTTGATGACCATCTCCGAGAGCATGACGGCAGGGATCGCGTCGAAGCGGTACGCGCGGGTCTCGCCGCCTTCGTCCACCCCGACCATCGGGATGCCGTCGATCGACACCGACGTCCACCGGTTGGGAGCGCCGCGCACCTGGATGTAACGTTCCTGCCCCTGGTCCCGCTGCACCGCGACGGCGGGAAGCCGCGCGAGGGCCGCGGCCGCGTTCTGATCGGGAAAGCGCGCCGCCGCATCGGCCGAGGCAATGTCGGCGAGATTGTCCGCCTTGCGCTTTGCCTCGACCGAGGCCTGCTGCGAAGCGAGAATCGAACCCGTGACGACGATCTCACCCCCTTCCCCACTAGTGTCCCCGGCCGGTGCAGCGCTCTGGGCGAAAGCGGTCTGGCTGATCGCGGCAATGCCGCACAAAGCGGTTGTGCGCAGGAATGATGAAGCGGACAATTTCATGGTCGAATCCCCCGGGGAATGGAAAGTCGACCGGCGAGCTAGAACGCATGTATGTAAGTAATGTGACGATAGGGCCTCTCTATGAGATCGTCTGTATTGCGGTTCGCCCACCTCGTATTCCTGTCATCAGGGCGTTATGATAGGCGCTCATATGGCGCCGTTTACAACAAGCAGAATCAGTGCAGTCCGTGCAAAATTCATCAAAAAACAAACTGATAGAGGCAGTTCTGGAGCTTTGGGCATCGGCTGGATCTGATGCCATCTCGGCGCGTCAGCTTGCCGCAATCGCGGGCGCGCAGGTCTCTTCCATCTATCATCATTTTGGTTCTTTAGAACAGATGTTCGCGCTGGCGCAGGAACGTGCGCAGGCCGAGGCTCGCGTCTGGAGTGATGAGCGATTGCGCCAGATCGAGGGACTGTCGACAAGCAGCGAGGCGTTCCCGGATTTTTTTTCGGCGCTCATCGACGATTGGGTTCGCGACCAGCGTCGGCTGGCATTTGCCTGGCGGGAAGGGCAGCTTTTGCGTAGCGAGGGACCCGCGGGGCCGGATAGCCGAGCCGGGTGGCGCCGACTCTGGGAGAATTTCTGGCGGCAGGCCCTGATCCCTTTTGGACTGGAACATGGAGCTGGCGTTGTCGAATGCCTGTTCGAAAACGAGAGCTTCATGCACATGCTCTCATGGCGCCGCGCGATAGATCGCGCCGGACTGGACGAAATGGCGCGAGGCCTTGGTGCATGGCTTGCCGGGAAGCCCATGCCCGCTTCCCCCTGGCGTGACTTCGCGCGTTCCGAAACGGCCGGTCTCTCCCGGCAACCTGCGGTCCATGATCTCACCCTGACGAAAATAGGCGAGGCGGCAGCGGCGATCGTGGGCCGGGAGGGCACCGCCGGCGTTACGCATCGTGCCGTCGCCGAACATGCAGGCCTGACGCTCGGCGCCGTTTCCTACAAAGTCCCGACCAAATCAGAACTGCTCCACATCGCATTTGAATGTCTCTATTCGACAGGCAGCTCGCAGCTGCGAGTCCATCTCGAACCATTGACCAGGGATAGTGATCGGCAAGCGACCCTGAAGGGCCTGGCGGACTTCCTCTCGGCCTCCGTCGGAAATCGTGGCGGCGATGCGTTGCTCCTCGCGATCGCGCATCAATCCTCGCTTTCGCAATTCGGCCCGCAATTGCGTTATCAGCGCGGCGGTACGTCCCGAGGCCTGCTCCAGGAACTGCTGGGCGGCCGACGCGAAATCGGCTGGCTGGAAGGCGCGCTCTTCTCCGGGTTTCTGACCTCACTACAGCGCCGCCATTTCGACGATGGCGCACACGCCGCCCGCGCGCCCATGCGTCTCGCCATCGAACGGCTCGTTGCCATGGTCTGAATCGCCCGCAGCTCCGTTCACGGGGATGTCACGCAACGCCCCTAGCGGTCAGACATGGATTGCCACGTTTCCCTGAAGTTTCCGACATTGCCCCGATGAACAACGCGCGGATCAGCCGTCTGCGCCTCGCGGCCTTCACGCTGCCGGTATTGCTGTTCCAGGCGATCGAACTGATCTGGCGCGCCTATCTCCCGCGCTTCCTGACACTCGATGTGGGCATTACGCTGGGGGCCGTGGGCGGACTGATGCTGGGCGCCCGGCTGCTCGATGCCATTGCAGATCCGGTGCTGGGCTGGCTCAGCGACACGATCCGCACCCCACTGGGACAGCGCAAGCCGTGGATGGCCATCGGCGCCCTGCTTGTGCCCATAGGATCGCTCGCGCTGTTCCTCGCACCAGCCGGCAGCGGCCTGATTCACATCATGCTGGCAAGCGCCATGTTGCATCTGGGCTATTCCTTCATCGTCACGCCGCATGGCGGCTGGGGATTGGAACTGTCAGACGACACGCATCAGCGTACCCGTATCATGGGCGCGAAAATCTGGTTCAGCATGGCCGGAGCCATCAGCCTGCTCGCTCTGATGGCCGTGATCGAGCGAGGATTTGCGCTCTCCCTTCGGGTGGAAATGGCGCTGGTCGGCGGCATGATCGCATTCCTCGCGCCACTGACGGTCTTCACGGTCCTGTCGCTGTTCACCGAACGTGCGGAACCGGTCGCTGCTCCTGCCAGCGGCGGCCCACTCACATTGATCCAGACGATGCTGCGTGATCGCCGCATGCGGCCGATCCTGCTGCTTTATGTTCTTAGCGGCATCGGCGACGCCGCCGCGGCGGGCACCTTCCTCTTCGTCGCCGAAGATGCGCTCGGCCTCGAAGGCTGGGGTGCGCTCCTGATGCTGGTGCAGCCTGTGGTCGCCCTGATGACGCTGCCGCTCTGGGGACGCCTGAGCGCCCGGATCGGACGACGGCATGTGCTGATGATCGCATATGGCTGGCAAGCCCTGACGATGCCCTTTCTCTTTCTTGTACCGATCGAAATGCCGCTTGCCTTCGCCGCCTGGCTCATGGCGCGGGCGCTGGGCTGGGGCGTCGATTACATGCTGCTGCGCGCGATGGTCGCGGACCTGGCTGACCAGGAGGGCAAAGGAGTCAGGCCAATGGCGGGAAGCTATTACGGGATCAGCAGCATCACCCTCAAGCTTGCCATGGGCGTGGGTGGCGGCGGAGCGCTGTGGTTCCTCGACTTGTTGCAAAGCGAAAGCGGCGGCTCTGCCGGCGACGTCGCAATCCGGCTGGCGCATGTCTCACCCGCAATTGCCGCAACGCTGGCGGCGCTGCTCATCCTGGCGCGATGGCCGTCGACCGGCAGGCACAATGACGGCGGACCGCCGAAGCGATCCAACTGGAGCGCATCTTGCGCGCCAGCGCCGGGCCTGCGGGTACGGGATCTTTCTTCCCGTCCGGATCGCTGTCAGCGGGAACGATGGCGAGCATAGCTCCCGCTTCCACTATGACCAGCGCGCGCCACGTGCCAGGCTATCGCGACAATGGGCGTCGCCCAGCGCAGCCCACGACAACCACCACCAAAGGCCGCCTTCGCCGATCAAAGCGGACAGGAGACCGAAGATGGACAGCAGCGCGAGAACGATCGGCCAAACCCATTGGCGTTTGAACCTCCTCCGGCTTTCGAGCGCTCGATGATGAAGCCATCGCCTTGCCAGGGCGGGCATCGCCGCTACCCCCGCCGCCGGAAGACGTAACCGGTGATACCATCGAGCTGGTGGTGCCGGTCGAATTCTCTATGACGGCGCGCTAAACGCCGTTCGCGCCGAAATTTCAGTGATCCGGAAATGCTGACCCGTGCCGTCCATCACTCCGCCCTGCCCTTTGCCGTCCAGCGCGCTAATCGAGGCCGGATTTACCGGGCGCCCAGTAGGCTTTCGCGAGAACCTTCGTCCCGGGACCGGCATATCGTTTCAGGCTTTGTCGCAAGCGCTGGACAGTCCCGGCCTTGCCCGTCAGGATGAAGCTGGCGCCATCGGCGACGAGATATGGGAGCTTCGCCTCCATGGCCTCCAGATGAGCCTCGTCGCGGCACCTGCCGAAGAGTTCGGTCTGGCCAAGCCCAAGCTGGTCCAGGGCTTGCCCCGCCGCTGACACATCGTCGACCTCGAGCGCACAGGTCACCCGTTCGGCCAGCCTGGTATCGACCAGCGCATAGGCCAGACCGATCGACGTTTCGTCGCCGAACAGGGCGACCGGGCCGGTGATGCGTCGCAAGTCAAGCGATGCCCTGGGACCGAACAGGCTGCATGTGTCGCCCGGCTCAAGGGCCCCTGCCCATGCGCTCCCCGGTCCATGGCCCGGCACGAAAGCGACCAGGCAGGTGCGGCCGGCCGACGCGTTCCAGATGATCGGTGTATAGGTGCGCGCCGTGAAAGCAGAGCCCATGGCGATCTGGATCTTTTGCCCCGGCACCCATGCCGCACCCCTGAGAGCCTCGCCTTCCAGCGTGATGAGCCTGAAGCGATCGGCCAGCCATTCCACAGCGGCGACGCTGGCCTGCCGCATCATGAATTTCACGAGTGCCTGACTGAGACGGCCGCCCGTTGTGCCCGGGCGTTCCGGTGATCCTGCCGGTCTCATCAGCATGTCCTTATCGCAAATTCATTGCCGCGCCCTTCGTCGAGCGCAAGCGACTGCGAGAGATAACCATTGGCGGGATCGCGCACATAGTCGAGATAGGCCTGGTCGAAGGCGTTCTCGGCGAGCACCACCGCCCCCTTCCGCAAGCGCGGTTCAATCAGCCTGAGGACCGGCAGGTAGAGCGCGAACGCGCCATCGATGAGCAGGAGGTCGACATCCCCGCCAACCTCCTTCAGCGTCTCCAGCGCATCGCCCACGCGTATGTCGACCAGCGACGCGAGCCCCGCCGCCGCCACATTGGCACGGGCCCGCGCAACCTTCGATGATTGCAGTTCGCTGCCGATGAGAAGCCCGCCGCCATTGTCATGAACGGCTGCGGCAAGGTAGATCGTCGAAATTCCCATTGAGGTGCCGAACTCGACGATCCGCCGCGCGCCCGTCGCGCGCGCCATCATGTAGAGAAAACGACCATAGGCCGGCGATACGGCGAGGAAATAATCCGCATTCTCGCGGCTCACCGCGTCATAGTCCCGCTGTTCGCTGGCTATGATATCGGCGATCAGTTGCGTCAGGCTGCCGCCCGGCGCTTCGACCGCGGCCATCAGCGCTTCGACATGGGCCCGATCAGTGTCGGCGGCTTCCTCGTGCAGCCGTTCCAGCGTGGTTGCGACGGGGCCGTGGGTCAATGAACTCAAGGGGAGAACCTTTCTTATGCGCGGGGCGATCGACGAACGACTGGAGGATAATCCGCCCCGGCATTGACGTCATTCCGAAAGAAAGACAGATTATTATCCAATCTCGCCAATCTGAAGGACGAACGGGCGCATGCCGATACTCAATGAACTTTCCGGGCCGACAGACTGGGTCGACCCGGACGAGGTGCCGCGAGACGTCATCTGCTACGGCTTCGTTGCCTCCGAATTCGACGGCATCGAGCTCGATTTCCACCGTCACGCGAAAGGGCAGATCATCCTTGTCCAGCGCGGCGCCCTGAGTTGTGAGGTGGAGAGCGGTCTGTGGATCGTGCCGCCACGCAGCGCCATCTGGGTTCCCGGCGGCGCGCTTCATGCGCTCAAGCTCGGGACGGGTGCCCTGGAGGGTTACAACGCCTTCATATCGCCGGAGGCCAGCCAGGGATTACCCGGCACATGCTGCACCGTCTCCGTGACGCCGCTGCTGCGCGAAGTCCTGACGCGCGCCGTGCATCTTCCGCTGCTCTACGACGAAAACGGTCCGACCAACCGTCTGATCGGCGTGCTGCTGGACGAGCTGGCGAACGCAAAGGTCGAGCATCTGCACTTGCCGATCCCGACAGACCCGCGCCTGCGCCGTATCGCCAACACCATGATGGACGCGCCCGCCGACAGGGGAACGCTGGAGATCTGGGCCAAACGCGCCGGCATGAGCGAGCGGTCATTGGAGCGGCTGGTCCGCTCGGAAACAGGCATGAGCTTCGGGCGCTGGCGCCAGCAGATCATGATTGTCCTGGCGGTGAAATGGATGGCCGGCGGCGCATCGATCCAGGATGTCGCATCCGACCTCGGCTATCAGAGCATGCCGAGCTTCGTCACGATGTTCAGGAAGGCACTCGGCGCCTCGCCCGGTCGCTATATGGCGGAACGGCACACATCCACCATGACCGTTTGAGGCTCCACTTCGAACCATCACGAGGCTTAAGGGCTTCGACGGCGCTGGCTCGCCTCCGCAAAAGGCGCCCGAATTCGGGGAGAAGCAACGTGGCTGTTCAACCTCATCCGGCCAGCGACCGCATCGGTTGACGCCCATGGCACGGACGATGGTTCAGCCTTGGGCGGTGTGGAAGGTGATAGCGTAGCCGTCGGGGTCGCCGGCGACGAAGAACCGGCCGAACGGGCCATCGCCGAGTTCGCTCAGCACATCGCCGCCACGTCTCACGACCTGGTCGTGAAAGGCGTCCGCGTCGTCGCAGCCGACCCACAGAACCATGCCGATGCCCAAAGGGCCGGTGTTGGGAAGCGGCCGCAACGGCTCGCGCAACGCCAGGGCGATGGGGCTGGTCCTGAAGACAATGGCACCCGGCGGATTCCGGGCATTCGTGTCAAAACCAAACACGTCCTTATAGTACCGGGTCGATGCGGCAAGGTCGCGCACCTGCAGGGCGATAAAGGAAGGGCCGATCGGCATTGTCATTTCGCCTACTCGCATTATTATCAGGTTCCTTACACTAATATCAGGCTCCTGATAATGTCAATGAGCAAGATGGATCCGGCGAACGGACAAGGCTGGATCGGTTACCAACTGAAGGTCACCCAGCATCGCCTGAGGCAGCGCCTTGAGGCCGAACTGGCTGAGACCGGGGTTTCTCCGTCCCAGAACGCAGTGCTGCTCGCCATTGCCGAAAACCCGCGCATATCGAACGCGGCGCTGGCGCGCGCCGCGTTCGTGACGCCCCAATCGATGCAAGGCATGCTTGTCACCCTTGAACGGGACGGATTCATCGTGCGCACGCCACATCCGCGGCATGGACGGATCATCATGACGGAACTGACCGACGCCGGCAGAGCGGCGGCGCAGGCAGGCATGATTGCTGCCGAAACAGTGGAACGAGAGATGCTGGCTGACCTCAGTGTCGGCGAAGCCAAAATGTTGGGCGAGCTTCTCCGGCGCTGTGCAGACGCCCTCCGCGAACGTAAATAGGCCCCACCCCAGCGAACGATAGCCGATGTCCACGGGGCCGCGCCCCGAGAGCTGTCCCGCCAGGGTTCCATCCCTGCCGGTCAGGAGCCTCCTCTTCGAGGCGTGTCACCGCTATTGACATCCCCAGCGCCGTGTCACGCCACCCCGCGAGACGGGACGAGGTGAAATCGACCGTCGGGTTCCTGCCGCCAGGCATGCCGGTGCTTTCGCTCATCAGATGACCGCCGAACTTGAAATCCAATCCTCTTACCGATGTTGAGGCCAGAGGGAATAACATGAAAGACGGTATCTGTTAGTGGCCGCGACGCGTCACCATCATCATTTGATGTAGAAGATGTAGAATTCGACAGGCACGGTCAGCTCGATTTCGTCAGGTCGATCCTCGGGAATCTTCGGCAACGGATCGGCTCTGCGCAGCGTCCCGAGCGCGGCCTGGTCGAGAGCGGGGAAGCCTGAACTGCGCACGAGTGACGACAGGACATGACCGTCACGGTCGATGCGAAATCGAATGTAGGCGATACCTTGCTGACGAGCGCGGCGCGCGGCACCCGGATAGCGTCGTACCTTCTCCAGGCGGGCGAGCACGCGGTCTTCCCAACTGTCCGGAGCGTTGCTCCGCGCTTGCGGGACCGGCGGCGCCGGTGCAGCCTTCGGCGCGGCGGTTTCGGCTTGCTGTGGAGCTGCATCAGCCCTGGGTTGCTCGCGGCGTCGCCAAGGGCGTGATCGTGCGCTGGACCGGTTCGATCCTTGGCGGGGTCGGACGGCTTTTCTTCTCGCGCTCGGGGACCGGCTTTTCCTTTTCGGTCTTTTCCGGCTCCGACGGCGAAGCGAGCGGTTCGAGCGTCACCACCAACGGCGCCGATGGTTTTACGACGGTGTAGGTTCCGCTGAACCTGAGCGCGAGCGCGGCGATAATCGCGGCGTGGATCAGGAGCGTGATGATAAGCGCCCTGGACCTGATGTCCGCCGGCACGCCATAGACGCTGTGCTCGATCGGCTGCGGCACCTTAATGGGGACAGCTTTGGCGGCTCTACCGGTGTCAGAAAGAGGATCAGGCTTCACGAGCGCGAGCACGCTGCAACCTCCGCGTTCGATGGACGTTGTGGACGATCACCGCCAGCGGGCCCGTCAGTGCTGCCCGGGAGCACCGCCACCAGGCGCCGCTTTCACCGATCAGCGCGGACAGTAAGCCGAATATCGTCAGCACGGCCAGTCCGATCGGCCAACCCCATTAGCGAGCGAATGCGCCACTCCCCTGCCGGCTCATTCCGCGTGCTCCAGAGCGATAATATGGCGTTCGGGCAAGATTTCGGATCGATCCCGGCGGCCGCGGGCGAACCACAGATACAGCCCACTTCCGAGCACGACGATCGGCCGAATCGGCCATCAGCGTTCCTCCCTCTTCCCGTCATGGGTCATCAGGCAGCGAGGGCCTTCATTGCCATGACGATCGGTGGAGGGGAAACGAGAGGTGATCCGGCAAAAATATCTCACGCGAGACTGTCGCCTGAGAGCGCCTGATGGCAGATTTGCAGGGCGTGCCGGATGTGCTTGCGCACCATGTCCTGACTGATCCCGAGGCGGGTTGCGGTCTCGCCCACGCTCAACTCGTCGAGCTTGATGAGCACGAACACCTGGCGGCAGCGCAACGGCATCGTCTCGACGACGGCCGCAATCCGGCGCACCTTCTCCTGATCAAGCAGGCGAATCTCGGCGCTCGGCGCCCCGCAGGCGATGTGCTCGGCGTCCATGTCGCCAGGAAACAGCGCATCGTGACGTTTCGCGGAACGCAGGTGATCGAGGGCGAGGTCGAGGCAAGCCGGAACAGAAATGACCGCTTGTAGACGATCGGAGGATGGTCCTTGACCCCCTGCACCCGCAAATACAGGACTTGCGCTACGTCCTCGGCTGCCGGCTCGCTGCCGACGATGCGCGCCACCCAGCGCACGAGCGACGGGCGCTCGGTGACCAGAAGGCGTGACAGGGCGACGGTGTTGGTAGCCATGGCGCCACTGCCTTAGCGCGCTCTGCGAACAACTCGCAACAGCACCTGATCCTGCTGACGGTGCCGGGATGTCTCGAGCGAAATGCTCCATTCGACAGCATGTGATCGACGGCGTCAACGCACCGTCGGCTACAGGTTCACCGATCCTGGTTTTTCATCGGATGCGCCTGTCACAGACCCGATGCGATGGAATGCCGAGCTGGCCAGTGTGCCTTTGATGAAGCACATGCAGACCAGCGAGAGAACGGGACAGATCATCTCCGCGCGGCTTAAGAGTTCCGGACACCCTGTCCTTGATCAGGAGGCGATCACTTTACCGCACCGTGCGCAGCCCTTCCACCGCCGCCAGATGCGCTCTCAGGGTCTCCAGTCGAGCTTGTGGCGCCGGTGGAAATTATCTCCGGTAAGGTCACCGATCCCGGAAGCTATCGCCGTTCAGATCGCGGGGCACCGTCACACCTATGCGTGGTAGGATTGAAGCTGGCATCGTAAAATTGATGAGCAACTGTAAAAAACGCGCGCAAGGACCGCAGTATCATGTAGCGATCCATCAATGAGCACCTGTACTGGATGAGGATCGGAAGGTTCGCGGAAGTCAATTCTACCTTTTCGTTCAGCAAGATCGTGAAGGAGCTGTTTGCCCCGCTGTGACGGACGGTGGACCAGCTTGCGGCTGCATGACAGTCGGTCCAAAACCACGGAAATGGAAGTGCGCCGCTGACCAGGGGGCATCGACTGGCTGAACCGCAGATAACCGCCCTTTCGAGCTCAAACGACTTTCCGGACCGTCAAACAAGCTAGTCATGATGCGGACGATCGTGCCACAGCACCCTTCCCGTTTTTCCGAACGGCTCCGGCCCTTGCCCACGCACTGTCTCTTGGCACGGACATGCTGCGCCGTCGGGCGGCGATAGCCATCGCGCCCATGCCGGCCGCGCCGAACATCGCGACGAGATCGAGCAGCATGGAGGCATCGGCGTGATTCCAGACGGCCGGAGCACCCATGGCGCCCGCCAGGCTCGTCAAGGGAATGATCGCCGTGGCGATGGCCGCTCCCCAGAGCAGCTCGGCGGAGGCACGCGGCGCGCCGCGCAGCATTGCCCACCCGACCGCGATGAGAAACGACGCATAATAGATGCGTCCGTGCCAGGCCGCCTTGTCGCTCCACGCTTCGGGCAGCCATTTTGCCGCGGCGATGGTGAGCGAGATGCCGATCACGCAACCCAGCGAGACGCCGAGCGTCAGGGACGCCAGCACCCGGGTTGCCCGCGTCTGCTCGACCGCTCCCGCCTTGCG
>Ga0180223_1000378_pt1 | contig 61144 bp, 79 predicted proteins | sample eDN5th30CKraftOP_FD_151337 | JGI IMG/M metagenome (GOLD analysis project Ga0180223, IMG submission 151337) | Enriched Organic Plus compost microbial communities from Emeryville, California, USA - eDNA 5th pass 30_C Kraft OP (version 2) (version 2) ... | reverse complement strand
GCGTTCGTCCCCCCATCCGCTGGCATAATGGCCAGGTCCTGCCCAGGCCGCCCCGGGTGCGCCGGCGACGCGAACCGAAAGCAGTGCAATCATTGAGGTCCGAGCAGACATGCTGCTGATGATCGATCAGCACGATTGATGTTCTCTGTAATCCCATTCTGTTCCGCCTCCCCTCTGAAAGCCGCTATCTGAGCGGCTTTCATGTCCCCTTCGGTTCCCATAGGTTCGCTGACATCCCCGAAAAATGCGGGTATCGTTGCGGGTATCAATGGACCGATACCCGCATACCCTCATGCCTCTCACCGACGTGAAGATCCGCCAGGCCAAGCCTGGTGACACTCCTATCAAGCTCACCGACAGCGGCGGCCTTTTCCTTGAGGTGCGCCCTAACGGCTCGAAGCTCTGGCGCTATCGCTATCGACTCGCTGGCAAGGAAAACACCTTCGCGATCGGGGCCTACCCTGACGTCTCACTTTCGGACGCGCGCGCAGAGCGTGACGAAGCCAAGGCCCTGGTGAAGGCAGGCCGGCATCCTTCGCACGTGCGGCAGACCGAGAAGGCCAAGCAGCTGGCAGAGAACAAGAACACGTTCAAGGCTGTTGCGGAGGAGTGGATTGACGAGCGCCTGACCAAGCGGACGGAGAAATACCGAGACCAGATCCGGCGCGCCTTCGAGGGGAACGTCTACCCTGTGATTGGCCGGCTGCCAATGCGCGAGATCACCGCAGCCCACATCTTGGAGATCATGCGCCGGATGGATGGCCGAGGAGCTTCGGCCTACGCCCTGCAGGTCAGGCAGTGGGTGTCGGCGGTCTTCTGTTTCGGGGTGGTTACCCTTCGGGCTGACGCTGATCCAGCGGCCGCGGTGAAAGGGGCCGTCGAGCGCGGCGAGATCAATCACAGCCAGCCGATGTCACGTGAGCAGTTGGGCACCTATCTGGCCGCGGTCGATCGGTACAAGGGATTCCGTGGCACTGTGATAGCCCTGCGCCTGCTGCCGATGCTGTTCACTCGCACCATCGAACTGCGCGCCGCGCGCTGGTCAGAATTCGATTTGGATAGCGCGCTGTGGACCGTGCCGGCGGAGAGAATGAAGAAGCGCCGCGTGCACCTGGTGCCGCTTCCAACACAGGCGATTGACCTGCTGAGGGAGTTGCGCGGGATCACCGGTGGCGAACTGCTGTTCCCGGGCCTGAAGGACCCAACCCAGCCACTGAGCGCGACGACATTGAACAGGGCGATGGAGTACATGGGGCTCAAGGGGTGGCATTGCCACGACTTCCGGGCTACCGCGAACACGCACCTGGAAGAGATGAAGCGCTTCCGGCCCAAGGTGATCGACGTGCAGATGGCTCACAAGGAGAAGGACAAGACCAAGGCCGCGTATAACCACGCTGTCTACCTGGATGAGCGGCGGGAGATGATGCAGGCCTGGGCTGATTGGGTTGAGGGGTGTCGGGCGATCACCTGACATGGCGGCATTGAGGGGGCGGCCATAGGCCGCCATTCCCCCCCTACGAGGCAGTTCGCTCGCGCTTGCGTTCATCCATCCAGGCCTGCACCTCGCGCTGCGACCAGCGCGATGCTCGCCCAAGCTTGATCGGCGCCGGGAATGTGCCTGCGCCAATCGTCCTGTAGATGGCCGTCCGGCCGAGCCCGACCTGACTGCTTACTTCCTCGAACTTCAGCAGAATGTCCACCTGAACATTCCCCTTCTGAGCATCTTCCGTCATACCTACCTCCAAGTTTCTTGCGCCACGTTTGGCGGATTCTGCATTTCGTGGCGCGCGACCAGCGCCTCAACCTCGGCGATGAGCGATTCCATGCCAGCGGCAAAGCTGGCCGGCCTGCTCGACGCCCCCTTCCTCAACTGCTGGAAAACCTCCTGAGCCAGGCCGGAGTGCGAGAGCGTTCCGGTGAAGCCACTGAGGATCTCCTGCGCCGCTCGCCGCCCCTCCAGAAACAGCACCCGGTCCAGCCTGGGCCCGGCCTGCTGTGCTTGGGCCGGTGCTGGCGCCGCAGCCTGCTCCGCCTGAGCCGACAACTCCTGTTCCTTGGTGACCCTACGCGCAGGCGCTGGCGCAACTCGCCTGGCCCGATTCAGGGTTTTTCGTGCGAGCGATCCGAGAGGCTTAGCCATGGAGGGCCTCCTTGCCGATTGCGGCCAGCTCCGCCACCAGGTCATCCACCCGCCCGTAGAACTTCCCGCCGTCCTCGTTCGCGTAGCGCTCGACCATGTCACGCACCATTGTCACGTTGGCCAATCCCTGCAGGTCGGCCTGCACAGGTGTGGCGTCACTCGCTGGCGCATGGATGAAGCCGTCCGCCTTGATCCTGAGCGTGCGCACCGGGCGGATGCCCATCTCCCGCGAAGCCCAGTTCGTGGTCGGGGTACACCAGATATGCACCGCAGAGTTCCAGGCGCTGCCAGCACTGCGCTGGGTGCTGCTCCAATAGCTGTGCTGCGTGAATGCCTGGGCCGGGCCTCCTTCACCATCCGAAGGCCAGTAGCGGCCCCAGTCCTTGAGCTGGGTAAGGTTGGCCCGCAGCACCTGCAGTTCCTCAATGGCCGGGATGTGCCAGCCGCGGTGGCCACGGATCACCATCTTCAGCACCTTGACCGCGATGGCGCTGCCGGCCTCGGCCATCGCCTGGGTGTTGGCCATACCGTCGAAGTAGGACTTGGCGCCGCGGATGTTCGGCTTGGGCCCGGCGCGATCCCACCACTGTGCCGTCAGTTCGAAAGCCCGGCCGGCATCGATCACCGCGTGCTCGGCGCCATCGAAGTAGATCCGGCCTGCGTAGAACCCGCCGGCGAGAGGTTGGCCAACCTCGGGAAGGGCGGCCTGGCTGATCTGCTGGCGCTTCATGCGTCCTCCCAATCCAGCTTCGCCGGCATCGGCGGGATGGTCTCCAGCGTCGACAGGTCCAGCAGGGTGAAATGGCCGCGGCCGTCCCGGAACCAGCCTCCGGTGTCGATGTGGTACACGTTGCCCAGCACGGCAGGCTGGCGCAGCGGCGTGTGACCAACGACAACGGCCAGGATGTCCTGCACACCGCTCGCATCCTGCTGCTCAACTCGGTGGCGCGACCACTGGCAGGCATCCTCCACACGCCTCAGTCCCGGCATGCGCCCTTCCAGCGCCTCGCGGAGCGTCGTCCAACTCGGGAACGGGCAGTCAGCGTGGACCAGGCCAACCAGCCCGGCGGACGTCTGCACCTCGATGGCGATCGGCAGGTCTGCGAAGCGGGCGGCGATCTCCTGCTGCTCGGCGCTGGGCAGCCCCAGGAACCAGGCGCCGCCGTTCAGCAGGTAGATGTCCTGGTCGAGGTGGCCGATCCGCACGTGCCGGATGGCGATGCCTTCGTGGTTGCCCTGGATGGCGTGGAACCATGGCTTGTCCAGCCACGCCAGCACCTGCTCGCTCTCGGGCCCGCGGTCCACCAGGTCGCCGACGCTGAACAGGCGATCGCGAGTCGGATCGAAGCCGGCGGCGTCCAGCGCCACCTGCAGGCGCGTGAAATAGCCGTGGATGTCGCCCACTGCGAAGTCTCGGCCGACCAGGTTGCGTTCGAAGCGCTTGATCAGGCTCATCGCTGCACCTCCTGCTTCCGCTCTATCACCCTGGTGCTGCCGTCACGGCTGTGCAGAGTCAGCGCCGCGCGCTGCGTCTCGACCGTGCCGTCGTTGCGGACCAGAGTTTTCGGGGCCCCGTAGAGCGGGCCGTCCGGCGCGAACGGATCACCCAGGGCGCGCGGGTTCTCCCTGGTGAACTTCATCATCAGCTCAAGGATGCAGTGGAACAGCGGGCCCTCCTTCCAAGGCGATGGACGCCTGGCGCCGAAATGGGTTGCGCTGTCCTCGAGGCCGGCCACGAAGGCCAGAAAGTCCAGGGCCTGGCCGGGCTTCGCATCCGCCACTTCGGCGCGGTGTGCCGGGTTGATGGCGAGCACGTCGCAGATGCCTGCGACCCCCAGTTCCGCCTCGATCTCGCTGCCGGCCGACATCAACCACTCACCGATAGCCAGTCGTCCGGCCTCGCGCATCCCGCGAATGGCCTGGTAGTCACGCTCCAGCTTGTCCAGCTTCGCCCTGGTGAACGGCATGCCGTTCTTGAGAGGCCGGCGGGCGCGCGAGTAGACGGTCCTCTCGACCTCATCGAGTTGGTTGTACTGGCGGGCCACCCTGCGCGCGATCAGCAGTTGGGTGCGAAGCGACAGCCCAGGGCGTCGCCAGATGCGGGTTAGGCTCAGGAAGTGGTCACGCTTCATCAGCACGGCTGCCGTCCTCCACCAGCTTCAGGTGCAGGCCGATACCGCAAGCCCGGGCCAACTGCTCCAGCTCGCCGGCGGTGCTGGTACTGCTTTGCAGGGCGAGCCCGAGCTGAACCAGGCGATCACCGAGGGGGGTGAAGGGGCTGGTGCTGGCCAGTCCAAACACGATGTCACTGTCTTGGCTGGGGTTGCGGAACGGAGGTACTTGCGCAGTCATGGTCATAGGATGAACCTCGGTTGCTGCTGGCGGGCGCCAGTGGCGGCCGCCGGCGTGATCGGCTTCGGGCACGAGACCACCAGGGTGGTGCCGCGCATCTCGATGGTGGGCTTGGCCAGGCGTCGGGCCTCGTCGCGCTGCTCGACGGTGGCGAGGAAGAGGCCGAAGAAGGCGATGGCTGCAATGCTGAGCAGGCAGTGCCAAGCCCAGTGCTGACGGCTGCTCATGCGTCCCCCAGTGCGCGCCGCATGAGCGCGTAGGTTTTCGGTGCTTTGCAGTGGTGCTGCCAGTCCAGGCCGGCCTCGCGCAGGAACGCCTCGGTGATGGATTCCCAGGTCGCCGCCAGGGCCGCCCACTGCGGGTTGTGCTGCGCCATTTCCCCCATGCGCGGCTTCCACTCGGGAATCAGGTCGAGCAGCAGCAGGCAGCGGTTCAGGTCGTCAGGATCGTGCGGGTACGGGAAGCCATTGCGAGGAGCCAGCCCCAGCATGTGGTCGTGGATGGCACGCGATGACATGCCTACCTGGCCGTCGCGCAGCCACTTGGTGGCCCGTTGCTCGACGGTGGATCCCGTGCCGGGCATGGAGACGTCGTAGCCCAGGGGGCAATCGGCATGCTCCAGTGCCTGGACACAGGCCTCTTCGAAACCGGTCTGGCTTACCCGGCCCTGGATCAGGTCGTTCATCACCGGGGTGATCGCGTCGAGCTGGCGCTGGTTGAGCACGTGGCCCTTGAGGACAATGCTCATGCATCACCTCCTGCGCGTTGCTTCTCGATCCCGAGCTGACGATTCATCTCGCGCACGAGTACTTCGACGGCCTCGATCACCGGCACGCTCACATAGCCGTCCTCTACTTCGACGCGGTCTATCCAACTAGAGAGGACCTGAAGGCTTTCAGCCAGCTCGGTCTGGTCCTTGCGGAGCTCGGCGGCAACGCGCTCGATCTGGGCCATGTGTTCTTCCGGCGATGGGAGCTGAACACTTGGCCCGCTGCTGGTGGCGCCGACGGTGCCGGTGATCACGTCGAAGATGCCTGGCTTGAGGGGAACAACCGGCGCGGAGTGGGGGGGCTCGCCGGGAAGAACCTGGCGGCGAGCAGCTGCGGCGCCAGGGTAAGCCGGTTCTGCGGCGGCGCCAGAGGCGGGAGAGCCTCGCTCTGCACGCGCTCCGGAGTGATCCAGGAATACCGCCGTGATCTCCTGGATGCGGCGAAGGGCCGCCCATGGCTCGGCCTGCCCCTCTGCAGCAAGGCGCTCGATAGCTACCAGAGCGCTCTCCAGAGCAGTGACAGTACCCTCCAGGGAGTTGGTGTTCTCCACGTAGCGCTCGACCGAGTCGATGTAGCCCGCTGCAGCCTCGGCCGCCAGGCGCTTGTCCTCGATGGCGTTGCCCTCGGCCACCTCGGCAATCACAGAACCGCCGCGGCCGATGGCGATCGGAGTACCCGGCTTCAGGTAGGGGCGAACCGAGTCGAGCTGCATGCCCATGCCAGAGCGGAGAACGATGGTGATGGCGTTCATTGATGCACGCTCCCTGCGGCCTTGGTCAGTGCGTCGAGCAGGGCCTGCTTCTGCTGCTGGCCATGCAGGTACTCGCGCAGGGCGACGACGATCAGGCTGTTCATGCTGCGTTCGTCGCGCGCCGCAGCAGTTTCCACTTCATCGCGCATGCCGTCGGGCAGGCGAACGACGAACTTGTCGGCTTCCCGGCTATTGAAGGTCGGCGCCTTCGGAACGCTGGTTGCTGGTTTCATGGCAATACCTCTCCGCTGGTGCTGGCCAGAGAATGAATAAGTGAATTACTGAAGGACTCTGCGGACGGGGCGGGCGACGCGCTCGTAGTCCTTGCCGTCGTAGCCCTGCCAGCCATCTTCGAAGTCCATGTAGTAGGCGCGGTAGGCGGAGTGCTGCGTGCTCGACCAGTAAGCGGCCTTGGCGAACAGGTCGGGCACGTTGATCTCGCCCAGCATCAGCTCGCGGCGCGCTGGCAGGTAGAAGTCGCCGTGGCCATCGGCGGTGTACTTCGCGGCGAAGGTGGCTGCGGGGTGATCCTGGCCGTCGGACAGCAGGGCCAGGGTGTTCGCGGCCCCGTCGTGAGCGCTGTTTGCACCCTTGGTCTCGTGGCCGTACCCGCCGAATGCGACCTTGGCTTCCGACTCGGGACCACTTGCCGCCACCAGCGGATAGGCCGGGTTGCCATCGCGCGCCGGCATCCAACCGATGAAGACGCCGCCTTCGCCATCCCAGTATTCGCCGATCTCCGGGGCGGGGAGGAGGAAGCCCGAGGCCGCGAAGCGGGCTGCCAACGGCTCGGCTTTGAGCAGTGGCTGCGCATGGCTGGCGCTGGCGCCCACGGTGACGAACAGGTTCTTGATGTTGATCGAGGCTTTCATGGTTTCTCCAGAGCGAGCAGGGGCCTGCCGCGATTGATGGCTTTCACAAAACTCGGTTGGTTACTGCTTGGCGGTTACTGCAAGGTCTCGCCGTGCAGGCAGTGCAACAGCGCTTCGATTTCAATTTAGAAAACTAAACAGAAGAGGTCAAGGGAAATTTAGTTAACTAAACAGAAGGGATGACCGAGGATTTCTTGAGAGCCTCATTGCAAAAGGGTTGAATGGAGATTTACTGTATATCTATACAGTAAAAGCAGGGAGAGCCAACATGGCCAAGAAGAGAGGGGCAGCAGATCAGGACCGCGCGGGAATGACCGGCGTAGACCGGCTGCGCCTGAGGGTGTCAGCGATGATCAACAGCCCGAAGGCCCAGGCGGACCGTCGAGCGACGATCTGGAAGCTGGACAGCGACACGGAACTGGCGTGGCGCCAGGTGCTCGAGGATTTGGCCGAGACGGAAGGCCTGGAGATGACGCGGAACGAGGACGGGACGGTGCTGCTGACGTGGCAGCCGTCAGAGGAGGAGGGTGCCCAGGACTGTGGGGAGGAGGCCTACAGCGAGGAAATGGTGGTGCAGAGCCTGCACGAGGAGGTGGCGCCGTTCTAATTGGTTCCAGAAAGGGGGGGGTATCGAAATGATGTGCCGCCCAGCGAATGGGCACCGGCGTGTCCTGGAAGCTGCGATAATCGCCGCCCCTCTCTGCGAGTCCAGCCAGATGCCCTCTACCAAAGACCTCGAACTTCAGATGCGCGAAGCCTTGGGGATTGCTCCGGTCAAAAAGAAGACGACAAAGGACGCCAGCAGGCCGGTTGGCGGCTACTTGGTGGTCTTGAGCGTGAGGGAAGCCAGCGGCCCGGCGTTCCGCTTCGAGCACCGCTCGCGGAGCATCAGCCGGACCGAGGCAATACTGGCGGCCGAGAAGCAGGCCAAGGAGCAGGGGCTGCGACCCTGGGCGCTGCTGGACGTCGAGCAGTTCTGACTCGTACCACCCTTGCAAACAATGCCAATTGCGCCCAAATTGACTATTGGAACGGCGCAAGCATAATGTCGCCGCCAAAAGCTTGTCATCAGCCATAGAGAGGAGGGACGCATGAGATACAGCACCGCGCTTGACGTCCTGAAGGCTCATTGGGACTTCAAGCTTCCAGTCGACCCCATCGCCATTGCCGAGAAGATGGGCATTGAGGTTCAGGCAGGTTCGCCGCTTGACCGCGAAAGCGGCCATTACAGCTATCGCGATGGTGATCCGCTGATTACCTACAATCCTGCTGATTCCGCAGTACGCCGTCGCTTCACGGTAGCTCATGAGATCGGGCACCATATAAATGGCGATGTTGACGCCCCGCGTGATACCGACAAGCAGATGAGCGCTAGCGTGCGCGACCCTAGAGAGGTTGCGGCAAACCGCTTTGCCGCATCGCTTCTGATGCCCGCCGCCTTGGTGAAGCACATGATTTTCGAAGAGAAGGTTGCCGATCTTAAAAAGCTGGCCGCTACCTTCGGTGTTTCGACCGCCGCAATGGAATATCGCCTGAGAAACCTCGGCATCCTATGAGCAACGACGACCAGGGATTGGCCGAAGGCGAAAGCTCCGTAGATCCAAAAATCCTTCAGAACTATCTGAGAAAGGAAATTTGGCGCTTCGAATGGGAGCAGAAGCTGGCCCGGCGAGCCATGCAGTTGGTTGGTTTTTTCTACCTTATGCTGGTTGGGTTCATCTTCCTCGGTAATGGTCGCTTCGTCTTTGGGAAGTGGTATGTCGTGCTCAGCTTTAAGTCCCATGCAGCCACTGACATTCCGATCATTTTGGCTTTGGCATCTATACCAACAGTCCTGCTCATAGCTTTGATGCGTTACTTCCACCATCGGGAGAAAGCATCAGAGGGGCAGGACTCGCCGCTGCCATTGAGCATGCAAACGGCAAAGGACCTTCTCGACATTATGAAGGACCAAAAGTAGTAGCCCGCAGCGGGGCTTTGCTATCTCTCTTCTTCGCGCGCAATCGGCTCCACCAGCGCCTCAGAAATGAACTCCGCATTCTCGATCAGCGTCTCCAAGTGGAGCTTCACGGCGTCTGAGGTCTCGGTGGAACCTCGTTGCTCAACCCAGATCGCTAGTTCTTCGACAGCCGAGCCGATGGCGTTGATGTTCAGGCTTAGGCGGTAGAGCGGGGCGGGGGAGAAGGGAGTCGGCCATGGGAACCTCCAGAGCAGGGAATTCAGCTTAGGCCGGAAACGAAAAGGCCGCACTCAATGGCGCGGCCTTGTCCTGGTAGCTGCTGTCTTCCCAACTCCAGGGCCGGGAAAATTTACCAAAACGAGTAGGGCGGTCAAGGGCCAGAAATGAAAAACCCCGCCGAAGCGGGGTTTTTCATGCATGAAGGTGTTTCGAGTTAGGCGCATTCGAAAGAATGGTGCCATAAACCCCAACCAGAGTAGGGGTTTGCTTGATCCGGTTCAGGGCGATGCCTATAGGCACCAGCAATGCCATGGTTACCCCGATGGCCATCAGGCACACAACCGAGGTGATCGGGCTACGAGTGATATAGGTCTTCATTAGGGCATCAAGGATGTCCGTATGCTCCTTCGGCTTAGGCTTCCAATCTTCGTCGCGGCTGCGAATTATCATCACAACCATGGCAAACGGCGTGAGGACTGCCATTACAGGCATGAAAATCCATCTGGTCATAGCCTTGTACAGGAGGACTACAACCTCTTTCTCATGCTCGGTATGGCTGTCGTCTTCGACGTAAGCAGCAACCAAATCGGCCGCTTTGGCTCGATGCTTGAGTGATGCCCTGCGGCATAGCGCCCAGTAAATGACGACTGCAAACGCTGCTACAGCACCCATCAAAATGTGGCTCATGCTTTCTTACCTCCAGAGGCCCTTGATCCCTGCCTCTTAAGCTCCTTCCTTACAGCTCGTTCGACTTTCTTGTCCGACTCCCGTTCACTCTGGCGGCACGCAAAGTAAATATAGGCCACATAGAACGGAAGGAGCACCAACAAAATTATTACAAAAGCGGCTAGGGGCGGGCTCTTGCTCCAAAGCAGCTCAAATAGCCGCCCCGCTGCATCAAGGAGCTCTGGCAATCTTTCCGTGGAGACATTGATGACATTGATTGTCGTCTCCTGCCCCGTGATGCCCTCGGCCATCCTAGCGTGCCCCCTCCGATGGGTATGCGGCCAAAGCGGCCAAAATCAAATCGAAATTTCTGATATTGCTCGTTGTCAACGCCCAGAGCCGAGACTGGAAGTCAGTGGCGCGAAATAATAGCGCCAAAGACGGTGGCGCCGATAGCCGTCTTGGATCAGCCGAAGAAACCGTTCGTCGAAGCGTAATGCCTTGCTATACCAGATGAGCATTCCACACCAGCAGCACCCTGGCATGGATGTAGGTCTCATCCATGCGGATGGCCCTGTCCTTGTGCTTCTTGTTGTCCGAGATCATCTCGAAGTGATCGGCATCCTGGACCTGCAGGCGCTTGATGTAGAGGTGGCCCTGCCAGGTGAACAGGTAGATCCCGTCGCCGGTGAACTGCTGGATGCTGATATCGACGATCAAGGGATCGCGGTGCTTGATGGTGGGCTCCATGGACTGCCCCCAGCCGTGCACTACCTTGAGGTGGTTTGGATCGTCGTAGGTGACGCCCAGCTCGCGTAGGTGCTGCTGGCTGACCTTCACGTCGCGGAGCATCTCGGCGTAGTCGGCCGGCACCTGGCCGCCGCCCATGGCGCCGCGGATGTCGTAGCGGGCGATGCGGATCTCGTCGCCGACCAGGCCGACGGGCCGGGAGAAGTCCCCGACGATCACATTCCCACCACCTTGCGGGGCAGGAGCCTCGGCGAGGCTCTCCGCGACAGCTTGGGCGATACGCTGTTGCGCAGCCTCGTTGAGGCTCTTCCCTGCATGCTTCTTCAGCATGTCCAGGACCATTGTCGCCGCCGCTGACTTGGCGGGCTTCGGGTCGTTCGCTGCCGGCTCGCTCGTTTGAGCAGGTGCCGTCGCATCGCCTGTCGCAAGCCACTCCGCAGAACACTCCAGCGCATTCGCTAGGGCGATAAGGCGCTTCCCGCTGGCCTGGTTTGTTCCGGTCGTCCAGTGAGTTACGGAGCCCTTGGAGACACCCACAAGCTGGGCCAGCTCTACCGAGCTGAGCTTCAGCGCCTTCATGCGGTCTCTGACGCGATCTGAAAAGTCCATGTTTAGAAGGCTAAACACTTTCATGTTTAGTTTCCTTGCCTGTCGTAGTTTATTTTTCTAAACTGCGCTCACGAGCCCGGAGACACCTCATGACCTTCGACCAAGCCCTGAAATTCTTCCGTACCGGTAGCGCCATAGCTCTGGCTTTGGGGGTATCCCGTGGTCGTGCCTCTCAGATGCGCGCTGCCGGCGGCTTTTCCTACGCCCAGCAGTGCGTGTTGGAGCTGGCTTCGGGTGGCCAGCTCAAGGCGGCCGAGTCCGATGTGCCGGGCCGCGCCGACTATGACGACACCAAAAAGCGCAGGCCGGGGAAGGCGGCAAGTAATTCCTCTGCCGAACGGCCCTACGAAGAGTGCCCGCTGTTGTTGAGTTGAGCCGGCAGGGCCAGGCGCTGGCCTTGAGGGTGGTGAACAGATAGCCGGCATAGATGACTCCCTCCGCTGGCCTCCGAACAGAAAGCCTCCTTGATGGGGCAAAGAGTAGAACCAGGAGCGCAACATGAATACGTCGAACTTCCGACACAGCCTGACCCGCGAGGGCGTTCTGATCGCCTTCGCTCGCGACATGATTGCTCGCACCGCCATCAGCCAGGACGGCTTCGGTGAGTCGCTGAACGCTACGATTTTCCAGATGGTTCCGGAGCGCGCCGCCGAGCGTGGCTATCCGGACTTGACCGCCCTGACGGTTACCGCCGACGTGACTGCCTACGGCCGCGCTTACAAGGCTTGGAGCAAGCGAGTCGAGCGCTGGCTGGATGGGGAGGTCGATCTGCCGTCCTGGGTAGAGGAGGCCTGGGTGCAGGCTCTTGATCCAGAGCGCCGCGAGCGCTGCATTGCCGAGCTGGCTGCTCGCTATGGCCTAGTTGCTGCCCGTGAGGCTGGCGCCGACGGCTGCCCGGTAAGCGCATTCGGCCAGTTGATGTCGCGTCTCGGCGATGCGGTGACCGCGTGCGGCGAAGTCCTGGCTGACGGAAAGATCGATGCCCAGGACCGCCCGCTGCTGCCCGGCGCTATCGAAACGCTTCGCTTCGTCGAGTCCCGTGCTTTCGAGATCCGTCGCGGCATGGAGAACGAATTGGCCGAAGGCAACGGGGGCCAGCTTCGTGTCGTCTGCTGAGCAGGTTCTCGCCTTGATGCTGATGCCCGGACTTTCGCATGCGAAACCAAGCGGCCCGAAATTTTTTCCCAGGGCGATTCGATTCACCCCCGATTTTGGGGCTGTGGGGAGGCATTAAGTAAGTAGAGGCGAATTGCTTGGGATTCGTCGGAGGTGGTGCAGGGTGTCTGGACCACGACTATTCATCGGCCTTGGAGGCCTAACACTTTGAACACTCGCGACATCCGGGCAATCGCCCATCAACCCCAGCCGCCCTAATCCAGGGCTGCATTTCTCCAAATGCCGGGCACAAAAAAGCCCGGCGGCAACCGGGCTTTCTTTCCTGACCTACTCGTTGGCGCGAGTGGCAGGAACCTCTTTGTCTCAAGGAGACATCAACATGCAAGTCGAAAATACCAAAGCGCCGGCTGCGGCGCAACTGCTGGCAACCACTGAGCAGGCCTTCGCTAACAGGGGGCATGGCGAGCTGCTTTCCGTCAGGGCCGGCGTTCCTGCTGATGAGGCTCTGGGCCTGGCGCGTAATCTGGCGCACGGCCTGCGGTACCTCTGCGAGCACCTGGGCGACGTCGTCAACTACGGCGGCGAGCTCACCTACTTGGACGAGATGCGCGCCCTGAGCTTCCTCGGGGAGACCGTTGGCGCGCTGATCTTCTCGGTAGAGCGCAGCGTGAAAGCGCAAGGCGGTGACGCATGACCGCCGTCACCCGCGCCGCCTTGGAGACCAAGGTCACCAGTTCGGCCATTCATCAATTCGAGGCCCTGATCTCCTGCCAGTCTCCGTTCGCTCCCGTGGCCGGCCTGACGGTGGAGAACTGCCTGGATGGCGGCAGCAACCTGCTCGCCGGTTGCCTCCATCTGACCCGCCTGATCGTTGACGGCGATCCAGAGGATGCCGAGCGGTCGGCCTATTGCCTGTCCTTCCTGCTGGAAGGCGCGAAAGCGCTGCTCGACTCGGCGAGCGCCCAACTGAACAAGGGGGCCAAGCCATGAGCCGAACCACTATCGGAATCACTTTCCGCGAGCATCCCCCTGTCGATCTCTCCAGGCGCTCCGAAGGGAATACCGCTGTGCTCGCGACCGTGGAGGGTGTCGACGCTGACCAGGCGCTGGACAGTGCTGCTGACCTGCTCGACGCGGTGCGCGGCGGCCTGCTGGACATCTTGGATGAACCTTCGGTCTCCCGTCGGGTAGTTCTGCTGCTCTATGCCAACGAGGAGGCCCTGGCGCTGGTGCGCGCGGCGCTGGAAGGCGGGGAGGTGGCCAATGGTTAGGCGCACCGAAGTGCAACTGCTGGCGGACGACCTGCAGGCCTATATCGACACCATCCAGAACCTGGCCAAGGCCTTCCGCGAGGACCTGGCGTTCGAAGGCAGCGACCCCGGCCCGCGCCTGGGGGATCGGGAGAAGGACGCCATCCTGCTCGCCATCGTCTGCACCACCAAGGTGGCCGCCGAGGACCTCATTAGCCTGCTGGACAAGCTGGAGGTGCCGGCATGAACAAGAAGCCCGAGATTCAACTGATCGCCGAGGAAGCCGCGTTCAAGGTCAGCTGCGCGATGGACTGCATCGACATGCTGCGGTCGACCTTGCTTGTCCTGCGCGAGCGCTTGGACAAGGAGCCCTCGATGTCCCACTTCGCCGGCCTTTATGGAATGGCCATCTACAACGCAGACGACTGGCACAACCAGTTCGATTGCGACCGCGAGCAGTTCGAGATCCGCCTGAAGGCGATTGAGGAGGCCTCGAAGTGAACGACCTGACCACCATCGGCGGCCAGGCCGCCACCATGACCAGCCTGGAACTGGTCGACTTCATCAATGCCCACCGCCAGCAGCAGGCTGAGCAGGCCGGGCAGCCGTTTCCCTCGAAGGGGTTCGCCAAGCTGGAGCACAAGCACTTCCTCGACAAAGTGCCTGAAGTGCTTGGTGAAAGATCAGCCGAATTTTCGGCCGATCTCCCCGACAGCTACGGCCGGCCGCGCCGCGGCTACCGCTTCCCGAAACGCGAGGCCTGCCTGATGGCCATGTCCTACAGCTACGAGCTGCAGGCCGCTGTCTTCGATCACATGACCGACCTGGAGGAGCAGGCCGCGCGGCCCATGACCCAGGCCGAGCAGATGCTGGCCCATGCGCAGATCCAGGTGCAGCTCGAGCGCCGGCAGCAACAAATCGAGCAGCAGCAAGCCCAGCACCAAGTTGCCATTGAGCGGATCGAGCAGCACGTGGAGGACCTGGCCGAGTCGCGTGTCTGGGACCACTGCCCGCAGAACTGCATGCCCATCACCCGCATTCGCGAGGTGATCCACGAGCGCTACGGCCTGTCAGCCACTGTGGTGAACACGGTGGTGCGCCAGATGCCGATCAGCCCGAAGCCCTGGGGGATGGTCCGCAACGGCCATGAGGAAGCCCAGGGCAGCCAGTACGCCGTGTGGGCTTCCAGCGACATCACCGCGGTGTTCCGTCGCTTCGTTTCCGAGTGCCAGATGGTCAGCGAGACCCAGGCCACCCATCCGTATTTCGAGGGCCGGTTCCGCCTGGTCCAGAAGGTGAAGCAATGAGCAAGGTATTCGACGAGCAGCAGCACATGAAACTGATCGCCGAGGCGGCGGTGGCCTACCAGAAAGCCGAGACGCGCCGGAACGCCCTGCGGCGCGAGCTCAACACGATGTACTCGACCTATTTCAACGCCTATGGCCGGCCCTATCCGGACGATCGGCGGCGCATCAACCCCGACGACGAGGCCTTCGAGGGCGTCCTGCGCTTCACCGACGCTGCGTACCGGCGCTGGGTGGAGCAGCGCGACCTGACCGCCCGCCTCAAGCGCAAGCTGCGGACGCTCGTCGAGCGCCTGGAGCGTGCCCGATGAGCACCCGCAGCCCCGCGCGGGGCACCCCGGGCTCGCCCGGCTCCTTCGTCCCCGGGCTCCCGGTGATTGCCGGTCCCTGGCCCTCCTACAACCAATTCCGCGATCTGCCGGAGCGCGAACGGTGGGTGCTGTACGGCTCTGCCAAGGCCTACCGCGAAGCGCTGGAACAGCAGGGGTTCGTCATGGCTGAGGCCTACGACGACTTCATCCGCCGGATCACCGAGGAGCTGAACATCTGATGGCTCGTGCTCGCAACATCAAGCCAGGCCTGTTTGAGAACGAAGACCTGATGGAGCTCGGTCCGTTCGACCGGCTGCTGTTTATTGGGCTGTGGACCTTGGCCGACCGGGAAGGTCGGCTTGAGGACCGCCCGAAGAAGATCAAGGTGAAGCTGTTCCCTGGCGACGACTACGACGTGGACCAGGGTCTCAATGCGCTCGCGGAGAAAGGTTTCGTCACGCGCTACCAGGTGGAGGGGTACGCCGTTGTCGAGGTCGTGAGCTTCCTCAAGCACCAGAAGCCCCACGGCACTGAGCGGGACAGCGTCCTCCCTGATGCCAACGGTTTCATTACCGTGAACGAACGTGGAAAGGGCGGCTGTGTGACTGGCGTAAAACGCCTTGTCCACGTTAACGCCAGTGCTTCCACCGGGGGCAATAACAGTGAACCTAACGTTATTGAGGCCGCTTCCATCGAGGGAAATAACGTTAATCCAACGTTAGACAACGGTTCGATAACGGTGGATTCACCGTTCGATAACGCCCTGATTCTCCGATTCACTGATTCACCGAATCAAGAGCAAGAGCTGGCGCCGCAGGAGCAGCGCCCAGCACCGGAGCCCGAGCCGCCCCCTCCTGTCGGCAGGTCCAGGCGGGGCACACGCCTCCCGGCTGACTGGACCTTGCCGGATGACTGGTTGGCCTGGGCGCTCAACGAGCGCAGGGAGTTCAGCGAGGCGGCCATGCGCAAGGTCGGGGAGAGCTTCGGCGACCACTGGCGAGCTGCTACCGGGAAGAACGCGACCAAGCTCGACTGGCTGGCGACCTGGCGCAACTGGGTGCGAAACCAGCGGGCCCCGTTCGGCACCCAGCGAGCAGGGCCAGGGCACCCATCACCCCACTTGAACCTGAACCAGACCGACCACGAAGAGGGCCTGGAGCGCCAGGCCGACGGCACCTACCGGATTGCGAGACCAAGACCATGACCAACGATCAATCGAAAACCCGACACGTCAACTGCCCCACCCACGGCGGTTTCGAGAGCAAGCTGCAGGAACAGTTCGATGGCGGCTGGCGCTGGAGCGGCTGCCTACGCTGCGAGTTCGATGCCTGCAACTCGGATGATCCGGAGATCCGCGCCAAGGCCCTGGACCAGCGCGATGACCGAGAGGTCAACACCGTGCTGATGGACAGCCGCATTCCGCCGCGCTTCCGCCCCGCCACGTTCGCCAACTACCGCACCGACTTCGCTCCTACGGAGCAGCCGGGCGTTCTGGCTCGTTGCCAGGCCTACGCCAACGACTTCCAGTCCAACTGGAAGCTTGGTCGCTCGCTGTTGCTGCTGGGCACCATGGGGACCGGGAAGACGCATCTGGCCTGCGCGATCATCCAGCAGGTGCTGCGGACCGAGGGGCGGCAGGGGGCGACGGCGAGGTACACCACCGCTTCCGAGATCATCATGACCGTGAAGGAAACCTTCGGCCGTCAGGACAAGACCGAGGCGGATGTGTATGCGGACCTGCACTCCATGGACCTGCTGGTCATCGACGAGGTCGGTGCGCAGCATGGTTCGGACTTCGAATGCCAGGTGCTGTTCCAGGTCATCAACGGTCGGTACGAGCGGCTGCTGCCCACCATCCTGATCAGCAACTTGAACTTGGCCGACATCCGTCGGTTCATCGGTGATCGCGTGATCGATCGCATGTGTGATGCGGGGGGCGAGGCCGTGCTCTTCCGCTGGCCTTCCGTGCGAGGTGACGTATGAGCGCATACGCCTATCTGGACGAGATGTCGGCGCTGGACGAAGTGCCGGCGTCGAAGCTGTACAGCCACGAGTCCGAGTACTCGCTGATCGGCTCGATGATCCAGCAGCCCGAGCTGATCGATGACCTTGGCGCCCGGCTCGATGTGGCGGACTTCCACCACCCCGCCTGCGCAGAGCTGTTCGACCTGCTGGTGGCCATGCGCACCAAGGCGATGCCCATCGACGTCGTGACGCTGTACGAGACTCGCTCGCACCTTGCCGACGGACAGAGCGTACTGGAGGCGGCCGGCACGCTGGTGAAGAACACCCCCAGCTCGGCCAATGCCGGCGAGTATGCGCGGATCGTCAAGCAGCGCTCGGTGGCCCGTCGGGTGATCGCCGCGGCGCAGATCATGAGCCAGCGCCTGCAGGATGGCGAACCGCTGGACGAGGTACTGAGCCAGGGCCAGCAGGCATGGCTTGCCCTGGAGGCCGAGGGGCTGGACGCCCGGAAGCGCTATCGCTTCGTCGGCGAGGTGCTGCCCGAGGCCATCGACGGCATCGACAGGCGCTTCAACCGGGAGGTCAAGCTGGGGTACGACACCGGCCTGCCTTCGCTGGACGCTTTCATCCCGGGCATCTGCCCCGGCCACATGGTGGTGGTGGCCGGCGAGCCGGGCAGCGGCAAGACCACGCTCGGCCTCGGGTTCGCTGAGCGGGTGGCGCTGACCTGCAACGAGCCGGCGCTGGTGTTCAGTCTGGAGATGACCGACGTCGAGCTGACCAACCGTGTGCTGTCGTCGGTGGGCAGTGTCCCGCTCAAGCACATTGCCGAAGGCCACTCGATGGCCGATGCGGACTGGCCGGGCCTGACCGGTGCGGTGAACAAGCTCAACGATGCCCCGCTGATCTTCTGCGATGACGCCTCGCTGACCATGCGGGATATCCGCCAGATCTGCCGCACGGTGAAGCGCGAGCACGGCCTGGGCATGGTCGCCGTCGACTACATCGGCCTGATCAAGGGCGAGCAGCGAAACGCGAGCCGCTACGACGTGGTGACCGAGATCAGCAAGGGCCTGAAGCGCCTGGCCAAGGAACTCGGCGTGCCCGTGGTGGTGCTGGCCCAGCTCAACCGTGGGCCGAAGACGCGGGGCAACAAGCGCCCGACCAAGAGCGATTTGCGCGACTCCGGGCAGATCGAGGCCGACGCCGACGTGGTGGTGCTGGTGCACCGCGACAACGACAGCCCCGCGGGCCAGGCCGGCGTCACCGAGCTGATCGTGGACAAGAACCGTCATGGCCAGGTGGGCGTTGCACATGTCCAGCACCAGGGCCAGTTCCACCGCTTCGCTGAGCTTGTCGGCGGCTACCAGCCGAGCGATGAGGAGGTCGAGATGAACCGCCCGTACAAGGGTCGCCAGTACGGCAAGGGGAAAGCCGCATGACCAACGTAACGGCCCTCGCGCCGCGGAAAAGCATGACCCAGCCCGAGCGCAAGCTGCTCCAGGTGCTGGCCCAGGAACTGCCATCCATGGCCGCCGGGCCCACGGTGATGGCGTGCCTGCTCCAGCTGGTGGCCAGTTGGATGGGCAGCCCGTCGCCCCTCTGCTTCGAGGACTTCGCCAAGGCATGGGTGCTGCAGGGCAACGTCAAAGGCGCCGCGGCCGAGCAACTGCTGCGCGATGTCCTGGGGATCACCCCGCCGCCGAAGGGGGCCGCATGACAGGAATCTATCGAGACGTGCTGCCGGCGATCGTCCGCGTCCTGGCCGCCGATGCCATCGACAACACGGCGAAGCAGAGCTGGCAGAAGCTGATCGATCGCAAGGTCGACGGCGGCTACCGCGCCTTGCTGTCGGCCCGGGACCAGTTCGAGTTCGACTGCATGCTGCACGCCTTGCTGCACCGCGAGCTGCTGCCGGTGGAGTGGGATGTGCTGTACGCCCGGTATTCGACGCACAACGGCCGGCGATTGCAGGCGGTGAGCCGGATGCCAGCCAGGATCTCCAGCCCGGCGCCGCGTATCTTCCTGACCTACGCGGTATCGAGCTGGTGCATCCCGAAGCTGAAGGGGAAGGACGGCAAGCGCTCGACCGATGTCCTGGTGCTCTCTGACAAGTGGTACGACATCAACGAGTGGGACACCGAGGCGCGGCCTGACTCGACCAGGAGTCGATGGCGGCGAGATATCTGGAAGGCGCTGGATGCGTTGGAGGAGCAGGCCATGGTGCACGTGACCGAGATCCTGGAGCGCGAAAGGTTGCTGGAGGTGGGTTGACTTGTGTGAGCGTTTGAGCGAAATTGCCCACATCTGCTGATCCGTGCGCGTCGCACAGACCGGCAACGAAACCCGGCCCTTGCGCCGGGTTTTTTATTGCCCAGAGATTTGGAACCGTGGTCGGCACGGCCCGCAAGGGGGAGCCGAACACCGTCTGCCGGCGGTGCGGTGATACGGGAAAACACCGGCAGAACAGGCGTATCGCCATCCTCGATACTCCCGGTGCGGCCTGTTCGGGCAGCGTGGAAAGACACGCACTCAATGCAGGTGAATGCGCAGGCTGATGCGCGATGTGGCCACTGGAAATCCGGGTACCGCTTGAATGCGCCCTTCGGGGAAGTGCGGCGAGGCACCGTCAGTAACTGTGGGTAGCCCCTTGAACACGGGTAAGCCGGAGATCAGCGCCGGCCCCTGCACCCATACCAAGGCCCAGCCATAGCGCTGGGCTTTTTCGTTTCCGCCCCGCAGAGGGGATATCGAGATGATGAAGATGTCCGACAAGCCCGAGCTCCTGGCCATTGCGCTCGCGTGGCTGAGCCAGCACGCGCCCGTGCTGTACGCAGGCGGTCTGTCCTTCCTGGTCGCACTTACCCGCGTGATCTATGGCGGCGGCACTCGTCGGCAGGCGTTCCTTGAGGCTGCGCTCTGCACGCTGATCACCCTGGGCCTGATCCCCGTCATGGAGTGGCTCGGCCTGCCCCAGAACATGGCTACGGCGGCCGGCGTGTTCACAGGCTTCCTCGGTGTGAAGAAGATCGCCGAGCTTGCCGATCGCTTTGCCGACTGGAAGCTGCCGAAGCGCGAGGGCTGACCATGCGCGGAAGCATCAGTGCCCAGGACCTGGACGACGCAGTCGCCTCCCTGGCTGGCCTTGGCGGCGATCTGCCCAACCGTGTGCTGGCCGACGCCCTGAACCACACCGCCAACCAGGCGAACCAGGCACTGCGGTCGGAGATTGACGATGTGTTCGATCAGCCGACGCCCTTCACTCGCAACGCCATCCGCATCCTGAGCGCTACGCCGAACCGCCTGGAGGCTGCGCTGTGGGTGAAGGACGAGAAGGACCATGCATCGAAGGGGCAGGCGCCGGAAGACTGGGTGGCGCCCCAGGTATTCGGCGGTCCCCGGGTGGACAAGGCTTCGGAGCGCAACCTGCGAGCCAAGGGCATCTTGCCCAAGGGGATGTTCATCGTGCCCGCCGCAGGTGCTCGCCTGGACCAGTACGGCAACATGAGCCGCGGCCAGATGATCCAGATCCTGTCTGGCCTGGGCGCCCTGGAGTACCGAGAGGGTTCCAAGCACAACGCCACCGACAGCGCCAGGTCTCTGGCCAAGGGGCACCAGCAGGCCTACTTCGTGATGAAGCGGGGCAGGGTGCCAATCGGCATCGGTGAGCGGCGCGACAAGACGCTGGTGATGGTGCTGGCCTTCGTGCGCTCGCCCCAGTACCGCGAGCGCTTCAAGTTCTTCGAGGTGGTGCGACGCATCGCCGAGGACGACGCCAGGCTGGAGGCGAACATCGAGGAGGCCATTGCCAAGGCTGCGCAGGGACGGACGCCGACTGAATGGAGGCGCCGACCTCGGTCGGGCCCGCGGGCCTAAACCGGGGCTTGTGACCTTCCGCGCCGTGCCTGGAGTGGCTGCACGGTTTTGGTGCGTGATTCTTATTGTCCAGCACAAAACCTAAAACCAGCTGGAACCCTCAAGGCGAAAAAATCCCTGGTTGGGGCACCCCCTGTCTAGGTTCTCCCCGGGGGTGGGGCCGTCGAGGGTAATTCGAACCCCGACCGCGGACTACATACCAGCTTTTTCAGGAGGGACCGTTTCCGGTTCCGGTTTGGTGATTCATGGCCACGCAGATCGAGATAGCGAAGCACCTCGACCTGAGCGACCGGCAGGTTCGAAATCTGCTTGCAGACGGCGTCCTGCCTGGTTCGAAGGGGAAGGGCGGCTTCGACATTGACGCCTGCCGCCTGGCGTACATCCGCTATCTGCGGGGGCTGGGTAGCAACCAGGTCAAACCGGAAACGGACCCTGAATACCCCGAGGGTATTGACCCGCTTGCCGAGCACAAGCTGACGCAGGAGCGCTTGCGGCTGACTGCGGCTCAGGCCGAGGGGCAGGAGCTGAAGAACGACATCAGCCGCCGGCGCGCAGTGCCGACGGACTTCGCCATGTTTGCTTTCTCCAAGCTGGCAGCCGAAATCGCTTCGATCCTCGACACCCTGCCCCTGACCTTGAAACGGCGCCACCCGGACCTTGAGGTTCGCCACATCGAATCGGTGCAACGCGAGCTGTCGAAGGCTCGCAACCGGGCCGCGCAGCTCGACGAGCGCCTGCCTGGATTACTGGATGAATATCTCGCAACCACAGCTGACTGAGCTCGCCTCGGCCATCCGGGCCGGTCTGAAGCCGCTGGAGCGGCCGGCGCCGCAGACGCCGGTGGAGTGGGCGGACGATAACTTCTACCTGTCCAGCGAGTCGTCCTACCAGGAAGGTGCCTGGGAGACGCTGCCCTTCCAGGTAGCGATCCTGAACGCCATGGGCAACGACGAGATCCGTACCGTCAACGTGATCAAGTCAGCCCGGGTTGGCTATTCCAAGATGCTGCTGGCTGCTGCCGCCTACCAGGTCGAGCACAAGCGGCGGAACATCCTGTTCCTGGTTCCCACCGACGGCAGCGCCGCCGGCTTCATGAAGTCGCAGATCGAAACCATGATCCGCGACGTTCCGGTCGTTCGCGAGCTCGCGCCGTGGTACGGCTCCAAGCACCGCGACAACACGCTGGACACCAAGCGCTTCACTCACGGCAAGCAGCTGTGGTGCCGCGGCGGGGCGGCGGCGAAGAACTACCGGGAGCTCTCGGCCGACACGGTCATCTACGACGAGCTGGCGGCCTTCGAGCCTGACGTGGAGAAAGAGGGCTCGCCGACATTCCTTGGCGACAAGCGCATCGAGGGCTCGACGTTCCCGAAATCGATCCGGGGCAGCACGCCGAAGATCAAAGGAACCTGCCAGATCGAGGCGGCGGCCGGCGAGTCGCCGCACCTGTTTCGCCTGCACGTGCCTTGCCCGCACTGCCAGGTGGAGCAGCCACTGCTATGGGGCGGGAAGGATTGCGAGTTCGGCATCAAGTGGGCGCCTGAGCGTCCGCAGGATGCCTGGTACAAGTGCGCGGCCAGTGGCTGCGACGTGCAGCAGCACGAGATGCAGGCCCAGCAGCCGAGGGGGCGCTGGGTGTGTGAGCGAACCGGCATCTGGACTCGCGATGCTCTGGACTTCTACGACGCCGACGGCGCCGCCATGCCAACGCCGGAGTCGGTCACCTTCCACGTCTGGACGGCCTACAGCCCGTTCACGACCTGGGGGCGGATCGTCCTGGACTTTCTCAAGGCCAAGGACGACCGCAACAAGCTAAAGACCTTCGTCAACACCACCCTGGGCGAGACGTTCGACGAGAGCGAAGGCGAGAAGGTCGACTGGGAGGTGCTGTACGGCCGCCGCGAGGTATGGACCGGTCAGGTGCCGGCCCTGGCGGTGCTGCTGACCGGCTTCATCGACACCCAGGACGACCGCTACGAGGGCCGCGTATGGGCATGGGGGCCGGGCGAGGAGGCCTGGCTGGTGCACCGATTCATCCTCATGGGCGACCCGGCCAGCGAGGAACTCCGGCGCAAGGTTGGCCTGGAACTGCAGCGGCAGTTCACCCGAGCGGATGGCCTGGTGATGAAGGTCGACCGCTGGGGCTGGGACTCCGGTGGCCACTACACCGACGAGGTGTACGCAGAGAGCCGCAAGCATGGCGTGCTCTGGGTGGTCCCCACCAAGGGGGCAAGCCAGTACGGCAAGCCGATCGCCAACATGCCGCGCACGCGCAGCAAGGTCAGCAAGGTCTACCTGACCGAGATCGGGACCGACAACGCCAAGGAGCTGGTCTACGGCCGCTACCGGATGCCCGTCGACACGGTGAAGTCGCAGGCCGGCATCTCGCAGCCAGGCGTCATCCACCTGCCAGCGAACGACGACATCTGCGACGAGAACGAGACGAAGCAGCTCGTCGCCGAGGAGAAGCTGCGCAAGCTGGTCAACGGCGTATGGGTGCATCGCTGGGATGCCAGGGGGCGGCGGAACGAGGGGCTGGACTGCCTGGTGGGGGCCCTGGCCGCGCTGCGCATTAGCCAACAGCGCTTCGGCGCTGACCTGGATCTGCTGGCGCAACAGCCGGCGCCAGGCGGCGACGAGGCTGTTACCGAAGACGAGCGCCCGCGGGCGAAATCCAACTACTGGAAGCGGAACTGATGGCCTACACCCTGGAACAGTATGAGGCGCTGAAGGCGGCCATCGCCGAAGGCGCCTTGTCGGTGCGCTTCGCCGACCGCAGCGTCACCTATCGGTCGGTCGACGAAATGATCCGGATCCTGCGGCACATGGAATCCGACCTGGGCCTGAACGCCAATAGCAACGGCACTCGCCGCTTCGCCTCCTTCTCGAAAGGCTTCTGACATGGGCTTCCTTGACACCTGGCTTCCCGGCCGCGCCGCGAAGCGCGCCGAGGCTCGCCTACGACAAAAGCAGGCGGAGCTCCGGCTGCAGCTCATGGAGCGCCGTTTCGAGGGGGCCGCCGGCGGCCGCCGGAACGATGGCTGGCGCTCGGCCGGCACCGATGCCAACACCGAGAACGCCCCGGCCCTGGCCGTGTTGCGCAACCGCGCCAGGGACCTGCGCCGCAACAACCCCTATGTCGAGCGGGCCATCACCGGCATCGCTGACAACGTGGTGGGTGCCGGCATCGTGCCGCGACCAATCGGCGGCAGTGAGCGTGCCGGGAAGAAACTGGCCGCGCTCTGGCGCGTCTGGGCCGACTCCGTCCAGTGCGATGCCGACGGGCTGGAGAACTTCTCCGGGCTGCAGCACAAGATCATGGAGACGGTGGTCGAGTCTGGCGAATGCCTGGTGCGCCGACGGCGCCGTAAGAGCACAGACGGCCTGGCCGTTCCGCTTCAGCTGCAGGTCCTGGAACCGGACTTCCTCGACGAGGAGAAGGACGGGCAGAACGGCGGCAACCTGATCATCCAGGGTGTCGAGTTCGATTCCATCGGCCGGCGCGTCGCTTACTGGCTGTTCGACGAGCACCCCGGCTCCAGCGGAACCTGGCGCAGCATGCAGTCGCGGCGCATCCCGGCGGAGGACGTGGCACACATCTTCCTGCCGAAGCGCCCGGGGCAGGCGCGCGGCTACACCTGGTTGGCGCCGGTGATGCAGCGCGTGCGCAGCTTCGACGAGATGGAAGACGCGGTGATGGAGCAGGCGAAGATCGCTGCCTGCTACGCCGCCTTCGTCACCAAGGACGATGCGGCGGGCGGCGGGGCGAAGAAGCCTCCGCTGATCGAGCGAATCGAACCGGGGATCATCCAGGAGCTTGGCCCTGGCGAGGATGTGAGCTTCGCCTCGCCGCCGGCATTCAATGGCTACTCCACCTATTCGTGGCAGGCCCTGCATGCCATCTCGGTGGGCCTGGGCATCCCCTACGAACTGCTCTCCCATGACCTGAAGGGGGTGAACTTCTCCAGTGGGCGCATGGGCTGGCTGCACTTCGCCCGGCGGGTGGACGTATGGCAGTGGCGGATGCTGATTCCGCAGCTGTGCGAAAGCGCCTGGCGCTGGTTCATGGAGGCGCAGTTGCTGGTGCCGGCCGGCGTGGCTGGCGATGCCTCCGCCGAATGGATTCCGCCGCGTCGGGAGATGGTCGACCCCTCCACCGAGACCTCGAACCTCAAGGACCGTGTGCGCAACGGCTTCACGCCCTGGACGGATGCCTTGCGCGAGTTGGGCGTGACCGATCCGGAAGCCCACGCCGAGCAGATCCAGAAGGCCAACGACCTGCTGGACAAGCTGGGCCTGGTGCTCGACTGCGATCCCCGGCGGATGTCTGGTGCCGGCAATGCGGCGCCAACCGACAACCCCACTGAAGAGAAACCGACAGATGACGGCGAAAGCACAGACGCATGACACGCCGATGCTCCAGTTGCGGGCGGCCATCCGCCCCGACTCGGTGAACATCGAAGATCGCACCGTCGAGATCACCTGGACCACGGGCGCCAAGGGGCGCCGCTGGTCCTGGGACATCGGCAGTTACATGGAGGAGCTGGAGGTCAGCGAATCGGCGGTACGCCTGGAGCGGCTGAACAACGGCGCCCCCTTCCTCAATACCCACAGCACCTGGGAGCTGGGCGACGTCATTGGCGTCGTCGAGCGCGCCTGGCTCGAGGGAGGGGAGGGCCGGGCCCTGGTCCGCTTCAGCCAGCGCGAGGATGTGGAGCCGATCTTCCGCGATGTGCGTGACGGCATCCTGCGCAACATCAGCGTCGGCTACTCGGTGCATCGCTACGAGATGACCGAGGAGCCGGACGACAAGCTGCCCACCTATCGCGCGGTGGACTGGGAGCCCATGGAGCTCTCGCTGGTGCCGATCGGCTTCGACGATGGCGCCAAGACGCGCAGCACCAAGACGGAAGCCGACTACCAGGGCCCGCGCTTCAGCACCGTTTTCGAAACCCGGGAGGCCGCCGCGCCGACCGAGCAACCGGCCGTCTCGGCCAAGACCCAAGAGGAACCCAAGATGACCGAAGAAGAAATCCGAGCGGCCGAGGAAACCGCCCGTCGCGAGGCCGCCGAGGCCGAGCGCAAGCGCGGCCAGGCCATCCGCCTGATGGCCCGCAAGGCGGGCCTGGACGAGGCCTTCGCTGATGACCTGGTGGAGCGCGGCGTCACTGCCGAGCAGGCCAGCGTCGCCATGATCGACAAGCTGGCCGAGCGTCAGCAGACGGAGCAGCCGGAAAGCCGCAGTGCGCAGCCGACCCCGTCGGGCACCATCGACCTGTCGGTGGTCCGTGCCAAGCGCTCCGCCATGGAGAACGCCCTGCAGCACCGCTGCAGCCCGACCACCAAGCTGGAAGACGCTGCCCGCGAGTTCCGCGGCATGCGCCTGCTGGACCTGGCCCGCGAATGCATCAGCCTGGCCGGTGGCAACTCGCGCGGCCTGACGCCGCGCGAGATCGCCACCGCCGCCCTGGGCTGCAGCGCCGAGTCGGTGCGCGCCGCCGGCATGCACACCACCAGCGACTTCCCCCTGCTGCTGGGCAGCACCGTGAACCGCACCCTGCGCGCTGCCTACGAGCTCGCGCCGCAGACCTGGCGCCCGCTGGGCCGTCAGACCAGTCTGCCGGACTTCCGTGAGGCCACTCGCGTGGCCCTGGGCGACATCGCGGCGCTGGAGAAGGTCAACGAGTCCGGCGAGTACAAGTACGGCACCCTCGACGAGGAGGGCGCGCCGATCAAGGTGGCGAAGTTCGGCAAGATCATCGCCATCACCTGGGAGGCCATCGTCAACGATGATCTGTCGGCGCTGACCCGCATCCCGCAGGCCCTCGGCGCGGCCGCCGGCCAGACCGAGTCCAACGTGGTGTGGGACCTGCTGCTGGGTAACCCCACCTTCGTGGACGGCGAGGAAATCTACTCCACCGCGCACGGCAACGTCGCCGCCAGCGGCGGGGCGATCAGCACCGCCTCCCTCGCCGCGGCCCGCGCCGCGATGCGCAAGCAGAAGTCCAAGGCCGGTCACTTCCTCAACCTGGGGCCGGAGTTCCTGGTGGTGGGCCCGGACAAGGAACTGGAGGCCTTCCAGTTCACCAGTTCCAACTATGTGCCGGCCAAGAACGCCGACATCAACGACAGCCGCAACACCACGCTGACCGTGATCGTCGACGCGCGCATCGAAGGCAACCAGTGGTTCCTCTACGCCGCCCCGGGCGTCGTGGACACCTTCGAGTACGCCTACCTCGAGGGCGAGCAGGGCGTGTTCACCGAAACCCGCCAGGGCTTCGAGGTGGACGGCATGGAGATCAAGGCCCGCCTGGTGTTCGGCGCCGCCTGGATCGACTACCGCGGCACCTACATGAACGCGGGCAACTGATCGAGCCTCACTTCACCAGGGCGCCGGAAGGCGCCCTTCGTGTTTCTGCACCTTCGAGAGAGAGACCACATGAAGACCTTCATCCAGAACGGCGACATCACCACCGTCCCGGCGCCGGCCGGCGGCACCGTCTCCGGCAAGCTCTACAAGGTCGGCGCCTTCATCGGCGTGGCCGCCACCACCGAAGCCGCTGGCGATCCGGTGGAGCTGAAGCTGACCGGTGTCTTCGAGCTGACCAAGACCAGCGCGCAGGCCTGGGCGGTCGGCGACCTGGTGTACATGAACACCACCAGCGGCAGCCTGAGCAACGCCTCGGCCACCGGCCTGGTGCTGGTGGGCGTGGCCACCGAGGCCGCGGCCAACCCGTCGGCGTTCGGTCGCGTGCGCCTCAACGGCGTCTCCGCGCCGGCGGCGGCGACCTAAACCATGGGCTGGGCGAGCATGCGTGATCGCCTGGATCGCCTATCCATCCGGGCTTTCAACGACGGTCCCATGGACTTTCTGGACCGTCAGGGCGCCGTCATAGCTTCCGGCCTGGCCGTCATAGTCAGCGACGGCGTGGAGCGACTCGGCGAGATCGGAGCCATCGATCGATACCGGACAATTGCCGTCCAGAAGCATCAGCTTGCGCCCCTGGATCGTCAGGGGCGGTTCCGCGACGCCAACGGCAAGGAATGGCACATCGACGACATCCATGCGGATGACGGCCATCTCATCACCTTCTACGTGGTGCCCTGATGAGCGACGTACCCAACGTGCAGGCCGACATCATCGGCCAGCTGCAGACGCTGCTCGCCGGCGTTCCCGGCTTCGGCGCTGAGATCCGCGAGGACAACGTGCTGGACCTGATCGACGCCGAGGACGAGGAACTGCCCGACCAGCTGATCGTCCTGCAGGAGGGCGACACCTCGGAGCTGGACCGGTCCGGGGCGACGGTGCGCGAGGAGCTGACCATCAACATCGTGGCGATGACCCGGCTTCGTGACCATGCCCAGCCGCTGCGCACCGCCAGGCTGGACATCAAGCGGGCGCTGAAGGGCATCAAGGCCGGGTTCACCGTCGACGGCCTGATCAAGGTGGCGTTCCCCACCTCCGCGCCGCGGTACCCCGACAGGGGGCGCCGATGGGCGTTCCGGGTGATCCCCATCACCGTCACCTACGTGCAGCAGCTGTAACCCATCCACCAGGCCGCCTTCGGGCGGCCTTCTCATTTCTGGAGGGCCACATGCCCGAGATCACCATCACCAAGGCCTTCAACCACCGCGCGGGGGCCGGCGTGACGCACTACCCGAAGTCGAGCCTGCCCGTCGAGGTTTCCCAGGCCGTCGCGGAACACGCCTGGGCCCATGGCTTCGCGCCAAAGCCCAAGGCCGAGAAGGCCGCCGCCCAGCCCGTTGCGCCCGCCCCGGCGCCGACCACTGAAACCAGCGGCGCCAAGTAAGCGCCGGCCAATCCCTCGAGGAGACCTACATGCTCCAGCCCATTGATCGTTCTTTCATCGGCGAGGGCCAGCCCTTCGCCCGCCTGTACGGCTCGCAGGATGGCCTGCTGCCGTTCGGCAACTGCGACGCCTTCAGCGTCAGCTATGCCACTGACCGCAAGGCCCTGCCGAACTACATGGGCGGCGGCGGCAACCGCAACGTGCGCACCCGTCCCACCGACGTGACCGGCTCCATCGGCCTCTACGACATCACCCCGGAGAACGTGGCGGCGATCACTCGCGGCACCATCACCGTGGCGCCCACCGCGGCGATCACCGGCGAGGCTCACACCTCCGCCGGCGTGGCCTTCGAGCTGATCCCGTTCAAGTACATGCCGGACATGACCAAGACCATCACCGTCAAGACCGCCGGCGGCGATCCCCTGGCGGCTGGCACCGACTACCTGCTGACGCCCCACGGCATCCAGGTGCTGTCCGGCACCACCATCGACGAGACCGGCGTGCTGGTTGACTACACCCCGCGCAAGAGCACGGCCGTGCAGATGCTCAACAGCTCGGAGAAGGAGTTCGAGATCTTCATCGCCGGCCTGAACGACGCGCAGTCGGGCGAGCCCTACGCGCTGCGCATCCGCCGCGCCAAGTTCGGCCTGCTCCAGGAGATGCCGATCCTGGGCCAGGACTACCTCAAACTGACCGGCCCCATCGAGCTGCTCGCCGATCCGACCGTTGTCGCCGACGACATCTCGAAGTTCCTGCAGATGGACCTGGCGGCCTAAGGCGGCATGGCCATGGATGGCCTCATCCGCCGAAGAGCATTGCTTTGCCGTAATCGAGGATCGACTCGGTGCAGTACCCCAGCAGCCAAAGCCCGATGCCGCCGCTGGCCACAAGAGTGCGGTGCCACCAAGTGCTACGCCTGATTTCATCCTCCAGCTCATCCGCAAAGAGACGACCTTTAGTGGTTATTCCTTGCCACACAAGGTTGGCGATGTCGTTCGGTTGTGCCCGGTTGCGGAGATATTTCCCTTTGGCTAGCTGCTCATCTAGCAGTTCAGAGGCCAGAGCATAGTCATTCGTAGATGCGGGGCCATTGAGCAAAATGCGCAGATATTCTTTTCTCCACGTCTTCTTCTTCCTCTTGTTCACCATTAGCTCCTGCTTGCGAGTAGGCCCTTACATTGCGTCGGTATCCGCCTGGACTGCCGAGTGGGCCTTCTATATCGGCTTTCTTGTGGTTTGGCTATTGCTCGGCCGGTTCGTGTTTATCCCGTTGTTCCTCTGGCTCAGCCGGCGCCTGGGTTTCCACGATTTTGAATGACATCAGCCCGCCATCTGGCGGGCTTTTTCTTACCCGAGGATATCCATGGCCAATCCAGTTCAACGCCTGATTCAATTCGTTCTGCGCGGCAAGGACGAGATGTCTCCCGCCGCCAAGCAGTCCGCCGAGGCGCTGGAGGCGCTGCGCTCCAAGGCCAGCCAGCTCGGCGAGGCCCTCGACAATGCCAAGAGTGCCCGCGGCCTGATTAGCGCCCTGTCGAGCACCCAGCGTGCGGTAAGCGTCACCGAGACCTCGGTGAATCGTGCTGAGAAGTATGTCAACGACCTGCGAGAGGCGCTGAACAAGGAGCCCGGCAACAAGGGGCTGGAAGTCGCGCTGAAGGCTGCCGAGAAGGACGCAGCCACCCTGCGGCGCACCCTGGACGCCCTCAACGCCAAACTGGCCGACCAGCAACAGGCCGCCCGGGCTGCCGGCATCGACACCGACAAGCTGGCCGACGAGGAGCGGCGCCTGGCGGCCGAGGTCACGCGTACCAAGGAGGCGATCAGCCAGAACGCCAAGGAGCTGCGTGATCTGGAGCGCGCCCAGGCTCGCGCACGGCGCGAGGCGGAAAACCATGTGTCGCGCGTGGATGCGCTTCGCTCTGCGATGTCCGCTGGCGTGCGCCAGGCCGTTGGGTATGCGGCCGCCTTCGTGGGGATCAATGCTGCCTTCGGCCTGATCGGGCGCGGCGTTGGCGCGGTACGTGATGGCATCGTCTCGATGCTGAAGACAGGCGATGAGTTTGAAGGCCTGCAAACTCGCCTGACGTCGCTGATGGGCTCGGTGGAGAAAGGGCAGGAGGCTGCCGCCTGGATCACCAAGTTCGCCAAGGACACCCCCCTGCAACTGCAGGAGGTCACCGATGCCTTCGCGCTGCTGAAGGCCTACGGCATTGATCCGATGGATGGGACCTTCAAGGCCCTGGAGGACCAGTCGGAGAAGTTGGGCGGCGGCATGGAGCGCCTGGAGGGGATCGCTACGGCGGTTGGCCAGGCCTGGGCCAAGCAGAAGCTGCAGACCGAGGAAATCCTGCAGCTCGTCGAGCGCGGCGTGCCGGTGTGGGACATGCTGTCCAACGTCACCGGGAAGAACGTCGAGCAATTGCAGGAGCTGGCGAGCAAGGGCAAGCTCGGCCGCGACGTGATCAAGGCCCTGATCGACGAAATGGGCCGCACCTCGGGCGGTGCTGCCGCGGCGAACATGAGCCGCCTGAGCGGGTTGATCAGCAACCTGCAGGACACCGCCACCAACTTCCTCAACCGCATCGCCAACGCGGGGGCGCTGGACTACGTCAAGGGCAAGCTGCAGGCCCTGGCCGACACCATCGCGCAGATGGATGCTGACGGGCGCCTGGACAAACTGGCCGAGGGCCTGTCGGACGCCTTCGTGCAGGGCGCCGAGTGGGTTGGCGACTTCATCAAGCGCCTCGGGGAGGTGGACTTCAAGGCGCTGGTCGACAACACCTCCACCTGGCTCAGTGGGTTCCGGTCGGAAATCGACGAGATGGCCACCCGGGTGCAGTTGTTTATCGCGCCCTTCCGCACGTTGTTCAATGGCTTGACTGCTGGTCTTTCGCTGGCGGCTGCGGCGGTTACCAACAAGCTCAGCGAAATGCTGGGCGCAATCGAGACGGTCGCCGACAAGGTGCCCTCGCTGCTCGGCGGCGAGAAGCTCAAGGCTTCCGCAGCGCAAGCCCGGGAAGTCCTGGATGGGTTGACGGCGGGATTCAAGGCTCAGGTCGAGCAAGATGCCAAGGACATTGCGGCAGCCTGGGACACCAGCACCAAGGACACGGCGAGCGCGGCTGGCGAGCAGAGCCAGGTCATCACCGAACACTTCGATAGCCTGAAGACCGGCGCACAGGACGCCAGCGCTCAGGCGGTCCAGGCCGTCACCGGCCTGCAGAACGCGCTGGACCAGATCAGTACGGCTACCTCGGTGGGCCAACTGACCAAGCTGCAGGAGGAAATGCGCAAGGCCTACCAGGCCGGCAATCTCAGCCAGCAGGAATATGCCAACGGTGCCGGCGTACTGAACGCCAAGCTGAAGGAGCTGCAGAAGGCAGCGGGCGGTGCGGCCCTGGGTGTCTCTGACCTGAGCACAGGCCTGGAGTCGCTGAAGGATGTACAGAACGCCATCGCCAATGCCAGGACCTCGGCGGATATCTCGAACATCCGCACCGCGCTGAACAAGCTGTACAACGACGGCAAGATCAAAGCGGATGAGTTCAACCGCTCGCAGAAGGAACTCAGCGAGAAGATCGCCGAGATGAAGGCTGCCGGCACCACTGGCGCCCAGGGCATGGATGCCTTCGCTGAGTCGACGGACAAGGCCACCGACTCCCTGGAGGCCCAGCGCAAGGCCATCGGCGATGCCATGGAGGAGGAACGTAAGTCGGTGGGGTTCGTGAAGGAGGACATGTCCGACTTCGCGAATTTCTTCTCCGGCGTGATCAGTTCCACCCGCGCGCCGCTGGCCCAGCTCAGCGCCGAGGCGCTGGCGGCCTTCGACCAACTGCGCGGACTCTCCAGCGCGGCCCCACAGATCGACACCAGTTCGCTGGAGAGCACCACCGAGTCGCTACAGCGCGTGCGCGAGGAGATGGGCAAGGTCGAGGCCGCTGCCTCGATGCCTGGCGTTTCCAGCCTCGGGAAGTGGGCGCTGTCGATGAAGGCCGACAGTGACAGCGTGGCGGTGTCGTATCTGGAGCAGAAGCGGCAACTGCTAAGCCTGCTCGATGGCTACGAGACGGGCGAGATCACCTTGCGTCAGTTCCTGGAGCAGGCCAAGGCCGCGCGCAATGGCATGAACCTGTTGGGCGACTCCGACTTGCGGCAGTTGGAGAGCAGCATTGACTCGGCCAAACAGCGGATGCAGCAGCTGTCCGAGGGCTCGCGCGACACCCTGGCGAGCCTGCGGGAAGAGCTGGCGGGCCTGCGCGGCGAGCAGGATGCGGTGGACCGTAGTCGGTTCAACAGCCGCAAGCAGGATCTGACGACGCAGTTGGCCGACGCACAGAAGGCCGGCGACCTCAACGCCGTGCAGAACCTGATGCAGGCCTTGGCCACGCTGCAGCAGATCCAAGCCGAGACCGATGCCAAGCGCCAACTGGCGGAGCAGCAGGCCCGGGTGGACGCGCAGAACGCTGCGCAGGCACAGGCTCCCGCGGCGGCCGCGGCGGCGCCTGCTGCAACACCTTCCCAGCCGATGAAGACCATCCGCCTCGAGGTCCAGGGGCGGAGCGTGGATGTCGGCGTCACCGATGACGGTAGCCAACTGCTCGACCTGCTCGGCAAGGCTGCCTTGAGGACTAGCTGATGATGCTCGACAGCATCGAACTGGACGACCAGCTCGAATGGACCGATGAGTTCACCTGGGACTCGGTGGCGCAGGAGCAGGAGCGCTCCATCACCGGCGCCCTCCTGGTGCAGGAGGGCATCAAGCTGCACGGTCGGCCCATCACCCTGCAGGCCAACGGCGGCGCCTGGACGCCGCTGTCGGTCGTGCGGCAGCTGGAGGTCCTGCGCGACCAGCGGCTGAAGGTGATGGACCTGGTGCTGCCCGACGGCCGGGAGTTCTCGGTGACGTGGAACCGGGCCAACGGCCAGGCGCCGCTCGAGGCCTCCCAGGTACACCGCACGGTGAACCCGGGGCCAGCCGAGGACTACGAAATCACCCTGCGCTTGATCACAGTGGCCCCGCCGCCCCCTGAAACACCCTGACCCGGAGAACACCATGCAAACGATCGCCACCGGCACTACTGCGGCGAACTGCGTCCCCATCAATCCGCAGACCGGGACGCCTTATTTCTCCATCTGCAGGGAAGGCTGGGGGACCGGGTGGACTGCGGGCAGCGCGATGCCGCTGACCGATGCCCCCGACACCGTCGCCCAGTCCCTGGCGACCACCAGGGACGTCTCGCCCCTCCGCAGCTGATGCGTTGAGGCTTCCCCGGCGCCTGCCCCCCTTTCTTTACCCCCTCCCAAAACCCGCTTCGGCGGGTTTTTTCGTTTCTGGCTGGAGTGCACATGGCCATCAGCAAAAGCGACATCAAGCTGCTCAAGTCCCAGCGCCTGACCGACGAGTCGGACGGCGGCGGCCGCGCCACCGGGCAGGCCGTGGTGGACGCCGAGGTGAACAACCTGTTCCCGGACATCTCGCGCCTGGACCGCACCATCGGCCGCATCAACCTGCGGAAGGCCTTCGCGGGCGTCCAGTCGACCAACAGCGACAGCTACCTGGGCGCCCACGCCATCCTCACCCAGGCCCCGGCCGATCCGCGCGTGTCGGTGCTGCTGTTCGGCGGCACCCAGACCGACGAGCGCGCCGACGCCCGCAACGCCATCGAGTCCTACGTCGTGCCGGCGGTAATCGCGCCCTTCGACCTGCTGGGCAACCAGCTGCAGGGCCAGCGCGCAATTGCCTGCATTCAGCGGGAGGAGCAGCGGCAGCCGGAAATCGGCCAGGTCTACCAACTGGTGAACGGCTCGCTGTCGCAGTACGTACGGATCACCGACGTGCAGGCTCGCCTGGAGAGCTTCACGTACGACTACGGCAACGGCAACTTCGTGAACTTCACCCGGCGCCGCCTCGATCTGTCGATCAGTTCGCCGCTGCTGACCACCTTCCCCGGCGGTCAGCCGACGCCGGCCGGCACGGCGATGCCGTCGGGCTCCAGCGGCACCAAGAGCCAGATCCTCACTACCCAGGTAGCGGATGCCGCGCACTACTACGGTATCAGCCCGTTGGCCCAGGCCGTCGCCGAGGGCGCACTGAGCCTGCGGGTGAAATCCGTCTACGCCCAGCTGGTGCCGTCGAGCACCCGCGAGAACGCGCTGATCGACCAACTCGGCGGCTACCAGCGACGCATCGTGCTGGCCACCGGGCCGGCGCGCTCGGTGAACCTGACGTTCGCCCTGGTCAGCGGCGGCCAGTCGCGGACCTTCCTCGGCACCGGCTGCGCCCCGGGTACCCTGAGCTTGTCCGTCAACGGCGGCACCTTCGCCGACGACAGCAAAGGCGGCCTGCGCTACGTGTCGGGCAGCAACTGGATCACCAGCGGCACCATCGACTACGAGACAGGCGAGATCAACCTGGTGCGCACCGGCGCCGGCTACACCGGCGCGGCCACCGCCAGCCACCAGCCTGGCGCCGCAGCGACCGGCGAGACCGTCACCGGGGAGATCCCGGTCGACCTGTCGAACCGTGGCTACGTGTACACGCTGAGCCTGTCCGACGCGCCACCCATGCCGGGCACGCTCGAAATCTCCTACATGGCCCTGGGCAAGTGGCAGGTGCTCCGCGACCAGGGCAACGGCGAGCTGGCCGGGGAGGGCACCGGGACCATCCAGTTCAACACCGGTTCGGTGTCGCTGACGCTGAACGCCCTGCCGGACGTCGGCAGCTCGGTGATCTGGGCCTACGTGGGGCAGAACAGCGCCGCGTTCACCCAGCGCACCGGCGTGAGCATCCAGGCCAAGGCCAAGGTGAACAGGACGCTGCCCCACCAGGGGCTGCTGCCGGGCTCCTACACCGCCAGCTTCAAGGTCGGCGGGGTAACCAAGACCGTCGTCGACGCCGGCAACGGCACGCTGTCCGGCTCCGGCGGCAGCGGCGTCATCAACTACGCCGCCGGTACTGTGAGCATGGAACTGACCGCTACCCCGGACGCCGGGACGGCGATCACCCACACCTACCAGCAAGGGGCGTTCACCGACACCCCGCTGGCGGTGACCTCGGACAGCACCGGCATGACCACGTTCACCATCCCGGGCGCGCCGCTGAAGCCGGGTTCGGTGCAGATCAGTTGGATCACGAAGCAGAGGCAGGCCGTGCCGGCTATCGACCACGGCGTGCTGGAGAGCGGCAACAGCCTGCCGGTGTACGAGTCGGAGGTGCTGGTCAACAACGCCGTCAGCGACAACACCGCCGGCGGCTGGGGCGGCGGCCGGGCCGGGAGCATCAACTACTCGACCGGCGCCTGCTCGCTGCAGGTGGCGCGGACCTACACCTACAAGGAATTCACCTACGCGACGGAAAAACACGGGTTCAACCCGGACACCATCGAGCTGGTCAGCACCGACCGCAGCGAGATGGAGAACTTCGGTGGCACGCTGACCATCCGCGCGCAGAGCAACAGTCAGAGCTACGGCGATCAGACCGACACCCAGGCCGTGGTCCCGGTCACCCTTGACCTGCTGCCGGGCGTGTCGGAGTCGATCCTGCCGGGCTCGCTGGTGTTCACCTACGCCGGTGAGACCTACGTGGACCGCTCCGGCGTGCTGTACAAGAACGTCAGCAGCACCACGAACGCCGGGGTGGCGGTCGGTTCGGTGGACTATGCCGGCCGCGCGGCCACGCTCAGCACCTACCCGGCCGGCGCTGCGGCGGCCGTCACGCTGCTGGCGTGCCTGACCACGAACTCCGGGTTCGCGGTCAACGCCATGACGTTCCGCACGCCCGGGGCGCCGCTGCGGCCGGCGAGCCTGCAGGTCACCGCGGTGCGCGTCGACAACGCTCAGGTGGTGACGGCCACGGCCGACGCCAACGGCGTGCTGAACGGGGCGGTGATCAAGGGCACGGTGGACATCGCGACGGGCATCGTCAGGCTGCGGTTCACCTCGAACCTGGACGACCAGACCGGGGCCAGCGACATCCCGGTGATCCCGATCCTGCTGCGCTACAACGCGGTCGTCTACTCGACGCTGCCGCTTGACGCGAACCTGATCGGGCTCGATCCGGTGCGCCTACCGGCGGATGGCCGGGTGCCGCAGTTCCGCGAGGCTGACGTGCTGGTGATCCGCCACGTCGCGGAGACCGTAGTCGCCTCGCCTGTGGCCGGCGGCACGTTGGCCCTGGCGCGGCAGCAGCAGGCCGAGATCGAGGTGTTCGACGCCAACGGTACCGCCCTGCGCGCCGCCAGCTTCACGGCGAACCGTGCGGCGGGAACGGTGACGTGGGCCAACCCGCTGGTCCTGCAGGACGAGGAGGGCAACCCGCTGACGCTGCCGCTGGTGGTGCACGACCGCGTCGAGCACATGACGCTGTGCACCGAGGTGCAGATCAGCGGCGAGATCGGCCTGGCCTCGCCGGTGCCCTGGGACATGCCGGCGAACGAGGCGACGGTGAGCAGCGCGCTCAGCTGGGGCGACCTGCAGGCGCGCTATCACCACTGGTTCACCCAAAAAGCCTGGAACACCGGGGCGCCCAACTGGACGGACGCGCCCGTCGGCGAGACCACCACGGCGAACTACGACCAGCTCAGCTACCCGCCGATCATCACCAACATGGGGGCGATCGATGGGAAGTGGGCGCTGGTGTTCACCAGTGCCTCGCAGTTCCAGGTGGTCGAGGAAAAGCTAGGCGTAATCACCACCGGCAACACGGCGGCGGACTGCGCACCGATCAACCCGCAGACCAATACGCCGTACTTCACCATCAAGAAAGAAGGGTGGGGGATCGGCTGGGCGGCGGCCAATGCGGTGCGCTTCAACACCGACTCGGCGCTGGGGCCCGTGTGGCTGGCGCGCACGGTGCTGAGCGGTCAGGGCACGGTCGATGACGACCAGTTCCGCCTGCAGATTCGAGGGGATGCTGACTGATGACTGTTCGTGTTTATACGAGCTTGGACACGGGGGCGCCGGCGCTGACCGGCGACCACTTCGACAAGATCCGCACGATCCTGATGGCCTGCCTGGTGACGGGCTATGGCGGCAAGCCAGGTGCTGGGTGGACGGTGGGGCACGATATCCCCGCCGGCTTCAGCCTCGGCAACGGTGATGGCTTCGTCAACTATGTCCGCAATAGCTCTGCAGAGTTCGTCGGCATCTACATCATGGAGTCGGTCACCGATGGCACGACAGGCCTGGCGGGCGGGGTGAACCGTCGTTCCGCCTACTGGTACGACGGTTCCTCTGAGACCACCCGCGGATTTCACTATCTGCAGAATTCGTTGATCAACCACTGGATGGTCGTCGCCGACGAGAAAACCTGCATCTATCAAGCGGGGTACGTGACCAGCACCACGTCCGCCAATGCCATTTCGGCCATCACCTATTCGGCGCAGTATTTCGGGCGATACATCAATGCGATGGGGCTGAGCGGTCCCGCGGAGTTCTGTTCAGTCGGCAACGGCTACAACACTTCGGGCAATGGCTGGTTCACACAGGCCTATGGCTGCTGCCTTCGGAATCCCTTCACAGGGGTTGTCGACCAGGGGGCTGCCCCACGCTACTTTGCTCCGGGGGCGAACTTCGGCGACTCGCGTATTGCAGGCTTCTATCAGAATCTCCGCGCCAAGGTGTATCCGGCTCGATTGCAGCCTGTTCGCGCTGCTCTTGCGTGCTTCGGGTCGGGGTTGAATGGGGCGACAACCAGCAGCCAGGCCGCAATTGCGGGGTATCTGCGCGGGCTCATCACCGAACCCTGCCTGTCGATCTCGCCACTGTCTGAAGTGCTTGTGACGCTGGGGCTGACCAATACCTGGCAGGGCCGAGTAAGGCCTATCAACATTCCGGGCGGGCGGCAGTGGCTGCCGATTTTCGGGTATACCCAGGACCTGGGCTTCTTCGCGAGCCTGGATGCGGCGGACTGGGGGTGAGTCATGATCTACGTTGACCCTGTAATTATCCCCTATCCGCTGACGTTGGCTCTGCGCACGCTCTCGGTGCGGCTGACGCGCGATGGAGAGGCGACCGCTACGCCGAAGCTGGCGATGCTGCTGTCGCCTGACACTCTGACGGTCCGGGCACTCTTCATCTGCCGGGATGTGGCGTCGGCACCGCAGAAGTTCCTGTCGACAGCTGTCGATATTCCCCATTTGCTGCTGGCCAAGGACGAGGTCGCGCCGGCGCGTGCTGCCGCTCGCTATCCCGTGATCAGTGAGGACGTCGTGCTGACAATGGACCTCAACGACGGATCGGGTAGCGGTGGCGGGACTCCGGCAGGACTGTTGGCGACGGTGAAAGTAGACGGTGTGCCGGCTAACCGGGACATCGTGGCGCTTGAGCGAGTGCCCAGTGGCGAGTGGCGGGTGGCGGGGTTTGGCGCCACGGTGGCCGGCGATCTAGACATGGATCTGCGCGTTGCAGGCTCCGGCCAGGTGTACGTCGTGGCGATGGATGCCTGGGGGACCGTGTTCCAGCCGTCGCTGAACGTCGCCGAGGGCGACCTGATTCGGCCCACGGTCTTCATGGGCTGGATCTATCGGATCACCCAGGCCGGGCAACTGCCCGCTGCGGAGCCATCCTGGTGGGATGACAGCCTGCTGGGGCCGCAGCCGCTGGGTACGGCGCGCGCCGAGGTTCACCGCTACTACCCGCCGCAAGGGCGCGGCCCCATTCCTGTGGAGTTCACCTGATGCTGACTCATGACGCGGTGGCGGGCTGGAGCAAGGCCCGCCGCCAGTTCGATCCTGAGCGCCGCTCGATGTGGGGGACGGTAGCCGCGAAGGAAGTGGCCCCCGCAGCACCCTGGGGCCAGGGCGAGGAGCGGAACGCCTCTCTGGCTGGCCGCTGGGACACCGTGGCGCCGGCCGATCAAGGGCATGGCTCAAGCTGGGGTAAGGGCAGCGGCCTCGACGCAGCCGGCGGCTGCAGCTGGGACACCGTCGCGCAGAAGGACCTTGCCCAGCACCTGGGTTGGGATCACTCGATCAAGCGACAGGACGTCCGCCTACGGCTGATCTACAACCCGAAGCCGGCGCGCAAGGACACCGCCAGTGGGCAGGCCTGGTTCCGCAGCGACGAACTGGGCCAGCGCTTCGATGCTGCTGCCGAGCGCGCCGCCAGCCTCTACATCCCGAAGGCCGGAGTGGTGGAGTTCTCCTTCTCGGGGGAGCGCTACATCCCCAGCACCACGGCCTCAGTGTTCTTCGACTTCCGCTACACCGCACGGCCGCATGCCATCCAGCCGGTGGACAGTGGCACGGTGGTGCGCTTCACCCCGGCGCGGATCATCGACCAGATGCGCACCCTGCCGTGGGGCTGGGGCACGCCGACCGACCCGAAGCCGACCGGCATCGTTTACCCGGACTACCCGGGGCCTGTGGTGGTGATCGATCCGCCGCAAGAGCCCGACATTCTGGAGACCTACATGATCGCCAACACCGTGACGCTCACGGTGCTGCCCAGCGGCACGCCCCTGGATGCCACCAACATCCGCATCGGCCTGGACATCGACAGCTTCGCCTGGACTTTCTCTGCGGATCTCTTCGGCCGCACCTCGCTGAATCTGGTGCTGCCGGATGCGGACGGCCCGAAGACCCTGGAGCTGACAATCAATGGCTGGGTGTGGCGCTTCCTGATGGAGCGCTACAGCGGCAGCGGCAAGCACCCGAGCGAGCGCTACTCGATCAGCGGTGGCAGCCGCACGCAGCTGCTGGCGTCGCCATACGCGCCGAAGCGCAGCGGGATGAACGCCGCGCAGGTGAATGCGCGCAACGTGGTCGACGACCAGCTGGAGTACACCGGGTTTTCCGCCAGCTGGGACACGGTGGCCATGGGGCCGCCGGACTGGACGCTGCCGGCCGGCGCCTTCAGCTACACCGACATGACGGCCATGGAGGTGATCCACCGCCTGGCCGAGGTGGCGGGCGGCATCGTGCGGCCGGGACTTGCCGACGACTCCCTGACTATCCTGCCGCGCTACCGGGAGGCGACCTGGTTCTGGAGCACAGCGGTGCCTGACCGCGTTGTGCCGGCGGAGATCGTCGCGGAGTGGGGCAGCGAGTGGAGCCCACAGCCGCAGTGGAATTTCGTCTACGTCAGCGGCACCAACTACGGGGTCAGCGTGCAGGTGCGCCGCGCAGGAACGGCCGGTGATGAGCCTGCGCCGGATGTCATGGATGACTGGATGACCGGGACCGACGTGGGCCGCTCGCGCGGGATCTGCGAGTTGTCCAAGGGCGGTAGCCAGGCCATCGAGACGCGGCGCATCCCGCTGTTCGAGGTGGGCGGCAGTGCGCCGGGGCTGGTACAGCCGGGCATGCTGGTGGAGTTCCGCGACCCCGACGCCACCTGGCGTGGCCTCTGCCTGGGCGTCGACATCAGCGCGGAAGGCATCGGGGCCAGCAAGGTCTGGCAGACGCTCAAGATCGAACGCCACTACGGGAGCAGTTGATGGCCACGGTAAACCCCTGGAAACGCTTCATCGGCCTGCTGCCGGGCGGCGCCAAGACGGTCGGGGAGGTGGTCAGTGTCGACGCCGCCGCCGGCACAAGCGTGCTGCAGCTGCGTACAGGCAGCCAGGTCGTCGCGCGAGGCACCAGCGTGGCGGCCGGGCAGATCGCCTTCCTGGTCGACGGGCAGGTGATAGGGCAGGCGCCAAGCCTGCCGCAGTACGACTTCGAGGTGTGAGGGTGTTGTGCAAGGAGCGGGCGATGGAATAAATTCAGGCCACCTACCCGCTAACGGGTAGTGCCTGGAGTTCTCTTTAGACTCCTTGAGGCCATTGTCACAGACATGGCCACCGTTCTTCTCGCTGCAGGCGGACGACGGACTTCCTTTAACTAGGAGGGCCGTCAGGCCCTTGGAGCAGAGATGAACATTCGTAAGGCCCGCACCCAAGCCTTCCAACGCCAACACGGCCGCTGCTGCTATTGCGGTTGCCCGATGTGGCAAGCCTCCCCCGAACAGTTCGCCAAACACCATGGCGTTTCCCGCCAGCAGGCGCGTGCATTCCAATGCACCGCCGAGCACCTGCGCGCGCGTCAGGATGGTGGAAGCAATCAGGCCAGCAACATCGCCGCGGCGTGCATCGTGTGCAATCACCGTCGGCACCAGCGCAAAAACCCGCCAGAACCTGGCGCCTATCAGCAGATGGTGCAAAAGCGCATGGCGAAGGGCGGCTGGCACACCGCCCGGCCGGAGTAATCAAAAAGCCCGCCGTCTGGCGGGCTTTTCAATTCAGGCGCTGACCAGCATCCCGTGTCGGTAGTGCAGGCGCTGCCGGCCACGCTTTAGGGCCAGCGGTTCGCGCGCCGAGATTTGCCAGCCCTGGCTCAGTAGTTCGTCGACGTGGGCGCGCAGCCCGCGCAACTTCCGTTGTTCCTTCATCGGTCGCCCTCCAATTGGCGGCCAGAGGATAGCAAGACCTTCACCCACCATGCCCGCCGATAGGCGGGCATTTTCGTTTCTGGAGATGCCTATGGAATTGATCCAGGTGCGCCGCTCGATCCTCGAGCCGGCGCTGGCGTTGCTGCCTGCCCGCATGACTAGTCCCCAGGCCATTGCCATGCTGCTGAGCATCGGCCTGCAGGAGTCGGGCTTCCTTTATCGGCGCCAACTCGGTAACGGGCCGGCGCGTGGCTTCTGGCAAAACGAGCGGGGCGGTGGCGTGCATGGAGTGCTGATGCACCCGGCTTCGGCAAGGCTCGCTGCCGGTATCTGCGCGCAGCGCGGTGTAGAGCCTACCGAGCAGGCGGTGTGGGAGGCGATTGAGCGGGACGACATCCTGGCCGCGGCCCTGGCCCGCTTGCTGCTTTGGACCGATGCGCAGCCCCTCCCGGCGCTGGGCGATACCGCGGGAGGTTGGAAGCTCTACGCGAGGGTTTGGCGTCCCGGTAAGCCTCGGCCGGCGGAGTGGCCGGCGAACTACCTGAAGGCCGTGGGGGCTGCAGCATGAGCGAGCTACTGGCGAAACCGCTGGCCCTGATGCTGGCCGCGTTGCTGCTGGTCGCCGCCGGCGCTGGCTTGGGCGTGCGACTGGCCGCCGGCCACTACCGTCCCCAGCTCGATGCAACTGCCGGCCTGCTGGTCATGTGCAAGTCGGCGCGAGACAACCTGGAGTCCCTGGTGGGCCAGCAGAACGCGGCCATCGCCGGCCTGGCTGATCAGGCCGAGCAGCGCCAGGCCGAGGCGGCCCAGGCCGTGGCCGCTGCCCAGCAGCAGGCCGGCCAGCACTTCGCCGCCGCGCAGCGCCTGCAGCAGGAGCACGCCGATGGCGACCAGTGCGCAGCGGCAGAGGCGGTCATCGACAAGGAGCTGGGCCTATGAAATGGCTGGTGATGGGGATGCTGGTCGCGTTGGCGGGATGCGCAGCTCAGCAGCAGGCCGAGCCGCGCACTGTGCGCGTAGAGGTGCCGGTGGCTATTCCGTGTAGAGCGCCGGCAGTGCAGGAACCGACCTGGGCCACGGCGTCGCTCCGAAAGGGTGACAGCTTGCAGACCAAGGTGCGGGCACTGCTGGCTGAACTGGAGCAGCGGAAGGGTTACGAGGCGCAGTTGCTCGCGGCGGTGCAGAGCTGCCAATAAAAAAGCCCCTCAGTGAGGGGCTTTTTCCTATGCGCAGCTAAATCAGCTGAACGAATAGTTGGTGGTCAAAGAAATTGGATTGATAGGAGCGATTTTGTAGCGTTCGGGCTGAATAGCTCCGCGCTCGACCAGTCGTTCGAAGCGGTCATTCATTTCGTTCAGACGCTCGGCTCTTTCCACAGGACGGCTTGCAAGCTCGCGCTCAACTGCCTCGGCTGTGCGTTTGTCAATCGTCATTTTCAGTGCCCTCTGATCCCTTCATGTGTAGTGAAGCAAGAAAGTCGATTGCTGTCTTTCTGCGTGTTCAGCAAGCAACTCAGAATAAATGCGCAGATTCTGCCTAAGGTCCGCTTCGTTCGTATAGTCCTCAATCCGAAGCTTCAGACTATCGGTTAGCGTACTAATTCCGATCATACGCCCGTGCGAGTGCCAACGATTGTTGTCGCTCAAGTCTTTGGCGATCTGCACGGCGCGTGCTTCCTTCTCATCGGCCGAAACCGGGGTTCCTGGATGAGTTTTCGCGTGCACAGTCCAGTCTTTGAACTTGTACTTGACGAGCCATTGCTTCAAAAGGCTTACCGAGAGGTCTCGCGCCTGTTCGTATCGACGCAGGGTTGCGAGGTCAAGCCGCTGCAGCATGAGCAGTTCGGCATCGGTCAGCCGGCCGTTGGCTGACTTATCGATCAGCTCGTTCACCTTATCGATGTAGCCCAGCGCTGGCACCAGACTCCCATTCTCAAGGGAGACTTGCGGGTCTATTGGGCCCAGTGATGACGTGTAGTCCATGTAGATCTTGTCGCCGGACATGCAGAAGATTGTGCCGGCAGACATAGCGGCGGTCGGTACGACGAAGAAGACCTCAGTGAAGTGGTGTCGAGTGACCTCAACCATCTTCTCCACTGCTTCGACAACGCCACCGGGGGTGGCCAGGATTATGCAGACCCGACCAGGCGCATGGTCTTTGGTGACCTCCCCCACCACGTGCTCGATTGCCCCCACATAAGAGCTCAGAACGGCCGGGTGAATCGGGCCGGTGTATGCCAGAACCGGACACTCAAAGTGGGCCGAGATCAAACTTCTGTAATGGCTTAGAGCCATGAATATGTGGTTGTCGAGACTCGCCACGCCGATCCCCCTCCATGGTGGTTATGGCGCTGGAGATTAGATCTGGTGATGGCGATAGGCAAGTATCGGCAGTGGCCGCCAGTCGCCTAAGCTATTAGATGCACGACACAGTGATATTGCACCGTGCATAGCTGGTGGGCTACTGTTCCGGTCATTGCATGAGAGACGGCTACAGTGATCCACCTCCGCAGCATCATCACCTCCCTGATCAAGGCTTTCGCCCGTTGGCGCTGGCGCGCCTGACATTTCCCTTCCCGGTCTTCGCCGGGCCACCTCCGCCGTCCTGCACCGCCAAACCCAGCCGAAAAAATAGCGGGTACATAAGCGGGTATCAGCAAGGAATGGCTACAGCGAAAGCTTTAAGAATCAATAGGTTATGGCAAAAATGCTGCTGATGATCGATAACTACGACTCCTTCACCTACAACCTGGTGCAGTACTTCGCCGAGTTGAAGGCCGACATCCACGTCATTCGCAACGACGAGCTGAGCGTCGACGAGATCGCCGCGCTGAACCCCGAGCGCATCGTGCTCTCCCCCGGGCCCTGCACCCCCAACGAGGCGGGTGTGTCGCTGGAGGTGATCCGGCGTTTCTCCGGCAAGCTGCCGCTGCTGGGCGTGTGCCTGGGGCACCAGTCCATCGGCCAGGCCTTCGGCGGCGACGTGGTGCGCGCGCGCCAGGTCATGCACGGCAAGACCAGCCCGGTGTTCCACACCGACCAGGGCGTGTTCGCCGGCCTGAACAACCCGCTGACGCAGACGCGCTACCACTCCCTGGTGGTCAAGCGCGAAACCCTGCCCGAGTGCCTGGAGATCACCGCCTGGACCGCCCATGACGATGGCTCCGTGGACGAGATCATGGGCCTGCGCCACAAGACGCTGAACGTCGAGGGTGTGCAGTTCCACCCCGAGTCCATACTTTCCGAGCAGGGCCACGAGATGCTGGCCAACTTCCTCAAGCAGCAGGGCGGGGTGCGCGCATGAACATCAGGGAAGCCCTCGACCGCGTGGTCAATCAGCTCGACCTTTCCACCGAGGAAATGCAGGCGGTCATGCGCGAGATCATGACCGGCCAGTGCACCGACGCGCAGATCGGCGCCTTCCTCATGGGCATGCGCATGAAGAGCGAGACCATCGACGAGATCGTCGGCGCGGTCTCGGTGATGCGCGAGCTGGCCGATGGCGTGAAGCTGCAGAGCCTGGACCGTGTGGTCGACGTGGTCGGCACCGGCGGCGACGGTGCCAACATCTTCAACGTGTCCTCGGCCTCGGCCTTCGTGGTCGCCGCCGCCGGGGGCAAGGTGGCCAAGCACGGCAACCGCGCCGTGTCCGGCAAGAGCGGCAGCGCCGACCTGCTGGAGGCCGCCGGCATCTACCTGGACCTGAAGTCCGAGCAGGTGGCCCGCTGCATCGAGAGCGTCGGCGTGGGTTTCATGTTCGCCCAGGTCCACCACAAGGCCATGCGCTACGCCGCGGGCCCGCGGCGTGAGCTGGGCCTGCGCACCCTGTTCAACATGCTCGGCCCGCTGACCAACCCGGCGGGCGTGCGCCACCAGGTGGTCGGCGTGTTCAACCAGGCGCTGTGCCGGCCGCTGGCCGAGGTGCTCAAGCGCCTGGGCAGCGAGCACGTGCTGGTGGTGCATTCGCGCGATGGCCTGGACGAGTTCAGCCTGGCCGCCGCCACCCATGTCGCCGAACTCAAGGACGGCGAGGTGCGCGAGTACGAAGTGAAGCCGGAAGACTTCGGCATCCGCAGCCAGACGCTGATCGGCCTCACCGTGGACAGCCCGCAGCAGTCCCTGGAGCTGATCCGCGACGCCCTCGGCCGGCGCAGGACCGAGGCCGGGCAGAAGGCCGCCGAGCTGATCGTGCTCAACGCCGGCGCCGCGCTCTACGCCGCCGACCTCGCCAGCACGCTGCACGAGGGCATGCACCTGGCCCACGATGCCCTGCACACCGGCCTGGCCCGGGAAAAAATGGACGAATTGGCCGCCTTTACCGCCGTTTACCGAGAGGAGAATGCACAGTGACTGTGCCCACGGTTCTGCAGAAGATTCTGGCCCGCAAGGCCGAGGAAGTCGCCGAGCGCCGCGCGCACGTCTCCTTCGCCGAGCTGGAGCAGCGCGCCCGCGCCGCCGACGCGCCGCGCGGCTTCGCCGCGGCGCTGCTGGCGCAGGTCCAGCGCAAGCAGCCGGCGGTGATCGCCGAGGTGAAGAAGGCCTCGCCGAGCAAGGGCGTCCTGCGCGAGAACTTCTCGCCCGCGGACATCGCCCGCAGCTACCAGGAAGGCGGGGCTACCTGCCTCTCGGTGCTGACCGACATCGACTACTTCATGGGCAGCGACGCCTACCTGCAGGAAGCCCGCGCCGCCTGCGCGCTGCCGGTGATCCGCAAGGATTTCATGATCGACCCCTACCAGGTGGTCGAGGCCCGCGCCATCGGCGCCGACTGCATCCTGCTGATCGTCTCCGCGCTGGACGACGCGCGCATGGCCGAACTGGCCGCGGTGGCCAAGGAACAGCACCTCGACGTACTGGTCGAGGTACACGACGGCGATGAGCTGGAGCGTGCGCTGAAGACCCTGGACACCCCGCTGATCGGCATCAACAACCGCAACCTGCACACCTTCGAGGTGAGCCTGGACACCACCCTCGACCTGCTGCCGGAGATTCCGCGCGATCGCCTGGTAGTGACCGAGAGCGGCATCCTCAACCGTGCCGACATCGAGCTGATGGAGGTCAACGAGGTGTATGCGTTCCTGGTCGGCGAGGCGTTCATGCGTGCCGATGATCCGGGTGTCGAGCTCAAGCGGCTGTTCTTCCCCGAGCGCCGTAGTGCTGTGCTGGGCGCCGATCCGGATTGAGTTTGTAGGGACGCGCAATCAGGAAGGCTGGCATTGTTGTAGAGGGGTCAGCAAAGGTGTTCGGCCTTTGCCTCCGATCCCTCTCCATGTGCGCCCCGTCCTGACGGGAGAGGGGGCGTTCCGTCCGGCGTGGCCGAGGAGTCCAATCGCGGACAAAGTCCGCTCCTACCGCATGAGCGCGCATGGCTTTTCGTAGGATGGCGTTGAGCGAAGCGATACCCATCAGCGCAACCGCATGGGTTTCGCAAGCTCAACCCATCCTACGAAAAACGCCTCGGCGCAGACAGTTGCTCCTACGCCCGAGCCTCCCTACGTTCTGCGCCCCACTCCGCAGGCGAAGCCGCACCACGGGCACAGCTGGAAGAACGTCGTTCCCCCATGGAGGCAAGCGGCGCTCTTGCTGCCGAAGTTCAGCGGGTGCCGAACACCACCATGGTCTTGCCCTTCACATGCACCAGACCCTGCTCCTCCAGGCTCTTCAGCACGCGGCCGACCATTTCCCGGGAGCAGCCGACGATACGGCCGATTTCCTGGCGGGTGATCTTGATCTGCATGCCGTCGGGGTGGGTCATGGCGTCCGGCTGCTGGCACAGGTCCAGCAGGGTGCGGGCGACGCGTCCGGTGACGTCGAGGAAGGCCAGGTCGCCGACCTTGCGCGTGGTCTTGCGCAGGCGCTCGGCCATCTGGCTGCCGAGGGTGATGAGGATCTCCGGATCCTGCAGGCAGAGTTCGCGGAACTTGGTGTAGCTGATCTCGGCGACCTCGCATTCACCCTTGGCGCGAACCCAGGCGCTGCGTTCCTGGGCGGCGCTGCCGTCCTTCTCGAACAGCCCCATCTCGCCGAAGAAATCGCCGCTGTTGAGGTAGCCGATGATCATTTCCCGGCCATCGTCGTCCTCGATCAGGACGGTGACCGAGCCCTTGATGATGAAGAACAGGCTTTCGCAACGATCCCCGGCGTAGATGATGGTGCTCTTTGGGGTGTAGCGGCGGCGGTGACAGTGTGCGAGCAACTTGTCGAGGTTTTTGTGTTTGGGTGTAAGGGTAATAGCTACCATGCCCGAGTCCCGAAATTATAAGAATGGCCCTGTGCACGACAGGCGCTTTTGTCGAGTTGTTATGTGTCGTCCCTGGCTGGCTTACCGTGACGTTACGACGCTCTCCCCCGAGCATCGGTGCCGCAGCTCGATGGCTGGCGGTCTTTTTTGATGGCAAGAGCTTAAACAGACGTTCTGGCGCCGACAATCAAAAGCTGGTCGGGCTGTCAATTTAACCTCGTGAGTGTGCCAGTAAAATGACGCCAGCATAATAGAACGTTAAGGTGTCAGGGCTCGAATTGAGACCTGGTCAACATCGCCGGGCATTCCAGGCCTTGTGATAAGCTGTCGCCCCCTTTTTTCCGGCGGAAGCCTTTGCATGAAAGCGAGAATCCAGTGGGCCGGCGAGGCCATGTTCCTCGGTGAATCCGGCAGCGGTCATGTGGTGGTGATGGACGGCCCGCCCGATGCCGGTGGCCGCAACCTGGGCGTGCGCCCGATGGAGATGCTGCTGCTCGGCCTGGGCGGCTGCACCAACTTCGACGTGGTCAGCATCCTGAAGAAGGGCCGCCAGCCGGTGGAGAGCTGCGAGGCCTTCCTCGAGGCCGATCGCGCCGGCGAGGACCCGAAGGTGTTCACCAGGATCCACGTGCACTTCGTGGTCAAGGGCCGCGGCCTGAAGGAAGCCCAGGTCAAGCGCGCCGTCGAGCTGTCGGCGGAGAAGTACTGCTCGGCCTCGATCATGCTCGGCCGCGCGGGCGTGGAGATCACCCACGACTACGAGATCGTCGAGCTCGGCTGACATCCTCTCGTCACGGGATCGTCATGGCGGTGGCGTAAAGGCTGGCAGAGGTCGCCCGACCTCTGCATAATGCGCCACCTTTTTTCGGGGCCAGGCCCCAAACCAAGCAACCACAATCGCCAACGCGAAGAGGTGTAAACCGTCCTACGCAGGTGCGCCGTAAGCATCTGACGGGCATGCTCAACCACGCGGCAGAGCCGCATTGAAGAGAGTTCCCCCACGGTGAAAAGCAAACTCAAGCTCCACGGGTTCAACAACCTGACGAAGACCTTGAGCTTCAACATCTATGACATCTGCTACGCCGAGACGCCGGAAGACCAGCAGGCGTACGTGCAGTACATCGACGAAGAGTACGATGCCGAGCGCCTGACGCAGATCCTCACCGATGTTGTCGACATCATCGGCGCCAATATCCTGAACATCGCCCGTCAGGACTACGACCCCCAAGGCGCCAGCGTTACCATCCTGATCTCCGAGCAGCCGGTCACCCCGACCGACAGCCAGATCGAGGAATCCCCCGGGCCGCTACCGGAAACCATCCTGGCGCACCTGGACAAGAGCCATATCACCGTGCACACCTACCCGGAGATCCATCCGGTGGAAGGCATCGCGACCTTCCGGGTGGACATCGACGTTTCCACCTGCGGGGTGATCTCGCCGCTGAAGGCGCTCAACTACCTGATCCACCAGTTCGACTCGGACATCGTCACCGTGGACTACCGCGTGCGCGGCTTCACCCGCGACGTGGAGGGCAAGAAGCACTTCATCGACCACGAGATCAACTCGATCCAGAACTACCTCTCCGACGACACGTACGAGGCCTACCAGATGACCGACGTAAACGTGTACCAGGAGAACCTGTTCCACACCAAGATGCTGCTCAAGCAGTTCGACCTGGACAACTACCTGTTCGGCGACGCCACGAGCAACCTCTCGCCGGAGCAGCGCAAGCAGGTGGAAGAACGCGTCCGCCACGAGATGCTGGAGATCTTCTACGGTCGCAACATGCCGCACTGAGATGGCTGCAGGTTTTAGGCGGTAGGCTGTAGGCAAGAGCGAAGAGCGCGTCATGCTGTTCGCCTGAAGCCTGAAGCCTGAAGCCTGAAGCCTGAAGCCTGAAGCCTGAAGCCTGAAGCCTGAAGCCTGAAGCCTAGATGCGGTAGGTGGTCTTGGTCATCACCCTGGACAGCAGCGTCATGCCGAACTTGACCGGCGCCGGGAAGCGCAGGCCGCCGGCCTCGATGGCGTTGCTGGCGTGTTGTTCCTCGTCGATGCGCATCTGTTCGAGGATGGCGCGGCTCTTCTGGTCTTCGGCCGGCAGTTGTTCCAGGTGTTCGTCGAGGTGCTTGCACACCTGGTCCTCGGTGGCCGCGACGAAGCCCAGGCTCATGCGGTCGCTGATCAGCCCCGCCGCCGCGCCGACGCCGAAGGACAGACCATAGAACAGCGGGTTGAGCAGGCTCGGGCGGCTGCCCAGTTCGCGGATGCGCTGTTCGCACCAGGCCAGGTGGTCGACCTCCTCGTCGGCGGCTTCTTCCATGGCCTTGCGCACGTGCGGCAGCTTGGCCGTCAGCGCCTGGCCCTGGTACAGCGCCTGGGCGCAGACCTCGCCGGTGTGGTTAATGCGCATCAGCCCGGCGATGTGGCGGCTGTCGGCCTCGTCGAGCTCGGCGTCGGGCTGCACGATGGCCGGCGACGGACGTGCCGGGTGACCGCTGAAGGGCAGCAGGGTGCGCAGCGCGGCATCGGCCTGCAGCAGGAAACGGTCGGCGGGGGAATAGTGACGGTCGGCGGACATGGCGCACCTCCGAAAGGGAAAACAGCGGCCAGTTTAACGGATTGCCGATGACAGGTCTTGCGGCGGGGCGGCTGCGTGGCCGCCCTGCGCCTGGCGGCTCAGCCCGGCGGCCAGTGCATCTGGCGCTGGCCGAGGACGTGCATGTGGATGTGGTGCACGGTCTGGCCGCCCAGGTCGTTGCAGTTCATCACCACGCGGAAGCCTTCCGCGCAGCCCTGCTCGGCGGCCAGGCGCTGGGCAGTGAGGAGGATGTGCCCGGCCAGCGGCTTGTCGGCCTCCTCCAGGTCGTTGAGGGTGGCGATGTGGCGCTTCGGCACCACCAGGAAATGCACCGGCGCCTGCGGGCCGATATCGTGGAAGGCGATGACCTGGTCGTCTTCGTAGAGCTTGCGCGCCGGGATTTCCCCCGCGGCGATCTTGCAGAACAGGCAGTCCATGGGAGTGTCCTCCGGTAGGGGGCGATGGTCCGCAGTTTAGCCGGCCGCGGCCGGGGAACACAGCCTGGCGCGCTGGAGCTACGGGTTGGGCAGCACCGAGCGGTTGGCCCGCCCGGCGATCCAGCGCACCAGCCAGCGCGGCGCCAGGCGCGGGCTCCAGGCCATCAGGCGGTTGCGCCAGCCGGGGATGATGATGGCCTTGTTGCGCCGCAGAGCCTTCATCGTGATCAGCGCCACTTCCTCGGGGCTCATCATCAGCTTGCTGCCGTCCAGGCGGGCGGCCTCCACGCTGGCATTGCGGAAGAAGGCCGTGCGCGTCGGCCCCGGGCACAGCACCGAGACCTTCACGCCGTGGCGCTTGAGCTCGCTGCGCAGCGCCTCGGACAGGTGCAGGACGTAGGCCTTGCTGGCGTAGTAGTTGCTCATCCAGGGGCCGGGCATGAAGCCGACCACCGATGCCACGTTGAGGATCTGCCCGCCGCCGCTGCGCGCCATCTGCCCGCCGATGGCGTGGCACAGGCGGGCCAGGGCGAGGACGTTGAGTTCGATCATCTCCTGCTCGCGGGACCAGTCCTGCTCGACGAAGGCGCCGCCGCTGCCGAAACCGGCGTTGTTCACCAGCAGCTCGATCTGCCGGCCGGACTGCTCCAGCTCATGCAGTAGTCCGGACAGCTGCAGCGGCTCGGACAGGTCGCAGATACGGAACAGCACATCCACGCCGAAACGCTGGGCCAGCTCATAGGCGATGCTTTCCAGGGCATCGCGCTGGCGCGCCACCAGGATCAGGGCCTGGCCGCGGCGCGCCAGGGCCTCGGCCAGGGCGAGGCCGATACCGCTGGAGGCGCCGGTGATCAAGGCATAGCGTGGCATCGATGGGTCTCCGGAATGGGGCGCGGATTCTAGCGCGCCCCATTGCCGTGGGCTATTGCTCCGAGGGCTCGTCGGTTTCGACGGCGGCCGCGTCCTCGTCGTCGTAGGCCTGGGGCTCGGCGGTCGCGGCCGGGTCGTAGCTCTGGTCCTGGCTGTAGGCCGCCTCCTGGGCACGGGTGAGGTATCCCTGGTAGGCCGGGATGGCGATCGCGGCGAGGATGCCGACGACGGGCACCAGGATCGACGCCCAGGCCAGGCCTGTCACGCCGCGACTGTTCGGCGGCGGTGGCGGGCCGTAGCGGTTGGCGCCGACGCTGCCCGGCACCAGCAGCATCAGCAGGGCCATGACGCTGCCCACCACGGGCACGAAGTTGAGCAGCCACAGCCAGCCGGACCAGCCGATGTCGTGCAGGCGCTGGACGCCGAAGAAGATGCTGACCACGACCATGCCGACGCAGGCGGCGATCAGCACCAGGGCGCCCAGCGTCTGGGAGGCCGCAGTGAGGGCGGCGAAGAGGATGAACAGCGGGATCATGGCGAGGATCATGCCCATGCTCCAGCCCAGGTAGCGGACGCGGCCGATGCGCCCCTGGACGGTGAAGTACTGCAGCTCGCCGTATTCCGGCAGCGCCTCGCCGACCGGTGCCTGCGGGGTGGCGTAGGGCGATTGGGCAGCGTTGCCGGAACTGGAACCGGCAGTGGCGGCCGGCGCCGCGGCGATGGGCTGGCTCGCGGACAGCTCGGCCTGGCGCGCCAGGTATTTGTCGATGATGATGCCGCAGGCGCTGCACTCGCTGGCCTTGGCCTGCTCGTGCCCGCACTTCGGGCAGGTCATCCGCTCGGCGCTGGCCGCCTGTTCCGCGGCTTGGGTCTCGGCGCCGGGGTGATCCTCGGTCTCCACCAGCGACAGGCTGGATACCAGGTCGGATTCCTTGCGCGCCTGGGCGCCGGCGTTGTGCAGGGCTTGCAGGTACTTGTCGGCCTCGCCCTCGGAAAGGTCGCGCTTGAGCACGACCAGTTGCCCGCTGAACAGTGCCTCGATGCGCGCCAGGTCGCTCTTGAACAGGCGGGCGAGGTTCTCCTTGGCGGTTTCCAGCGGCGTCTGCGGCATCAGCGTGCCGTCGAACACGATCTTGTAGCGTGGTTCATCCATCGAGGGGCATCCTTGTCGGTTGATTGGGCTGCAGCTTCTGGCTACAGCCTAATCGCAGGCCCAGAGGGCAACAAGCCAGCATGCGCGGATTTGCGAGCCCCGTTCAGGGACGCAGCAGGTCGGGCAGGGCGCCGCCGCGCTGGAGGGCGTCGCGGTACTCCTGGTCCAGGCGCGCCACCAACTCGTCCACCGACGGCAGGTCGCTGATGTTGCCCACGCCCTGGCCTGCGGACCAGACGGTCTTCCAGGCCTTGGCCTCGTCGTTGACCGGCTTGAGTTTCTCGCCGTAGTTCAGCTCGCCCTTCTCGTTCAGGCGCGCCATGTCGAAGCCGGCGGCCTCCAGGCTCTGGCGCATGAAGCTGGCCGGCACGCCGGAGACCGCGGGGGTGTGGATGATGTCGGCGGCGCGGGCTTCCAGCAGCATCTTCTTGTAGGCGGTGGAGGCGTTGCTCTCGCGGGTGGCGATGAAGCGCGTGCCGAGGTAGGCGAGGTCGGCGCCGAGGATCTGCGCCGCCAGGATCTCGTGCCCGCGGTTGATGCAGCCCGCCAGCAGCAGCGTCTTGTCGAAGAACTGGCGGATCTCCGCGACCAGCGCGAAGGGGCTCCAGGTGCCGGCATGGCCGCCGGCGCCTGCGGCCACCGCGATGAGCCCGTCGACCCCGGCTTCGGCGGCCTTCTCCGCATGGCGGCGGGTGGTCACGTCGTGGAACACCAGGCCGCCATAGCTGTGCACCGCATCGACCACTTCGCGCACCGCCCCCAGGCTGGTGATGACGATGGGCACGCGGTGCTCCACGCACAGCGCAAGGTCCGCCTGCAGGCGCGGGTTGCTGTGGTGGACGATGAGGTTCACGGCATAGGGCGCCGCTTGCGGGGCGTTGGCCAGGCCGGCCTCGATCTCTTCCAGCCAGGCCTTGAAGCCGCTGCTCTCGCGCTGGTTCAGCGCCGGGAAGCTGCCGACGATGCCGCTGTGGCAGCAGGCCAGCACCAGTTGCGGGTTGGACACCAGGAACATGGGCGCCGCCACCAGGGGCAGGCGCAGACGGCGGTCGAGCAGGGCGGGTAGGGACATGGGAGGCTCCGGGCAGGATTCAGAAAGGTTTGACCACGACCAGAATGACGATGGCCAGCAGGAAAAGCACAGGGACTTCGTTGAACCAGCGGAAGAACACGTGGCTGCGGCGGTTCTCGCCACGGGCGAAGCGCTTGAGCATGGCGCCGCAGGCGTGGTGGTAGCCGATCAGCAGGACCACCAGGGTCAGCTTGGCGTGCAGCCAGCCCTGGCTCAGCCAGCCCGGGGTCAGGTAGAGCATCCAGGCGCCGAGCAGGATGGTGAGGATCATCGACGGGCCCATGATGCCGCGGTAGAGCTTGCGCTCCATCACCTGGAAGCGCTCGCGGCTGGCGGCGTCCTCGCTCATGGCGTGGTAGACGAACAGGCGCGGCAGGTAGAACAGGCCGGCGAACCAGCAGACCACTGCGACTATATGCAGGGCCTTTATCCACAGATACAGCATCGATAGCTCCTCGGGTCACGGTTGCGCTGATAGTAGTGGCAGCCCCGTGCCAGCGTCATCCCCGCGAAGTCGCATGCCCCTGCCGGCGACTCGTCGCCCGCGGCGCTTCGGCCTGTTCATGCGGGGCCCGCGCTCTTATCATTGGCGGTTCTGAGTGAGCCCCTTATTGGCGGAGTGACGGACAGATGATCAAGGTCGGTATCGTAGGTGGTACGGGTTACACGGGTGTGGAGCTGCTGCGCCTGCTGGCCCAGCATCCGGAGGCGCGCGTCGAGGTGATCACCTCGCGCTCCGAGGAGGGCGTGAAGGTCGCCGACATGTACCCGAACCTGCGAGGCCACTACGACTACCTGTCCTTCAGCGTGCCGGACGTGCAGCGCCTGGGCGCCTGCGACGTGGTGTTCTTCGCCACCCCGCACGGCGTGGCCCATGCCCTGGCCGGCGAGCTGCTGGCCACCAGCACCCGCGTCATCGACCTGTCCGCCGACTTCCGCCTGCAGGATGCCGATGAGTGGGCCAAGTGGTACGGCCAGCCCCACGGCGCGCCGCAGCTGCTGCCCGAGGCGGTCTACGGTCTGCCGGAAGTGAACCGTGAGGCCATCAAGTCGGCGCGCCTGATCGCCGTGCCCGGCTGCTACCCGACCGCCACCCAGCTGGGCTTCATCCCGCTGCTGGAAGCCGGTCTGGCCGATACCTCGCGGCTGATCGCCGACTGCAAGTCCGGCGTCAGCGGCGCTGGTCGCGGCGCCAAGGTCGGTTCGCTGTTCTGCGAGGCCGGCGAGAGCATGATGGCCTACTCGGTCAAGGGCCACCGCCACCTGCCGGAAATCAGCCAGGGCCTGCGCCGCGCCGCCAAGGGCGATGTCGGCCTGACCTTCGTCCCGCACCTGACGCCGATGATCCGCGGCATCCACGCTACCCTCTACGCCCAGGTGGCCGACCGCGGCGTGGACCTGCAGAAGCTGTTCGAGGAGCGCTACGCCAATGAACCCTTCGTCGACGTGATGCCCGCCGGCAGCCACCCGGAGACCCGCAGCGTGCGCGGCGCCAACGTCTGCCGCATTGCCGTGCACCGTCCGCAGGGCGGCGACCTGGTGGTGGTGCTGTCGGTGATCGATAACCTGGTCAAGGGCGCGTCCGGCCAGGCGATCCAGAACATGAACATCCTCTTAGGCCTGGACGAGCGCCTGGGCCTGTCCAACGTGGCCCTGCTGCCCTGAGGCTGGCCCCGGGCTCCCACTGCGGGAGCCCGTCCCGAAGGATGTTCGACGAAGGATTGACCTGGCTTAGTTGACCATTTTTCTCGGGTAAGCGGATAATAGCCCGCAATGTTGTAACGTACGGCTTCGGCCGGGAGACATCTGACATGACCATCGAGACCTTCACCCCCACCCCGCTGATCTTCTCCAACGGGGCCGCGCACAAGGTGAAGACGTTGATCGACGAAGAAGGCAATCCGCGTCTGAAACTGCGCGTCTTCGTCACCGGCGGCGGCTGCTCGGGCTTCCAGTACGGCTTCACCTTCGACGAGGACACCGCGGACGACGACACCGTGGTGGAGCGCGATGGTGTCAGCCTGGTGGTCGACCCGATGAGCTTCCAGTACCTCGCCGGCGCCGAGGTGGACTACCAGGAGGGCCTGGAAGGTTCGCGCTTCGTGATCAAGAACCCGAATGCCGCCACCACCTGCGGGTGCGGCCAGTCGTTCTCGATCTGAGTCGGCCGCAATGACGAAACGCCGCGCATCTGCGCGGCGTTTTCGTTTGTATCAGGCGGGGTAGAGGGCGCCGAGTATCCGCGGCCCGGCCGCGCCTGTGACTTCCGGGCGGTTGCCGGGCAGGCGCTGGAGGAAGCGGTGCGCCAGCCAGGCGAAGGCCATGGCCTCCATCCATTCCGGCGCCACGCCGTATTCCGCGGTACTGGCCACTTTTGCCCTGGGCAGGTGCGCCGCCAGGCGCGCCATGAATGCGCCATTGAAGGCGCCGCCGCCACATACCAGCACCTCTTCGCAACCCGGCTGCGCATGCAGCAGGGATTCGGCGATGCTGCGGGCGCTGAGCTCCAGCAGGGTGGCCTGCACGTCCTCGGCGGGCAGGGCGGGGCCTTCGGCCAGCTGCGCCTTCAGCCAGGGCAGGTTGAAACGCTCGCGCCCGGTGCTCTTCGGCCCACGGGTGGCGAAGAAGTCATCGGCGAGGAAGCGCTGCAGCAGTGCGTCGTTCACCTGGCCGCTGGCCGCCCAGGCGCCGTCGCGGTCATAGGATTCGCCGCGCTGGTCGTGGATCCAGCTGTCCAGCAGCACGTTGCCCGGGCCGCAGTCGAAGCCGCGTACCGGCTCGCCCGGGGCGAGCAGCGAGACGTTGCTGAAGCCGCCGACGTTGAGGACGGCCCGCAGCTTTTCGTTGCCGAACAGCGCCTGGTGGAAGGCCGGGACCAGCGGCGCGCCCTGGCCGCCGGCAGCCAGGTCACGGCGGCGGAAGTCGGCCACCACGTCGATGCCGGTCAGCTCGGCGAGCAGGGCGGGATTGTCGATCTGCACGGTGAAGCCGCGCTGCGGCTCGTGGCGCACGGTCTGGCCGTGGCTGCCGACGGCACGGATGGCTTGCGGCGGCAGTTGCTGGCGCTGCAGCAGTTCCAGGATGCCCTGGGCGGCGAGCCGCACCCAGGCATTCTCGGCGCAGGCGCCGCGGGCGATCTCGTCGGGGCCGCTGGCGCACAGGGCCAGGAGTTCGGCGCGCAGGTCCGCGGGCATGGGCAGGTAGTGGGAGGCGAGCAGGGTAGTGGAGTCTTCACCCTGCTCGACCAGGGCGATGTCCAGGCCATCGAGGCTGGTGCCGGACATCACCCCCAGGTAGAGCGCCATGGTTCAGCGCTGCTGCTCTTGCTGCTTGTTCATGGCCAGGGAGGTGGGCTTCTCCTGGTCCATGCGCGCCATCAGCGGCTGGGTCTGGGCCAGGAAGCGCTTGCGGTCCGGGCCGGCCAGCGGGTCGGCCATCGGCAGCTTGGCGCTCAGCGGGTCGACGTACTTGCCGTTGATATGGAACTCGTAGTGCAGGTGCGGGCCGGTGGCCAGGCCGGTCATGCCGACGTAGCCGATGATCTGCCCCTGCTTGACCGCGACGCCGCTGCGGATGCCCTTGGCGAAGCGGCTCATGTGGCCGTAGACGGTCTGGTAGGTCGAGCCGTGCTGGATGACCACCGCGTTGCCGTAGCCGCCCTTGCGCCCGGCCTCGATCACCTTGCCGTCGCCGGTGGCCTTGATCGGCGTGCCGATGGGCGCGGCGTAGTCGACGCCCTTGTGCGCGCGAATCTTGTTCAGGATCGGGTGCAGGCGGCCCATGGAGAAGCGCGAGCTGATGCGGGCGAAGTCCACCGGGGTGCGGATGAACGCCTTGCGCATGCTGGTGCCGTCGGCACGGTAGTAGCTGGTGTTGCCGGCCTTGTTGGTGAAGCGCACCGCGGTGTATTCCTTGCCGCGGTTGATGAAGCGCGCGGCGAGGATGTTGCCGGTGTCCACCTGACGGCCGTCGACCACCTTCTTCTCGTAGATCACGTCGAACTGGTCGCCTTCGCGCAGGTCGAGGGCGAAGTCGATGTCGTAGCCGAAGATGTTCGCCAGGGCCATGATCAGGTCATGGGACAGGCCGGCTTCCTTGCCCGCGGTGAACAGCGAGCTGTCGATGCGGCCATGGGCGTAGGCGGTGTGCACGTCCGGCTTGACCAGGTCGCGCTTGAACGCATAGCCCTTGGCGGACTTGTTCAGGCTGATGGTCTCCAGGTCGCTCTGCTTGATGCGCAGGCTCTGCAGCTCGCCTTGCGGGCTGATCAGGAACTCGACTTCGTGGCCGACGTCCAGGCGGGTGAACTGCTTGGCGTCCTTGCTGCTGGCCAGCACGTCGTGCACCAGGCCGGCCGGCAGGCCAGCCTTGGCGAAGACGGTGGAAAGGGTGTCGCCCTTGCCCACGGTCACGCGCTTCCAGGCCGGTTCGGCGGGAGTGGCGGGCTGGGTATCGTTGGAGGCCTTGAGTGCTTTCTTTTCTTCTTCCGCGTCTTTTCCGGCGCGGTTGTCGTCGTTCTGCCCTTCGATCCGTGCGAAGGGAGAATCGCTGTTCTCGGTGACCTGCGGGCTTCGCAGGTCGTCCTTTTCCTGAATGATGCGGTCGGAACCGCCGTCCAGCTCCAGATTGAGCGTGGTCTTCTTCGCCTCGACTTCACTCGAGGGGAACACCAGCAGAGCCAGGCTGAGGAGCGCTGCTACACCGCTTGCGGCCAGCAGATGGCTCTTCGGATAGTAGGGCGCTTTCTGATTCGATTGCGTCATGGCATGAGTGGTGTTTTTGGAATGTGAAATAACTGCCTAAAATATAATCAAATTCCCCTCGAAGCAAGTCTATCGCCCAGGGTTTGACGCCATTTCCCCGTACGCCGGGCAAAACTTGTTTTTAGTGTCCGATCTTGTATGGTTGGTTCCCTTTTGATTGCCGGAAAAACGGAACAGGAACTGTGATGAAGTCGGTCGAAGAGCAGCTGGCGCTGATCAAGCGTGGTGCGGATGAACTCCTGGTGGAAGCCGAGCTGGTCGAAAAGCTCAAGCGTGGCCAGCCACTGCGGATCAAGGCGGGCTTCGACCCGACCGCGCCGGACCTGCACCTCGGGCATACCGTCCTCATTAATAAGCTGCGCCAGTTCCAGGACCTCGGCCATCAGGTGATCTTCCTCATCGGAGACTTCACCGGGATGATCGGCGACCCCAGCGGCAAGAGCGCCACCCGTCCGCCGCTGACCCGCGAGCAGGTGTTGGAGAACGCCGAGACGTACAAGTCCCAGGTCTTCAAGATCCTCGACCCGGCCAAGACCGAGGTGGCATTCAACTCCACCTGGATGGACAAGCTGACTCCGGCCGATTTCATTCGTCTCGCCTCCCAGTACACCGTCGCCCGCATGCTCGAGCGCGATGACTTCAGCAAACGCTATGCCAGCAACCAGTCCATCGCCATCCACGAGTTCCTCTATCCGCTGGTGCAGGGCTACGACTCGGTGGCGCTGCGCGCCGACGTGGAACTGGGCGGCACCGACCAGAAGTTCAACCTGCTCATGGGGCGCGAGCTGCAGCGCGCCTACGACCAGGAGCCGCAGTGCATCCTGACCATGCCGCTGCTGGAAGGTCTGGACGGCGTGAAGAAGATGTCCAAGTCCCTGGGCAACTACATCGGTATCCAGGAAGCGCCGGGCGTCATGTACAGCAAGCTCGTTTCCATTCCGGACACTTTGATGTGGCGTTACTTCGAGCTGCTCAGCTTCCGCTCGATGGATGAGATCGATGCCTTGCGCAAGGATGTCGAGGCCGGTGCCAACCCGCGCGACGTCAAGATCAAGCTGGCGGAAGAGATCGTCGCCCGCTTCCATGGCGAAGAAGCCGCTGCCAATGCCCACAAGTCCGCAGGCAATCGCCTGAAGGAAGGCGAACTGCCGGAAGACATCCCGGAAGTGGAAGTGGCCGCCACCGAGGACCTGCCCATCGGCGCCGTGCTGAATCGCGCCGGCCTGGTGAAGAACTCCGCCGTGGCTCGCGACCTGCTGGGTGCTGGTGGCGTGCGCGTCGACGGTCATGCCGTGGATCGCAGCTTCGTCTTCAAGGTCGGTGCTACTCATATAGTGCAGGCCGGCAAGAAGGCGTTCGCGAAGGTCACTTTGCTGGCCGAGTGAAAACTTTCAGAAAAGTGTTGACGGGGGTTTTTAACTCCCTATAATGCGCACCACTCCCAGCGACGAAGCGCTGAAAGAGCTTGAAAATCAAGCACTTAAGCAGGTTCGAAGTTGAGAGTGGTGGTCAGGTGGGTGGTTCACTCGCCGCCTTTGGGTTCGACGGCTGCTCCGGCAGCGAGCCAAAAGGAAGATCGCCGAGGTGCTTGACAGTGATTCTGATCGCTGTAGAATTCGCCTCCCGCTGACGAGAAGCTCCGGCCGATCGAAAGCGCAAGCGGTTGAGTAGGAACGAAAAATTCTGAAAATAACGCTTGACGAAATAAGAGGTTGGCGTAGAATGCGCGGCCTCGGTTGAGGCGAAAGCCTTAACCAACTGCTCTTTAACAAGTTGAATCAAGCAATTCGTGTGGGTGCTTGTGAGCTAAGACTGGTGATCGCAAGATTATCAGCATCACAAGTAACACTCGTGAATTCGAGAGTTTTTTGCGATTGCTGAGCCAAGTTTAGGGTTTTCTCAAAACCCGATCAGTATTGAACTGAAGAGTTTGA
>Ga0180223_1000377_pt1 | contig 61507 bp, 47 predicted proteins | sample eDN5th30CKraftOP_FD_151337 | JGI IMG/M metagenome (GOLD analysis project Ga0180223, IMG submission 151337) | Enriched Organic Plus compost microbial communities from Emeryville, California, USA - eDNA 5th pass 30_C Kraft OP (version 2) (version 2) ... | reverse complement strand
GATCATGTTCGGCCGCCTCAAAGACTGGAGGCGTGTTGCAACCCGCTACGACAGGTGCCCCAATGTCTTCCTCTCCACCGTCGCTCTCGCTGCCACGGTCCTGTTCTGGCTATGAGTCCTGACCCTAAACTATAATCGGACGTATCGTCAAGCATGAGATGATAAACAGGCCAACCATATTTTTACGGCGTGCCAGCCATCATCCGTAGAAGAAATCCATCAGCTTCGTCGTATGTTCGACCCTCGCACGCCGGAGCGATGGAGAAATGAGCGCATTGACCTGATCCGCCGCGCGATCGAAAACCAAAGTGGGACCAGCGCCAATTTCATCCAGCGCCCAACGCGCAATATCACCGGGCGCTGCGAGGTTCACCGATTCGGGAGAAATTTCACGTTTAGCCAAAACCTTCCGCATTTTCGGCGTGTCGGTTGACCCGATCACGAGATAGGCGACGTCAACACCCACGGGCCGGAGTTCGGCCCACAGCGACTCGATCAGATTAAGGGCATAGGCCTTGCTGGCGCTATAGACGCTCAGACGCCCGGCGCCGCCGAACGCAGCGTCCGAACCCACCACCATGACACCGCCACGCTTTCGAGCCGCGAAACGCGCGCCGAACCTGTGACATGCTGCGGTCAGCGTGTCGATATTGCGGCAAGTCAGTGCCTGCCAGGCACCGAGATCGCTGGCCAGAAATGCCGTCCCAACCGTATCTCCGCCCGCATTCAAGACGAGCAGGCCGATGTCGAGCGAATCAGCCACCGCATCCAGGCGGGCGCCAGCATCGGCGGCGGCGAGGTCGATCGGATGGCATTGCGCCTCGACGCCGAAATCGCGACGCAGTTCTTCCGCCAATTCCGTCAGCTTATCAGTGCGACGGGCCACCAGCGCGCAATTCATGCCACGGCGAGCAAGCTCTCTGGCAAATTCCGCGCCCAGACCGTCGGATGCTCCCGCAATCAACGCCCAGCCACCATAACGATCCGTGAAATTCGCCCTCATCATCCGCTCCGCATGTTCATTTTCCAGTCGCCGCACCTTCGGCGCCACGCATGGCTTCTGTTTGCCATGCTCGTACGTTGCCTACATCAAATCTAATAGAGGCTCAGCATATCTCCCGATAGGCGTCACTAAGACTGGCCTATTTTATTTCTTGCAGGCAATCATAAAATCAATCGAGAGGAGCGGAAGCGATATGAACCGACTTCAGGGCAAGACCGCGGTGATCACCGGGGCAGGATCGGGTATCGGCAGGGCGACGGCGTTGCTCTTTGCAAAGCAGGGCGCAGCGGTCGTCATTGCCGATCTGAATGGCGAAGCGGCAAAGGCCGTGGCGAAGGAAATCGTGGAAGCTGGCGGGCGCAGCCTCGCGCTGACGATCGATGTCGGCGAGGAAGAGCAACTTGGCGACATGATCCAGCGGACGGTCGACGAATATGGCACGATCGACATCCTGTTCAACAATGCCGTCAATACCGCCGCGGGCAAGCGCAAGCCGGATGTGAGCTTCCTGCAATTCGACAAGGAGACCTTTCACGACGTCGTCAATGTGAATGTGCTGGGCGGCATACTCGCCACGCGGTTCGCCCTGCCCCACATGCTCAAACAGGGGCGAGGGTCGATTCTCTTCACGTCGTCCACCAGTTCGCTGGCGGGCGACGTTTCGCAATTCTCCTATGGCGCATCGAAGGCGATGGTGAACTGGTATGTCCAGACGATCGCCACCTGCTTCGGCGCGGACGGCATACGCTGCAACGCGATCATTCCGGGCGTGATCGAGACTCCGGCGATGAAAGCCTGGGCGAATGGACCGATGCATGATGCATTCATGAAGTTGCAGAACGGACCCCGCCTCGGGCTGCCCGAAGATATTGCGGCGATGGCACTGTTCCTCGCGTCGGATGAAGCCGCCTATTGCAACGGCGCGCTGTACAAGGTGGACGGCGGCATTACCGCGCAGTTGCCGTTCGCGCAGCTACAGCGGGATTTCCTGCTGCCTGAGCGGGTGAAGAATACAGGCAACCCGGCCTGACCGAACAAAGCGGGCCGTGTGAGATCTGGTAGAGCGTCAGACGGCGCTCACCGGATCCGCATAGCGCGTGAGCTGGATCAGGGCGCGGCGGGCGCGACCGGTATCATAAGTCGTGATGCTCTCCGCGAGCGCATCGAAACAGGGATTGAGATCGACATCGGGAACATTGTCCCGCCCCCTTTTCGGCAGCGCCTGCACCAGCACTTCGACCCAGATCGATAAAGCAGCATTTCCCGATGCCTGACCGATCGCCATCACCAGTTCAGGAGCGATGATGCCGGGCTTTTGCCGGGCGGCGACGGCAAGGCCATCCCGCACCTGCCCGATCCGCTGCGAGGTCGCCCGATCAGGTATCTGGCTGAGGCATTCCAGCAGAATCTGGGTAAGGAAAGCGCGAATATCCTCCGGTGGCATCCGCGCCTGCTTCAGATAATTGGTCGCGCGGCGGATTGGCGCCGCGGGGTTGCAATCACCGATGAACACACCGCCGCCCCGGCCCGGTCGGGTATAAACGGTTGAGCATTCCTCCAGCATCTTCGTCGCCTGACGGAGCATCGCCGAACTCACGCCATAACGCTCCATCAGCTCTGAAAAGCCGCCGAGATGAGCATCCGGTTCCCAACGCCGCAATCGTACCTCGTGCAACAATTCGCGGCTCAGCCGGTCCGCGCCATGGCGCCCGGCCGTGACATCGACCAGATTGGGACTGTTGAGCGAAGGGGTGAGCGGACGGTGGCTTTCCATGCCGCGCCACGCGTGCCAATCGACGGCGAAGCGGATCTGACGATTGCGAAACTCGAACAGCGAACTGATGTCTCCGGCAACGAGCGCCTCCATCGCCTGCAATGTAAGCGCCCAATATTCGCCCCGCCGCCGCGTTTCCGAAACGTTCATCGAAAAGGGGATCAGGTCTGCATTGCATTCCATCCATGTATGATAGGCAAGCAGGGTCGCCGAATTGCCAAGTGCGCCCAGAGCGCGCCTGAGCAAGTGCCAATGGGCGCGCCCTTGCGAAAATTCGTCGACGGCCATCGCTTCCATTTCATCGGCCATGGCGCGGATGCTGTCGCACTCCGCGAGATCGAGACCGTTGATTCCGCTTGGAAGCACCGTTGCATCGGTCGCCTTCACTAGCCGGAGCATATCGAAGAAATTGCCGAGCCGGCTGCCGATCGCAATCGCAAGCATGCGGCCGACCGGTCCAGGATCTGGTTCCATCACGATCAGACCGCCGCCCACTCCGCGCTTCATATACGCAACGCCGCGCTGCTCGAGTATCCTTGCGGCCTGTCGGACCGTCGACCGACCGGTCCCGTGGCGCGGTCTCAACTGATCTTCCGTAGCGAATAATGATCCGGGTTCAGGAAAGGTCGCCGCGATGGCTTCTTCGATCTCGTCGGCGAGGGCGATGCCATTGCTGGTGCTTGCCATGGTGATCCTTGGGGGTGTGCAACAAATGATTATTGGAGAGAGGTTGATGGATACACAAGGTCTTTTGTGCGCGGATCGCAGCCAACCGCAGTTCCCGTCATGCCCCCGAACCCCGGCCGTGTGTGAAGGGGAACGGGAACGGGAACGGGAACGGGAACGGCCAGAATGCGGGCTAGCTCCGGCTGAGGGAACCGAAATCCAATCTGCTGCCCCCCCGCGTCCGTGAGGAGCCAGACCGAAGGCGCAGACATAATGTCCAGCGAGGGTCGATGATCTGCGACTTACCGCCGGAGCCGCCCTACCGCCTCATCCAGCATCGAGAGGAAGCGCGATCGATCCGCCTTTCCAAACGGCGGCGGCCCACCAATGCCATCCCCGACCGCCCCCGCGCGCAAATCCGCCATGATCGCCCGCACCGCAACGGCATTGCCAATGGAGGCACTGGTAAAGAGCTTCCCAGTCGGAGCGATCACCGTCCCGCATCCTGCTTTCAGACATCGGTCGGCCAGCAATATGTCAGCGGTCACGACGATAGAGCCCGCCTCCACATGCTCAACGATCCAGTCATCCGCCGCATCGAACGCATCGCTCACCACCACACGTGAGATGAGCGCATGCGCCGGGACCCTGATAGGACTGTTGCTGACGACGATGACGGGCACATTGTACCGCCAGGCAACCTTATAGGTCTCGTCCTTTACGGGGCAGGCGTCGGCATCGATGAGGATTTGGGGCATCCAAGAGATATAGAAGGGATCGCCTGTTAAGGGGAGAAACTTCTTACAACGAGGATGAAGATCAGCTTTGGCCGGCTACACGTGCAATTCCCAGTGGAAATCAATAGTAGATCTCCATCCGGCCGCCATCGACAAGCATGTACTGGCCGGTGATATAACTGGCACGCGCCGAGCACAGGAAGGCGCACAAACCCGCCACCTCATCCGCTGTCCCGAAGCGCTTCATCGGAATGCGATCGATCAGGCCGGCCATGAACTGCTCGAAGCTCTGATTCACAGCCTGCGCGCAATCGCGGAAAAAAGCCTCATACTGCTCTCCTGTATCGATGAAGCCGGGGGGCACCGTATTGACCGTGATGCCGAACTGCGCGAGTTCGTCGGCCACGCTGCGGCTGAGCCCGAGGCCGGCCGGCCGCACGGTGTTCGCCAGCGCATAATCGAATCCCAGGGTCGCACGGCGGCCGGGCAACCGTCCATGCCCGGACCCGACCGTCACGATACGGCCCCAACGGCGCTCCTGCATCGCGGGAGTCACCGCGCGGACGAAATGCGCGAAGCTCGTCACCACATTGTGGAATGCGCCGTCGAAATCCGTATCGGCGAACTCCGTGAAACGACCGGGCGGCGGCGCAACCGGCGAGAAAATGGCGATATCCGGCGCGTCGTAACACGCGCGCGCGGCTTCCACCATCCGCGGATAGGAAGATGGATCGACCAGGTCCGCAGAAAAGCCCGCAGCCTCTCCACCTTCGGCGCGGATCGCCGTCACCGCCTCGTCGATTCCTGCTTGTCCCCGTGCCACGATAAGCACGCGGCAACCGTTACGGCCAAGCTCTTCCGCGATAGCGCGGCCGATGCCATGCGAACCACCAGTGACCAGCGCCACCTTACCCTCGATTCCCAAATCCATAGTTTCCTCCTCTCGGTCAGCGCACACGCATCATATTCTTTTCGCACCTAAGCGTAGTGTCCAGCCATAACCGCAAGCCCAATCACCCAAATCGGCCGGAATAGTCGGCGAAGCGTCGCTCCCGCTGTTGGGCGCGGGTAACGGCGTCGATCACCGGCGTATCCACAGGCAGGACCGACCGCAGCGCTTCCAGTCGCACCAGTTGGGATGACGCGCTGCCTTCAAGCTGAGCGCCGGGCGGAAGATGTTGCCAGCGCACCAAAATGCAGCCGCAGGCATTGCCGCTGCCATCCAACCAGTTGGGCACGCCAGGATCGCTAGCGGAAATCACGAAGCGATAGCGGCCATCCGCGTCGGGCACGGCCTGGCTGTGGTTCAGGCAGCTAATATGGCGCCGATAGTCGTAGGACAGCATCCACATATCGACGATCTGGACGCCCAGATAGCGCGCGTCCATGCGGTCGAGCGTCAGGACCAATGCTTCTCCGTCACCCAACCGGTAATAACCGCCGGTCGCGCATTGCGTGATCAGCCCTCCCCGGCTGCCCGACGGTAGCGGATCGTCCACCTTGTTGAGCGGCCCGCCCTCGAACATGCCATGCTGGATATTCTCCAGGAAAAAACCGGAGAGAATGCCGGCCAGTTCCGCCGCTCGAACGGCGGCGGTCGCCGGATCGAAATCGTCTCGTTGCGGCGCATCTGTGCGCTCGATCGTGAGAGCAGTGGGCCGTTCTATGCTCCATTCTGCCATGGAATCGCGCACCATCAGCGTCCGGGCGCCAGCAATCGTCAGATGGTTGCCACGGCTGCCGGACGGAGTCGCATCGGCCGTGATAGCAAAACTGCCATCCGGCCCCACATCGATCATCGAAGCGCCGATATAACCGACCACATCGGCCGCCATATGTTCGCCGACCTGCGCGGGCATGGCGCAGATGCTGAAATCGCAGGGCGGCGACGCCGCAAAACGCCCCTTGATGCGGTAGGTGCAGCCTGCGTCGATCGTGGAGAACCGGTAGATATTATCGCAATTGTCCTGGCCGAAACGGCTGCCGGGAACGTCGAGTCCCATCCATTGATGGTCGAGGACGATACTCCACACGAACCGGGGGTGATGCGGCGTCTCGTTGGCGACCACGAGACAGCAATGGAAGAGATGCTCCTCCACGCTGTTTCGGATCAATGCGTCCTGATCCGCAAGCTTCGCGTTGCGATCGGCACGGAATAGCGCCAGCATCGCGCCGCGGGCCCCGGCGATTGCATCGGTCTGGAATAACATCATGGCGCGCTCCTCGACCAGCCGCTGGTCAGCGGTGGCGAGAATGCCAGACTTGACCGTGACATCAGACATGGCCGGACTCATGCTGCGTGACGGCGGACGCAGCCGTTCGTCCGACATGAAAGGCGTCAACGCCCCAGAGCGGCGGAACGTCGGCGAGGGTCAATATCCCCGGCGCGGCTGCAACCACATAGGGGACCGCGTGAATGGCGTGCATGGCGGTCGCCATGCAGGCGTCATCCGTCGGCATCACGCTATCATGTGCGCCGATCTCTATGCGTGCGCGGATTTCCGGTTCGCCCTGCATCTCCAACAGCCAGCCATGACCGCGCGGCCAGTGAGGCGCGAGATGATCGGCCATGCGCGTAAAATGCTGCAGGACGATCCGCACTTCGCCGCCGGAAATGACCCGCACGCCGAAGTTCATCGCGCCCACAGTGCCCGCCCGGATCGTGCCCGCCGCAACATTCAGGTCCCGATCGGTGACGATCACATCGCGAAAATTTTCGATCCGGTCGATCGGCAACCCTAGTGCATCGGCCATCAACATCCCGGAATGGCGCCATGTCTCACCGACCAGTTCCACATTGGCGAAGGCAGGCGTCGGGTCGTCTGGCGCGAAGCCGAAGCCCATCAGGTCAAACATCTGGTAAGCGCTGGGATATTTGTCATAGGCCAGCGTTTCCGACGCGATCACGCAGTCCACCCGACGCGCTAGCTTCGACATCAGCAGAGGCAGCGATTCCGCGAAGAAACCGGGCATGATGCCAAGACCGTGAAAAGTCGTGCCGCCATCCATGCAGGCTTTGATGATCGCCGCTTCTGTCTCGGCTCCCAGCGACCTCGGATAAATGAAATTGGCGGCCGTGGTGACGACGTTTTTCCCCGATGCCAGCAACGCGCAAATGTCAGCGATGCTGCCCGGCACGTCATTCTCCGCACCGGCCAGGAACAATACGCAATCCGCCGGTGTGTCCATTATCTGCTGGCGGTCCTTTGTGGCGATGACACCCAACGGCTCAATGCCGCAAATATCACCCAAATCGCGTCCGACCTTGTCTGGATTATAGACAAAAGCGCCCACGATCCGATAATTCGGCCGCTCCGCGACGCCACGCACGACCATCCGTCCGGTATGCCCGGTCGCCCAATTGATCACGCGCAATGGCTCTGTCATGCTCTATGCTCCATCAGATCGAGAAACGGTCGCAATATTCGGCGAATTCACGACGCAGCACGTCCTTTTCCAGCCCATATTTCTCAAGCGAGTATTGGAACTTGCCGTAACGGTCAGCGCGGTAATCGGGATCGCGCATGCGGACGTTGATGCGATCGGCATAGGCATCAGTGAACGCAATGCCGTGGGCATCATAGATTTTCTCGAACACCGGCACCGGGTCCGTCACCATATCGCTGAAGCGGATATGATGGAGCCGGGGATCGAACGTAGCTGGATTGTTTAGGATATGCTGCACCCCGGCTTTCAGCTGCGCCACCAGTTCGGTCGGTCGCACATTATAAAGATCGCCATTGAATGGCTCATATTGCAGCGACAGCAATTCCAGCAGCGACGCCACATATTCCTCGGGCGGGCGATGTATCCAGAAACCCACCATGTCCGGGAACACTTCCATCACGGCTTCGGGTATATAATGGTGGATCACGCCCTTCCCGATCCAGCGGCGGGTCGGGGTCTTCCACTGGAACTGCTTGAGCATATTTTTGTAAAACCGCAGCGCCTGCACCGGATTGCGGGGCGGCAGGCTCTGTGGCAGGCTGGGGACTTTCAGATACCAGAGCGGATAGGCCAGGTCGAAATCAAGCGAATAGACATATTCGTCTTCGGCCTCCGCCTCCCCCCGCTGATCGAGATAGGGGTGCGCCGACATCATCCTCGGCGACTTGCCCACCATGAAATCGACATAGGCATTCTGTTCGGCAAGGGCGGCGGCATCAGCCGCCGTATCCAGCCCGCGCGGCGGCGATGGATGCTGGACATCGCGATAGCGCGGCGTGCGATGACCATCGTCCATTGCCAGAAGCATCTGCGTAAAGGTGCTACCCGCCCGCGCGCTGCCCAGCACGAAAAAGGGCTGAACGATCTCCTCTTCAAGGATCGCCGGGGTCTCGGCCCAGTCGCGGGCAACCTGCAAACGCTTGACCACCGTCTCCGTCATCTGTTCGACTGCTGCGGGATAATCAGGTTCTCTTATGCTGCCAAAGCCATTGAACAGGCTGATCAGATAGTCGAACCGCTCGTGCAACGCATCATCAGCATAGTCGCCCAGACCGCTACGCGTCTTCGCCGCCGCGAAAATATCCTGGGCATCCAATTGCAGCCTGATCGCCATTCACCCTCGCCTCTTTCGATTATCGCCTTTTGCCGGTGGCCAACCTCGCTGGCCACGACCTATGGCTAAGGCGAGGCGCGGTGGCAGGTAAAGGCCGCTCTTTTTACACTCGGTCAGCGTCCGGCATCGCCCGCCCCATCGTTGGAGAGGCCATCGCGCTCCCCAGGGATGTATTCTGGGCAAGAAGCAGAAAAGATCGGGAGAGTGGGATGACGGACGACAGAAAGGACATGCAGGGAAGTGATCGCCACAATAGCGTGGCCACGATCCTTTCAGCGGCACGGTCCGAGTTCGGCCGTCATGGCCTGAGCGGCGCCCGCATTACGAATATCGCGCAGAACTCCGGCAAGACCAAACAGCTCATTTATCATTATTATGAATCGAAGGATGAGCTGTTCTCCCAGGTCGTCTGGGATTGCCTACAGCAGTCGATGCGTAACATGCGCGCGCAGGCTTATGACAGCCTGACGCCGCGCAATGCCTTGCGTTTGTTTCTCATCACCATGTCCGACCAATACCGGCTGTTCCCCGACTGCATACCGATCATGCTGGATGAGAATATCCACGGCGGCATGCATATGCGGCAGCACCATCAGATCAGGAATGTGACCCAGCCAGTGGTCGACATCTTTGCAAACATCATTGCACGCGGGGCGACGACCGGTGAATTTAAGCCGGACCTGCATATCGAGCGGCTGTTTGCGGCGTCGCTGTCGATCCTGACGACCTGCTTCTTTTGCGGCGGCGTTCTCTCGGCCTTTCTATCACTGGATCTGACGTCAGACGAAGGCATTGAATCCTGGCAGCACTATGCCGTGGGATTAATGTTGGATGCAGTCGCGAACGGGACCTCGTGACCAGGAAATGAAGGGGCTTTGCCCATGACGTGCTCGACGAGGGGAATGAAAGTGCGTGGGGCGGAAGAATAAGATGTCCGGCCATTCCGGACGCTCGCATAGGGCCCTGGAGCGGGGCTGGCAGATCATCCCGAACGACACTTCGCTGTCGGCGCTCCTCGAAAGCATCCACATCGCATCGGCCTCATATCAGACACTGGCCATTTCTCGAGGTCGCGACCTTCACCTGGACGACCATCCGGACGACGCGACCCTTGTCTTCGGGCTGACGGTTCTGTCCGGCGAGGTGGAGATATTACGAGAGGGAGGCTCGACCGAGCGACTTCAACCCGGCGATTTCGCGCTATTGACCGACGGAGCGCCATATCGCGTCGAGGTGGCCGATGATAGAGAATGCCACCTCAATTGCGTCGTCTACGACCTGGGCAATATCGGCCCGCACCCCATCCTGCACCTTTTGCCTCCCACCGTCATCATTCCTGGGATCAAACCTTGGGAATATGCTTGGCAAGCGGATATCTCCGATTATCTGATCGGCACGAAAAGCCCCCTCCCCTTCGTAAATGCATCGATCAATCGCCGCCTGCTGGAGGCCACGCTGATGGGCGTGATCATTCAGTACCTGATGCGAAATCCCTGGCTCCAGCGGTACATCGACAGCGGCGCGCCCTCCCGCATTGGCGCCAGCCTGCGCGCAATCCATCTGGAACCTGAGAAGCCATGGACCGTTGCCTCGCTGGCGCATCTGGCAAACATGTCGCGCACCTCCTTTGCGGTTCACTTCGCGGAATGCCTTGGCGAAACCCCTGCGCGATACATGACACGTTTCAGGCTGGCCCGAGCATGTAACCTTCTACGCGGCGGCCTGTCGCTCGCGGAGGTCGCCTACCGGTCCGGCTATGGGACCGATGTCGCGTTTTCGCGGGCGTTCAAGCGCGAACTGGGGATATCGCCCGGCCGCTTTCGGGCACAACATCACCGCAGTTGAACGTATAATCAAGAATGCCGCTGGCCGAGTTAAGCCTTCGTCGTTGTTTCCTGTCCGCCTTGTCATTTAAGCACATCGGGATGGTCAGCGAATATCTGCTGCCCATTTTTAAAAGGAATGGCCGCGCATGACGGCCTGCGAGGGGGAACGATGTTTTTGGAAGCCGGACTGGATTTTCGCGCTGCGTTGATGGTGTCCGCAATATATTTGCTGCCAGCGTCCGCTCTTGCCCAGGAAAATATCCCTCCTGCGCTGGATGCCTCGGCCGCGAGCGACGACATTGTGGTCACCGCACGCCGCTCCGAAGAAAATATCCAGTCGACGCCGGTTTCGGTCACTGCATTCAACAGCGACATGCTCAGAACCGCAACGATCCAGAATACAGCCGACCTCATGATCAAGACACCGGGTGTTTTCCTGGGCGGATCGGGGAGCCGCGAAAATTCGGTCTTCGTCATCCGCGGCCAATCGAAGGCGCTTTCAGGCTCTAACGCACCGGCCGTTGTCAGCTATTTCGCCGATGTGCCGCAGCCCACATTTTCGAGCGGGCTGGCTGTCTACGACATGGCATCCGTACAGGTCCTGAAGGGGCCGCAGGGCACGCTATTCGGTCGCAACACAACCGGGGGAGCCGTACTTTTTTATCCGACCGCGCCCACCTATGATGTGGGCGGCTATCTGCAGCTGGGCTATGGCCGGTTCGACAATCGCCAACTGGAAGGCGCGCTCACCGTTCCGATCGTACGGGACAAGATCTCGCTACGGCTCGCAGGCCAGTATCAAAAGCGGGACGGTTACACCAAGAACATCGGCATTGGGGGCGATTTCGATGACATCAACTCCCGCGCGTTCCGCGCATCGCTGCTGATCGAACCCGTCGAGGGGGTCAAGAACCTGACCATCTTCGATTATTATCGAAACTCGTACAATGGCGATGGAACCGTTCTTTTCGACGTTGTCGACCAGCCGGGACTGATCGACCTGCTGGGATTACGCGAAGCGACCTTGGCCGAATTGGCGCGTCAACGCGCCCGCGGGCCGCGCGTGGTCGATAACGACGTCTCTCCGACTATCAGTCGAACGCGCCGGCTGGGCATCACCAATCGCACCGACATAGATCTCAGCGATAGCATGAGTTTCACTAACATATTCGGGTATCGACGCACTACGGGCATCGGCAATTACAATGTCGACGGGCTGCCGCTTCTCACCTCCACCGGCAATTCGGAGATCGGGCTGCCCGCAGGAGTGAGACTCACCTTCATCAATGGCGGTTCGATCAGCCGGGTCGAGCAGTTCACCGACGAGATTCAGCTTAAAGGGGATGCATTCGGCGACCGAATCAACTGGCTGCTTGGCGGATTTTATCTGAAAAGTCGGCCCTTCGGACCAACCGGCGGCGGCAATTCGGTCGGCCAGCCGCCACTTCCGGGTCAGACCTATCCGCAGAATTTCCCGACCTATAACTATGCTTTCTATCGTGAAACCAGCCGGGCGCTGTTCGGAAACGTCAACGTCAACCTCGATGACATACTATCCGGCCTGCGTTTGAATGCTGGCATCCGTTATACGTGGGACAAAGAGAGCTCCTGCACCGCGACTGATCTGAGCACCGGCGGCACGCTGAGCGAGGATATCTGCGTGGAGGGCACCGACCCTCGGCTCATCATCCCCACCGTCAATCGCGCCAAATCGAACGCGCCGACCTGGACGTTGGGCTTTGACTGGCAAGCCACCCAGAAACTCTTCACCTATCTAGTCACCAGAAGAGGCTATCGGTCCGGTGGGATCAATACGCCCACCTTCGGTGGCAATTTGTTGCCCTACCAGTCCTTCGGTCCTGAGCGGGTCACCGATGTTGAGGCCGGTATCCGTTCGGATTGGGACGTAGGCGGGGTCAAGGTCCGGCTCAATGCGTCGGCCTTTGTGGGCTATTATGACGGAGTCCAGATCGCGTTGAGCGGAGTGCGGACAAATCCGGGCTGCACGGTCGGCGCCCCGGTCCTCGGTCAGCTGCCCTATTCGCCGGATGGCGACTGCGATCCCAACAATGATCCGCAGTCCGGGACGCTGCTCGTCAACGCCGGAAAGGCACGGATCGCAGGCCTGGACTTCGATGGCAGGATTTCGCCCACGAGCCGCCTATCATTCACATTCGGCGGAAACTTCCTCGACCCCAAAACACGGTCCTTCAACGCGCCAGCGGTATTTACCGCTTATCTGGGGAGCCGTGAGATTCCCTTTGACCTCGTCGCGAAACGAACCATTACGCTTGGCGCCCAATATCGCCTGCCGCTGGGAGATAATGTCGGCGAACTGAATTTCTCCGCAGATTATTATGCATCCAGCAAGCTGCCCTATGTCGACACTTATTTGCCATCCTATGACGTGGTGAACATGCGCCTGGACTGGAACGATGTCGGCGCCCGGCCTCTGGATCTCAGCGTTTACATGTCCAATGTGTTCGACAAGAAATATCTGCAGGCTGGCACCGTGTCGGGAGATACGGTCGGGATCAACGCGGGAATATATGGCGCGCCTCGCCAGTTCGGCTTAACGCTTCGGTATCGGTTCGGCGAACGTTGAGGAGAGGAAAGCAATGACAGTTATCCAGGATACAGCGACACGGACCTATGGTCCCTATGCCCGCCTTGCTCCCATTCCCCGAGACCTGGAAGGTGTGACGGCCGAATGGCTGGGCGGGCTGCTCGCAAATCGCTATCCCGGCCTGTGCATCGAGACGATGGAAACGGTCGACTTGCACAATTCTCATACGACTAATTTACGCGTGGCAGTCACATATAATGATGCAGGGAAAGCGGCGGGCCTGCCTGAGCATCTTTGCCTCAAGGCCAACTGGTCGGGTCAAAGCATCAATAATAATACTGACATTTGCGAACTCGAAGCCCGATTTTATTATGAGGCCGGATCGATGCCGCCGCTGCCGGCGGCAAGATGCTATTATGCCGACTGGGATGGCGATGGCAGCGGTCAGGGCGTGGTCGTGCTCGAAGACCTTGGCGATGCCGGCGGCAGGTTCGGACATAGTACGGACTTTTTAGGGATCGAAGGCGTCGCGCGAGCCCTGGAGGACCTGGCCAAGCTCCACGGTGCATGGTGGGGAGATGAGCGACTTGTTCAATTGGCGTGGTTGCCCCGATCGATGGATACGCCTGTCGACACGGACCAGATCGCTCTCATGCGGCCTTATGTCGATGCCAACCTCAAAAGCGGCATTTATAACGATGTCCTGCCGCCATGGATCGTCGAAGATCATTCCAGGCTGGATCGCGTATATGCCAGGCTTAACGAATGGGCGCGCGAACAGCCCGGGCCGTTCTGTCTGGTTCACGGCGATTCCCATATGGGCAATACCTACATTTATCCCGACGGCCACCGTATCTGGTTTGACTGGCAACTGTGTCGGGTCGGCCATGGCATGCGGGACGTGAACTATTTCATGATCGCCTCACTCACGATAGAGGAGCGTCGTGCCGCTGACCGGCAACTGCTCGATCACTATCGGCAAGCGCTCATTGCGACCGGTGCCCGCGACGTTCCGGATCGCGACGTCATGTGGGATCATTTTCGTCGCTGGCCGGTCTATGGAATACAGGCATGGTTACAAGTCGAGGAATGGTGGGGTCAGAACGGACGTCCACCCACGGAGCGTTTCTCTGCCGCGATCATCGACTACGACTCTGCGGGCCTCTTGGGCGCCTGAATCTCATCAAGCGATAGGCCCGGCCTATGGCCGGAGCCGCCGCCCTGAAGGAGGCTCCCTATGTCCGAAGCAAAGGCTATCGTCCATCGATATGTGCAGGCCGTTATCGATGGCGATTTTGAAACGGTCGAGGGGCTTCAGCACCCGGAAGTTCAATGGTGGATACTTGGCGTGGGCGACATAAATCGTGACAGCTACACGGCTTCGGTGCGGGACAGCCTGCTCACCGCAGAGGGCGATCGAGTAGCATATGAGACCGTAAGTGAAATGACGTTTCCCGGCAAAGTCTATCGGAACGTCTATCACAACATTCTGATCATTCAGGATGGTCTGATCATCGAGGGACGGGAATATTTCGATCCTCGCGCCGTGGCGGAGAATATATAACGGTCGGCGTATCTGGCATATTACCGCGTTCTGAGACCATATGGCGCTCCGGTGGGGACGTCACAGTTGAAGCATCGATTGGAGGTTATGCCATGGAAGTGGCGGCAGAGACGAAGATTCTCCCGTCCGGCTTCGCCGACCTGCTCCAATTCCGGGAGTGGGGAGAATTAGAGACACAGGCCGATCGCTATCTAAAGAGACAAACGACGGCATTGGATGCACTGCAAGAGTTTTACGATGCCGTCACGCCCCGACTGCCAGCTATCTTTGCATTGCTTGATTCCCGGGCGCCGGGCTCTCTTGCCGGCCCGGAGGAACGGTTGTTCCGCATGACGCTCGGGCTGGCGGAAGTCGCTCAGGCGGTTGAGACATTCCATCAATCCACTGTGCCACATATGCGATCGCCACACCGTGTCGACATGCGGACTATCGGTCCAAATGGAGCAATATTGTGAGCGCCATCGGCACGCTGGAAACCGGGGCATTGCAGTCCGGTCTGGATTTTCCTGCGACCATGCCCGCGACTCTTTCGACCGACGACGCCAATTTCGCCCGTGAACGTGATCGCCTGTTCCGCCGCACGTGGCTCGCCATCGCACGGGTCGAGGATGTCCCGGCGCCATACGATTTCATGCGTTTTGCGATCCCGACGGTCGGAACCGCTGGCATCCTCGTGCGCGATGGCGACGGGTTCCTGCGCGCTTTTCACAACAAATGCTCCCATCGCGGCGTTGCGCTGGTATGTGAAGATCGGGGTAATGCGACCAGCTTTCGCTGCCCTTATCACGCTTGGCTGTATGGCGTGGACGGTGTGTTGCGCGGCATCCCGGATTCTGGCTCGTTTCAGCATGTTGTGCGAGCCGAAAACGGACTGAAGCCTATCGCGTGCGAGACATGGAACGGGTTTGTCTTCGTAAACCTGGCACAAAACCCGGTTCCGCTCCTGGATTTTCTGGGCCCTTTCGGCGATTTGTTCGAAACGATACCCTTTCACGAATATCCGACCGGCGTCGAAATGACCCAGACAGTCCAGGGTAATTGGAAGGGCATGATTGATGCCTCTGGCGAGGGCTATCATATATCGTCGCTGCACCGTAGCACGCTGCATCCGCAAGTCGCGGTCATCGAAAACCCGTTCCAGGATTTTCACGATCCCAGATATCTCGGCCTACACACCACGGCCACCCTGGGCCGCAATCCCGAATGGCTGCCCACCACCCCTGTCGCGCGTTTCGTACTCGAGACAATCCAGCAGGATTATCTGGAAGACCTGCGCCGGATGGAGGCCAAGCAAGGGATCGCGGGAGCGCCAGCAATCAATCGGATTAATCTGCCGAATTTTCAGATTGAGGCCATCACGCTTTTCCCCAATAGCCTCATCCAAATCATTCCGAACGGCTATTTGTGGATGCAATATTGGCCAACCGCAGCTGGCCGAACCGAGACAAGCATTCGGCTTTACGGGCGAAAGGCGCCGCAAACGCATCGCGAGATTTTCGCAGCAGCGCATATTCAAGCGCAGGCGCGAGATGTCATCACCGAAGATATCGCGATGGTGGAACTTCAGCAGATCGGCCTGACCTCCGATCCCGAGGGTCAACAGATATTCGGCGGCAGCGAATATTTGTTGCGGCGTTTCAACAACCTGATCGCCCGCTTCATTCAGGCAGACGATCTGTCGAAAATGTTGCAAGATCTTTAAGCTAGGAAGGAATCGACCCATGACGGACAGCCGCACCATCGCATGGCGCTGGATCGAAGCCGCCGTGGGTGGCGATGGCGAAACGCTGCGAACATTATTCGCGCCCGATTGTCGCATCTTCATCGCCGGGGACATGCCTTTTTGCGGCTGGATGGATGTCGATGGATTTTTTGGACAGACCTCGATCCTTCCTCTCGCCGGGCCCATCACCTTCGAAGTCGGCGAGATGGTCGCCGAGGGTGATCGCATCTGGTTCGAGGCGCAAAGCCACGCCCAGTTGAAGAACGGCGCAGACTATCGAAACATCTACATCTTCCAACTCCGGATCACCGACGAGCGGATCGTCGAATATAAAGAGTTCGGCGACACCTTGCATATCTGGCGCGTGATCGAAGATCCGCAAACCCGCGGGCCTGCCATTCCGCGCCAGCCGTTGCTGACGACTATCAGCCGCGCCTTTGTTGGCAACGCCATCGGCGAAAGCAAGCGGGGTGACGTCAACCAGCCGGAAAGCCTATCACCTTCCTCCAGGTGAATTTTTTGATGCCGAACCTGTTCATACCATCATCGCCTCATATGCATCGAACATCTGATTTACGATGGCAACTTTTTCAGTGCGATCCATATCACCGTGGACGCCATGGCGCCTGCTCTGATGGCGTTTTCAAAACAGCCTGTCATGCTGACGCATATCGCCCCGATTTACCGTCAATGGGGTATAGCCTATTATCGGCGTCAGCCGGGGGCCGCGCATTCGAGAGGAAAACGTCAGAATGGGGCGCACCGCCTGACGGAAATAAAAGGTAATCACAATGTCTATCGATGTTTCTGATCATATCCCTGCCCATGTTCCCGCAGACAAGGCTATCTCCCTGCGTCTGTTCGATCGCGTCGTGGTTCCGGAATGCCCACAGGAAACCATCATTCCCGAAATACACGCGACTTTGGGGCCGATCACATGGGTAACCAACATCTTCATGGCCCATCAGGGGGGCTGGCTGTTGACCCGCATGGAAGACATACAGGCGATCCTGCGGGACGGGGAAAATTTCACGAAGCGCGGCATGGGCAAGTTCGCGCAATCCATTGGCGAAGATTGGCTGGTCATCCCGACCGAGACCGATCCCCCCGCCCATGCACAATATCGCGAGGCGCTCAACCCCTATTTCGCGCCGCAACGCATGGCCGCGATGCGGGACAATCTGCGGGAGCGCGCTGTCACGCTGATCGACGGCTTCAAGGAGCGTGGCCATTGCGATTTCGTGCATGAATTTTCAGAGAAATTCCCGATCTATATCGTTCTCGACCTGCTTGGCCTGCCCCAAGAAAGAATGGGGGAGTTCCTCCAATGGGAAAAGGAAATCCTGCACACCAGAACAATGGAAGAGCGGGCGAGCGGCGTACGCAAGGTTCAGGCCTATCTCAAGGAACAGATCGCCGATCGGCGCGTCAACCCGCAGGACGATTATATCAGTCGCATTTTCGATTATGAGATAGATGGCCGAAAATGGAATGATGACGAGATTTTCGGACATTGTTTCAATCTCTTCATCGGCGGCCTCGATACGGTTACATCGATGCTGGGCAATATCTTCACTTTCCTTGCGCGTTACCCGGACAGGCAGGCGGAACTGCGTGCAAACCCCGGCAAGATCGTACTTGCCGTCGAAGAATTTTTCCGTGCCTTTGCTCCGGTCAGCGTTTTTCGCATCGCGGCACGTGAAATGGAATTGCATGGGCAAAAGATCATGCCCGGCGATTATGTGGCGATCTCCACGCCCGTCGCTGGGCGCGATCCCGACTTCTATGACGATCCGGGCGAGATTCGCTTCGATCGCCGGGGCCAGCATATTTCCCTGGGCTACGGCATCCACAAATGCCTTGGCATGCACCTTGCCCGGTTGGAGCTTCAGACCGCGCTTGAGGAGTTTCTCAAGGAAATCCCACCCTTCCGGATCAAGGATGGGTTCGAAGTCGGCTATTTCGTCGGCAACATTCTTCATGTCCCCGAAGTGCATCTCCAATGGGACTGAGCCAGACGGATCACCGCATATGAGGCGCTGAAAGGAGCGCTGTCGGCTTCATGACCGACAGCGCTCCTTTCACAATACGCATGGTAGATCGCGGTAGCATCACTCGAAATCGAAAAAAAATGCGTGCCGCACTTGATGACATGCGGCACGCTCCATATCCAAATCGCAGGTGAAGATCGATCAGCTCTCGCAGATGGCCAGCAACTTCTTCTTGACCAGCGTCTTCGAATGGCTGGTTAGCGGCGACGCGGCATTTGCGCTCGCTGCCAGTTCTTCTGCCAGCGAAAGATCCTTTTCGCCGATGCCCGCCTGACTGGCGAAGAAAGCGCGTCGGGCCGCATCGCCCGGATTGTTCCGGAAGTCGACGAAACCTGCCATCGGCGGGGTAAGATTGCCATTACGCTTCATCACGGTCAGCAGCTTGTCCATCGGCACGCCGGACGCCTCGGCCACATCGGCAACCTCGATACCCAGCATGATGCCACACCAGGAAACAAGATTATTGCAAATCTTGAGCGCCATCGCCGAGCCCAGCGGACCGATATGCATGGTGTTGGTCGAAAAGGCATCGAGCACCGGCTGAACGCGTGCCGCAAGAGCTTCATCCCCGCCGGTCATGCAAAAGACGAAAGGACCATCCTTAGTCATCTCGGTGCGAGTAACCGGCGCGTCAATAACCTCAACCCCCACCGCGGCAGCGCGTTCGGCAATATTCTGTGCAGTTTTCGGTTTGATCGTGCTGTGGATAAGCAGGATCGCACCCCGCTTCATCGCAGGCAACAACGCATCCACGCATTCGAGCACCTGAGCGTCGTCGCGCACACAGATGCCGACGACGTCGGCGTCCTGCCCCACCTCAGCCATGGAACCCGCCAGCTTTGCGCGTCCCTCGAATTTCGCCAGCGCCTGCGGGAAGACGTCATAGACTGTAAGGTCAAGCTGTAGCTTGGCGAGTTCTCGCGCCTGATCGCCTCCCATGCTGCCAAGACCGATGAAACCGATTTTCCTGATGCTGTCCGCCATGGAATACTCCTATATCTTTCCAATTCCCGGAATGGCGTAACCGCCACGGGAACATCCGTAAATCCGGAACAATGCCTGTGTGAATGCCATACCATTGCGGAACCGCCAGGAGGCATCCCGGAATCGTTATTGCGTGCAGGCTTCCGCGACACGGCAACGCCCGTTCAGCTTTCGCAAACCCATACGGATACATCGATGCGGACATGAAACGACTCCAACCCCTGATCATGGGCGCGAGGCGGACGAGCCGGAATTGCGCGGTTAGGGAATGACATTGCGTCCAGCTATCGCGGCAGGGCGCGTCAATTCCATCCCCCCAGCCGTTCCGTCGCTTCTCAGGCAGGCACGCTCGTTACCATCATCTTACGCATTTCCTCGCCGGAAATGCCGACCTGGTCAGCAATGTCGAGCATGTCCCAATATTCGCGCCAGAAAGTGATCTTGTCCTCATCGTCGAGATCAAATACCCCGGTCACGCGCGTCAGCACTGTGCGGCCGTCATGGAGCATGCGGACACTGTCCACTCTTTCAGTGAAGACGGTATTAGCTGCGCTGGCGATGTGCAGTATTTCGCAATCGCAATCGGCATAGAGCTTGTACTGACGCTCTATCTCGCCGCATATGGCTTCCGCACCGTGAACCATCGCCGCCACCGGCACGACCGGCTGCCACCGCGCATCTTCCGCGAGCGCCGCACGGATGGCTGGAATGTTCAACTCGGATGCGTGGAACAGCGTCAGGAATTGCTTGACGGCGGCTTCTTTGCGATTGGTCATAGCGTTTCTCCTCGATTTTCATGCAATGAACGGCAGAGCGATGATTACTGCACCTTCCTCTGGGCAGGCGAACCGCTTCGATGCAACGCGCCCGGGATCATTCATACGCAAGCTTGAGCCCGGGTACATCCCAGTCAAAGGTAACCACCCGCCCGCTGCTGCCCAGCGTCACGAATGCCGTGCGTCGATCCGGGCCGCCGAAGCAGATATTGGTGGTCAGGAAATCGCCGGTCGGGATTACCTCCGGCGTGCCGCCCTCCGGCGGGAAGACGAGCACTGCGCCGATACCCGGCGACGCGCAGCAGATACGCCCGGAACTGTCTACCGCAAGGCTGTCGAGATACTGTCCCGGCCCGCCGCGCCCCACCAAACTGCTGCCGTTTGGCGCGTGTCCACCCGCCGGGTCGATCACGCCGGGAGCCGAAAGCCGGAATTGGAGCAGATGCCCCTCATAAGTGGATGCAACGTACAGAGTGGCCCCATCGGGTGAAAGACCGATGCCGTTCGCTCCGTCGACGGGGTGCACGACCTCGCGTATCTCGCTGCCGTCGATCCTGGCATAATAGATCGAACCTCGGGTACGGACACGACCGCGATCCCTTCCAAAATCGGTAAACCAGAAACCGCCGTCGTTGTCGAAAACAAGATCGTTCGGTCCCCAAAAAGGGGTTGCTTCGCTATGCGCGTAGAGCGTCTCGAAGCTTCCGGTCTCGAGATCGACGACCTGAATTGACCCGGGTGGCGTATCGATAGGGGCTTCAATCGGCATCAGTCCGCCGTCGGGAAGGTCCATCTGCCCGAAGCCGCCATTATTGCATATGTAACAGCGGCCGTCCGGCCCGATGGCAGCGCCATTGGGACCGCCACCCAGCTCAGCCACGGTAGAAACACGGCCATCGGGCGCGATCCGGCTGAGCTTTCGGCCCAACGTTTCGACGACCAGCAGGCTGCCGCCGGCAAGCGCAATCGGACCTTCGGGCATCTTCAGCCCGGTAGCGAATGTCTTCATCATATGGCCTCCCTTTCAATTTGGTCCAACAGCTTGTGCAACCCGACAGCATCGGCGAAGTTGGGACTTGCCCTGCCGCCGGTCGCGATTGCCTCCTTCATGTGGAGATAGGCTTCGCCGACATTCATCGGCGGATTGGCGCGCAGCGATGCGGGCGTATGAAAATAGCTTGCCGGCACCGAGACCGGTTCGAGTACTCCCGGGTCGACCGATTTGTGCAACGTCAGGTTTGACATCTGGATACCGCGACCCCCGGCTGCGGCCATGATGACGAGGTCCCCCTTGTCCCCGCTAATCTCAATTCGGATGCCGATGCCAGGCGAAGATGCGCCCGAGAGGCGCACAGACGCCACGACGCCACTGTCAAGCATGCCCGCCACCAATATCTGGTCGGCAGAGGTGCGCTTGACCGGCGCGCCGGTGCCAGAGGCGGTGAGATCCTTCAGCGCAGTGTGAACCACTGAGGTCAGGCTTTTGAAATTGCCCAGCATCCAAGTCAGCGCGTCTATGCTGTGACCGCCGGGGATGCTCAGAAAGTGCGCTCCACTCGACCGGTCCTGCAAATATTCGGTGCCGGGAAACACAGCGGATATCCAGTCGGAGGAATGGACCAGCCCGGCGCTTCGCACCCTGCCGATCTCGCCCGCAGCAATCAGATCCCTGGCATAGGTCAGCACCGGCGCGCTGCGCGATTGCAGGCCCACCATATGAACGATGCCAGCCTTCTCGGCGGCATCCAGCAATGTCTGCGCCTCGGCGGTGTCGCGCGCCAGCGGCCATTCGCAATAGACATGCTTGCCCGCCTCAATTGCGCGACGCACCAGATCGCGATGCGCCGGTACGCGAACGCAGATCGCCACCACGTCGACATCGGGATGGTCGATCAACGCGCGAGGATCGCCAAACGCATTGGGTATGCCGAACCGCTGCGCGGTGGCCTCGGCGGTTTCCTGGCGCGAGGTGGCGACCGCGACCGCGTCGACATCCTCAAGCGCGGCGATTGCCGGCAAATGCGCCGATACGCCCCAGCTGCCCTGAAGATTGGCGCCAATCACGCCGATACGAAGCTTCGTTCCCATGGTGCCTCTCTAACCTCCCCGCGCTGCCGAAGCTGGACGCCCGCTCGCTTCGGCCTCAACCGCCAGCATCTCCCCCTTTTTCAACACTGTGGATCTTCTGTAGCAAGAGTTGCCCGTCTTCCGACAGGGTAGGTGCCTGGCAGAAGCCATCCGGACCATTTGGAGCCGCCCCTACCGTAGCGCCATGTCGCCTGCGCTCGAATAGTCCGAGCAACCCGCTGCTGGGCGGAGAATCTGCTTGGCGGGATGCGAACGAGATGCGCGTTTACGGCTTGCCCTGTCACCGGATAGGGGCCGTAGCGTCCCCAACCTTCAATGCTGCATTAATCGTTAATCGCGCCGAGATGCACGGCGCGAGTTGAGAGGAAATCAAAAATGGACACGACACGTGCAAACGCACTGGCGAACCGGCTGCTGGAGAGCTTCAACAACGGTAACATGGATGGAATCGAGAGCTGCCTCCATGCCGAGGCGTGCGCGGAATTTCCTTTCGCGCCTCCGCCCATGCCAACCGCCGTCTCCGGCCGCGATGCCGTTATGGCGATGTTCCGCGACGGCCGCGCCAATTTCCGGCGCATGGCGCTGGCGCCCAGCCGTTTCTACTGGTGCCCTGATGAATCGACATTGGTGATGGAGGCGCAGAGCGATGCCGAACTGGCGAACGGGACCAGCTATCGCAACGGCTATGTCTTTCTGATCGGCATCCGCGATGAGCGCGTGATACTCTGGCGCGAGTATTTCAATAGTCTGGTTGTCGTCGAAGCGATGGCTGCCGGCTGATATCCTCGTAGCGGGTTCACTCCAGATCTCAATTCATCGCTCAATCAATAGCGGCCTATCGCTTTGATGGAAGCAAACCGCACGTTATGACCGCTCGCCAGCGCTGGAAGTAAGCAGCCAGAACCGACACTGCACGGCCTGACAATGGGCTGCTACACAGCCGCGATTTTCAGGAACATCGGCCACATTTTCTGGAAATGCTGCTCAATATCGTCCGCCGTCCACGCTTTTTGCCCCATCAGCATCTCCCAGCGGGGGCCTTCCGCAATGAGGCGCAGCAGAATCTCCCGAAGCAGAGCCCCCGGCATCTCAATCAGTTGGCCGGCCTGCTGCGCGTGCCCGATCAATTGATCCAGCCGCTCCCCCAACAATTGCGGCAACGGTGGAGCGACTTGTTGAGACAATGTCGACAGCCTTGATCCTTCCGCAATAAGGATTCTCTGAAGATCGACCGCCGTGGGCGAGATCATGAATTCAAGATAAGCCCGCGCCGTCACCCGAAGCTCGGTCAACGGATCGCCCGCATCATTCCGAATGGCCGAAGCGAGTGCTTCGAGTTGCCGGATTTGCTCGAAGAGCACGGTTTCAAACAGCGCCTGCTTGCCGCCATAGCGCCGATAGATCGCCATCCGGGCGACGTTGGCGCCTTTGGCGATGCGTGCGATCGACGCGCCTGAAAAACCGCGATCCAGAAACTCGCGGAGCGCAGCGGACAGTATTTCCTGGTTAAGCGCGTCAGCCTCGCTGGCGGACGGCCTCCCAGTTCGTCGAGCGGACAAAGCGTCAGCGCCGCTGGCTATCTGCGAGATTCGCGAAGAGGGCGCAGGTGGCATGAAGTGGTGTCCGATCTCAAATAACGCGCAAATGGTTGCACCGACTGCCGGGACAGGCAAGCGGCACCATAATGTAGCACTAATGATACTTTTTCTTGCCTCATAGCGTATTTTGGTTCACCCGTCGCGAAAGCGGATTGGCCGGTTGGATCACAACCCACGCAGGAGGAGAGAGATGATGTCGGTCGCACCGGGGCAGATCAAAGTAGATTACGACAAGCTCTTCATCGACGGAACCTGGACGGTTCCCGGCGCAGGCGCCGAGGCAGTCATCAATCCCGCAACCGAACAAGAGGTCGGGAGCGCACCGCTTGGCTCCATCGAAGACACGGAGCGGGCCATTGCCGCCGCAAAACGCAGTTTTGACCGAGGCCCCTGGCGCGATGAGGACCGCAACGTCCGTGCAGATCGCATGCAGCGGCTGTTCGATCTCGTGCTCGCGCGACAGGAGGAAGCGGTTGGTCTGATGCAGCTCGAAATGGGCTTCACCCGGCTTAATTGCGAGATGCAGCTCGGCTTGCTCTTCTCTCAGCTGGAACGGACGATCGAAGTGGCGCGCAAGGATCCGACCAAGCCTTTGCCGATGATCATCTCCGATCGCCTCGGCGGCGGCGGCCGCGCTCTTGGCGGTGGTGTCGTCACCCGCGATCCTGTCGGGGTCGTTTCGGCGATCACGCCCTATAATTCAGGTTTCCTGCTCGGCCTTATCAAGGCTTTCCCGGCGATGGCGGCGGGCAACAGCGTGATACTGAAACCCTCACCCTTCACCCCGCTCCAAACGATGTTGATCGCCGAAATGGTGGCGGAACTCGATCTCCCGCCCGGCGTGTTCAATGTCGTAACCGGCGGCTTGGAAGTCGGCCAGATGATGAGCGCCGATCCGCGCGTCGACATGGTGAGCTTCACCGGCTCCGACGCGGTCGGCGCAGCGGTGATGGCGCAGGCTTCTCCGACGTTGAAGAAGGTCCAGCTGGAACTGGGCGGCAAGTCTCCGATTGTCATCCGACATGATGCCGATCTCGCTCTGGCGGTGGAGGTGGCCCTGTTCGGATCGATGTTTCAGGCGGGACAGGGTTGCTCACTCACGACCCGCATGTTGGTCGACAACCGTATTCGGTCCGCCTTTGTCGAAGCCCTCGCCGGCGCCGCGCGTCAGATCAAGGTCGGCGACCCCTATGATCCCACCACCTTCATGGGTCCGTTGATCCGTGAGACGGCAATAACCCGCACCCAGGATTTCTGTAAGCGCGCGCTGGAGGACGGCGCTCGTCTGGTCGTTGGCGGAGACCGCCCGGCCGGTCTGGACAAGGGTTATTTCTTCGAAGTGACGATCTTCGACGATGTGAGCAATGATAGTCATCTCGGTCAACGTGAAGTTTTCGGACCAATCGCCGCCGTCATCGGTTTTGACGACGATGCCGAGGCCATCCGGCTGGCCAATGACAGCGACTATGGCCTTGGTGGCGCAATCATCTCCAATGACAAGGCCACCGCATTTGAGATGGCGCTGAAGATGCGTACCGGGCAGGTTCAGATCAACGGCGGACCGGGCGGCTTCCATCCCGACATGCCCTTCGGCGGCTACAAGCGCTCCGGCCTTGGTCGCGAATGGGGCGAAGAAGGATTCAATGAATTCACCGAAATGAAGGCCATCGGCTTCCCTGCCGGTTAGCCCCGTCGCCCGCCAGCATTCCGGGTTCAATAAAAGAGGTCATCGTGGATCAGAGCTACGATTATATCATTGTCGGCGCGGGCTCGTCCGGCTGCGTGCTGGCCAACCGGCTATCGGCTGACCCTTCGGTTCGGGTTCTGCTTGTCGAGAGCGGACCTGATGATACCAGCCCGTTGATCCGCATGCCGCGCGGGATCGGCAAGTTGCTGGCGCCCGGCAACCCTCATGTCTGGGACTATGAAGTGGCGCCCGGCGGTAATGCGCCCTCCGAAACATGGCTCAAAGGACGCGCTGTTGGAGGATCGAGTTCCATCAACGGCATGGTCTATGTCCGCGGCGCCCCTTATGATTATGACGGTTGGGAAGCTCTTGGATGCCCCGGCTGGGGTTGGGACGAAATCGGCCGCTGCTTTGCGGAACTGGAGAATCATCCACTCGGCGCAAAGGCATGGCGTGGCTCAGGTGGGCCGCTGAATATCACCATCCATCCCTCGGGTGATCCGCTGTGCGAGGCCGTTCTCGACGCGGCAGGCCAGATGGGTGTCCCCCGCGTGGATGACGTCAACGATATGCCCGCGGTCATGTCTGGCGGCATGGGCTATCAGCCGACGACGACATGGCATGGCAAACGATTTTCCGCAGCCCGCGCATTTCTGACGCCGGTTCGCGATCGCGCCAATCTGGACGTGCTTCCCGAAACCGATGTGCTTCGGGTCACGATCGAAAACACCCGTGCGACCGGCGTGGTGATCCGCAACAAGAACGGTGAACGCCAAATTTATGCGCGGCGGGAGGTCATTCTGTCGGCCGGCGCCATCCAGTCTCCCAAATTGCTGCAACTATCCGGCGTCGGCCCCGCCCCCCTCCTCCAGGCCCATGACATTCCCGTCGTCGTCGACGCCCCGCAAGTCGGCCGCAATCTTCGCGAACATCGCTATCTGTCGACCCAATATCGGGTCACCGGTAACAGCCTCAACAAGCGGTTCGGTGGCCTGGGACTTCTCAGGTCGATCCTGTCGTATGCGTTTCTTTCACGCGGCCCCCTCACCCATTCGGCGCATGAAGTTGGCGGGTTCATCAAGACCCGACCCGAACTGGAACATCCAGATGCCCAGATCGGGGTCGGCCTCTACTCAATTTCCGCCACAGAGAAAGGTGTCGACATAGATCCATTCCCTGGCATGACAATCCTGGGTTATTTCACCCGCCCCGAAAGCCAAGGCGAGTTACGCATCCAGTCGCCCGATCCGATGGCCAAACCGTTCATCGATGCCAATCATTTTTCCGCCGAGGTCGATCGCCTGAGTGCGGTGTCGCTGTTCCGGTGGCTTCGGTCATTGGGCAAACAGCCGGCGCTGGCGCAATGGATAGCGGAAGAAACGCTGCCGGGCGCGAGGATCGAAAGCGACGAAGACATTCTCCAAAACGCGGTTTCTCTGGGGGGCACCGCCTATCACATCTGTGGCACAGCCCGCATGGGTTCTGACGATGCGGCCGTATTGGACCCGGAATTGCGCGTGCGAGGCGTCACGGGACTGCGGGTCGCCGACACCTCGATCATGCCACGGATTGTCTCCGGGAACACGAATGCCCCCGCTATGGTAATCGGGATGCGTGCCGCCGAACTGATCTTGCAGCGGGCATGAGGGCTCGACATTGGGCGATCATGGCGGTGCGGGCCACGAATAGGCGTCCTACGGATCAAATGAATGTGCCGCTTTTCGCCTTTGGGGAATTGCCAGCATAGTGCCAGCCGGACCACCGGGAAGCTATGCATCTTGCCGGACCGTTGCCGATTTGTCGCAGTTCGCAGCAACTTGCATTCCCCTATCTTACGAAAGGCACAAGAGGCGGGTTCAGGCTTAATCGATTGCCCGATTGTCGAGACATGGTCGTTCAGGGGCGATCCAATCACATGGAAACGGTTCTTCGAATCTGAAAGGGATCATCATGAAATCACTGACTTTTGCTGCCACACTTCTTTCCAGCGTCGCGTGCCTCAGCACCACGCCATCGTGGGCACAGGATGAAACTGTTCCGCAGGGCGATGCGGCCGGCACTGCAAGCGATATCGTCGTCACCGCGCGTCGTCGCGAAGAGCGCTTGCAGGACGTTCCAGTTTCCGTGACGGCGTTTTCGGCCGAAGGGCTGGCGCGCAGCAACGTGCAGACCGCATCGGACCTACGCACCGTGACGCCCGGCTTCACCATCGCATCGGAAGGCGGCAAGGATACCATGGCGCTGACCATGCGCGGTATTGGCAACTTGCCTCAGGGAGAAGGCACGCCGGGCGTCGTCATGTACGTCAACAACGTCCCCCTGCCGATCGTGGGTTCGAACATTCCCACCTATGACGTGTCGGGCGTTCAGGTCCTCAAGGGACCGCAAGGCACCCTGTTCGGCAAGAACACGCTGGGCGGCGCAGTGCTGGTCAACACGCAGGAGCCGACCTACGATCTCAGCGGCTATGTGCAGGGCATTTACGGCCGCTATGACCATAAGGAACTGGAAGGCGCGCTCAACATACCGATCGTGGACGGCAAGGTGGCGTTGCGCGTCGCCGGGCAGATCCGCCGGCAGGACCCGCGTATCCATGCGATCGACAGCGGGCCGGGCTTCGATGACATCCATCAGGACAGCTTTCGCGTGTCCCTGCTGCTTGAACCTACCGACTGGATCAAGAGCCTGACCATCTACGAATATTCCAAGGCGAACGAACTGGCGGGTGGCCTGAACCTCATACGCCAGAACTTCCCGATGGCCGCGATAGATCCCGGCCTTGCCCCGCTCGATGTCCAGATTCAGGAGCAGCTCGCCTTGCAGCGGCAGCACGAATATGGCTCATTCGATGGTGGGGTGAACGGCGGCTATGCCAATCGCAAGGCGACCTCCATCATCAACAACACATCGTTGACCTTTGGCGATATCACTGTTCGCAATATTTTCGGCTTTCGAAAAAATTACAGCGATCAGTTAATCAATACCGGCGCCACCAACCTGTCGTTGCCGGTCGGGCCGGGCGTGGAAGTGCCCTTCACGCTTTTCTACGCATCACAGCTTGGGCAGCGCAAATATCTAAGTGATGAGTTCCAGATTCTCGGCGAAGTGGGCAATCTCAACTTCATCGTCGGCGCCTATTATAACAAGGACCAGTCCTATGGTCCGAGCGGTTCGCAGTTCACCGCCTTCTCCGTTGGCGGCGTTCCGGCAAATGCGATCACCTCGCACGTCACCAATGAGAATAAGGCCCTGTTCGGCCAGATCGGCTACAAGATCACCGATCGGCTGACGTTTAACGCAGGCCTGCGCTATAGCTGGGACAAGGTCAGCGCCTGTGGCGGCGCCATCGGGACCGGCTATGTCGATAGTGACACCTGCCGCGAGGTTGCCGCGCTCAATATCATTGATGGTGTTGGCACCATCAAGAACAAGGGCAAAGCACCGAGCTGGACCATCGGTCTCGACTATAAGGTCAATCCCGACTGGCTGCTCTATGTCGTGAGCCGTCGCGGTTACCGCGGAGCAAATGTCAACACCCCTGCGTTCGAATCCCGTTTCACCACAGGCGGCAACGATCCGCTTTGCATATACGGCAACGGCGTTTGCCCGGACCTGCGCGCTTTCCAGAAAACCGGCAAGGAAACGGTAACCGACGTGGAGGCAGGTTCGAAGATCAGCTTCCGGTCCGGCGAAGCCCGCGGCCATTTCAATATCTCGGCTTTTTATTCCAAGTACAAAAATGCGCTGCAGTTCCTGAACGTCACGGGCATCGTACCCAATGAGGCGCCCGATACGCCATCCAATACGGCGTTCGGCGCGAACATTTCCGATCAGTCCATTTATGGCGTGGAATTTGAAGCAAGCGTCAGCCCGGCGCCCAGCTTCACGGCTTCGTTCAACGGCGCATTCACCAAGGTGAAGATCGACAAGGTCGTTCTGCCCGCTGGCATCCCGACCGGGATCACCTTCTCGCCGGAGAACATCAACAAGTTCACGCCAAGCTTCTCCGGCACCTTCGCGATCAACTGGATCCTGCCGATCCATCCTGCGGACGGCGATCTGGTGTTCGACGCGGACCTGTTCAGCACAGCCGACTTCGGCGGCCAGAACGGCGAGAAGCTGCCGGGTTACAATCTGGTCAATTCGCAACTGACGTGGCGCAATGTGGCATCGTCGGGTCTGGATCTGGGCGTGTTCGTCAAGAACGTGTTCAATGAAAAATACTACGCATCGGCTAGCGTTCTGCTCAAGAGCTTCCCGATCAGTTCCGCCTATCTCGGCGAACCGCGCATCTGGGGCGTGAAAGCACGCTACAGCTTCTGATATGACAGACCGGGGGCAGGACATACCTGCTTCCGGTCCATTTTCGATATATGGGTGAACCCGGCAAACCCTGTTTGCCGTCGGCCGAAAGGTAGGTGCCGCGCATTCTACTGCTCCTATTCGAGCAAATGCAGTTCTGGCTGTGCCTCTCCCTGACAACCAAAGGATCGAACACGGGCTCCGCACAGAGAAGTTCGACAGCTTTTGGATGACCATGCTCGCCTGAACGTGTTGGCTTTCTCCGGGGGAATTCTTCATAGGAGGACCATGAAGCTTCCCTTTATGATCATCATGACGCCACTTGCACTGGGTGCAACCCAGGCAATGGCTCAACCCGCACCGCGCATGCTTATCAGCAATGTCGAGCCGATGGCACTCGACAGCATCCGCGTCGAAATCACCGTTCTCAATCCCGCTCCGGAACCAAAGACAAACAACCTGCCCGACCGGATTTCCGCCGAGTTGACGATCGATGATCGGCGGCTTCCCGTAATGTTGAAGCGCTCCAATCCTTCATCGGCACAGGAGATCGAACCGAGAGGATTTATACAGGCTCAGTATCTGATGAGTCTTCCAGCCGGTAGTCGCAGCCGGAAATCCGTGATCCTGTCGCTCATGGACGCCGGGGCATCGGGTTACGCCTTCGCGCTTCCCGATACAGCATCACCAATGATATCAACACCAGACACAACGCAGCCCGCCGTTGCCGGACCGGTTCCGGTTGGGCCAGCCAGCAGCCAGACACCTTCCGCCAAGCCGGATCACGGCAATGCATTTCTGGGCAATCTCTCCAGCTATGCGCCCATCTACGCTGTCTATGGTCCAGGCACGAACAGTGATGGGCGCGTACAGATCAGCTTCAAATATCAACTGTTCGGCGATCCCGGGGCCGTCGGCGGCGGTAATCCCCTAATCAATGGCATCCACTTCGCCTACACGCAGCGATTGTTCTGGGATTTGGGCGCGCACTCTTCGCCCTTCCGCAATATCGACTACATGCCCGAAATCTTTTACCTGCTTCCCGCCGCGCCGGTGGGAAAGCAGATCGCATTGGGCGGTCAGGCGGGCTTTCGGCATGAATCAAATGGCCGCGATGGTCTGGCCTCGCGCAGCCTCAACACCGTGTATATCCAACCGGTCGCAACCATGCCGGTTGGCAAATATACGCTTTCCCTCGGCCCCCGCCTTTCATTTTATGCTGGCAATCTGGCAGACAATCCCGATATCAAGCGCTATCGCGGCAACACATCGCTTTTCGCCGAAATCGGTGAGGACGACGGATTGCGCCTGACGACCAACAGCCGCTTCAACTTCTCGTCGGGAAAAGGCGCTATTGACGCCGAACTGTCCTATCCCCTCGATCGCATCGTCAATTCGAACCTCAATCTTTACATCTTCGGCCAGGGCTTTGCCGGATATGGCGAAAATCTGCTCGATTATGACCGGAAGATAACCCGGTTGAGGATCGGAATAGGAATCGTTCGATAAATAGATGGGAAAGGCACGCCCATGCCGCGATGATGGTTGCATCGCTGGCAGCAGGCAGTGGCCTCCAGGCTCCGTTTACATTAAGCGCCGACATCGCTCGTCTGCTTTAGAACGTCATCCATATCCCAGTATTCACGCCAATTGGTAATGCGATATTCCATATCCAGATCGAATATGCCGCACAGCAGAACGGACACGCGTTTGCCATCTCTGCACATCACCACTTCGTCTGTCCGTTCGGTAAACACCTGACGATCGGTAGAAGCTATGGCATGTATCTGACAAGCGCAGTCGCTGTACCGCGTGAATTGCTGTTCCAATTCCTCTATAATGGCAGAACGCCCGCGCAGAGGTTCGGCGTGTCTGGCCCTATGCAAATAGGTCGCGCTTTCGGCAAAATAGCTACTCAACTGTTTCGTATCCAAGCTACCGGTGTGGAACACTGATAGAAACTCGCGGATCTTGGTCTCAGCTTCTACGCTCATACAAATCTCCTAAATGGTAGGAATATCTCCGCTCTACGGCAGCCATCAGGTTACGGATCGCTTCGCGCCTTGCAACAACGGAGATAAAACGGCCGTTGCCCGATTTTCGGTTGTTGGGAAACGGCTTTGCACTTACAGCCCCTTTTCCCGGGCTGGCCGAAAATCCATAATTGGATCAAGTATTATTCTGTACATATATTGTAATAATTATAGCAATTTATTATTAATTACTTAAATGATTTTGTGAGGGGATTTATAGTGATTGAGTACAGTATTCGCCCAAATATAACCGCCACGAACGCATGCATCGCATCGAATGACCGTAGTGCTCGCCTTGGCGCCGCCATGTTGGTGAAAACTGTACTGCTCGGTTGCTCGATAATGATGAGCGGCAATCTTTTCGCGCAATCAAATGAAAATAGCACAACAGCGATGGAGGATAGGCGGTCGCTGGAGGGGAAAACCGCAGCAAGCGATTTTGAAGATATTGTGGTGACGGCGCGGCGGAGATCAGAGGCGGCACAGGATGTGCCGGTCACGATTTCCGCAGTATCCGGAGAAGAACTGAAAAGCAGGCAGATTACGGATTTCAGTGAGGTCCAATTTCTTGTTCCCACCCTGCGGGTCAGTGCCGGCACTTCGGGCCGCCAATCGGCAAATTTCTCGCTCAGAGGTTTGCGCTCTAACGGCGTTGTTCTCTATTTCAACGAAGTGCCCGTGAGTTCGGATGCCGCCAACCGCACGCTGTACGACTTGCAGAACATTCAGGTCCTGAAAGGCCCGCAGGGAACGCTGTTCGGCACGAATACCACGGCGGGCGCCATCCTGATCCAGCCAGCTCGCCCAACACATCAGACGGAAGGCTTCGTCGAACTGCAGGCGGGTAACCGCGACATGATCGGGGGACAGGCCATGTTCAACGTGCCATTGACCGACAGTTTGTCCCTACGTGCGGCGGGGCAATTCAAGAAGCGGGCAGGCCTGACCAAATATGTGAGCAACATCCCGGGTCCGACGCTGCGGAACCAGGACAGCGAAGACTATAGCAGCTTTCGTATCTCGCTCTTGTTCGATCCCATCGAAGGATTCGAAAATCTCCTGACGATCGATCGCTTCTATGCCGACGAAGAGCCTTCCTACAAAAAAATTACAGCCATTTCGCCTTGCCCTGGCACTCCGAGTATCGGCCAGTTGCTGACCCTCGGCGCCTGCAAATATCGCCCTCCATTGACGACAACCCTGGGCCTGCCCAGCTTTGAGCAATTCTTTGCAACCGAGAGTAAGCTCGGGCCGTTCGAGACAGCAAACCCCTATCAAGGGCGGTCGTTGACGGATTCATGGGGAGCGACGAATATTACGTCCTTCGCGCTCAACGATCAGATCACCATCAAGAATATCTTCGGTTACTGGCATCTAAAGGCCAATCGGACGTCGGATGGCGACGGAACTATCTTCGATTCTCTCCAATCCAATTACATTTCCAAAACCCGCCATGTTTCGAATGAAGTGCAGGTCCAGGCAGATATTTCTCGCCTCAAATTGATCGTGGGCGCTTATTACAGCAACGACCGGGCCGACGGCGGAAATTTCTTCCGATCGGCCGCCCCGGGACCACTCGATCCGATCGTCAGAGACACTACGAACATTGACGAGAACAAAGCCATCTTCGCCCAAGCCACCTATGCGGTTACGGACAGGTTGAATGTAACGGCCGGCGCTCGTTACACTTGGCAGACCAAGGATGTTCGAAGCGTCGATTTTACCGGCGGACTATGCAGCTTCCCAGCGACAAACCCCGCAGTGGATATCGCGACTTGTACATTCCGTGCTTCGGTCGAGTTTCGCGAGCCTAGCTGGACTTTTGGACTGGACTATAACGTCGCCCCGAACATCCTCGTTTATGGCACTGCCCGCCGCGGGTTCAATGGCGGCGGCGTCAACACGACCCCGCCCGTACCATATGATACTGAGAAACTTGACGATATCGAAATCGGCGCGAAGAGCGAATTCCGCCTGGGCGGCGTACCGATCCGCGCCAATATCTCAGCCTTTCGTAGCAAATATAGCGGCATTCAGCGACGCATAACCGCATTTGTGGACAACGTTCCGGCAGCCTATATCCGTAACGCGTCCGCAGCCAAGGTTCAGGGCATCGAAATCCAGGGCGATATTCATTTGGGGCAACTCGATTTGTCGGCTTCAGGAACATATCTCGATGCGAAATACACCAATTTCCAAACTGAACTTGCCCCAGGACAGTTTGCCGACCTGACTGCCAATGCATTAGCGCAGGCACCCAAATACACAGGCAGCGTCACCGCCGCCTATCATGTTCCCATCGATGCCAAAGTCGCCGAGCGACTGACTGCGTCGGTGACCTGGTCTTACCAGAGCGTGATCTACTTCGAGGACTTCAACCAGTTGGACGCCACTCTCAACAACCGGATCGATCCATTCAACACTCAGTCCGCGTTCAGTATCTGGAACGCCCAGTTGTCGGCGAGCAATGTTCTGGGCACGGGCTTCGGTGTGCAGGCGTTTATAAAGAACATCGCAAACAAGCTTTATGCCGTATCGAAGAGTAACGCGCTTGGCAGTTTCGGCTTCGCGACATCCATCTGGGGCGAACCGAGAACCTATGGCGTCGCGATCAATTACCGTTTCTGACGGCACCAAGGATGATGCTGTCGCCAATACGCGTCATCCGCTGCACAATGTAGGAAAGGGCGTAATCACCATGGAGAGGCCAAATGACAGAATATGACCGGCGGAAGATTCTAACGGGCGGGCTGCTCGGGCTCGGAGCATTGAGTCTGCCGTCTGCTGCCTTGGCTAAGTCCAGCACTTCATCAATTAAAAGGCCCGGAGATACGTCGATGTCACGATTTGCTGGTAAAGCGCCCATGATTCCCAGCTTGGCCAAGGTCATGCCGGAAGCACCCGAACTGATGGAAACGCTGGTCGCCGAATTCGCGCCAGTCGCGGCCAAACTTCCCAGCCAGGAAGTCTATTGGCTGGGCTTCAATGGTTGGATGACCGATCGTCTGTCAGGGCCCATCATGGATGGGAAAGTGTCCCCCGACGATATCGGCCAGCAAGCGTGGGCGATTTATGCTTCCAGCGTCTGGGGCGGGATCGAACTGCGCGACCTTCGTCGGAAGTGGGATAGCGCCCCCGCCGACCAGAGCGCGATAATGTCGCAGGCTGCCGCGTTCCTTGCCAAGGGCAAGCAGGATATGGCCGACAAAATGACGCAGCGGCTGACAGCTCTTCGGGGCGGCGCAGAGAGTTGCCTTAACGTGCTGCCAGCACTCATCCGTGACAATTCCACTACCGGGCCAGTGCATGGAATGGCCTATAATGCCGGCGTGCAGGTCGTGAAGACCGAAGATCCGCCGGTTGGCCGCAGGCGGCCGCAGCGGCCGGCGAAGCCCAGCGCCGTGCGGATCAATACCCGCGATTTCATGCGCGTCGATTATGATTTGCCCACACCTCTCTATCTAAGGCAGTGGCGTTCGAATTTCGAAGAAGCCGTCAATACCGATCCGGAAACATACGAAAAGATCATCGTTGGCCAGACAGGCGAGGAGAATCTGAGGGACCTGTGGAAGAGGGCTGTACTTCACGGACTGAAAACCTGGGGCGGCGAGTCCAACGACAAATGGTCAGACGCCTATTTCAACGAGGCCCTCCATTGGAGTTCAGTTCTCAATTTCGGATTGGAGGCGATGGGACTTGCCACGTTCGTTGCTATGATCCGGAAGGATGAGGAAGCGGCTCGGCGCGCGGTCCTTATCAATGCCCTTTATGTGGGAGCGACGCCGGGGTGGGGTGTCGGCATGATGGACCCTGAAGCCCAGCTACCGACGGCAGCGTGAAATAGGCTTACACGGACCTGATGGCAGGCGCGCGCAAAGCTGCTTCTTGGTTTTGGAAAGGATGTTCCTGTTGATGACGCACACCCGACGACGGCTGATTCAGTTTGGATTAACGGCACCCTTCCTTGCCTCGTCGCTGGCTGCTGCCAGCCGCGCGCGCGCCTCCAATTCCGATCCTTCTGGTCGTGATAGTAACAAGCAGTTGGTGAAGTCCTATATCGACGCCACAGATCGCGGCGATATGGCGCAACTGGATTCCCTTGTTTCTCCGGAGGTCAAATGGTGGATCGTGTCACGCGGCGATTTCGACCGCGACCTGATCACGGCGATCAACCAGCGTCGCTTTACACCGGACATAAGCAGAGTGTCTTCCATCATCGGCATTGCAGCTGAGGATGATCGGGTGGCGGTCGAATATGAGACTGCCACCATCCGGGACGGCGCGCCTGTGTTCATCGTCTATCACCATCTTTTCCAGTGCAGGGACGGCAAGATAGTCGGTGTGCACGAATGGACCGATCCCCGAGTACGCGCGCCGCGATTCAAAACGTCGCAGATTGCGCCGCCCGGCTTGCAGCCGTTCGGGCAAGCTGCATCGTCTGAGATCGATGAAGAGCGGACACGCGCAATTGCCAAAGCATTTTTGGAGCCCGGTCCACAAAATTTGTCACGCGATCTGGTAGCCCCGAACTATCGATGGTGGGTCAATGGCCGCGGATATGATGACATGTTTGCGTTTTTCGCCAAGTTGACGCCGCAAATGATGGCGACAGCAAAGGCAAACCCGCCCATCCGTTACAGCAAACGGGTCAAAGGCATGACAGTCGAGGGGGACCGAGCCGCAGTGCTGATTCACACCGATGCCATCTACCCCGATTACGATTATATCAACCGCTTTCATGTGGTGGTCCGGGTACGCAACGGGAAGGTTATCGAGATGCGCGAGCATACGGATCGCAACGCTTCGGTTAAGGCGGGCTTCCCTGATATATGAATTTCAGAATCATTGACTTATGCGTGTTCCGTCACGCGAACACGTCTGCAGTGCTCATCCTATGGATATTTCGCTGGCTGGGCCTGCGCGCCGGCCACAGCAGGGAAATCCGACTTTGACGCACCTAGTCGCCAGCGGCGCGAAAAATATCCTATTGGTCTCGCAATGCTCGCTGCGCTCAATATCGAAAATTTGAATCAGGCATCATTCCAGTGGAAATTCCGCCCGATTTGACAGGTATCACCTCATTTTAAAGAAACCCCCAGGCCTTTCTACTCCTGCGGTTCCCTGTAGGTGTCACGGTCAATCGTACGGCCGGACAATAGGAATACCAGCCCACCCAATATGAACGCGAACGCGCCTACGCTCAGAGATAGGCGAAGCCCGTTCGAAATTGCCGCGGCGCATGCTTCAGTCGCCGAGACCTCACAGAATAGCGGATCGAGCTGGCTCTGTTGCATGGCCATATGGCTGAGCGTGTCGCTCGCCAGCCCGACCAGCGGCGGTCCGAAGCCATAACCGACAATCGAAACGATCGCGATCATAAGCGCAGCTGCAGTGGAACGCATGGCAGGGGGAGACACGTCCTGTGCCACCGTATAAATTGCGGGCACCCAGAAAGTCTGACCGCATGCCGCCAAAAACAACAGCGTGATGGCAATGTGCGTGTCCTCCGTCATGAATGCCGTTGCATATAGGGTGCCACACCAAATCAGTCCGGCCGCAGGCAACCACGTCCGCATTCCGGGAAAGCGTCGGCGCGATCGATCGACCAGCGGGCCGACCAGCAATGTCGAGAAAATGCCGATACAACCCACGGCAATTCCCATGATGGCGCCGGCATTGGTCAGCGACATATGATGGGATCGGATCAGAAACGAGACGAAATATTGATTGATGGCATTGACGGCAAATGAAGCGAGCGCGCCTGCAATCGCTACCATTACAAAGCTTTTCTTGCTCAGAGTTGCATGGATGGTCGCGATGAAGCCGACTCGCTCCCGATCTTGCATTCCTTTTTCACGCTGCGGTTCTCGCAAGGTCGTTCGTAAAAGAATGGCGAGCGGAATACCGATGGCACCGCAGAAGTAGAAAGTTTCCCGCCAACCGAAATATTGGGCAAAAGCTGCCCCTCCTGTCGCGGCGAGCAGCGCGCCGACCGATGCGGCCGCTGCAAAGACGGAAATGGCCGTCATCCGCCACGCAGGTGGGAAAATATCAGACATCAGCGAATGGGAAGACGGAGTTGATCCGGCTTCGCCAACGCTGACTCCTGCCCGTGCAAGCAGCATATGGAGAAAGGAGCTCGCCAGGCCGCAGACGATCGTCATCAGGCTCCATGCAAAGAAAACAATCGAGATGATGTTCACCCGATTATGGCGATCGGCGAGGCGAGCAATAGGAAATGCAGCAAAGGTGTAAAGTAAGGCGAAAGCCGGTCCCCCAAGCAAGCCGAGCTGAAAGTCATTCAACCTAAGATCGGTTTTGATCATTTCCTGCAATATTGAGAAAAGAACTCTGTCCATGGAGTTCATCATGTTCATGACAAACAACATGGCCAGGGTCCATGCAAGCATCGCACGATTATATGAAAGATCCGTCACGACATCGCCTCTCCACATTTTATCTTCATATTGCCGGCAGAACATCCGAAAATCTCGGTCTGGGCAAGCGATGCTCATATGAGGGGCGGAATCGCCGGCCTCGCTGCCAAATCTGAAATCCGATGACTCCAGGACGGATCGGCATCCGCAGGACGATACAACGAGCGGATGGTCGCCGCAGGTGAAATGGCCAAATTTTCAACGCCGCCGAACATAGCGCATTAAAAGCAATCGAGCGCTGGAAGCAGGAAAGTTCGCCATTTCGACACCCTCAGATGCTCGCAGACAGGCCCGCCCGTCCATCCCTGCATAATCTATGTGCCAATCGGTAAGGATCGACAATGCGCCTGGTTAATATTGCGCTGTCCAACCCCCATCGATGGGAAGATTATGGCCGGTAACCATGGAAGCCTCATCGGAGCACAGCCAAATAATCCCTGCCGCCTGTTCTTCCGTTGCGATCGCACGGCGGATTGGCTGATTGATCACCTGCTCGTCAATCAGCACCTTTGCATGTTCAGGGCCGCTCTTGTAGTAAGCCCGCGTCGGAGTGACCCCGGGCGCTATGCAATTCACCCTGATGCCGCGATCAGCATAGCTCACCGCCGCGAATTTGGTGAGCCGAATCACAGCCGCTTTGCTCGACCCGTAACCAGCCCCGCCAAAGCTGTTGTAAAGCATGCCCGCGAGCGACGTGACGTTCGCGATCGCCCCACCACCATGATCGATCATATGCGCGATCTCATGCTTCAGGCAGAGGAAGGTCGTACGCAGGCATATCATGATCGTATACTCGAACGCTTCCAGACTCTGCTGATGGAATTCGGGTCCGGAAGCTCCAGGATGTCCATCTCCAACAACATTGGCCGCAAGGTGCAGCCCGCCATGATCCAGCACAGTGCGGCGGACAAGCGCTTCCACTTCTTCCTCGCGGGTCGCGTCAGCGCGAATGAATGTGGCGGAGTGACCGGCTGCGCGTAACGCCTCGGCGCGCTCTTCCCCTAATTCCGTATTGATGTCGGACAGAACCACCCGAGCGCCATTTTCCGCAAACGCTTTTGCCGTCGCCGCTCCGATACCGTCCGCCGCCGCGGTGACAAGCGCGACCCTACCTTCAAACCTGCCAGTCATGTGGTCTCCTTCATTCTTGCGGACAGGGTAGAGGGTTGCCGTCCGCGAACAATGCACGCCGCCGTTATGTTTCGACGCGTTTCATCACCTTGATAGGGGTAATCACGGCCTTTGCGCCGGTGCACGAAGGATAAAGGCGCCACAATCTATGCGGAGCCGTTATCCTTCGTGCATAAACATAAGGCGGCCGGCGCTTGTCCCGCGATGTTTCCTCATCCATCCAATACAGCAAGGGTAAAGGCGCAAGATCACCCTTTGAGAGAGGATGCCGATGTCCGGCTTTCGATCTTGCACTCAGATCGGAGGATATCATGAGGGCATCGTTCCAAGCTCACCGCGAGGTCACGCAATGAATGCGCGATCTCCGCTTGAACTGTTGGCGGTGGGCGATCTCCAATTGATGACACGTGAGCCGCCGGCAGATTTGTTCGATCAGGTAACTCCCGCCCTTTCCGCAGCGGACGTAACCTTCGGCAACTGTGAATGGCCCTATGCAGAAGAGGCTGGCGATACCCATCCCGTCGAAGCGCATATCAATGACGATTTCGACAAGGGCGACCTGTTCGCACCCGGCGCGCCCGAAAGCATCCGGATGATGGGCCGCGCAGGATTTGACGTCATGTCGATCGCGAACAATCACACGATGCACGGGGGCTACCGCGCGTTCCTGCGGACGATCAGCCTGTTGCAGGAATCCGGGATCGCTCCGGTGGGCGGAGGCATCGACATCGCCGCTGCGCGCCAGCCCGCGATCATCGAACGCAACGGCCATCGCATCGGTTTCCTCGCCTGCACCTCAGGCTTTTTGCCAGGCGCCCATGCCGGTCGGCGAACACCTGGCATCGTGCCGTTGCGGCGCCACACCTATGCCGAAAATGCGTCATGGGACAATTGGGGCGTAGAGCCTGATGTCCGTACCCTTGTCAATCGCGACGATCTGGATGCCGTCATAGAAAGCGTCAAGACGCTGCGGTCGCAGGTCGATATCGTCGTGATGAGTTGTCACTGGGGCATATTGGAGCATCCCTCCGCCATCGCCGAATATCAGCGCGAGGCGGCCCGCGCTTTCATCGACGCCGGGGTCGATCTGATCGTCAGCCAGGGACCGCTCCCTATCAAGGGCTTCGAAGTCTATCGCGGCAAGGCGATCCTCTATTGCATGGGCAAGTTCGCCATGATTTCGCCCTGGTCGCGCGCCGAAACGCCTTCCGGCATTTCCGCACCGTTGCTCGACGAAACAAGCCGAGGTCTCGCAGCCTCGGTGACGATTGCAGAGGGAGCGATCACCGGCGTCAGGGTGCGGCCGGTCTTTCTGGGCACAAGCGGCAGGCCAAAGCTGCTGGAACCGGGAGATCCCCATTATGATGACATCCTCGCCCTGGTCACGGAACGCACCCAAGCAGCCAATCTCAATGGGCGGATCGACGCCCTTGGAGTGATCGATCTTGGGTGAGGCAGCGGCAATGAACGGACAACCTCCTATCCAAACAGCTTCGGAACTAATGCTGCGCCTTTCCGGCTGGCTGTCGACCCGGCTGCCGGGAACGCCCGATATCGAGATCCGGGACGTCGTGGAACCGTCACAAGGCTTTTCGAGCCGGACGATCCTGTTCACGGCGGTCTGGCGCGAAGGTGCCGAGTTAATCGAGCGACCGCTCGTCGCGCGGTTGCAGCGCGATGTCGCCGTGCCAATGCTGGCCGATGTCTTTCACCAATATCGTGTTATGCGCGCGGTGGCCGATTCGTCGGATGTCCAGGTTCCCCGGATCGATTTCGCCGAAGCAGATTCAGCGATGCTTGGCACGCCCTTCTTCCTGATGGATCGCATTGACGGCCGCGTGCCGTCCGACTTTCCCAGTTATCATGCGGAAGGCTGGTTCGCCGATCTTACCCCCGCCGAACGCAAACGCAGTTGGTGGAACGGCATCAGGGAAATGGAACGGCTGCACCGGATAGATTGGCGGCAGTTCCCGTTCCTTCCCGGCGCGGCGGATGGCCCGCCGACTGCTGGTTCCTATCTCGACACCTTCGTCGGCCATTGGTTCGAATGGGCCGCGCAGGGCCAGTCTTATCCCCTTGTCGAAGACAGCCTGCGCTTTCTTCTCGCCAATCAGCCGCCCGTGCAGCGGGTTGGACTGGTGTGGAATGACGCCCGGCTGGGCAATACAATGTTCCGTCCCGATCTGGAGGTCGCCTCCCTGCTCGATTTCGAGGTCGCCTCACTCGGCCCACCCGAAATCGACCTCGCCCACTGGATGTATCTCGACGACATCTTCAGCCTCAACTTCGGCATCCCACGCATAGACGGTATTCCCGATGAAGCCGAAGCGATTGCCGGATTCGAGCGGATCTATGGATGGGAAATGCCCTATTTCAGCTATTATCAGGCCGTTGCCGCGCTGAAAATCCTAGTGCTGTCGATCCGCGATTACAGCAATGACAAAAAAATGGCAGCGCCAGCCGCATTGCCCGACTTCCTCGTCGATCGCGTCCGATTGTACATAGAGCGGTACGCCAATTCTCTTTAATATATCAAGATGATTAAATCTTTATTCGATAAGGTTTTAAAAGAACCGTAATATTTCATATAATTATTAGATTATGATGAAATTATAAAAATCAATATATAATATAATTCATGAAAGGGAAATCATGCAAAAATCAATGATGTTGCTTGGAACAGCTCTGGCAAGTTCAATAGCAGGATTTGCAACGCCGATATTTGCTCAGGAAACGACCGCATCGGATCAGGGCGGCTTGCAGGACATCGTGGTTACGGCACGTAAACGTGAAGAGAGCCTGCAATCCACTCCGATCGCGGTAACCGCCCTCGGCGAAGAGGCGATCACACGCGCGCAGATCGTCAATGTCGCTGATGTGCAGCGTACAGCGCCCAGCCTCGTGATTTCGACGGGATCGCCCGGTGCGGCAACCTTCGCCTATATCGCCATTCGCGGACAGGGCAATCTTCAGCCGATCCTGGCCAATGACCCCGCCGTGGCGACCTATATCGACGGCGTCTATATCTCGCGCCCGTCACAGGGCATGACCGATCTCAACGATCTTCAACGTCTCGAAGTACTGCGTGGTCCGCAAGGCACCTTGTTCGGCCGCAACACCACAGGCGGCGCTCTGAACATCCTGTCGAACGATCCCGTCGACCGGTTGGAGGCAACGTTACAGGTCGAGGGCGGCAACCACGGCTACAAGCGCGCCAATGCAATCGTCAACGTGCCGCTGGCATCGAACCTCTATGCCCGCGTGACCTACAACCTGACGGACAAGAACGGGTTCAGCAACAATGCGCCGACCGGCCGCAATATCTTGAACCAGCGCAGCGATTTCATCCGCGGCAAGCTGAAATATGAAGGCGAAGGGTTCGATATCGTCCTGAGCGCCGATTATAACAAGATAAAAGGCCATGAGCAGTTGATCCATATGGCCGCCTATAATCCTGCCGTATTTGGGGGGCTGCTCGCCGGTTTCCTCGGACAGGTCACGCCATTCGTCCACGACAAGTCCGATTGGTATACCACCTATGGCGCCGGCCCATCGGTGCCCGGCGCTCCGGAATATGCGTTGCAGCCGGATTCCGTGAAGCAGATGTACACGCAGGACCCCTTCGATACACTGAAGGCTGGAGGGGCTTCCGCCACTATCAATATCGATGCCGGCGCGGTGGCGATCAAATCCATCACGGCATTCCGTTATTCCAAAAATTACGGTCTGGTAGACACCGATGCCGTTCCGGCGCCGATTTTGGCGACCTTCTCCGGCTCACGTTCGAAGGCATGGTCTCAGGAGTTGCAGGGATCGGGCGACATCACTGACCGCCTGAGCTATATCGCCGGTGGCTACATATCGCGAGAATCCGGTTATGAGCTCAGTCGCTCCCAGGTGTTCGGCGGGCTGATCCGCGACTCCAATGCCGATGCGGAAAACATCACGAAAGGCCTCTACGCCCAAGCTTATTACAAGTTCAGCGACACGCTGCGAGCGACCGGCGGATTCCGCTATACATGGGATACGCGCAACACCGTTCTGCACAATATGCAGATTCTCGGAATCCCCGCAAATATGCCGGTCGCCGGCACACTTTCTGGCGTGAACTGCAATCTCGATTTCCCCGACTCTCCGCCGACAGCAACACAGTGCAACCAGACGCAGAAGGCAAAATTCCATTACCCGGCCTGGACGGCGGGCCTCGACTGGCAAGCATCCGACGATGTGTTCGTCTACGCGGTCACGCGTGGGGCCGCTAAAGCGGGTGGCTGGAACCTGCGCGCAGGCCCGGCCGCGCCGGCCTTTGCGCCCGAGAAGGTGAAGGACGTGGAAGGCGGCATCAAGGCCACCTTCCTCGACAATCGCCTGCGCACGAACCTTGCACTGTTCCACACATGGAAATCGGACGTTCAGGCCATCGTCAATGCCGTCGGGCCAGCAGGCGTGACGCAATATCTCCAGAATAACGGTAACGCACGCATCTGGGGCGCCGAACTCGAAATCACCGCTGTGCCTTGGAAGGGCATGGAGATCACGGCGAGCGGCAATCTCTCTGACGGCAAATATGAAAAGGGTACCTTCACCGAAACCCAGGTGATCAACGGAGTGACGGGAGCAACTCCCGCAGGATGTGCACAAGGGGCAAATGCAACCCAAATCCTGTGCACCGTCGACTTGAGCAATCTGCCGCTGATCCAGTTGCCGAAGAGGCAGTTCAATATCAGCGCGACGCAGACGTTCATCCTTTCCACCGGCGAACTGTCGGTCAATGCCAGCTATGCTTATGTAAGCGGGCAGCAATTCTTCGCCTCGCGCGCTGCCGACGCCCAGTCGGATGCGGTGAAGGCACAATATGCTGAGGAAAACGAGTTGGGACGGATTCCGGGCTATGGTCTGATCAATGGCCGGATTTCCTATAAGGTTGAAAATCCGAACGTCGAAATTTCGATTTTCGCCCGCAATCTGGCGAACAAGAAATATCTGACCCGCCGCTTTTCCGATCTCTACCGTTCACTGGGTATCGCAACCGAGTTCTCCGGTGAATCGCGCACTTACGGATTGGGCATGACGTGGCGGTTCGGGCAGAACTGATAACCTCTCGATCTTTTGATTGCCGAGGGATTTTTAATGTGGGTTACAATTCCGGGGTAAAGTATCGGAAAAACCTCTCCCTTAAATCCTAAGGCATCAGATCGCTCTATCGCATCGGGGCGGCCAGTTTGGTCGGCATTTAGCCGTCTCGATCTGGCCGCCCCAGATTATGTGGCAAGACTGACAGGAGAGGAATGCTACCGGGCGATATCGCCGCAGAAACATCATCGATAGGCTCTTTCGTGTCAAAGTCGCCGCCGATATGATAGGAAACCTACTTCGCCACTATCGTCCTCATTGCAGAGTGGAGCCTCATCCGCATCGGTTTACCGGCTCGGCCCTCGTTGGCGCTAATCGCGAACGGCAAGCGCCGCGCGAATGGCGGCATGACGTGCGCCGGTCAGTGGATAATATAGCAGATTCAGCGCCGCGACGAGAGATAGCGACAGCGGCACGAAACAGTAAAGCAGTTGCAAGCGCTCAAGGGCTTCAACGGTGTTTTTCGCATCCAGCGCGGGATTGAAATCAATCCATTCGAGGATCGAGAACAGCAAGCCGACCGACAGCGCCTGCCCGATCTTCCAGATACCGATCAACAAGGCGAACAGCAGACCGGTGCTGTCATGCCCGGTATCCAACCGATTCGCGTCTGCACAGTCCGCGATCATGGCACGCGGCAGCATCGCTATCGCACCATAGAAAAGCCCCACCAGCGAAAAGATGGCAATCGCTATCAAAAGATTGCCGCCTGGCATCAGGTATAGCGGGATTTGGACGAAACCCGAACCGACCGCTGCGAGTGCGAGGGCGCGATGCTTGCCGAGACGACCGGCGAGCCGTGTCCACATGGGCGTCACCAGCAAGGCCACAGCAAATTGCCCGATCAGGATAAGTCCAACATCCGCAGGCGCTATTCCCTTGCCAAGCGCGAAGAAGAAGATCGCCAGCGTCGTCGTCGTGCCCGCCGCCAGCCCAAGCAGCAATTCCCCCAGGAGCACGATCCTGACGTCTGCGCGCCGCGCGAGGCGAAGATAGACCCCGATGCCGCCGCCATGGGAATCCCCGGCTTCGCCCCGTTCACGAACCATAAGAAGGGTAAAGCCTGTCATGAGCGGGGTCACGACGAACACGAACCATGCCATCATGCTCATCGCGCCGGCTTGCCCCGGCCGCCCCGCAAGTGCCAGAAGCTTGGGGATCAACATGGTCGCGACCATGCCCAGCATGAAGGCGAACTGCCACCATGCATAGATGCGCGATCGTTCCTGATAGTCGGGTGATGCATTGGCGGCCAGCGCCAGTTGCGCGAGGCCTAGGCTGGACCAGCCACCATAGGCAACGATAAGCCAGCCCATGAGATAGATCGGCCCCACGCCAGGCGATGCGGTGAAAAGCATCAACATACCGACCATGATCATCGGTGCTCCCGCGGCGAGCCAGGGCCGATAGCGGCCCATACGGGTGCGGGTCCTGTCCATCCACCCGCCAATCAGCGGGTCAAACGTGATATCGATGATTCTGACGATCATGAATACCGCCCCTACAACTCCAAGGTCGAGATGGAGGCTGCCCGAATAGTAGCTGGGCAGGTAGACGACGAGCGGCAAGCTGAGCGCCGAAAGCGCAATGCTCGGGGCTGAAAGCGCCGCTAATGTGCAGGCGGGCAGCGACGAATTCTGCGGCTGGGACTGGATGAGTGAAATCGCTGGAGCCCTTTCGGCGCTGAACCTGTGAATCCACAGTGCACATCGGCCAATGTGAATCGGAAGCTTTGCACGTTTCTCTAGGATACGGATTCCATCGCCGACATACGGAAAGAGGCGACAGCGAGCGAAGCCATGCTAACCTTAAAGGCGAGAGGATGTTCGAAATGACCGACAGCAGCGTGGCCGAAGATGGAAGAACCACAGGGTGCGATCCAACTGCACTGGAGCCGTTCGACCGGCGTGTGTTTGACTGGCTCACCAACAATCTGGGCATCGTGACTCAATTTGAACGTCATCCGCGCTGGCGGCCCGGCTGGGACGTCGAAGTCGTCGCAAATGGCAAGGCACTACCGCTTTATATTCGCGGGCCGCGTGGTGACAGTTATGTGTCGCCTGTGGACATGATGCAGGAAGGCGCGATCCATCGCGCGCTGGAAGCGCAAGGCATCCCCGCGCCGCGCCTGCTGGGCGTGATCGACGATCCGCTATCGCTGGTGCTGGAACGCCTCCCCGGAACGATCAACACCGCAACCATTGTCGATAAGGAGATACGCCGCAAGGTCCGCGAGGACTATGTCGCTCTCATTGCGCGCCTGCACCAGTTACCGCTCGAAGCCTTTGCCGATGTCGGGCTTCCAGCCCCGACATCGGCCGAGGATATTGCACTGGGGCTTTACGAGCCCGCGATCCGCATCTTCCACGACACGATCGGGCGCCCGTTCCCCCTGATGCGCTTCATCGCCGGCTGGCTTCGCCGCAATGTGCCGCAGGATCGGATGCGAGCCGCCTTCATCAACCCGGATGCCGGCCAGTTCCTGTTCGATGGCGATCACGTGACCGGCCTCATCGATTTCGAAGTCTCCAGCTTCGGTGACCCGGCAGCCGAACTGGCTGGCTTGCGAATCCGCGACACGGCCGAGCCGCTGGGCGACATCTCCGCCCTGATCGACTATTATGAGACGCTGACCGGCGACAGGATTAGCAAGCAGTTGATCGAATATCATACCGCTGGCTTCTGCGGCGTAAACGGCTTCCTTCTGTGGCCACTCGCATTCCAGTCCTCACCCGAACAGGATTATGTCGCCTATTTGCAGTTTGCAGTGTCCGCCACGCGTTTTTCCATCAGCGCGATGGCCGAGCATGACAGCGTGACGCTGATCGACCCGGACCCGCCGGTGGCACAGGCGATCGGCTATGTCGAAGCCGGCCGCAAGCTGATCGAACAGATCGACGCCTTTCCCGGCGATGGCGCGGGGATGGCGTATCAGCGCAATTCCGCGGCGGCGCTTGCCCGCTACATGCAACGCTGGGCGGCCTATGGCGCTGCGGTTGTAGCGGCGGACATGGACGATGTCGAACAGCTACTGGGTCACCGCCCGGATAATGGCGATGCCGCGATGGCGGCGCTCGATACGTTCGTCGCTAATGCCGGACCAGCGGACGATGCGCGGCTGATCCAGCATTTCCATCGCTGGCTGAAGCGCCAAAACTTCCTGCTGCGGGGATGTGGCAAGGGATATGACTATATCGACATGGATCTTCAGCCAATCCCGCCCCGCTGACAAACGGAGCATCGGTCAGGTCATATTTCATGCCTGCGCCTCTATTCGTCGGACCGTGACCGGGATACCGTTCAGTACGGCATTGCCTGACGCGGCATCGAGCATTCTGGCCGGGCTGAGTTCATTGATATTCGTGCCCGCGTGCAGTCTCGCAATGCCGAGGCGCGCGTCCCGGCGATCATGACCCCAGCCATGCGGCAGACTGACGACGCCGGGCATGATATCGTCCGTAATTTCGACTGGTGCGGTGACCGTGCCGCCCTCGCTCGCCACTTCGCAAATGTCACCGCTGGCGATCTCCAGCCGCAGCGCATCCTGGCTGTGGATCTGGAGCGTGCATCGCTCCTTACCCTTCACCAGCGTATTAAGATTGTGCATCCAGCTGTTGAGCGAGCGCAACTGACGCCGACTGACCAGAACCAGATCGGCATCCGTATCGTCCATCGCCGCTTCCAGCCGGGAAAGATCGGCCAGGAAATGCGGATGGGCCAGTTCGATAAGGCCGCTTGGGGTTTTGATAGCCTTGCCACCCCACGACACGGCGGGTCCGAGCAATATGCCATCCGGTGCGGCCTTGAAGTCGTCGAGCTTCAACCCCTGCGGATTCGCGCCAAACCGATCCCCGAACGGTCCTGAACGGATGCACAGGTCGAGGACGCGTTCGGGACCGTTTACGGGCAGCGCATCGAAAGCGACTTGCCGGTCGATCCCCGCACGATCGCACATTCCAGCGAAAAATTCGTCGTCCAGTGCGCCGAGATCAGGACCATCCACTCCGCCCATGATCGCGCCGACCCGGGCCATCACCTGCCATTCTGGCGGGCGATCCACCGGATCGAACAAGGCTGGCGAATAATGGCCGCCGCTCGTCAACGCCCAGGGCCAGCCCCAAACATCCCAATGCGGCTGTTCGAGCAGCGATGGGCTAGGAAAGATGACATGGGCATGTCGTGTGGTTTCGTTGATATAGATGTCGATGCTGATCATGCATTCGAGCTGTCCGAGCGCCGCATCAAGCCGGGCTGTGCCAGGAACGGACAACACCGGATTGGCGCCTAGCGTCATCAATGCATGAATCTGTCCTGCACCCGGCGTATCAATTTCCTCGGCCAGACAGGACGCCGGATATTGCCCCAGAATCGCCGGCACACCACGCACACGCGATGGTTTGCCGGTAACGGATGCGTTGCTGGGATAGGGCGGCGCGAGATCCAGATGGGGAGCGACCTGCGTGCTCCACATCGATCCGCCGGGACGATCCAGATTGCCCGTCAGGATTGCGATCACGTCCACAAGCCAGGATGCCAATGTCCCGAAAGTCTGAGTACAGGTACCGATCCGACCATAAATGGCGGCGGCGCGCGCATTCGCGATCTCCAGCGCTAGGTCGCGAATAATCTTTGCCTCGACACCACAGAACCGCTCTACGCGTTCGGGCGAGAAGTCGGCAGCGACGTCGCGCAACGTCTCGACCCCCGCCACCAACGACGCGAGATGGCCAAGACGAACCCTGTCCTCGGCGAACAGCACATGAACGATAGCCAGCAAGAACGCTGCATCGCTGCCGGGACGCAGCGGCACCCATTGATCGGCCGCCGCCGCCGTCCGTGTACGCACGGGGTCCACCACCACCAGCTTCCCGCCCCGCGCGCGCAGATCACGGAGCGCGCCCATGACATCGCGATGTGAGAAGATGCTGCCTTTCGATTCCGCAGGGTTCGCCCCAAGCATGACGAAGAGGTCGGTCCGGTCCACATCTGGGATCGGGATCTTCCACATATTGCCGTAGAGCAGATGGGAGCTGACATTCTTGGGCAGTTGGTCGACACTCGACGAAGAGAAGCTCTGCGCGAAGCGAGCGAGGCCATAAAGCAGCATCATGTAGCGGCCGCTCGCAAAGCCCTTCCCCGACATATTGCCGCCGAAGCTGGCAAAGGCGGATTGGCCATATTTCTCGCGAACGCCGCGCGCCAGGCGCTCCGCATGCGCGAAGGCTTCTTCCCAGGAAGCAGCGCGCCATTCTGTCCCTTCACGGATCATTGGCGTGTGCAGACGGTCGGGATCATGGTGCAGATCGCCGAGAGTCGTGCCCTTGGGGCAGATATGGCCCCGGCTCCAGACATTCGCCTTGTTCGGACGGATCATCGTCACCTTGTCACCCTCGACACTCACGTCGATTCCGCACATCCCTTCGCATAAAGGGCAGGTGCGCTGATGTAGACCGACCTTCTCTGTCGCAGTCATACCATGTTCCCTCTCCTCAAGCATCGGTCCCTACGATAGCGCAATGGACCCTCCTTGTTGACAGACCAATGAACCATAGGTTCAACAGTCGAATGAATATCGGTATCCCCCCCACGCAGACCGGACCCAGCTTTCTGGAAGCTATTGCGGCAGGCGATCTTGCCACTCTGGACGCCATGCTCGCACCGACGGCGACCTGGTGGGTTCAAGGTTGGGGCGAACTGGACCGCAACGCCCTGCTGCAGGGGCTGGCCAACACGATCCGGCGATCGAACGAACGGATGCTCACCATATCGCGCATGACGGTCGAGGGCGACCGGATCGCGATAGAAGCGGAGGGCCGTTTCAGCTTTGCCGAGGGCCTCTATTGCAACAGCTATGTCTATATATTCGTCATCGACCGGCTGGGCCGGATCGTGGAGGGCCGGGAATATCTCGATACCGCCGTGGCCGCGCAATTCTACCAGGGGAAGGATTGAACAAAATTGGCCGACGAGAGAACGGGGCAACGATGCCCCGCTCTCTCGGCAATGGAAGGCGCCCAATCCCGGCATCATCTAAAAATCATAGCGCACCCGGACACCATAAGTGCGCGGCGGCGCGTAGCTGCCCGAATTAATGCCGAAACTCGTCGCGCTGATGATGATGTTCTGGATATATTGATGGTTCGTCAGATTATCCACATAAGCGGTGACGGTGATCGGCAGGCCCTTCAGATTACTGACCTGTGCATTGAGACTGATCAGACTATAGCCCGGCAGGCGCACCGGCCCCTGCAGATAATGATCGATATGGTAATAATCGCCGTGCAGCGACATCTGACCAAAATCACCCAGATCGAAGCTGTAATCCGCGGCGAACTGATAGCTCCATTTCGGCGCCCCGGTGAAGCCGCCCGGTGAATGGAAGAAGGGTGCCAGAATGGCCGGCGCTTCCAGACGGTCGAACTTCTGAAGGAGGTGTGCGCCAGCAAAGCTGAACGTCAGGCCGCGCATCGGCGAAATATCACCGTCGAACTCGAAACCCTTGGAGGTCGCCGTGCCCGCATTGATCTGCAGAGCGGAGCCCGATGGCGCATTGGTGGAATCCACACCGGGCAGGCCGGAGCCAGCCGTTATCCCAGTTGCCTGCAATTGCAACTTGTCGAAATGGCTGATGAACCCGGCAATATTGAAATGCCCGCTCCATGAACCAGCACGGAACTTCGTATGGGCACCGATTTCATAATCGGTCACGGTTTGCGGATCGAAGGTCTGGAAATCGCTCAGGACGGGCGCGAGGACGGGCGCATTCAGGCCGCCGGCGCGATAGCCGCGCCGCGTCGTGAAGTATAAGAAAATGTCATCGCTCGCCTTGTAGTCGATGCCTAGCGTCCATGTCGGTGCCTTCGATTTGGCTGCCCCATCGAAGCTCGCGCGGCCATATGGGCTTCCGGTATCGGCACGACATGCAGCCAGACCCGAATATGGCGGAACGATCGTGTTGCCTGTCGCCAGTGACACGGATGCACGGCTGTTGCTGCAAATTGACTGCTTGTCCCAAGTGTAGCGAAAGCCACCATTGAGTGTGACACCCAGTAGCCCAACATCATCCAGCGCATAGGACAGGTTTGCGAATACGGCATGGCTTTCATCGCCATAAAGCGTGTCTGACAGCGATCCGACCGGCCACACGCCACCCAGAGCGCCATTGACGATCGCCTCGGTAGTCGGGCTGGGCGGTGTCGGCCGGAAAAGATCGAGCACCAGATTGTTTACGCCAGCGGGCTGGGCCTTGAGATAGAAGGCACCGGCGAGCCAGGTCAGCCGGTCGTTGAATAGTGTTCCAGCGATCTGCAACTCATTCGAATATTGTTCCGACACGCTCTTGTTGCGGGTCGTGATGAGCGTTCCGGGCTGTCCCGGAATCAAGCCAAGGGCGGCCAGACCGGGCCCCAGATCAGGGAGAGGCGCGGCAGGCAGCCCGATCGCATTCTGCAGATTGTCGACCTTGGTATAGCGATAGCCGAAGATATTCTTGATCGTGATGTCCCCGACGTCGATCGATGTCGTGTTCGAAATGCCCCAGAAGGTTTCATTGTCGAAGGGATCGACCGTGCTGGCTGCAGTTCGCCGTCCCAGCGCGCGCAGGGAATCGACCAGCGGCTGAAGATCGGGGCGCAGAACAACCACAGGGAAATATGCCTGCGCTCGACTCTCGATCCGCGTATGGTCGATCACCAGGCTGTTACTAATCCCGTCCGTCGGTTCGAACAGAATCGACGCTCGCAGGGCATCCATGTGCAGGTTGTCCTGACGCTTGCCGGTACTGATATTGGGCGTGAAGCCCTTATTGCGTTCAATGTCCGCCGCAAGACGGATGGCCAGCTTGTCGGCGATGATGGGGATGTTCACCGCGCCCTGAAAGGAATGCTTGTTGTAATTGCCGACATCGACCTGCACATAGCCTTCGAATGCATGGGATGGCGCACGAGTGTAAACCAGAACGGCGCCGCCAGTCGTATTGCGGCCGAACAGCGTTCCTTGCGGCCCTTTGAGGACCTGAACATTGTCCAGATCGAATGTCGGCGTGAAGCTGCCGATAGGCGGCAGTGGCACTTCGTTAAGATAAGTGATAACCGACGGCAGGCCTGGACCGGTAACTGCCTTGCCTTGCCCGCGGATCGTGTAGGTCGTGTTCGACATGGAACCCGCACCATTCAGGATGACGCCGGGAACAAGCCGCTGCAGATCGCCAGTGGTTTGAAGTCCAAGCTTCTGTATATCCTCCCCACCCACGGCGGTAATGGAAATTGGCACGGTCTGCGCGGATTCCGCCTTGCGCCGGGCCGTGACCACGATGTCGCGAGTCATGTCGTCCTGCATGGACGGCGCCGGGCCAGTATCCTGTGCAGCAGCCGTGGACGTCACCATCAACGCCAAGGTCGAGATGGCGCCCCCCATTTTCCACATGGTCATATCGATTCCCCTCGCTCCGTTTATGGGCCGCTCTCTACGGGCTGCCTCATTTTGATCACGTTCAAACTGATTTGTCTGCGCGTAGCCGACAGTCCAAAGGACGGAATTCCCAGCCGGAAATGGATCGGCTGACCCGCACTGCGGGTAGCAGCGATATGCTGCTATGATGGAATTCCGGCTTTCAGGCAGATGCGGAATTCAGGTCCAGATCCAGCGATTCGATCATCTGATCCACAGTCAGGCCATGCGATTTCGAGATGTGGACCAGATCCAGATATTCGCGCCAGGCAACGATCTGGCCGTCATCATTCAGGTCGAACACGGCCACCAGCGGCACCGGGGACCATTTGCCGTTCCGCAGCGACCAATCCACGCGCTCCGTAAACACGGTATTGCCATGCGAACCCCAGGATTTCATGTCATGGCGTTGGTCAAGCACCTTCTGCTTCATCAGCTCATGTTCGGCCAATATTCTGTCGCGGCCGACAACGGGGGGGATCGTCGGCACGACAATCTGGTAATAGGCGTCCTCGGCCAGCGGCTCCAATGCCGCTGCCAGATCGGCGGGCCAGCTCTTGCCGTAGGCGCCGATGAAATTCAGCACGATCTCTTCCTGTTTGGTCAACGCTCATTCTCCATTGTCTGATCTGCAGAGGGCACAGACCCAACGCCCGCTTTCAGGCCGCTCCCGACCGCAGCGATTGTTCGAGGTCGTTCACATCCATGCCGATTTGGCGTGCAACATTCCCGCCATCGAGATACTCCCGCCAGGCGACTATCTTGCCCTCCGGCCCGATCTCGAACACCGCGACCAGCGGAATCGACACCCATTTTCCATTTGTGTGAGACCAGTCGGTTCGTTCGGTGAAGACCAGAGTGTCGCTGGATGCGACGCCCCTCATGTCATGGCGCTGATCGCCATATTCGGCTTTGATCCGTTCCCACTTGGCCTTGATCGCGGCCTTGCCGCATATCCGATCGGTCGTCGGAACTATGCTCTGATAATAGCAGTCCTCCGACACCAGCTGAAGCGGCGCGTCCAGATCCTCGGGCCAACTGTCCCGAAAATAGCCGATGAACTTCAACGCTATCGATTCTTCGCGCTCACCCAAGGCACCTCTCCATGTCCAATTCTTATTGGAACAGAGCTAACAGGAGCGCGAGTTGGCGTCTTACGCCAGGAACGTCGCCAAGAGACAGAATGTTTAGCTCAAATGCAGGGCTAGCTGTTATTGCAGGGATACCGATGCGCGAAAATTCTGGGGAGTGAAGCCCGTGCTGCGCTGGAATGCCGCAGCAAAGGCTGCGGAACTCTTGAAGCCGCAATCGAACGCAACCTGCTTGATCAGCAACCGATGGTCGCGGAGCAACAGCTTTGCGCGCTCCAGCCGGCTTTCAGCCAGGAAGTTTCGCAATGTCTGTCCGGTCGTCGCTCGAAACCGAGCGGCCAATTGCCTTCCGTTCATGCCGATGACCTGAGCCAAATCGGCGATACAGGGAGGATCACCAACTGTATCGAAAGCCATCGCTCGCAATGTATCCATCTGCGCGCGCCCGAGCTTTCCTGCCGATGCCTGGGCCGCGACCTGCTCACCATTGAACTGGCGCCGCAATTCGAACGCCACGCCGAGCAGCATCGTTTCGATCTGAAGCTCGCTTGCAAAACCGGGATTAAGCGTCTCTGCCGCGACCCGCCTCAGCGTCGCGCCAATATAATCGTTGCGGATCGCAAGAGCCGAAGCCCAGTCGAATGTGGGCCAATCCCAGCCAACCGCCGATCTCGCCGCAATCGCGTCAATGTCGAACATGCAGGAAATGCTACGCTGCGCCCCTCGGCGCCAACGACATTGCAATGGCTCGTCCTTGGCGATGAAGGCGATGTCGCCAAGGTCGACATGGTGGCCCGCTCGGCCGAATCCATCGCGCGCCCCGGTGACAAGTCGCGAAGTATTGCAGAACATCTCGATGAAGGACCATGGCGAACGGAACAGCCCCTCGCCTGGCTCCGGCCAATTGGTATTGTGTATCTGAACATCGAAGCTTGATGAACGGCACTGCCCTTCCACACGATCGATGACTGGTGACAAAGATTGCAACAGGTCACTTCGCAAGGAATTCATCTCCAGATCATCCCGCTCCCAGCCATCGCCGCTTCGGGCGATCTATATTTTATATAGTGTGACAGCGGTCGTCGCAAACCCCCTACCTTTTGGCAGGGCGGCCGCACCGATGGACGTATCGGTGAACGGCACACCATCTATACATTCGCTTAGTCCCCGAAATGATAGCGCAGTTCGATACCATATGTGCGAGGCGCGCCATAGAAACCGCTGAGGATACCCAGCTGAGCCGAACCGACATTGCTGGACGCCAGATATTTCGTGTCGAACACATTACGCATGAACAGCGCAGCGTCGAAGCCGGAACCGCCCACACGCCTCAGGTCGAAACGCGCATTGACCAGATCATAGGCCGGCAACACATTGTCGGACGAGCGCACCTTGCTGGAATGATAATAGTCGACCGCCAGCGTGCCTTCACCAAAGCTTTCGGGCAGCGGCAATGTCCAGCGAGCGCCAGCCGTCAGCGTCGTCTTCGCGACCAGATTGAACGGCACTTCGGCGATCTGCAGATAGGGCAGCAGTTGCGTGGGCACGGTAAGCGAGCGCGACTTAAGGTCAAGGAAGGTCGCGCCTGCATCGAAGGACAATGTGCGGGTCGGCGCGATGCGGCCTGTCAGGTCAATGCCCGCAACTCGCGTCTTGCCAGCATTCACCAACAGCGTGCCGCCGGCAGGATCGTTAGCAGCGTCGCAATCACCGTCGGGTGAGCGTGGCGCATCTGTGCCTCCAGGCGCTGTCAGGCTGCACGTCGCCTGAGTGTTCAGCCCCGAAATCGGCACCTGGACGCCGCTGTACCAGCCAACGAAAGGTGAAGCATTCAGGCGGATGTCGACATCGCCGGCGCGGAAGTCGGAGCGGATGCCTACCTCCACGTCGGTAACTTTTTCTGGCGCGAAGGATTGGAAGGGCGCGAGCCGTCCTGCGAGCGTAGGCCCGTTGATACCGCCTGAGCGATAGCCACGGCGAGTGACGGCATAGAGAAACAGATCATCGGTCGCTTGCCAATCAAAGCCGACCGTCCACGTCGGTGCCTTGGACGATGTCTTGTTGACGCTGGCATTGCGTATCGCAGGCGTGCTGGTCCGGCAATCACGAGGCGTCACCGTAGGATCCGGCGTCGTACCGCCGCCAACACAGGCGGTGATATTATCCCAGGTATAGCGAAAACCTGCGCTGAACTTCAGGCCTTCCACCAGGGCGCTAAGATCATAGCCGATATTGGCAAACACCGCCTTGCTGCGTTCAGCGTAAAAGCTGTAGTTGAACGGCGCATTGGTGATGCCCGGCAGGATGAAGGTAGGAATATAGGTGCCGCTCGGTCCAACGGGATTGCTCGCCAGATAGAAGCCGCCGATCAACCAGTCGAGCTTGTCATCGAACAGCTTGCCCCGCAACTGCAGTTCTTCGGTATATTGCTTGACGTCCGATTTCTGACGGCCGCCGACTACAGTGACCGGCAGACCCCCAGGGATGGCGCCAGTGCCGTCGGAAATAAGCGTCGGCAGGCCGTCGACGCTGGAAAAATAGTCGACGTCCGTGTGACGGAAGCCAAAGATATTGACGACCTCGACATTCGGACCCAGTTCGATTTCAGTGCGATTGGTGACGCCAAAACGCTTCACCCGCTCGAAGGCATCCACATCGGAATCGATCACGCGAATACCGCGCGCGCGCTGAAGCGCGAGTTGCGCCTGTGCGGCAGCCAACGTGCCAGTAGCGGTTAGCGCATTGGGGCCCGGAAGAACGTCGATCAGAACGGAGCCGCCGCCGACCGCGCGATTGCGGTAATAATCGATGATCGTCGTATTGGTCAGCCCATCGAACGGTTCGAACAGCAATGATCCGCGCAGCGCCCGTGAATTGAGGTCATCGGCGTCGCCGCCGACGCCGATATTCTTCGTCCAACCGTCGCGCTTCTGATATTGGCCAGCCACACGCAAGGCCAGCTTGTCCGCGATGATCGGTAGATTGAGCGCACCCTCCAGAAGCCGAGTATCGTAATTGCCGTAGGTTCCCTGGATATAGCCTTCCCAATCATAGGACGGCGCAGTCGGGTAATAGAGGATCGCGCCACCGGTCGTGTTGCGACCAAACAATGTGCCCTGCGGCCCTTTCAGCACCTGCACCGATCCCAGGTCATAGGTTGGAATGCTGGAACCAACCGTAGGCGATGGAACCTCGGCGAAATAGCTGATGACGGCGGCCGCGCTGTTGCCCGCCAACGCTTTTGACTGCCCACGGATCGAGAAGTTCGTATTTTCGCGACCACCGGACCCCGCCAGAAACACGCCCGGCGTCTTCACCAACAAGTCCTGCGTGTCACGGATTGACGCCTGGCGAAGCGTCTCAGCACTGAACGCCGTCACCGAGACCGGCGTCGATTGCAGGCTTTCCGACACGCGGCGAGCCGTCACGACAATGTCGTCGGTCGCGCCCGCACTATGCGATACGTCATTGGCAGAGGAAGTTTGCGACATGGCCGCCGAGGACAATGCAGCGATCATGCCAATCGATGAAACGGCAACCAGGCGTGAGATTTTCAGTCCGTTCATTTGTCGTCCTCCCAAGTCGTGGCGCAACGCCATCTTTTCGCGAAGGGCTTGAAGACAAGACGATCGTCTTACCGACCTGTCAAAAGAAAGGGATGCACCAGATTGGCCGATTGGCGGTATAATTTGGCCGATAATCGTCAAACAGGGGGCAACAATCCGATCGAAGAAATATTGAAGGCGCCTTTGCATTTTGCAATGGTCCTTAATGCTGCCAAAACCTATCGCGGCCAGGCCCGCAAGGTGACGCGCAGCGCTTCCCACCTTGCCGTTAAGGTATGATGGTTGCATTGAATGCGGCACGCCGCGCATGTTTCAACGAGCGCGCGACCGATGGAGCGATGAGGAAAGAGCATGAAATTTGTATGGATTGGGCAAAAGCTGGCGGGTTTGCCAACGGCGGAGACTGCCGTCACGGGCCACGCGCCCGCATTGATCGACAACATCCTGTCCGCTGGGTATTCCCGACTGGCGGCTGACGCATGAGCCAGCTTCCTGACAATGTCCCCGCCGATCTTGCGATGACGTTTCCGCTCACACCGCGGACGGCGACGACGATCAATCCCTATACGGACATCATTCCCCGGCTTCACGAAGGGCCGCCGATTTTCTGGGGAACGGATGTGTTTCCGGGCCGACAGGGCGGATGGGTCGTTCGCCGCGCCGAAGACCTGCGAAAAATCTACGCCGACACCGAGAATTTCCACAAGCGGGGCAATACGGGCTTTGCAGCCGGCATCGGCGAGAGTTGGGATATCATCCCCACCGAGCTTGACCCGCCGCGCCACACGGGGTTCCGCAATGCGCTCAATCCTGTCTTTTCACCCAAGCGCATGGGGGAGTTGGACGGCAAGGTGCGGCTGCGCGCGCGCGAATATATTGACCGCTTCAAGGACAAGGGCAGCTGCGATTTCGTCAAGGATTTCGCGGTTCCGTTCCCCGTATCGATCTTCCTCGACTTGCTGGGATTGCCGCAGGAGGAGATGCAGCAGTTTCTCGACTGGGAATTTTCCCTCCTGCACACCGACGACATGGAAGATCGTGTTCAGGGCACGCGCGCGGTCAAAGCCTATCTGCTCAATGCGATCGATGAGCGGCGCCGGACCCCGGGCGATGACCTGATCAGCATCGCGCTTCAACTGGAAGTTGACGGCCGCAAATGGTCGCCGGAGGAAGTGTTCGGCCACTGTTTCAATCTATATCTGGGTGGACTGGATACAGTATCGGCCAATATCGGCCTGCATTTCTTCCATCTCGCAACCAATCCGGCACATCAGAACCAACTACGCGAGAACCCAGCGGGCGCGACTCTCGCGATCGAAGAATTGCTGCGGGCCTACGCTGCAGTCACCACCTTCCGCATCTGCACGCACGATATCGACCTGTATGGCGTGAGTATCCGTGCCGGCGACAGGGTGGCGATGTCGACGCCGCTGGGATCAAACGACCCTGAAGCGTTCGAGGCGCCGACAGAAGTCCGCTTCGACCGTCGTCCATCCCATCTGACCTTTGGTTACGGCCCGCACCGTTGCTTGGGCGCCCATCTTGCACGTCGGGAACTGCAAATCGCGATGCAGGAAATGCTCGCCGCACTGCCCGAATTCTCCGTGGAGTCGGGCTTCGACGTACCCTTTTACCTCAGCAACATCATCCATGTGGACAGCCTTCCCCTCATCTGGAACCGATAAGGGGATCGAACGCCATTTGCATGGTATACGACCAACCGGATACCGACCAAGAGCCTGCCGGCGAAGCTCGGCTGCCTCATTCATTATAGAGAAGATTGTGACCCGGATGCGGCGAATGACTATCGCCGCTCCGGGCATGACCGAAAACGGAAACCGTCAACTGACCACCACGCGCGCGGAGGCGACGTTCGAAACGCGACGAAACTTCGCATTGACCTCGCCTTCACGGTGCGATTCTACCAGTGCCGTAACGAAATAGGTGCCCGGCCTATCGAAGCTGTGGCTCGTACTGAGCATGAGCGCGGTGCGTGTGCCATCCACGACTTCCTCGCGGGGATAGCTTCCCGTTCCATCGAAATCCCATTTCACACCGATGATCTTCCCGGTCCCCTCAGGCACTTCGGCCTTCACGATCAAGGCGACGCTTTCCCCTACGCGCACATCCGCGCGCACTCCGCCATCGGCGGTGACTGACACGACTGGCTGGATTCCACCGCGCTCCCTTGCTGTCGGCGGTAGCGTTATCTGACCATCGACCAGCGAAAAATTGCTATCGATCGGCTCGACGTCATTTTCCACCCAATCGACGAGATCCAACAAGCACTGTTCAATCACCGGCTGATAGTCGATCAGCCAGGTGGTGTTAGCGCGGCCCGGCGCGGACGCCGCCATATGCGGCGGGACATGTTCGGCATTCTCGGTCCAGCGCAGCCGGAACTTCTTTCGCGCCTCGACCGCGCCATATTCACGCTCGACATTATTCTTCATGCCGACGCCCTGCACCGGCCAGAGAGACGCATCGTGGGTGTGATGGACCCACATCATTTTACCCTCGAACCGACCTGTGTGTAACACGCCCATGAAAGGTGACGCCTCCGGCTGCCGATATTGCTTGTAAATCGGTTTGCCACCGATCCGCAGCGCGTCCCATTCGACATGGTTCATGATGTGGTGGCGATAATAATAGCAATAAGCGAGAAAGGCGCGGTTATCGAGTTGGACCTCATCACCTGCCTGAACCCCTTTGAAGCGCAGATTCTGCGCCTCGCCAGCGCCCGCTCCAAGCCAGACAGTGCGGACGCCGGACATATAATAAAGCTGCCGGCCAGTCGCCTTGCCGCTCAGGAATTTGATACCGGCCCCCTGTGGATAGCCGCCCGGATCCTGCTCCAGCTCGACTGCCATCGGCACGTCCCACATATTCTCCATGCCCGCGAACACGCTGGCCAGCGCGACGACGCGGGCATATTCGGGCGCGCGAAATTCCGCTTCCTCAGCGAGTTGACGTGCGAAAAGAGGGCGTTTGATTCGGGTCTTGAGGTTTATGATGTCCTTGCGAACCAGATCCGGCTGGTCGTGGCCGACATGGCCGGGTTCAGTCCAGAAGGACTTGAAATAGGGGTCCTCGGCCTCCAGCCGCTCGGCCATAGAGGCCCACAACCAGGCTTGCCCCATGGGCTGCATAATCATGAACTCGTCGCCGCGCGGATAACCAAGGCGATATAGCGTCGCCAGTTCTTCTGCCTGATGCGTGTCCAAACCTGCGAAGGGATTCCCACTGCCGCCCGGTTGCATCGCATCGATGACATCGAGGAGCTTCGCACCCAGCACGCGTTGCACGTTAAACATGGATGAAAAGTTTGGCGTGCCCGTGCGAAGCCGACGCATGTCGCCATGCTCGCCGTCCATGGCATCGCCCATATAGGGGAGAGCGGCGTCCCATGTACCCTCCCCATAGGCGAGGCACAGCGGCGACCGGCGCGCGCCACCGCTGCCGCCATAGACATAAGCGTGATGCGGAGCCTCGCCATAAATCTGCCTGGCCACATATTTAGAAAAGCGTGCGGATTCAGCCGCAGCACGAAAACCGTAGATCGTCGGGTCCGGTCCAGCCTTCGGGTCTTCGACATCCCCGATATGGCCCATATTGGATTCCACGCAGTAACCACCTAGGGTCAGGACCCATTGATCTGAGAGGCATGATCTGATTCAGGCTCCGTAAGGAGACTGATTATGAGCGACCTGTATTGGCTGACGGATGAGCAGATGGCTCGGCTTGAGCCCTTTTTCCCCAAGA
>Ga0180223_1000376_pt1 | contig 61539 bp, 54 predicted proteins | sample eDN5th30CKraftOP_FD_151337 | JGI IMG/M metagenome (GOLD analysis project Ga0180223, IMG submission 151337) | Enriched Organic Plus compost microbial communities from Emeryville, California, USA - eDNA 5th pass 30_C Kraft OP (version 2) (version 2) ... | reverse complement strand
TAGGGAATGAGCGCCTCTGCCGGGATGCCCACTTTGGCGCCCACCTCGCCGATGGGCTTCATCGTCGCTGCGCGGGCAATCTCAATGTCCGACTTGATCGTCACGGTTTCGCTCCTCCCAAAGGCGTCTTTTTGGCCTGCCGATGCGTCGCGCCACCGAAACAGGCAAAAAATCCCGGCGCCGATATTGTCGGTTCGAGGGCCGGGCGCAAGTCTCGACTGGCTGGTGAACCCCAATGCCGCACTGCATTGCGTCGCACCGTTAATTTCAGCAAGGCGCATCCGCTGCTATCACTAAGGGCTGCGCAGCGCCAACGGCGCCTTACTGACATCCGCGCCAGGCGGTCGGGCGCCGGCTTGGCGACGGGCGAGTTTCGCCTCGCGGTGGGTGATGAAAACGGCTGCTGCGAAGATCACGACGGCGCCGATCCAGGTCCAACCGTCTATCAGCTCGCCGAAAACGAGATAGCCCACCACCACCGAGAACGGCAAACGACTGAAATTGTATGTCATCGCCAGCGAGGCGTCGGTGAGAGCGAACCCGCGCACGAGGGTCATGTGCCCCAACACCGCAAAGAGCCCGAGCAACGCCAGCAGGGGCCAGACATCCAACGGCGGCCAAGTCCATACGAAAAGCGCCGGAATCAGGGAAATAGGCGTCGAAACCAGATTGGTGATGAAAACGATGCGGTCGGCATCATCGGCCGCTGTAAGCTGCTTGATGAGCGGCCCAATCAGTCCCATCGACATGGCGGAAATGAGCGCCGCGATCTGGCCGAAGCCGAAGTCTCCGACGCCGGGCCGCAGCATGATCATGGCGCCAACGAAGCCGGCGACGAGCGCTGCCCAGCGTTGCACTCCCACATACTCGCCCAGAAGGAATATGGCGAAGAGCGTGCCGAAGAGAGGCGACAGAAAGCTAATCGCCGTCACCTCGGCAATGGGCAGCAAGGCCAGAGCCTGAAAGTAAGTCAGCATGGAAATGAAGCTGACCGCGACACGGAAGCCATAAAGTTTCGGCTGATCGGTGCGCACCAGCGACCAGCCGCGGTGGGCCAGCAACGGTAGCATCCATACGACGCAGAAGAAGTTCCTGAAGAACATCACCTGCAGGGGATCCATGCCCGCGAGCGCCGCGCTGCGGGCGGCCGCAGCGATTCCAACGAGAAACGCCATGGAGGCCGTCACCAGCACCAACGCCGCCAGCGGATGACTGGTGCCGCCGGGATTCCCGCTGGTTCTCAGCGCCGCAGCGAGAGAACGCAGGCTGTCGCACGTTCTGGGGGACAATTGCACTCCGTTTCGGCCGCGCCGGGCCACCGTTGCCATTCACGGGCAAGGCCGCGCGAAGGCCGTGGAGCGCATTAATGCCTCAGCCTCAGTCTAGTGGCTGCCTGACAAATTGCCCCGCAGGGACATTGCTATAGAGTGCGGGCGAGGAGCGGCGCATGGGACATCATCACGGGCACGGCCCGCATAGCCACAGCCACAGTCACGCCCAGGATCTTTTGCCTGCCGACCGGGCGCGCAACGAGCGACGGCTCCTGTTCGCTGCGGGCCTCACCACGCTCACCATGCTGGCCGAGGGAGTCGGTGGCGTCCTTTCGGGCTCACTCGCGCTACTGGCCGACGCCGGTCACATGCTTACCGATTCCGCTGCGCTCGTTCTGGCCTACATGGCGATGCGCTTTGCGCGGCGGCCGGCGGACTGGAAGCGCACCTTCGGTTTCGTCCGTTTTGAGGTGCTGGCCGCATTCGCCAACGGCATCGCGCTTTTCTTCATCTCGGCGATGATCTGCTATGAAGCAATAGAACGCATTTTTCGGCCGGTGGAGGTGCTCGGCCAAACGATGCTGATCATCGCAGGAATTGGCCTTGCCGTGAATGCGATCACGCTGCTCGTTCTGCGCCATGGCGGCGGCGCCAATCTCAACGTGCGGGCAGCCCTCCTGCACGTCATTTCCGATTTGCTGGGGTCGGTGGCGGCGATCATCGCGGCGATCGTCATCCTGTATACCGGCTGGACGCCGATCGATCCGATCCTATCGATCGTCATCACCCTGCTGATCGTGCGTAGCGCCTGGCTGATCACCAAAGAGTCGGGCCACATCCTCCTGCAGGGCGCGCCCAGCACCATCGACGTGCGCGAGGTGAGCCGCGATCTTGAAGAGACGATACCGAACGTGCAGTCGATCCATCACGTGCACGCATGGTCGCTGAGCGAGAACCGCCACGTGATGACGCTGCACGCTCTCACCTGCGATGACATACCTCCCGAAAGAGTTGCAGCCGCCATCAAGCAACGACTCAAGCAAACTTTCGGCGTGGTGCACGCAACGGTCGAGGTGGAGCATCAGAACTGCGCCGATGCCGGGCACATCCAGGGCGGCGCCGAGCATTAGCGGCGCCGGGGTGTAGCGGCAATCCCGAACATGCAGCCATTCTTGATTGTTTCGTTTAGGTTCGTTGCTAACAAGGAGCCATGGCAGAAGCAGTTGCACAATCGAAGTCTGGCGCGGTGCGCCCCCGGATCGTGATCGCCGACAAGAGCCCGGTGGTGCGCTCGGGGCTGCGCGACTTCATCGCACGTGATGGTCGTTTCGAAGTCATCGATGTGCATCCGACAGGCACGGCGTTCCTCGCCTCATCGGACGAGCAGGCGCCGGATATCGGCGTGATCGGCTGGTCGTTTCCCGACATCACGGGCGGTGAGATCCTGTCGGCGCTGAGACGCCGCCATTCGCCGACTCGCATCATCGTCTACACCGGAGAGCCCGGAACGGATGTGCTGCGCCAAGCGGTGCGTCTCGGCGCCTGGGGTTTCATCTCCAAGAGCGACGAGCCCGAATTGCTCGTCGATACGATCGCTGCAGTTGCGCGCGGCCGCATGTCGCTGCCGTACGTCGACTTGCAGGCACTCACAACGGATCCATTTTCCGAACTCACATCTCGCGAGCGCGAACTTCTTACTGCACTTGCGAACGGATGGACCAACATGCAGATCGCCTCGCGCATCGGAATTTCGCGCAACACCGTCAAATATCACCTCAAGAACCTGTACGATAAACTTGGTGTTTCAAATCGCGCGATGGCCGTTGCGCTGTACATGCAGACGACAATGGATCAGCGATAGTCGCAGATTGCATTTGCCGCGCCGCACAATGGGCGCGCGCGTTTTTGCGCATTGCGCCCACAATGCAATTCGCTAAGCTTTTTTGCGGTCAGGGGCGCGATTTGAAACCCGTCGGGGCAGCAAAAATTGCTCAAACCCAGCGCCGCGCAACATGGGTAGGAATTCCTACCCACTTGCACGGTCAATCCACTACCCGACTGCGCTCAGCGGCTGCCCGATTGGGTGTTGTGCAGCCATCGGAGCAACTAGATGCTTTCGGCCCAGCTACAGGCAGAATAACAACGTGCGGCGCCCTTCACGGGGACGCTTGCAACGCTGAAGAAGCAAGAAATACATCAGCAAACGTCCACACTGGGGAAACGCGTAATGCTTGCCACGTCAAAACCGTCCCTTTCTGCTGCGGCATGTGACATGCTGCCGAAGGACGGTGTGCTCGGCGTTTGCATGCGCGACTTCGCATCTTTCTACCGCTGTTGCGTGCAGCAGAATCCAATCCATGCGGGTTGATTCAACGTCTTGGAGCGGCGTCTCTCGTTTTCGGCGCCGCTTCGTTTTTCGTAGGTCCGCGATTTTACTCGAGGCCCCCGGCCAAAAGTAAATCGCATTCGGTCAAGCAAAAGCCTCCAGGAGGAATGCCCCAATATGAGCTACACTCTCTACCCGCTCCGCCAGTCTCGTCTCCAGCGTTCTGAGCTTGCAGTTCCGGGCTCCAACCCGACGATGATCGAAAAGGCCATCGCCAGCGCCGCCGACTACGTGTTCCTCGATTGTGAAGACGCCGTTGCGCCGCCGGACAAGGAGCAGGCCCGCAAGAACATCATCCAGGCTCTCAACGATCTCGACTGGCGTGGCGCGGGCAAGACTGTCTCGGTGCGCATCAACGGTCTCGACACGCACTACTGCTGCCGCGACGTCGTCGATATCGTCGAGCAGGCCGGGCACAAGCTCGATACCATCCTCATTCCCAAAGTCGGTACGCCTGCCGACGTCTACGCGATCGAAAGCTTCGTCAGCCAGATCGAAGTGGCGAAGGGTCTGCCGCACAAGATCGGCATGGAAGCCCTGATCGAAACGCCCCTCGGCATGGCCAACGTCGAAGCGATCGCTTCTGCTCCGAGCCGCCTCGAAGCCATGCACTTCGGCGTTGCCGACTACGCTGCCTTCAACAAGGCCCGCACGGTCGTCATCGGCGGTCTCAACCCCGACTACCCGGGTGATCAGTGGCACTTCGCGCTGTCGCGTATGACTGTTGCCTGCCGCGCCTTCGGCCTGCGTCCGATCGACGGTCCGTTCGGTGATTTCTCCGATCCGGCCGGCTACACCGCAGGCGCAAAACGCGCCGCCGCGCTCGGCATCGAGGGCAAGTGGGCCATCCATCCTTCGCAGATCGAGCTTGCCAACGAAGTGTTCTCGCCGACGGAGCAGGAAGTGAAGCGCGCCGAGCGCATCATCGAGGCTCTCAAAGAGGCTGAAGCTCAGGGCAAGGGCGCTGCTTCCCTCGACGGCAAGATGATCGACGCCGCCTCGGAGAAGATGGCGAAGAACCTCATCGCTACGGCTGCCGCAATCAAGGCCTCCGCCGCTGCCCGCAAGGCCGCCTGAGCAATCGATCGACCAGGGATTAACTAGATGGACATCCACGAGTATCAGGCCAAAGAGCTTCTTTCGAAGTTCGGCGTGCCGATCGCGCGCGGCGGCCTCGCCTATAGCCCCGAGCAGGCGACCTACCGCGCCACTGAGATCGGTGGAGGCAAGTGGGTCGTGAAGGCGCAGATCCACTCCGGTGCCCGCGGCAAGGCCGGCGGCATCAAGGTCTGCTCCAACGACACCGAGATCGAGAAGGCCGCCGAAGGCCTTCTCGGCAAGAAGCTGGCAACGCACCAGACCGGTCCTGCCGGCAAACTGGTGTCGCGCCTCTATATCGAAGAAGCGACGGACATCGCCAAGGAGATCTACCTGGCGCTGGTCATGGATCGGGCCACCGAGCGCATCATGGTGGTTGCTTCGGCTGCCGGCGGCATGGAGATCGAAGAGATCTCCGCCAAGCAGCCCGACACCATCATTCGCGTTTCGGTCGATCCTGCCGTTGGCATGCAGCAGTTCCAGGCTCGCGAAGTGGCCTACGGGCTCGGCGTCGATCCGGAGATCATCAACAAGCTGGTGCCGACCATCATGGCCTGCTACCGCGCGTTCCGTGATCTCGACGCGACCATGGTCGAGATCAACCCGCTGGTGATCACCAAGGAAAAGAACCTCGTCGCGCTCGACGCCAAGATGAGCTTCGACGACAACGCTCTATTCCGCCGCCCACACATCGCCGAGCTGCGCGACAAGAGCCAGGAAGACCCGCGCGAGACCTACGCCTCCGACCGCGGCCTCGCCTATGTCGGCCTCGACGGCGACATCGGCTGCGTGGTCAACGGCGCTGGCCTTGCCATGGCCACGCTCGACATGATCAAGCTGGCCGGCGGCGAGCCCGCCAACTTCCTCGACATCGGCGGCGGTGCCTCTCCGGAGCGCGTTGCCAAGTCGTTCAAGGCCGTGTTGAAGGACAAGAACGTCAAGGCGCTGCTGCTCAACGTGTTCGCGGGCATCAACCGCTGCGACTGGGTTGCGAAGGGCGTCGTCGACGCCGTAAACGACCTCAACATCAAGCTGCCCGTCGTGGTTCGGCTTGCCGGCACCAACGTGGAGGAGGGGCGTCGCATTCTCGACGAGAGCGGCCTCACCGTCATCACCGCGGAAACGCTGGCCGAAGCGGCTGAAAAAGCCGTTGCCGCCGCCAAGGCCGGCGCCTAGTAGAGAGGATCGCACATGGCCATTTTCATCAATGAGAATACCCCGGTCCTCATCCAGGGCTTCACCGGGCGCATCGGCACCTTCCATGCTCAGGAAATGATCGACTACGGCACCAATGTCGTGGGCGGCGTCACCCCGGGCAAGGGCGGCACCTCGCACCTCGGCCGTCCGGTGTTCAACACCATGAAGGGCGCCGTGCAGGAGACGGGCGCGGAAGCTTCCATCGTTTTCGTGCCGCCGCCGTTTGCAGCGGACGCGATCATGGAAGCCGCCGATGCCGGCATCAAATACTGCGTCTGCATCACCGACGGTATCCCGGCGCAGGATATGATCCGCGTGAAGCGCTACATGCGCCGGTACAAGAAAGAGAACCGCATGGTTCTCACCGGCCCGAACTGCGCTGGCACCATCTCGCCAGGCAAGGCGATGCTGGGCATCATGCCGGGCCATATCTACCTGCCCGGCCGCATCGGCATCATCGGCCGCTCCGGCACCCTCGGCTACGAGGCCGCCGCCCAGCTCAAGGCGCTCGGTATCGGCGTTTCGACGTCGGTCGGCATCGGCGGCGATCCGATCAACGGCTCGTCGTTCCGTGACATCCTCGAGCATTTCGAGAACGATCCGGAAACCGATGCCGTGCTTATGATCGGCGAGATCGGCGGTCCGCAGGAGGCCGAGGGTGGCCAGTTCGCCCGCGACCACATGAAGAAGCCGGTTGCTGCTTACATCGCCGGCCTTTCGGCTCCGAAAGGTCGCCGCATGGGCCATGCCGGCGCGATCATCTCCGCGTTCGGCGAATCGGCACCGGAAAAGGTAGAGATCCTGAAGAGCTGCGGCGTTTCCATTGCTCCGACACCGTCGGAAATGGGTTCCACAGTTGCGGCTATGCTCAGCAAGATGCAGAAAGTCGCGTAACGAGCTAGAGGCCCGCTCCGCAAGGTGCGGGCCTCACATTCCCCCCGGCGACCCCCTCCGAGCTCTTCACGGATCGGCACACCGCGCCGGCGGTATTGCGCAAGCGTGGAGACAAGCATGCAGGAAAACGTGTTGCCGACGACCTCTGGTAAGCTCGACGAGTTCCAGCTCCGTGACGAGCTCCGCGCGCTGCGTGCTCAGATTCCCGATACACCGGCGCTCAACCCCATCGTCAATCTCGCCTTCGATCTTTCGCGCCGGCTCGAGTCCGACGATGTCAGCTTCGAAGAGATGAAGGCGCTGGCCACACGCCTCATGGACCGCGCCTGCGTACAGCGCGCGCTTCATCTGCGCGAACGTGTCGGCTTCGTCGATCGCGCGACGACGTACAAGGAATTCGCCGACTTCGTCGAAAGTGCCGCCGCCGCTGCCGACTTCGAAACATTCAAAGAGCGTTGGGAGCGTGCCCGCACGGGCATCGTGCTGACGGCTCACCCGACGTTCGGCCTTTCCGATGAGCTTTCGAAGCGCATCGTCGAGATCGCCGTTGCAGACGACGTCGATCCCAACACGCACATCGGCGTGCCGCACCGGCCGGACGACAACATCGATCTCGCCTACGAGCACCGGCGCGCGCAGAACGCCATCCAGAACTTGCGCAACGCCTATGTCGAGCTGCTCGACAGCTTCTTCTCCGCCGCGGTGAACCGTTTTGGCGACAAGGCCTATAGCCTCCACCCCAAACTTGCGACGTTTGCGTGCTGGGTGGGCTACGATCTCGACGGGCGCACGGATATCGACTGGCGCAAGTCGTTCATGCTGCGCCTCAAGGAAAAGCGCGCTTCGCTGGGCGACATCCGCGAGCGCTTCCTGGGGCTCAAGGGCGAGCTGCCGACGGAGGGAGACGCCCAGCGCCTGTCACGGCAGGTTACCGCGAAGCTCGACCTTACCATTGCAGCCGTCGACGAGCAGATCGATGCGCTCGACCGCGTTATGACCGACGGCGCGCCGCTGGCCGACGCAGCAAACATCATCACGCGCCAGGACGGCTACAACATCACTACGGTTGAGCCGATCACCGGCCTGCTGCGCACGCTGGTCGAAGCCCTTCCCGAAGGTAGCGGCAAGCGCTCGGTTGCCGTACTCGCCGGGCTGATGGAAGCGACGGGCCTCGGCACCGCGCACATTCACGTGCGTATCAACGCCGTACAGCTCAACAACGCGTTCCGTGCGTTCGTGCATGAGCCGTGGACGCGCAATCTGTCGGAGAGCCAAGCGCTGGCACGCATTGTCAGCATGATCGAGCAGGCCCGCAAGGAGACGGTAAACTTCGAGTCCCTGGATCTCGAAACGGCCACCGCCATCCGCCAGTTCGCGCTGATTGCGCAGATCAAGAAGCACGTCGATCGCGAGACGCCCGTCCGCTTCCTCATCGCGGAGACGGAATCTCCCGCGACGGTGCTCATCGCCATATTCTTCGCCACGCTGTTCGGCGTCGACGACATCACCGATGTCTCGCCGCTGTTCGAAACTCCCCTGGGTCTTGAAACCGGCGCACGCATCATCGAGCGCCTGCTGGAAGAGAAGACCTACACCGACTACGTGCACCGTCGCGGCCGCCTGTCGTTGCAGACCGGCTTCTCGGACGCGGGCCGCTTCGTGGGTCAGATCGCTGCGACGCTCGCCATCGAGCGCATGCACCATGGTATCGCCGAGGCGATCAGCCATTCCGACGCGAAGGGCGTGGAGACGCTGATCTTCTCGACGCACGGTGAATCTATGGGCCGCGGCGCGCACCCGGGCAGCATGCACACACGCCTGCACTACCTTTTTCCGGACGAGGCGCGCCGCCGCTTTGCCCGCAATGGGATCCCCATCAAGCACGAGACGAGTTTCCAGGGCGGCGACGGCTACCTGTTCTTCGCCAACCGCCGCCTGACCACGCGCGCGCTCGCCTCGGTCATCATGGATGGCGAAATTCCGGCCGAGGCCGAGGATCCTTTCTACGATGACGCAGACCTGCGGCTCGACTTCCTCGGCCGTCTGCGCGACTACCAGGAGCATCTGTTCGCCCACCCCGGCTATCGCGCCGTCCTGAGCGCCTTCGGTGCGAACATCCTGTTCAAGACCGGCTCGCGTCCCGTGAAACGGCAGATGGACGCCAGCGGCGCCGTCGACCGCAGCGCGGTATCGCGGATGCGCGCCATTCCAAACAACGCCATCCTGCAGCAGTTCGGCTACACGGCGAACGTGGTCTCGGGCCTCGGTGCGGCCGTAGGATCGGAGCGCGAGCGCTTCATCGAGCTGGCGCGCACGTCGCGCCGGCTGCGTCCGCTGATCGAAATGATCGCGCGGGGCAAGCAGCTTTCGAGCCTCAACGCCATGGGCGCCAACGCCATGGTGTTCGATCCGGGCTTCTGGGCCTGGCGCGCGTCATGGGGACGGGAGCCGAACATCGAACCGGCGTTCCGTTCGCTCGCCTCGCTGCTGCTCTCCGACGACCGCAATGGCGAGATCAACGGCCTCGTGCATCACTTGCGGCTCGATGCCGTAGAGCTGCATGCGATGCTGGAGGAAATCGGGATCGAGGGCGGCAAGATTCCAGACGACGCCCGGCTCGAGCTCGACCTGCTACACGCGATCCGTCTCGCGCTGATCATGCGCGTGTTCGTGCTGGCCGCGCAGATGCCGCGCTTCTCACCTCACAACGACGTCTCGCACCGTCAGTTGTTCGAATTGGCGCTGATGCTCGATGTGCCGGCGGTCGTCGCCGAGATGCGGCAGGCGTTCCCTCGCCGTTCCAAGGAGGCAGGTGACCAGAAGCGTTATGCCGAGGCGGCGACGTACCGTCCGCACGGCATCGATGACTACGGCCGCATCGAGACGGAAATTCTCGCGCCGATGGAAGAAGCCTACGAGCTGATCCGGGAAATCGGCACCGGCATCTCCCATCACTTCGGAGCCTTCGGCTGATCAAGAAGCTCCGCTAATGAGCGAGCAACAATAAAAAAAGAGCCGGTGCACTCGGGCCCGGCTCTTTCTTTAGGATAAGGGCGATCATCGCGAGGTTTATGCGGCGATAATCGAGCGACGCGGGCGTTCGTGCTAATCACGTCCTCACAATTCTTCGCGATCAGGAGACTCAGCAGACGCACTAACATTGGGGGGATCAGTGCTTGCCCCATACCTGCACGGTGGCATAGGCGCGGTCGCGCTTCGATGTTGCGATGGCGCGGGAGCGCCACGTGGCCTCGATCTCTTTGATGCTGGCGTTTTGCTTCAGGTCCACGGGACCGAAGGCCTCGTCAGCTGCAATTTTGGTGCGACTTGCCTGCAGCTCGTCCTTGGCTCCGTCCTTATAGACCACGGCGAGATTCGTCATCGTCACGTCGCGATCCTTCACCGAGACGCGGATCTGCCTGAACCCGCCTTCGTTCTCACCCACAGGGATCTTCACGCGGTCGAAGCCGACGCTGCCTGCCGTGTCGGTTCCCAGCAGCACCCATCCATCGTTGTATTTGCGGCCCTCACCATTGGGGCCGAGCCAGCCCTTCTCGTACTCCCCAAACACCTCGACGCGCGCTTGGCCGCTGAAATTCGGCTTGGAGCGATAGACGAGCTGGATTTCCTTGATGAAGCCTTTGTGGTTGAGGGGAATCCAATCGGTCTTGCGGCCGGCGGCGATCTTGGCATCCGAGAGCAGGGTCTCGGTCTTACCGTCGTCGAATATCGCCTTGAGGTCGGTGATGGATATGTCGTTGCGCAGCACGCGCATGCGGATGCGGTCGAACTTGCCTATCTCTGCGCCCACGCGGATGACGTCGCGGTCGACCAGGAAGCCGACGTCCTGCACACCGAACAGGATTTCGCCGTTATTCGCCTGTCCGGGCGGAATGGCCGAGGTTTCCGGCGCTGTCTCGCGGGTCTTGACGGTGCGTCTTTGCTTACGTTGCTGCACTCGAACGAGCGGGGAGGTCTCGCGGCTCATTTCCAGAGCTTTGCCCATCCGGGCGACGGTTGCGTCCAGGGCCTGCGGAGCCGAAGCTATCCCCGTCGCCGCCAGCAGCATCCCTGCCAGCACCAGCCTGATCGTCATGACCTCTCCCCTCATTGGTGAAGACGCGCACGGACATATCGCTCAGAGATGATGCTTTTTAACCTAGTCGCGACTCCAACAAAAGCTGCGCGTACCGACAAACCTCGTCAGATCAGACAGGCCAGCAGCCAAAGCCGGATTTTAACGCGATCGGTGTACTGCAAAGCCCATCCCGGCGACCTGAAGCCGGCACCGAAGGGGACTAAGAGGCCATGGAGAGCAAACAGCTCAACCTGCTGATCAACGCGGGCGCCGCGGTCGTCGGCCTCATCCTCATTGGCTATTTCGTCTATTCATCGATGCATAGCAATGCAGTTTTGCCATGCTCCCAGCGCTTTGGCGCAGCGATGCGTTTTTCCCTGCACACTGGCGGTGGCAAACCTCTCACGCCGATCGAGTTGCAAGCGCGCGCAGGAGCTCGCGACTTCGGCGTCATAGACAATGCGTCCGTCGTCTCCGTGCCGGATGGCCCGGCGAGCGAGGTGCTGGAGGTGAAGCTGCGCAAGTTGCCTGCCGCCGCTGATCCTAGCGACACGGCGCGCAACGGTATCGAGTTTCGCTGGGTGCCTCCGGGCGTGAAGGGTTCTGCGTCCGCTTGCGTCAGCTACAGTGTTTGGTTTCCGCAGAATTTCGAGTTCTCCGGCGGCGGGACTTTACCGGGCGTGTTTGCAACCAATGCAGCGCAGCCCTCCGACGTGAAGATAACCGTTTCACCGCAGTGGGACGGCGCGGGCAAGCCGCTCATCGGGACGACAGCCGACAGCGGCGAGATCCGCCACATGTTCGGGCAGACCACGGCGTTGCCGACCGGGCGCTGGATAAAGGTGGATCAGGAGGTCACGCTGAACGAGCCGGGGCAGAGCGAGGGCACCGCGCGGCTGTGGATCGATGGCGCGCTCGCCATCGAGGACAAACGAATTGGCCTGAGGAGCGGCGCCGACATACTGCTCGCGGGCGTTTTGGTCACGGCGGCCCACCGCCGTCTGCCGGATGAGCCTGGCATGTTGCGCTTGTCTCCCATCGACATTTCGTGGCGCTAAATCCCCGGATACCGCTGGACCCGCTCACGCCTGCAAACCATCTTTCGGCGTGGTGCTCGGAGATCCCCTAACTCGGGCTCCGTGCGACGCGGCGACCCGGCACAGTGCCGAAACCCCTGTGAATATGACTTGCGAGTTAGAAGAAACGATTGGTCCAAAGTATAATTTGAGAGCGCCTTAAAAGATTACGCTTTTGTAAGTCGTTTCTTAACTCTTGCAGGAAAGGCAATGCGAATTCCAATTGCAAAATGGCCAACAATGGTATTCACTGAATCTCGAACGTGGCGCCCTCCCACCTGTCCCCCCTAAGCGGCGTCACGCATCGCAGCCCGCGCTCTTCCCCCGGAGCGCGGGCTTTCCTTTTGTCGCGACGCTTAGGCGCCATTTGATTAAGTCATTGGACGCCGGGCTCAGGATTGCTCGTTGGGCCTGAAGCCGGCTGCGCGCGCTTCCTCCTCAGAACAGAACCAACGCTCGCCGCGACTACGGACGACTTTCACGCGTTCGTAGTTGCGTGCCCACGGCACTACGTAAACGCGCCGGCCGCCGCGCACATTGCCTTTGATCGGGCAGCCCTCGGGCGCGGCTTGTTTGGCCTCTTCCCATTTGCGCGCGCGGTAATCCACCGGACGCAGCGCTTCTCCGGCCCACAGTCCCAGTTTTCCCTCCCGCGCTTCTTCCTCGAGACTGCCGTAGGACGATAGCAGCCCCGTGCGGGCGAAGACGTGGCCGTCGCGAACGAGCTTGGCGGCGATGTCGATCTCGCCGACGTGGCAGGTACCACGTGAAAAGCCATCGGCATGCCCCGAGACCTTGCACGCAACGCGCCCGCGCAGCAGGCCCGTCAGTGCTTGGCGCGCTGTGCGGCCGCACAGCCAATCACGGCGGTCAGCGGTGAGGCAGAGCTGCCCGGGCTCGGGCGCTTCGATACCTTCGAGGCGTATGAGCGTGGAGCCGACGCGGAGCATATCGCCGGTCACAGCCGTTGCGCGGCCGGTGATCTCTCCGCGGGTGGACCGGCGCGATGACGCGCGGCGTGATTTGCTCGTGGAGGCAGTAGTGATCTGCGCCTCGTCGGAGGTGGGAGCCCAGGCCGCATAGGCGCCCCCCAGCACGAGCAGCGCCGCGAGCCCCGCCGCGCCCATCTGCACCGGCGGACGGGCGAAGAAATTGTCGGGAAGTTTTCCGACCTTAGCTGCCAAGCCCGTAAACGGAGCCGACAGCCAACGGGGGATTTCTGCCGTAAGATGTGCCAGCGTCAGTGCGCCGAGGACCAGCATTCCGATCGTGAGCGCAATCCATGTATCAGTGACGAAGCCGTTGGCGTGCGCGCGGATGATGCCTCCGGCGAGCGTTACGGTGCCCACAAGGAACACCATTGGACGCACGTTCGGCCGGCGCACGAATGCAGCGAGTGGTGCAAGCGGCGGGCCGAGGTAATCGCCTATGAGCCCGCCAAGCACGCGTAGCGTCGCCCCGGTGTAAGCTATTGCAGAAAGCAGCGCCGCGCCGGAGCGACGCACATATTCCGCAGCGACCGGCATTGCGGCGCGCAGCTTCGCCCACGCTGCCGAAAGCCCCGCAGCGCCGAGGCGGATGCCTTCACGGCCGTAATGCAACGCGCGCTGGCCAGCTGCGCGTAGGCCCGCGGCGCCCATCAATGCTCCCTGATGACCGAGGCTGGCTGCGCGCTTGCCCACCGCCTTGGCACCCGCAGCCCCCATCATCGCGCCGTGCTGGCCGGCATTTGCCGCGGCCCGGCCGGCGGCCATCGCCTTTTCAGCACCTGCTGCGGCGCCGCGCTGGCCAGCCTCCTTGACGTTGCGGACGGCTGCTTTACCGGCTTCCCCGATGCGGTCACGGCGCTGCTTGCGGCGCACGAGGATCGTCGTGCGCACGTAGTCGCGCCATTCGAATCCATCGTTGCGTCTGCGCCAGCGGAACATACGGCCTCCGATACGGGGTGGATGGCAGATGACGTCTACGCCGCCGCCGGGGGCGCCGAATCATTCGTCATCATCGCACCTGCGCGGGATGATAGCAGGGCTTTGGTCCGCAAGCCTCCCCCACGGCTTCAGTGGTAGCCCTCGCCCTCACGCACTTTCCCGCGGAACGTCCAATAGACGTAGACGGTGTAGCCGAGGATCAACGGCAGCATGATGAGCACACCGATGAGCAGGAAGATCTGCGATTCCGGCACTGCAGCCGTGTCCCAGAACGTGAGCGTGGGGGGCACCAGATAGGGCACGTTGGAAATCGCCAGCCCGAGGAAGCCGAGAAGGAAGAGAGACACCGCGGAGAGGAACGGCAGCACCTCGCGTCCGCTGTTGAGACCATGCCAGCAGGCGAACGCCGCGAGCGCCGTGAGAAGCGGCACGGGCGACAGATAGAGAAGGTTCGGCCAGGTGAACCAACGCTCGGCGATGCGCTCGAACAGAAGCGGAGTCCAAAGGCTTACGATGGCCATGGTGACGAGAACGGCGAGCAGCAGATATTTCGACCAGCGCCGCGCATTCACTGCAAGCTCGCCTTCGGTCTTCATCACGAGCCACGTGGTGCCGAGAAGCGCATAGCCGACAACGAGTGCAGCGCCCGTGAAGAGGGGGAAAGGGGAAAACCAATCGAACGTGCCGCCTGCAAAAGCATTGTTCTGCACGTTGATGCCCTGCAGGTAGCCGCCGAGCACAACGCCCTGCATGAAAGCGGCGGTGATCGAGCCATAGGCGAAGGCTTTGTCCCAGAACTCGTGATTAGGTTTCGCCGTCCAGCGGAATTCGAAGGCGACGCCGCGGAAGATGAGCCCCAACAGCATGATGATGATCGGAAGATAGAGCGCCGGCATGATTACCGCGTAGGCCAGGGGGAAGGCGGCAAACAAACCGCCGCCGCCGAGCACCAGCCACGTCTCGTTGCCGTCCCAGAAAGGCGCGACCGAGTTCATCATCACGTCGCGACGCTCTTCCTCAGGCGCAAACGGGAAAAGGATACCGAGGCCCAGATCGAAGCCATCAAGAATGACGTAGAGCGCCACCGCCGCTCCGATGACCGCGGCCCACACCAGGGGCAGCCAATAGTGGATCGAATCCATGGTTCAGGCTCCCTCGATGGCATCGTGAGCCGCCTGCTCGGCGGCGGTGAGCGGACGCGAGGGTAGTCCCTCAGGTGTTTCTGCTGCGGCCCCCTTCGGCCCGTATTCGATTAGCCGGTTGATGTAGTAAATGCCCACCGCGAACACGATACCGTAGACGATGACGAACAGTATCAGTGTCGACAACACGGCTCCAAAGGAGACCGGAGATGCGGCGTCCGCCGTGCGCAGGATACCCTGGGCAATCCAGGGCTGACGTCCGACCTCGGTCGTGTACCACCCGGCCAAAATAGCGATGAAGCCAAGCGGCCAAGCGTACTGCGCGTAATTGAGATACCAGCGCGTCTGGAAGAGGGTTCCGCGGAACCACAGCCACGCGCCGATGAAGCCCAGCGCCAGCATCAGTACGCCCATGCCGACCATCACCCGGAAGGAGAGGAAGACGGGAAAAACCGGCGGACGGTCGTCAGGTGCAAACTCCTTCAGGCCTGGGAACAAGGCGTCCGTGCTGTGCTTGAGGATGAGGCTCGCGCCGCCCGGAATCGCGATCTCGAAGTCATTGCGCTCTTCCTTTTCATTCGGAATAGCGAACAGGACGAGCGCTCCGGGCTTCGAGCCATCCCAGTGGCTTTCGATGGCTGCCACCTTCGCGGGCTGGTGCTCCAGTGTGTTGAGACCGTGCTGGTCGCCAATGAACACCTGCAGCGGCGCCAGAACGGCCACCATGCCGAGGCCCATGTGGAGCATCGTCTTCGCTTCCTCTGGGAAGCGACCCTGCACGAGGTAGCGAGCGCCCACGGCCAACACCACCAATGAGGTGGTGAGGTAGGCGGCGGTGAACATGTGCGCGAAGCGATAGGGGAAGCTGGGATTGAAGATCACGGCCAGCCAGTCGACGGGATAGGCTATGCCGTCGCGCACCTCATGACCGGCTGGGGTCTGCATCCAGCTGTTGGCGGAGAGGATCCAGAATGCCGAGAGGGACGTGCCCACCGCAACCAGGATCGCAGCAAGTACGTGAATGTTCGGCGGTACACGGTTCCAGCCGAATAGCAGGATGCCCAGGAACGTTGCCTCGAGGAAGAACGCAGTGAGCACCTCGTATCCCAGCAACGGCCCCAGCACGTTGCCGACAACGACGGAGAAATTGCTCCAGTTGGTGCCGAATTGATACGAAAGCACGATGCCCGAGACGACGCCCATGGCGAACGACACGGCGAATATCTTGGTCCAGAAGCGGGCCAGCCGTCGCAAGTGTTCGCGGCCGGTCAGCCGCCATCGCACCAGCAGCGTTGCGATGAACGCCGCGAGCCCGATAGTGAAGCTCGGAAAGATGATGTGAAACGTGATCGTGAAGGCGAACTGGATACGTGCCAGCAGAACAGCATCTAGGTCCATGGCACCCACTTTGCGTTCTTGTCTCTGAGGCGGACGCATTGTGCCCCGCTTCGGACCTTACGTCGAGAAAAGCCGATGCGACGGACCGCCCGCGGTGACAAGCTGTGCACAGGGCAAGGACGCTCCGCACAGGGAGCGACGCAATAACATCTGGAAATGGCGCCGCTATTCTTGCGCGACGACGCCGAGAGGCAGAGACCAGAGACGTACGCGGCCGTCGACCCCGGCCGACGCGAGATAGTGCCCATCGGGCGAGAAGGCGACCGCTGTCGCACCGCCGACGTGGCCAGTCAACGCGCGCAGGATGCGTCCGCGCTTCAGATCCCAGAGGCGGACGGTGCCATCCTCGCCCGCAGAGGCGAGCTCATTCCCGGATGGGGAAAAGGCAAGATCGGTGACCCGGCCGCGGTGGCCGGTCAAGGCGCGCAGGCGGCGCGAGGACATCACCGACCAGATTTGTATCCGTCCATCGAGCGCCCCAGCGGCGAGCAGCTTGCCGCTGCGGGAGAACTCAACCGAAGTAATGAAGTCACGCGGCCCGCGATAGGCGCGCTTCAGCGTCAACGTATCGAGGTTCCACAGGCGTACGGTTTTGTCGGCGCCGCCGGAGGCAAGTTGCATCTGCTGTGGCGCATAGGCGAGGGACTGCACAGCGTTCTCATGGCCTTCCAGCACGTGCAGCGGCGCCGATGACTGGCGTGCATCCCAGAGCGTGATTTTCCAGTCGTGACTGGCGGCGGCGAAGCGGTCGGTATCGCCGGTAAAGGCAACGGCCCAGATGTTCGCCTCGTTGCGCTGCACCGTGATGAGCTTTTCCGCACGGTCGATATCCCACAGCACGACCTTGCCGTTGGCATGGCCGGTCAGCGCGCGCGAGCCGCTGAGGGCAAGGGCGGTCGCGGGGCCATCGTCGAGCTCAATGGTGCGCACGAGGTTGCGATAGGTGGCGTCCCACAGCTTCATGGTGCCGTCGGCACCGGTGGTGAGGATCCGCCGGCCGTCTGCGGTATAGACCGCGCCGGAAATCGATCCCCGATGCGCCTCGATCTCGGCGATGGGCGTCACGAGGGCGGGTGGAGGTGGGCTTGCCGGCTGGATGGATGCCGTCGTCGCCGGGTCGGTAGCGCCCGTGGTGATGCCGGTCGTCACCGCCGAGCCGCGGCTTTCGAACTGGGGGAAGCGGTCCTGCATGGCGACGGCGGCGCTGGCGACACCTACCCCGACGAGCAGCTTGAAGACGATGGGCAGCAGGCTCGGGCGGCTGCCCTTGAGACGCCGCGGGCGCGGGCGCGCAGGCGTCTTTACGACGACGAGCGCACGCTCCTTGGGGATCGGCTTTTTCGACTGCGATTTCTTTTTGGCGGCCGGCGCAGCCTTGACGACCGGTGCGTGGGCAGGCGGCGTCTCGATCTTCACGGTCGGCGCGGGAGCGGGCGCGGACGCCTTCGCCGCGGCGGGCGCCGGCTTTACACCCGGCACGTCGATGTCCGGCTTCTTGCGTAGCCCCTCGAGAAAGTCGAGCAGGCCACCCTTCGGACCGGGCGCGTCGGGCGGTGGCGGGGAGGATGCTGCGGGCAGCGGAACGGTAGCCGCCATGGCAACGGTCGCCGCGGAAGCGACCGGCACAGCGGCAGGCTCGGCTGCGGCCGGCTTTGGCGCAGGCTTATCTTCGGCCGCTTCCGGCTCGGCCCCCATGTCCTTCTTGCGATTCTTCGCGCGGCCGCCCGTGCGGCTCAGCCAACTGGTGCGCACCGGATCGGGCGCGAGCAGGTCGTTGCGCCACGCAGCTATCGACTGCGGGCGGCCTTCGACGTTGAGCGTCAGCGCCTTGTCGATGGCCTTGAGGAAGCCTGCGCGATACGAGCTGAGCGCCGCCTCGCGTGCGGGCACCAGATCATCCTTGACCATGCGCGAGGGTGCATCGGCCGGACGCTTGCCGGTGATCGCGTGGTAGAGCGTGCCAGCGAGGGCGTAGATGTCGGTCCACGGGCCCTGCTTGTGGCTCGTCTCGGCGTACTGCTCGTAGGGGCTGTAGCCCGGCTTCACCAGGGCCGAGACGGTTTTGGTGTGGGAGGCGATCTCACCGCGCGCGGAGCCGAAGTCAATGAGGACCGGATCGCCCGCCTTGCGGATGATGATGTTGTCCGGCGCGATGTCGCGGTGGAGAAAGTCCGACTTGTGAATCAGCTCGAGGGCATCGAGCAGCGGACCGAGGATGGCATCCAGCTCTTTCTGCCGCGGCGCGCGCCCGAGCGATTTCAGCCACGCTTTGAGACTCTGGCCCTCCTCGAAGTGGAGCACCATGTAGCCGGTCTTGTTCGCGCGGAAGTAGCGATATACGCGCACGATGTTCGGGTGATCGAACTTCGCGAGCGTCTGCGCCTCCTCGATGAAGCGATCGAGACCCCAGCGGTAATCGCCGGCACAGTCCTGCGAGCGCGGCACGGCATCGATGCCGCCGTCGCGCGCGGCGATATCGCTTGGAAAATATTCCTTGATCGTCACCATGCGGGCGAGTGCGATCTCATCGGCGAGGTAGGTCACGCCGAACCCGCCCGCACCCAGCACACGCTCGATGCGATAATCGCCAACCAGCTCTGTCCCGCTTGGCAGCGCGATAAGATTCGTCATAGCTCCCCGTGGCGTCGGCGCATCGGCTCAATGCAATGCCGTGCACCGCTCGTCAATTTGACGTACCGCCTTCGACACACTTATGGCCAGCAAATGTGGCGCAGACTTGAGCATGTAGAAGCTGCGAAGAAATCTCAGCGGAGGCGATGAATGCCATGTTATCGCCGTCATGCGGCCCGAGGCTGCACTTTGATTTGAACCGAGGCTAAGACCATGGGACCGCCGGTGGTCGCGGCATCAGATCTCTCAATTGCCGCGGTCGCAGTCTTTCGACAGATGTTGCAGCAGCAGCGCTTACACCCGAACCGCGACACACCGTGAGAAACGAACTCGTCCCGACAATCGCCATTCCCGCCGCCGATGCCTGGGGAGATGTCAACCTCTGGTTCTCGGATACCTATGCGAGCGCTCCGGCATTGATGCTCTTTCTCGCTGCACTGCTCGTGCTGCCGCCGCTCGCCGTCGCGGGCCTGATGCTACGCCGCCAGCGGCGCTCACCCGAATCGACGGTTCTCATCTCGCGACCATCGCTGCGCCCGTGTGCCGAGCGGCGGTCCGTCACCGCGCGCACCGAGCTTGCAGTGTGGCCGACCGAAGCGTGGGTGGAAACGGCTTCCGGCGAACGTCACGTGGTCGGACGCGCATTGCTTCGCATCGGCCGGGAGGCCGACAACGACATCTGCCTGCAGGAGAAAACCGTGCACCGCTATCATGCGGTGGTGCGGCGCACGAGCGACGGCAGCGTCCTCATCACCGATCTTTCGGGTGATGAGGGCAACGGCGTGCTCGTCAACGGCCGCCGTGTTGCCGAGGGCCGATTGAAGGCGGGAGACGTCATCGGCATCGGCGAAGTCAAACTGAAGTTCGATTCCGGGCCCGTCTAGCGCCGACCCGGAAGGCTCAGCTCTCGCCGGCATTGGAGATTTCCATGTCAGAAGAACGCCAAGGCGAAACGGAGGACACGATGTCTCAACAGGGAGTAAAGCCAGGCCGCTTCCTCGGCTCGCTCAAGGATGCCCTCGCAGCCGCCAGCCGTGACGACACCCATCGCAGCTCCGCGTCTGCGGTCGCCGGACAGACGGAACCGGCGCCGAGCGCTGCGGCGCCGCTCACCGTCAAGATCGAGACGCCAAAACCGGCCATGGCCGAGTCCGCGAAAGCCGAAGGTGTACCCGCCTCCGCCCCGGGGCCGGCCGGCGCCGGTCTCAGCGCTGCGGAAGCTGCCCGGGAGGTGAAGGGCCAAACTTCCCTCAAAGCCCCCGACCGCCATATGGAGTTCTCTACGCCCCCGACGACGCGCGTCGTGCGCGGAGGCCCGCCGAAAACTGAAACGACCGACGCGCCCCGCACGCAACTTGTTCGCGGCAAGGTGCAGGTGAAGCGGGGCGAGTTCGAGCAGGATCCCGTCGTTGGCTGGCTGGTGGTGGTCGGCGGGGCCGGCATGGGCTCGTTCCGCCCGATTTTCGAGGGCAACAATACCGTCGGGCGCGCCAGAACTCAGCGCATTCCTCTCGATTTCGGCGATGATACGATTTCGTCCGAAGAGCAGGCTTACATCCGCTATGATTCAACGGCACGATCTTTCCTGTTCGTGCCGAACCTCGCTAAGACCAACGTCGTTTCCATCAACGACAAGCGCCCAACGGCTGCCGTCGAGCTCAACCAGATGGACGTGATCACGATCGGGCGTACGCAGCTCGTTTTCGTGCCGTTCTGCGGACCTGATTTCGACTGGGCCGAGCTGACCGATGCCAAGGACTGATGCAGGCATACGACCATGCCGCTCGTGCCACCAAAGGCGCGCGCGATTATCAAGAAGACTCGAGCGCATTCTGGCCGCCTAAGGATCGGGCGGCCGGAGACGCCGTTGATGTGCCGCCCACGGCCAATGCCACGCGTCTCGTCGCCGTCCTCGCGGACGGAATGGGCGGGCATACGGCTGGCGCCCTGGCGAGCCGGATGGTGTGCGACAGCTTCATCTCCACCTATACGGGGCTCAACGGCTCGCGGTCGGACCGGCTCATCAAGTCGCTCACCGCTGCGAACGATTCCATCGCGGCGCAGGTGCGCGCCAACCCGATGCTGTCGGGCATGGGTACGACGCTGGTCGCCGCCGTTTTCACGGGCGAGGGTGTCGAGTGGGTGAGCGTAGGCGATAGCCCGCTGCTACTCTACCGGCGCGGCGAGATCGCGATGTTGAACGAGGATCATTCGCTGGCTCCCGAGCTCGATCGCCTGGTCGAGCTGGGCCGCATCACGGCAGAGCAAGCAAAGCACGATCCGCGGCGGCACATGCTCCGCTCGGCGGTGACAGGCGACGAGCTCGATCTCGTCGACGTTTCGCGCCGGCCGTTAGTGTTGGAGGAGGGCGACTACGTCATCCTTGCCTCGGATGGGCTGCAAACACTGGAGCTGACGGAGATCCAGCGCATCGTGTCGGCGTACGCGAACGATGGTGCCGAGTCCGTAGCGAACGCCCTCATCCGCGCGGTGGAGGCGATTCGCGATCCGCACCAGGACAACACGACCGTGCTCGCGGTGCGGCCGCTTCCTGTTTCTTCGGTCGCTTGAGCCGCCGATGCGGCACGCATGTTCTCATATTGTTCTTGATTGCATCGCTCACCCGCGCTAGCGTTGCAGAGGCTCAGGTCGAGCCTGTGGGGTGGGCATGTACGGGCAAATTTCCACGCTTGCGTTTGTCGGCATCGAGGCGCGTCCCGTCGAGGTGCAGGTGCGCATCACGCCCGGCCGCGCGGCGCTCGTCATCGTGGGCCTGCCGGACAAGGCCGTCGCCGAAAGCTCCGAGCGGGTGCGCAACGCGCTGCACGCGGTGGGGCTGGGGCTTCCCTTCAAGCACGTAACAGTAAACCTTGCGCCGGCTGACCTGCCCAAAGAGGGCAGCCAGTTCGATCTGCCCATTCTGCTGGCGATGATGATCGCCATGCAGGCGCTCTCTCCCGATGCGGTATCCGGCTACGCGGCAATCGGGGAGCTGGCGCTCGACGGCTCGATCCGTGCCGTGCCGGGTGCACTGCCGGCGGCGATCGGCGCCAACGCAATGGGGAAGGGGCTCATCTGCCCGGCGTCTTGCGGGCCGGAAGCGGCATGGGCGGGCGAGGACGTGGATATTATCGCGCCGCCCCATCTTCTTTCCCTAGTCAATCACTTCAAAGGCTTGCAAGTTCTTGCGCGGCCACAACCGGCGCTCGAGGATACTTCTACGCCCCGGCCCGATCTGGCCGATGTGCGCGGGCAGGAAAGCGCCAAGCGGGCGCTCGAAGTCGCCGCCGCGGGCGGGCACAACCTCTTGATGATCGGCCCGCCGGGCTCGGGTAAATCGATGCTGGCAGCGCGCCTGCCGTCGATCCTGCCGCCGCTCACACCGGAGGAGATGCTCGAAGTCTCGATGGTTCACAGCCTCGCTGGCGAGTTGATGGGCGGCAAGCTCGCCACCGACCGCCCCTACCGCACGCCGCATCACTCGGCGAGCATGGCGGCACTCGTCGGTGGCGGCACACGGCCGAAGCCCGGCGAGGTGAGCCTTGCGCATCTCGGCGTACTGTTCCTCGATGAATTCCCCGAGTTCCAGCCGGCCGTGCTCGACGCGCTGCGCCAGCCGCTCGAGACCGGCGAGACCGTCATCGCGCGTGCCAATCACCGCATTCAGTACCCTTCGCGCATCCAGCTCGTGGCGGCGATGAACCCGTGCCGCTGCGGCGGAGGAACGGGCACCACGTGCAAGCGCGGCGCGCGCTGTGCGACCGAATATCAGGCGCGCATCTCAGGCCCGCTGCTGGACCGGATCGACGTGCAGATCGAGGTGCCGGCGGTGAGCGCGGCCGATCTCATCCTGCCCGCTTCCGCCGAAGGCAGCGCCGAAGTGGGGGCTCGGGTTGCCCGCGCACGGGAGCTACAGCGGAGACGCTTTGCTGCGCTCGGCGTCAAAGGCATGCGCACCAACGCGGAATGTTCAGGGCGGCTCCTGGAGGACATCGCGCGGCCCGACGCCGAAGGCGCCACCCTGCTTCGCCGCGCCGCCGATACGCTACAGCTCACTGCACGCGGCTTCCATCGCACGTTACGCGTTGCGCGCACGCTGGCGGATCTCGATGGTGCGGAGGGGATCGCGCACGTGCACATTGCCGAGGCGCTGAGCTATCGCGGTGAGACGCTGCGCCAGCAGGTGAACGCCGCCTGAACCGAGATCGGTCGAGGCCGGCCCGTGAAAGACTTAGCCGCCGTGACGCTAGAGGTTCATTAAAAAAGCAGCGGACCGCATCCGCGATCCGCTGCTGAGTAGCGCGTTCCGGCGCCAGGCCGGAGTAGCCTTCAATGATTAGGCGCGTGCCAGACCATGCTGCATGAGCGCTGCCTCGACGGTATTCTTCAGGAGGCACGCGATGGTCATCGGGCCGACGCCACCCGGCACCGGGGTGATGGCACCGGCCACTTGCGCCGCCGCCGCATATTCGACGTCGCCGACGATCTTGCCCTTACCGTCCTCTTTCACGACGCGGTTGATGCCAACGTCGATGACGATGGCGCCAGGCTTAATCCAATCGCCCTTCACGAATTCCGGCTTGCCGATGGCCGCGACGACGAGATCGGCGCTGCGGACCACGTCGGGCAGGTCCTTGGTGCGCGAATGCGCAATCGTCACCGTGCAGTTCTCGCGCAGCAGAAGCTGCGCCATCGGCTTGCCGACGATGTTGGAGCGGCCGACGACCACGGCGTTAAGACCGGAAAGATCGTCCTTGAAGCTGCGAGCGAGGATGACGGAGCCAACCGGCGTGCAAGGCGCCAGAGCGCGCTCGCCGATGGAAAGGCGGCCGACGTTCATCGGATGGAAGCCGTCGACGTCCTTGAGCGGATCGATCAGCTCCAGAACCTTGTTGGAATCCATATGCTTCGGCAGCGGCATCTGCACGAGAATGCCGTTGACGGCGGGATCGGCATTGAGCTTGCGGACGAGGTCGAGCAGCACCTCTTCGGGGGTATCCTCGGCCAGCTTGTGCTCGAACGACTGCATGCCGACTTCAAGGGTCTGCTGCGCCTTGTTGCGCACATAGACCTTGCTCGCCGGGTCCTCGCCCACCAGCACTACGGCGAGGCCGGGCACGAAGCCGTGCTCCGCCTTGAGGCGCGCCACGTCGGCGGCAACATCGGAGCGCACCTTGGCGGCAATAACCTTGCCGTCAATGACGAATGCAGTCATGGAAACACTTCCTCCCTCGGATCGATCATCATGCCCCCGCGCGTGAGGCCCCTCAGCGCTCGGGAGCGAGCATGGCCTTAAGGCGCTGCTCCAGGCAAACTCCATCCCCGCTGATGGTGAGCGACTTGATGCGGGATTTTGCTCCCCCGGTCACACGTACCGTGCTCTTGGGCACATCAAGCCAGCGGGCGATCAATTTTTCCACCGCCGCGTTGGCTTCCCCCTCGGCTGGAATCGCGCGCACGCGCGCGGCCAGCGCCGGCCCCTCTGCGCTAGGGACGACGCCTTCGACGCCTTCTATCGAGGATTTCGGGGTGAGGCGCACGCGCACGATGACGCACCCGTCGCCTGTGCGCCAGGGTTGATCGGCCGGGCTCATCCCGCGGAAATGACAAGGTCCCGCAGCGTTCCGAGAACCACGCTCTGCACGAAGAAGCAGGCGAGTAGCAGGACCACCGGCGAAATGTCGATGGCGCCAAGGTTCGGCATGATGTTGCGGATGGGCCGTAACAGGGGCTCGGTAACCGCGTTTAGGCCCTGCCAGATGGCGCGAACCGTCGGGTTGGAGGGGTTTACGACCCCGAATGCCATAAGCCAGCTCAGGATGACGCTGGCGATGACGATATAGACATAGAGCTGAACGAGATAGCCGACGAAATCGATCAGGCGAAGTAGGAACATCGTGCTGGGCTCCGGTGACGCCCGCCACGTGTAACCTTTGTGGCCCGTGCGAGGCAAGCCGCATGCGGCGGCTCGGGCACCCGTTTGCACGTTCCTTGACAAGATTCGAGGCGATCCCCTAAATGCCGCCGAACTGCCCGGGGCCGTAGCTCAGATGGGAGAGCGCTGCAATCGCACTGCAGAGGTCAGGGGTTCGATTCCCCTCGGCTCCACCAATTCCCCGACAATCGTCGATCGCTATGTCTGCCGGCCTTGGTGGATCGCCGGGTTGGTGCAAGACAGCCTCCGCTCCGGCTGCGCGTCGTTCGCACGGCTCGGCAGCCCGATGAGCTGCGATGCAGCGCGCGCCATTCACGACAAAATGCTTTTGTTTTCACAGTGGGGCCCATTTGCTTCGCCTAGCTGTGTACTGAAACAAGAAAGCCGATAAAATGCGCTCGGGACATGCAGGTGCGGAGGGCGCAGATGGCAACCAACATCGATGCGGTGATCGCAGCACTGCGAGTCGTGCTCGATGCAGCGGAAGATAGCGAAGAACCCTTTGTGAAGGTCGAGGCGGCCAACCGGTGGGTCACGCATCTACCGCGCGCATGGACAGGCCGCTGGCGCAAGCTTTTCCTTAAGGGCGATTCGGCGGGCGATGCGCGGCGGGACGAGTTCGTCGGCCACGTTCGGGCGGTCCTCGCGTTTCTGGAAGCGAACCGGTCGCAGATCCCACCCTCGCGTAAGTGGTGGTCGCTTCGCCGCCGGGGTCCGCAGCCCCAACCCGGACAACAGGCGGCTTCCCCGGCTGCTCCCTCGAAGGCGGCGGCGCGGCCCACGAACCTCCTTAGGGTCCGCAAGCCGATGCCGGGCGTCCACTAGCGTCTCGCCGCTTCGGCCCTTCGATAGATGGAGGGAATGCGCTTCTTTAAGGATTGCGGCCAAGGATAGGGCGTTCGCCAACCGCCTCAGCCGCCTGTCGAGCCATGGGCAGTTACCGTCCAAGTCAGTCCGAAACCGGCGTTGCCAGCGGCACGGCGGGCGGTTCTGTACGCGGCGCAGCGGTGCGCCGGGATGAGGTGACATTCGACAGCCAGGGTACGGCTTGCCGTGCGTGGCTCTATGTGCCTGCCTCTCACGGCCCGGCGCCCGTGCCGTGTATCGTCATGGCGCATGGCCTCGGCGGCACGCGGCGCTCCGCGCTCGAGCCGTACGCCCTTCGCTTCGCGACCGCAGGCTTCGCCGTGCTGTTGTTCGACTATCGCTTCCTCGGCGACAGCGACGGCGAGCCCCGTCAGCTCATCTCGGTGCCAAAGCAGCTCGAAGATTGGGGCGCGGCGGTTGCGTATGCGCGCGCACTGCCTGCCGTCGATCCGGATCGGATCGCCCTGTGGGGGACATCGCTCTCGGGCGGTCATGTCATCGCCGTCGCTAGCGAAGATCCGCGGATCGCGGCCGTCTCGGCCCAATGCCCGATGCTCGATGGTTCGGCAAGTGCGAAAATCGCGCTACAGCACGCAAGCCGTAGCAGCGTCGTCGCCATGTCGGCGGCTGCGCTCATCGATGCGTCGCGCGCGCTGCTCGGGCTGTCACCGCATTATGTTCCGCTCGTGGCGCGCGCGAGCGAGATGGCGGCCATGGTGTCGGACGATGCCTATGAAGGCTGCATAGCGATCACTCCGCCCGATTGGCGCAACGAAGTCGCCCCTCGTCTCTTCTTGACGCTCCCGTTCTATCGTCCGGTGACTTCTGCGCAGCACGTCGTTTGCCCCACGCTGCTCATCGCGTGCGAGTACGACAAGCTCGTCTCGAACGCGGCGATAGAGTCGACGGCGCGACAGATGGGAGGCAAGGCCGAAGTCGTCAGGCTCCCCATCGGTCACTTCGACGTCTACCTCGGTGAATGGTTCGAGCGCACCTCGACGGCGCAGACCGCCTTTTTCACGGGGGTAATGAAGGGAAACGTCAGCGCCATCGTCAACGGCTGATGAACGCGGAAACTCCGCTGCGCAGCTTGAGCACACACAGCAAGGGATGTCACCAAGGGAGCTGAAGACTCTTCGGCGTCCTAGTCAATTGTCGCGTGGGTCACAGGATCGAGGCGTGGCCCGGCGCGGGCACCTTTTGCGCGGCAAGGAAGGGCGACAGATCCTGCGGGGTCGCGCGCACACCCTTGAGCGGTTCGGCGTCGAACGACAGGCCGAGATCCTGCTGCATGTAAATGAGCGCGCGCTCGGCAAGTGCCGTGATCGTCAGAAGTGGATTGACTCCGATCGAGCGCGGCATCACCGCGCCATCGACCACGTAGAGCCCTGCGTAGACGTCCGCAGCACCCCGGCCGGGCCCCGTATCGAATACCTGGCCCTTATGATTGATGACGCCGTCCGTACGGTCCCGCCCCATACCCGCGCCGCCGAGCGGATGCGCGGTTGCCGGCTGATGGCCCATCACGGTCCCTGCCAGCGGATTCTTCACATAGCTGCCGCCCGCTTCCGCGACGACCGCTGACAACATTGCATCGAGACGGGCGTACACAGGCTCGTTCTTGGCGCCCGGCCAAACGAGCGCGAGGCGATCGTTGTCGAGAACGAAATGGCCCGCCGCGCTATCATGGGAAACCGCGAAAAACGTTTGCAGCTTCGCGAATGGGCCATTGTAGACGCCGTTGACGAGGCTCTGCAGCGCGCCGAGCAATCGCCCATTCGGGATGAACAGCACTGGCAGCACGGGAGCAAGCGCCGATGGAAGCGCCCCTTCTTGCACACGCAGCTCGTTGGCGAGCGTTACTTCGTCATCGATCTCGAGCTGGCCGGTAACGGCGGCTCCAACCTCGGCGCCCTCGACCTTTGCGGGGAAGCCGACCCCGACCGCGTTCACTGGTTCGCGCGCGCCATAGCCGAACGCGATGATGTCGCCGTTGGCGGAGAAGCGTTCGCCGACACGATCGGAGAGAGCTAACCCGCGCGCGCGGGAGCGCAGCAGAATCTCAGATGTACCCAGCGTGCCAGCGGCCAACACGACGATCCCGGCGTGCAGGATGATATCGCTTGGCGTTCCATCCCTATCATCCAGGCGCCGCACGTGAACATTCCAGCCGCCGTCCGCTGCCTTCGCGACGTGGCGCACCGATGCATGCGTAAAAAGTTCTGCTCCGTGGCGCACCGCATCGGGCAAATACGTTAGCGCGACGGAATTTTTCGCACCGACGTTGCAGCCGCCGCAGCAATCACCGCAACGGGTGCAGCCGGGCTGCTCGATGCCGACCACATTCGTTGTCGGCTCGAAGCTGACCGTGACAGTCGAGCAAACAATTTGGTGGCCAAGGGCTGCGCCCGCGGCCTCCAAGGTGCGAAACTTCGCGAAGCTGGGCGCGCGCGGATCGCTCTGCGGGTTGAGCCAGAGGTGCGCGCGGCGGAAGCCCTCATCGAGGAGGCCATCGCGCGCGACCTCCTGCGGCCAATGCTCGTCGGCGAACACGCGGTCGTCGGGACGCAGGGCAACGCCGGCATTGATCAACGAGCCGCCGCCGAGACCGCAGCCGACGAGCACATGCATGTCCTCGCCGAGACGTACGTCGTAGAGCGCCGAAGGGGCCCCGGTGCGCAGCTTCTTTCCTGAAACCTGCAACTCGTTCTTGAGATCTGGAAAGCGGGCGGGGAATCCGCCGGCGAGAATTTCACGGCCACGCTCCAGCACCGCTACCGTCTTGCCTGCGCGGGCAAGGCGCGAGGCGGCAACTCCGCCGCCATAGCCGGAGCCCACGACGATGACATCGTAGCTGTCGCGGACATGTTCGAGCGTGCGCGAAAGGCCGGTCATGCCCAGATCCTGTTCCCTTTCGTCAGCTAACCGATTTGGCTCGACGAAGCTACCTGTGAAGGGCCTGCGCTGACAGCCGTCAGCTTAAGCTCCTTCCATTGCGCGCGGGTGAGCATTTCGTGCTGTCGAACGCGAGCGCGGGTACAGTTCAGGTGCCGGCACGCTTTTCTGCAAGGTGGTCGAGGCGGAGCGGCTCGTAAAAAGGGGGCCCCCCTCCGGTGTTAGGAAAAGCCTGCGGCGAGGCGCTCGCTGCTCAAGACCGTGAAGCTGATGGAAGACGTCAGGGCTTCTGGGCCTGAGGGACCTCGAGGCATTGATGTGCACGCAGCGGGCGCTGATCTCGCACTGCAAGACCTTTACCGACCGGACCGCGCGGCGGAATACCGGATCGGGCGCAGCCGAATCACCCGGCAAAAAACATCCCGCACCTTCAGGGCGGGATGTTGCGATCGTGGCGGTCGCAATTCGCGAACCGCGCACTGAGGCTTGGCGTCAGTGGACCGGCAGAGTTGCAGCGGCTCCGGCCTGTTTGGCTGGCTCGGCGGGATACTTCTTCTTCGCGATCTTCTCGGCCGCCGGGCCCTTGATCTCGCCCTGCAGAGCGTCCGCCATCATGCGCCCAAGGCACCCGTAACTGATGTCGTTCGGGTGAAACTGATCGGCCGCCAGCAGCTGCTGTGGTGTATACTGCGCGCTAGTTACGAGATGTTTCATGATCGCAAAGCGCTGCAAAATAGGAATGCGGCGCTGCTCTGCAATCTGCCGCATTGCGACCAGGAAGCGCGGGAAGTCGCGCACCTTCTCGGCGCGCGGGAAATATTGCATGTCGAGCAAGACGACATCGATCCCCGCGGCCTGCAGCTCGTCGATGCCTGCGTTCACTGTCGCGCGGAACTTGTCGACGGGGACGGCGCGCAGTGCATCGTTGACGCCGGTCTGCCAGATGACGAGGGTCGGCTGGCGCGCGATCACGTCCTTCTTGATGCGGCGGAGCATGTCGGTGGCGAGCTGGCCGCCGATACCGAGATTCTCTACGGTGATCTTGCTCGTCGGGAAACGCTGGAGGAGCTCTGACTGGAGCTTCACGGGATAGCAGGCCTTCGGGCTCGATGCGCCGATGCCCTGGGTGCTCGAAGAGCCGAGCGCGACGATCCGCACCGGCTGACCGGCTGCGAGCGCGGCTGAAAATTTGGGAAGCGGAGCATCAAAGCGCAGTAGGGAAGCCGGTGCCTGGCAGCGTGTGTCCGGGGGGCTCGCTTGTGCGGGTATCGCCGCCAAGGCGATTCCTAAGCCCGCAACTGCGGCGCACGCGAATCCGCACGCCGATAGGCGAAGACTCTTCGTACCGAAGGCGCGAATACCCACTCGCTGCCGCGGTTGCGCTGTGCAAGTACCCATGCAGTCCCCAACAGGATCCCGATACCGACAGTATTGACCAGGATCTGTAGGGCGAGTCCAGCGCCGGCTTCAACCATTACGACCCAGCCGACAAACGAAAGTACGGTACCGACTGCGAAAACTTCCAGGGAATGGCGACCGCAGCGCCCGATACCGGTGGCCCAGGAGCGCGTCAGCCAGGGAGTTTGGGGCGAGAGCAGGATCATGACGAGATAGCCAAGCGCGACAACATGCGCGAGCCGCCACGGAGATAAATACGTTTTGTCGATTGAACCGACCAAGTTTTGCGAGACGAGGCGCGTGTTCTCAAGGCCGGGAATCTGCGTCCACGGGGCAACGATCATAAACGCAAATCCGACATAAGCCATCGCCAGCCACATCAGGGGCCGCGAAACGGGGATGGGCGACTTGCGCGAGAAGTGCGCGGTCAACGCGCCGATGGTGATGAGCAGCTGCCAAGCGAAGGGGTTGAAAACCCACCCTTTGGAATGCTGCAGACTAGGAAGGTTTGCGGCAAGGACGTTGGCCACCGCCCACAGCCCCACCGACAGCACGAGTGCCTGCCAAGGATTTCGATGCATCAGCCACAGTACGAATGGCAACCAGAACATCAGCAGCACAATGTAGAGCGGCAGGATGTTGAGCAGGTTGGGCTGATTGATCAGCAGCGCAGCGAGAACCGTCGAACGGGCAGGGTTCTCGGCGAAGACATGGACGCCGATATTCTTGGCGTAAGAGAAGTTGCCAAAGTAGGCGGCAGCAAACGTCAAGCCCACGCCACAGATGACGAGCAGCGCGAGATGCCAGAGGTAAATGTCGCGCACGCGCTCGAATACGCGCAGCGTGCCGGCCTTGAAGCCCTGGCTCTCGAACACGCGGCCGTAGGCGAGTACCGCGGAGAAACCGGCGAGCACCACGAATACTTCTGCTGCATCGGCGAAGCCGAAATTGCGCAGGGTGAACTTGGCAAGCAAGTTGTCCGGCACATGGTCGACAAAAATGAAGAGCAGGGCCAGGCCGCGGAAGAAGTCAATTCGCAGGTCGCGCTGTCCACCGGAGCTAGTAACGCCCTTCGGCATGTTTTTTTTCACCTAGTCCGCGCATGGAGACAATGGGTGGCGGCGGACGTGCCACTGTGCACGTTCCGACCGAGCAAACAACGCGACACGACGAGCGTCAGTTCCTGCATCGAATTGAGGCACGAAGGGGGCTTTGGCATCGGCACAACGCCTTAAACTGCCAGCGGCGCATGATAATCCGGCGCACTGGCATCCAGGTCACATGGGACCATACGGTTCATGAACCCGACCTGAACCGTTTGTGCGGAGCAATGCGTGCATCGTGCAACCGCATTAATCGATTTGCAGCCCAACCGCCGAAGCTAGAGCTGGTAGACGACGGCGCCGCCCGTCAGTCCCGCTCCCGCGGCGCACATAAGAAGCGATTGCCCGGCGCCGATGCGTCCCTGCGCGGAAGCGAGGGAGAGCGTGAGCGGGATCGTGGCAGCCGAGCTGTTGCCGTAGTCGGCGAAACTCGTCAGCAGCCTGGCTTCCGGCACCGCAAGCTGGCGCGCGAGCGCCGCAACGATGCGGCCGTTTGCCTGGTGCGGCACTAACCAGTCGACTTCTGCGATTGTGCGCCGTGCCTTGGCGAGCGCATCCCGTGCGGCTCCGGACATCATCTCCACAGCCCGGGTGAAGACCGCACGGCCATCGGTGATTGTCATCCGCGTATCCTCAAGCGGCATATCGGGAGCGAATGGCCGACGGCTGCCGCCGCCAGCAATCTGGATGAGACCGTAGGCGCTGCCGTCGGCCGCGAGTTTGGCACCCAGAACACCGGTGCCGGGCGGTTCGGCCGGCACCAGCACAACCGCGCCGGCGGCGTCCGCGAAGAGGATAGAGCTGCCGCGCTCGGCCGGGTTTATTCGCCGCGACAGGATATTCGCAGCAACGACGAGGACGGGTGCAGCGTGCGTGCGGACGAAGCCGTCCGCAAGCGTGAGCGCATAGAGAAAGCCGGCACACGCGCCCGCAAGATCGACACCTCCCGAGTTGTCGAGACCGAGCCGGTGAGCGAGCAGAGGCGCGGAAGGCGGCAGCGGATGGTCTGGCGTGCTGGTGGCCAGCAGCGTCAGCGCGATGGTGCTGCGATCAACTCCAGCGGCCCGCAGCGCCATCTCAGCGGCCGGCACGGCGAGATCGGTGAGCGCTTGGTCCGGTGCGGCGTACCGGCGCTCCACGATACCGGTCCGGCGCAGGACCCAACCCGGCTCCAGCCCGAGACGCACCTCGATCTCCGGGTTGGTCACGCGCTGCTCCGGCACGTAATGGCCGAAGCCCGCGATGGTCGATCCCACCCCACTCATGCTTCCTGTCTCGCAAGCCAGTCCGGCGCGTCGGCGATCGCGGCGTAGACGCGGTCGAGTTCCGAGCCCGTGACGCAGTACGGCGGCATGAGATAGATGGTGTTGCCGAGGGGGCGCAGAAGCACGCCACGCTCGACGAAGAATTGCGAAAGACGCGGGGCCACGCTCGCCATGTATCCCGCGTCGGTCACTTTAAGGTCGAGCGCGGCGATCGTTCCGATCTGCCGCACATCGGAAAAGCGTGCATCGCTACGGAAGGGCTCCAATCGCTCGGCATGGGCCGCCGCAAGCGCATCGATGCGCTCTTGAACCGGCTCGTCATGCCAGATCTTCAGGTTCGCGTTCGCTGCCGCGCAGGCGATCGGGTTCGCGGTGTAGGAACTCGAATGGAAAAACATTCGAGCGCGGTCGGGGGAGCGGTGCGCCTCGAAGATCGCCTCGGAGCACAGCGTCACTGCCAGCGGCATCGAGCCGCCGGTGATGCCCTTGGCGAGGCAAAGGATGTCCGGCACAACGCCAGCGCGGTTGCAGGCGAGGAGCTTGCCCGTGCGACCCCAGCCGGTCATCACTTCATCGGCGATCAGCAGCACGCCGTGGCTGTCTGCGAGGCGGCGCAGTTCGCGCAAAACCGCTTCGGGATAGATCAGCATCCCGCCTGCGCCAAGGATCAGGGGCTCGATGATCAGCGCGGCCGTCGGCTCAGCGTTGCAGGCCGCCTCGAATGCGTCGATCGTTTCCTGCTCCCGACCCGCGGCGGGGAACGGAATGCGCGCCACCTCGAACAGAAAGGGTTCGTAAGGTGCCGTGAAGACGCCGCGCGCACCGACCGACATGCCACCGACCGTATCGCCATGGTAGCCATGCTCCAGCGCGACGACGCGCCGGCGCGGCGCGCCAATGTTGTGAAAGTAGCCGAGCGCCATCTTCAAGCCGACCTCGACGGAGGTCGATCCACTATCGGAGAAGAAGACGCGTGACAGCCCTTCGGGCGTCAGCTCAACCAAGCCGCGCGCGAGTTTCTCGGCGGGTTCGTGGGTGAAGCCTGCGAATATCACCTGATCGAGCGTGCCGGCTTGCTCGGCAATGGCGGTGACGATGGCAGGATGGCTGTGGCCGTGGGTTACGACCCACCACGATGAGATCGCATCGAGCAGCCGGCGTCCGTCGGCACGCCCCAGCCATGCCCCCTCGGCGGCCGCGATGGGCACCATCGCCGGCGTCAGACCATGTTGCGTGAAGGGGTGCCAAACCGGGCTTTCACCTGCTGGTGCGCCGAACGTCATGGCGCCACCGGGGTGGTGAAGTCCGCCAGACGGAAGTTTGCTTCGAAGGCGGCGCGAAGCGTTGCGGGGCTGAGCGGATCGAGCCGGGGAAGCCGGCCAAGGCGGCGGACGCCGCCCATCGCTGCAATGGTGTTTTCGGAGTCCGCCATTTCGTCGCCAATGAATGCAATGCCGAGAAGCGGGATGTTGCGCCGCTTCAGCGCCTCGATGGACAGAAGACTGTGATTAATGGTGCCGAGACGCGTCGAGGAGACGAGCACGACAGGGAAGCGCCAGCTGGCAAAAAGATCGATCAGCAGTTGGCGCCGCGTCATCGGCACCATCAGCCCACCCGCGCCTTCGATGACGAGCGGCGCAAGGCCCGGGACAGAGGGAACGGCGGCAAGGCGCTCGAGGTCGATCTCGATGCCGTCACGCTCCGCGGAAAGGTGCGGCGAAGCCGGAGTCGAGAGGCGATAGACCTCCGGCAAAACGCGCTCGTGCGGCATGGCCGCGAGCCGACGCACGGTCTCGCTGTCGGTTGGTGCGGCAAGACCCGACTGCACGGGCTTCCAATAGTAGGCTTCGAGCGCTGCGACGAGCGCCGCTGAGAAAACCGTCTTGCCGATATCGGTATCGGTACCCGTCACGATGATACGCGCGCTCATGGGCCGAGCCCTTTCAACTCTTCGCCGAGGGCTTCAGCCATCGCGGCCACCTGCGCCTCGTCGACATTGAGCGTCAGCATCACGCGCAGGCGTGCAGTGCCTTCGGGGACGGTGGGGGGGCGCACGGCGCGGATGTCGAACCCGCGCTTCTGCATGGCAGCTGCAAGGCACATTGCCCGCTCGTCCGAGCCGACGATCACCGGCTGGATATGCGTGCCCGAAGGCTTCAGACCGCAGGTCTCGCTGAGGCGCTGGCCGGCAAAAACAACGAGGCTCGCCAACTTCTCGCGCCGCGCCGCATCGAAGCGGCAGATGAGGAGCGCGGCGCGCATGATGGCAGTGACGAGCGGCGAAGGCGCGGTTGCATAGATGAACGGGCGCGAGCGGTTGACGAGATAGTCGCAAAGGATGCGGGGACCGGTGACGAGCGCACCCATGGCGCCCAGCGCTTTGCCACATGTATGCAACGCGACGACATTCTCGCGCCCTTCGAGGGCTGAGCCGAGACCGCGCCCCATGGGACCCAGCACGCCGGTTGCATGCGCCTCGTCGATCATCAGAACGCCATCATAGCGGTCCGCGATGGCAATGAGCTCGTCCAGCGGCGCGCGGTCGCCGTCCATCGAATAGAGGCTCTCCACCGCAAGCCAAGGCGTACCGGTCCCGCCGGCATTGCGCCAAGCTTTGATTGCATCCTCGAAGGATTGCGCATCGTTGTGGCGTGCCGCGGCCTGCTCGGCCTTGCCGAGGCGCATGCCATCGTGAACAGACGCGTGGATCAGCGAGTCGTAGACGACGAGGTCGCCGCGCTGCGGGAGCGTGGAGAACAGCGCAACGTTGGCGAGGAAGCCACCGCCGAAAAACAGCGCCCTTTCGGCGCCGAAAAATGCGGCGGCTTCCGCCTCTATCGCCTCGTGCTCGCGATCATTGCCCCGCAGGAGGCGTGATCCACCCGAGCCGATGGAAACCTCGCGCGCGATGGCAGAGCGCGCAGCCTCCCGTAGCTCGGGCGATCGGGCGAGGCCGAGGTAATCATTGGAGCTGAAATCGATGCCCGATGCGGCAGCGAGCGCCCGACGGCGCCCGCGTCGCGTCAGCGCCTCGAGCGCCCGCTCATGGCTCTTGTACATCATCCCGCTCGCCCCTCGAGCCGCTTTCGAGCTCGAGCGGCCTCAGGCCAAGCTTGTCAAATAGGATGGCGTCGCTGTCCTCGCCGGGGTTGTCGGCCGTCAACAGCGTCTCGCCGACGAAGATGGAGTTGGCGCCCGCAAAGAAGCATAGCGCCTGGGTCTCGTCGCTCATCTCGGTGCGGCCCGCAGACAGCCGGACGTAGGACTGCGGCATGAGGATGCGTGCGAGCGCAATGGTGCGGACGAACTCGATGGCGTCGATCTTTTCCGTGCTCGCCAGCGGGGTTCCCGGAATTGCGATCAGCATGTTGATCGGCACGCTCTCGGGATGCTCGGGGAGATTGGCGAGCGTCAATAGCATGTCGACGCGGTCTTCGGGCTCCTCACCCATACCGACGATACCACCGCAGCAGACCTTGATGCCGGCTTCTCGCACGCGCTCAAGTGTCTCCAACCGATCGGCAAAGGTGCGCGTGGTGATGACCTTGTCGTAGTAGCGCTGCGAGGTGTCGATGTTGTGGTTGTAGTAGTCGAGGCCAGCGCGCGCGAGCTTGATGACGTCGTCATCGGAAAGCATCCCCAGGGTCATGCAGGTTTCCATGCCCATCGCTTTCACACCCTCGACCATCGCGCACACGGCATCCATGTCGCGGTTCTTGGGCGAGCGCCAGGCGGCGCCCATGCAATAGCGGGTGGCGCCCTGTTCCTTCGCCTTGCGGGCCTCGGCGAGGACTTTCTCGACCTCCATCAGCTTGCTGGCCTTGAGGCCCGAAGCGTGGTGCGCCGACTGGCTGCAGTAGCCGCAGTCCTCGGCGCAGCCGCCCGTCTTGATGGAGAGAAGCCGGCTGCGCTGCACTGTGTTGGGATCGAAATAGCGACGATGGATCGAGTGCGCCTTGAACAACAGGTCGTTGAACGGTGCCTCGTAGAGGGCCTGGGCCTCCTCGCGAGTCCAGTCGTGGCGCACCGTGCGGTCGGCCGAATGGCTCGTCCCGACTGAGTGGGACGTCCGCAGCTCCATCATTTGCAAAAGGCTCCCTCTTTGGGCGGCCATCCCCGGCCGCTGCCAAATGATTGTTTGCACCGGTGGGGCCCCCGACCGCAAGGTGTTAGCGCGACGCGACCCCGTCCCGTAGGGCAGGGAAGCCCCGCCGGGAAGGGGAGGATCTCTCGGCGGGGCTGTCTGACCAGGGATTTGCGAGGGGGGCGACGCGTACCTTGGCCAGGTTATTGGGTTGGCGACTGACAAAAACGCGACGTGAAGCGAAAGCAGCCGGCGTATCGCATGACGTTCTTGCGCGCCCATGTCGCAGCATGAAATGAAGCCATGAAATAACCGTGGACAAGGGCAAAACCTCGGTCCCAAAGCGTGCCATAGTTAATAGCCAATATTATGCACTACTGCAAAATATCGATAGCGATGGAATTGGCGGATGCGTCATGTGCGGTGCAAAGCATCCCGTTTGAGCGCATTGGCTGAGCGCGGCGAGATTAGTCGTAGGCCGGGGCGAACACCTGGCTTCTCGGCGCGGAGGTAGGTCGGCAACCTTCGAGGGCTTCCCATGACAGCAGTAGGACGGTTTTCCACTCGACCGCTTTATCTCCAAGTAAAAGATACGCTGATTCAGCGAATTGCAGCGGGGGCATGGAAACCCGGCTCAGCAATTCCAAACGAAATCGAACTTTCACGCGAATTGGGTATAAGCGTCGGAACCGTCCGAAAAGCCCTCGACGAAATGGAAAATGAACGGCTCATTTCCCGGCGGCAGGGCCGCGGCACTTTCGTCATCGATCAAACTTCTAATGAACACGCCGTCCGCTTCAGCAACCTGCGCGATGCAGACGGCATCAGAATTGCCGGTGACGCGGAAAGCTCATCGGTGCAGGGCGGCACGGCCAACGAGGCCGAGGCGAGGCGCCTGCAATTGCGTGTCGGCGAGCCTGTTTTTCGCATTCAGCGCGTGCTGTTCCATAATAGTACGCCGCTGATGGCGGAGGACTCTACGGTTCCTCAATCGCGCTTCCCTGGCCTCGTCGACGAAACCGATATCTCCCCCAGTATCGTTGTTCTCGCCCACCACTACGGGGTGCTGCTCGGACGGGCTGTCGAGAAAGTCGGCACAAAATCGGCGACCGGTGAGGACGCAGATCGCCTCAAGGTTGCGGAGGGGGCTCCTCTCCTGACCCTCGATTGCGTGGTCTACGCCATCGACGGCGAGCCGATCGAGTGGCGCAAGGCGCGCTGTCACCTGGGCGAGAACCACTACCTGGCCGAGATGAACTAACGCTGCGGCGTCGGGCGCACCTGCGCGGCGAAGCGCGCTCGACCTTCGGGCTCAGTCTCCCAGGCCCAGTGCACGCGCCATAGCGCGAAATACGAATGTGTTGTCGATGCGCCCGTGGAACACGTCGGCGCCCGGCCCGAGCGCGGTCAGCACCACGTCGTCAGCGGCGTGCACGCCAGCACGCGCCGTGATCGGCAGATTGCCCAGCTTGCGCGCCGCGCCGGGCACGCAATTGGTCTCGTTCACGGCGGGCTTCCCGGCGCCAGTGCCGGTCGTCGGGGCGTTCTCCCCCGCCAGATGCGGCCGCCCGGCATCGCAGTGATCGGGGTAAGCGGCGAACACCATGGCAAGGCGCCGATCGACATCCACGCGCGGGGGATAGCCCTCGCGGTCGGGTGGGGGATAGTCCGGGAAGCCTGCGGATGCATAGGTCTGCAGGCGATCGCGCAGCTGCTCGCCCTTGCTGTCGTCGTAGGTTCCGATGATCGAGACAGGATGGCCGTGGTCGGGCACGACAATGACGAGCGTATCGTTCTTGCGCGCGGCAAACTCCTTCGCCATAGCGACCACGTTGTCGAACATGATGGTGTCGAAGGCGGCGCGCTCCCAATCGAGGGAGTGGCTGTACTTGTCGATGCGGCCCGCCTCGACGAGAAGGAGAAAGCCGTCATCAGCACGGGACAGCACCTCGAGCGACGCATGCATGCTTTCGGTCAGGTCCGGCTGATCGGGAAACATCCCGACCGTGCCCTTCTTCAGGAACTTGCGGTCAAGCGCGCCATCGAGATTGCGATCGTTGAAGAGGCCAAGGACCTTCCGCGTCTCAGCTTTCGCCGCCGCTGCGGAGAGCCGGCTTGCGGTATCGACGAAGGTGTACCCGGCTTGCGTGAAGCGCTCGATGTAGTTCTCTCTGTCGCGGCGCTTGCCACCCGCTTCGCCGGCGGGACGGAAATTCGCGGCGCCGCCGCCTAAAATCACATCGGGTTGCAGCTTGTAGAACATGGCGACGATATCGTCGTAATCGGCCCGCGCGCGGGTGTGCGCGACGAAACCTGCGGGCGTTGCGTCCTCGATCTCGGTATCGGTGACAACGCCCACCGCAAGGCCGCGCTTGCGCTTCGCCAGCTCGGCGATGGTCTCTACCGTCGGATGGGCCAGCGTGTTGCGGTTTGCTGCACAGTAAACGCCCAGCGCGTTGACGCACGACTTGTGCCCGGTGGCGAAGGCCGTCATCGCATTCGCGCTGTCGGTGACGATGGAATCGGTGCCGGAGGTGGAGACGAGCGCCATGTGGGGCATGTCATCCATAGCGAGCTCACCGCCGTATTTGCCTTGCCGGATTCCCTTCGAGAGCATGCGTGCCGCTGTGCGATGGGCGATGGAAAGTCCGTCGCCGACGAGCAGTATGACGTTGCGTGCGAGGCGCCCGTCGGGTGTGGCGTACACATCCCAGGCGACCTCAGCCTTCGCATCGCCGGACTGCGCTTCGACTTTCATTGCACCAGGATGCACAAGGCGTGCGCCACGGATCCAGTAGGCGGTACGCGCGGCACCATCCTCATGCACGATGACTTCGGCAGGTTTGCCCAGCACCTTCGCCGCGTCTTCGCCGTTGATGGTGACTTTTACTTCGGCGGCTTCAGGCGCGCCCGGAAACTCGACCTTCAGATCGAAGTTTGCTCCGGTGAGGATCTCGGCGCGGTCGATCGGATAGATCGTCTGGGCGCCAGCCGCGCTGACAATGGCGGCCATCGCGAGATAACCGGAGGCCAACACGATGCGGATGATCGACGGCATGGTGATCGCCTCGCCGGGTAAGAGAGAGAGGTTTTAATGAGTGCCCTGGGCGGCCTTAGCGCTGGCGCATGACGGGTCTGTGACAGCAAGCGTCCGGGCCGCATGTCTCACCCAAGTCCCGGCGGCGCCATGACATGGCAGGAAGGTTATCAAGCCCGCCTGCCCGGTATCGATTTGCTAACGAAGTGCAGCAGGAATCGTTGAATTTATGTTTGATTGGATTCAACTCTTGAACATTCAGCCACGGGGAATGTTTGGGGGGCTGCATGAAAGACATCGAGAAACGACAGCTTTTCGGGCTGTTGCAAACGAATAAGATACTTAAGAAAAATGGTTACTCCCTGGCTTACGACGGCGATGGAGGAATTATCGTCGACCGCGCCGGGCATGTGCACGGCATCTGGGACCACGACGAGCGCAGCTATACCTGGATCTCTCCGGGCAATACCGAGCCTCGGTTCCGCACGGAAGATGTCCGCTCGGCGGTGCTGTATACGGTCGTGGTGCTGGCTCAGGAGTGATCGGGGCGGGAGAGCCATCTGCACCCACCCGGCAGGCGATCAGTTCGTGTCCTCCGGCAGACGGGGAACGGGCAATATTTCAATGCCCTCCTCGATGAGTTCGCGCACTTCATCGTGCGAGGCCGTACCCAGTATGCTGCGCGCCTCTACCTCACGGTAGTGGATCTTGCGCGCCTCCTCCGGGAAGCGATCGCCTACGTTCTCAGAGCCTTCGACCAGTAGCTTGCGCATTTGGCGCACGAGGTTGCGATAGCGTGTGGGGGTTTCATCTGCCGCTGCCGCTGCCGGCTCTGCTCGCGGACGCAACGCCACGTTGGGCGCCATGATGGACTTACCGACCTCGCGGGTGTTGCATTCGGGGCAGGTGATCTGCGCGCCAGCCGCCTGGACATCATAGGACGCACTCGAAGCGAACCAAGCTTCAAACTCGTGACTATTTGCGCATTGAAGGCGATACCTGATCACGTTGCGACCTCATCGGGCACGGTAGTTGCGGCGCATACGACGTCGAACGGCCTGTCATGCCGCAGGGAGGGAACACGGCTGCGAACATCGGCCAGGCGTTGCGTATCGACATCGGCGAAGATCACGCCGGGCTGGTCATCGCCCTCGGCGATCACTTCGCCCCACGGGTCGATGGCGAGACTGTGCCCGAAAGTTTCCCGGCCGTCCTCATGGGCTCCGCCTTGGGCGGCGGCGAACACATAGCACTGGCACTCGATAGCGCGGGCACGCAGCAACGTGTGCCAGTGGGCCATTCCGGTCTGCTTCGTAAAGGCCGCGGGAACCGCAAGGAAGCTCGCGCCGGCCTGTGCCAAGGCACGGAAGAGGTGCGGGAAGCGCAGGTCGTAACAGATGGTCATGCCCAACTTGCCCCAGGGTAGCATTGCCAGCACTGCCTCGCGGCCCGGCGCGTAGCTCGCGCTCTCGCGATAGGTTTCGCCGCCCGGCAGATCGACGTCGAACATGTGGATCTTGTCGTAACGTGCCGTGATGCGGCCCTCTGGGGAAATGAGGAACGACCGGTTCACCGGCATGCCGGTCTCGCCCAGCATTGCCAGCGACCCGATGTGCAGCCAGATGTTCAGCTCGTGCGCCAGGGAACGGAACTGCGCAACGGCGGGGTCGTCTGCTTCGCCGCGCAGCGCCTGCGGCAGGCGCAAGCGGTCGCGTTCCAGGATGTTTGTCATCTCCGGGGTCTCAATGTAGCTCGCCCCGCCAGCGGACGCCTCACGAATGAGCTCCTCGGCCGCTGCGATATTCGGCGCGACGGCTCGTCCCGAGCACATCTGCACGAGGCCTATGCGAAAAGTGCGGAGCCCATCCGGCATGGCGAAACTACCTGTTGCGTCGACGCGCACAGCACCGCCGACCTCGGTTTCAAAGCTAGGCGGTCAGGAGGTGATCAAGCTTGCCCTCGCGCTCGAGCGCGTAAAGATCGTCGCAGCCACCCACATGCTGGTCGCCGATCCATATCTGCGGCACCGTGTGGCGCCCGCCGGCCAGTTCACTCATCTTGGCCCGCACCTCGCGCTCGCTGACGTCGATTTCCTCGAACGCCGTAATGCCCTTCTGGCGCAGAAGCTCCTTAGCCATGTGGCAGTAAGGGCAAAATCGTGTGGTGTAGACGGTGATCTTAGGCATGGATGTGAGGTGCGTCCCATTTCCTGCGCCAGCCGGCAATGGAACAGCGGCGCACCCTTATTTTAACGGGTCCGCCCTGCCACGCAAATCGCGCCGGGAGGCAGCGCTTATATTCTCCGCTGTTTCAAGGCGGCAAGAGGGCTGCGTCAGTAACCATCGCCAGGGATAGGACGTCCACGCGGGCGGCTCCCGCGGCCTTGAGCACCCTCGCGCACGCGCGCACAGTCGCTCCCGTCGTGATCACATCGTCCACGAGCACGATCTTCGCTCCGGCTAAGACCGGCAGGACACCGACGGCAACGGTGAACGCCCCGGCGACGTTCTCCCGCCTCTGCGCGCGGCTGAGGCCTACCTGGGGACGCGTGCGGCGGGTCCGAGCCAGCGCCATCGGCCAGTAGGGGCGTTCCGTTATCCTGGAAACCTCTTGCGCCAGAACGGCCGACTGGTTGAATCGCCGATGGAGCAGCCGCCAGCGGGTAAGTGGCACCGGCACGATGGCATCGGCGTCAACCAATAGCTCACCTCCGGCGCTCGCAAGCAAACGGCCAAAGAGGCGAAGGCCGTCCTGGCGGTCGCGGAATTTCAGGTCATGAACGAGATTGCGCATGATGCTGTCGAAACGGGCGACGGCACGGGCGCGGTCGTATTCGGGAGGGTCGGCCTCGGCGGCAGCCGATATGGCACCGGGTCCGATGTCGATCGCGAGCGGGACGCCGAGCCGGTCGCAAACCGGCGCGCGGATGAAGTCGATTTGCGTCCAGCAGGATGCGCACAGGGTGTTGTGGTTGGCCAGCTGCCGGTGACAGGCAAGGCAAAGGGGCGGCACGAGGCAATCGGCGGCCGCTGCTATGGCCACGCGCACAGTCTCGGCTGCGCCTTTCCAAACTTGCAACATGGTGCCGGCCTGTCGCTAACGTGTGCTCCAGCGGGCATGATAGCCTATGTTCCGCGAGTGCGTCGCCCAGGTGTGCACCCGCCAGCGCTCGGCGGGCAGTATATACCGCTAGGGGCGGGCGCTTGCCGGCTCGCATTTCTGGCGCCCTCGTCGGCGACGATCCGGCCGGTGTCACTGCGGCGAAGAACAGGCTAGCGTGTGACTGCAGCAGGGCGCGACTGCCCGCTTCGGGAATGAATACACTTGTCCGCAGCCAACGACCCAATGCGAATTTTTGACCGGCCGCTACTCGCGCAGCGGCGGCGGCGCGCTGCTGCAGAGGCAATGTCGCACGACTTCCTCCTTGAGCGCGTCTCAGACGATATCGCCGAGCGACTTGCCATCGTTCGCAGGCGGTTTCCGCTCGCGGCGAACATCGGCGCCCACCACGGGGTGCTTTCCCGGCGCATCCTCGGTGTGGCAGGCGTCGAGCGCGTCGTGGATGTGGACGCGGTCGAGAGCCTTATCGAAGTTGAGCCTAGGGAGGTGCCGGGCCTTCGCGTTGCCGCCGACGAGGAGGCCCTGCCGTTCGCGGATGCTTCGCTCGATCTCGTCGTGTCGGCCCTGTCATTGCACCTCGTGAACGATCTCCCGGGTGTGCTGCTGCAGATCCGGCGCGCCCTGAAACCGGATGGGCTGCTGCTTGCTTCTATGCTGGGCGGGGCAAGCCTCACCGAGCTGCGCACAGCTTGGCTCGCAGCGGAAGCGGAGGTGACCGGCGGCGCCTCGCCACGCGTTGCGCCCTTTGCGGACGTGCGTGACGTGGGCACGCTTTTACAGCGCGCAGGCTTTGCGCTGCCCGTCGTTGATGCAGAGACGGTGACCGTAACGTACGCCGATCCGCTCGCGCTCATGCGCGAGATCAAAGGGATGGGCGCAAGCAATATGCTGGTCGCGCGGCGGCGTACGCCGGTGACGCGCGGGCTTTTGCTGCGGGCGGCGGAAATCTATGCAGAGCGCTTTGCGGGGGCCAATGGGCGCGTACCGGCGACATTCGAAATTTTGACGCTTACGGCCTGGGCGCCGGACCCAAGCCAGCCGAAGCCGCTGCGCCCCGGATCGGCGACGGCCAGGCTCGCCGACGCGCTCGGCGTCAAAGAACGCAAGCTCGAAGAGTAGGCGCTCACCCGAGCAGGTCGCGAAGCGGCGCGATCAGCGGGATGTCGGCGGGGGGCATCGGGTAATCCTTGAGGCGCATCGCCCGCACCCAGGCAAGCTCCTGGCCTTCGCGCGGCGTGATGGTGCCGTCCCACGAGCGGCACAGGAACAGCGGCATCAGCAGGTGAAACTTTTCATAGGTGTGGCTGGCGAACGTGAGCGGGTGCAGGCAGGTGGGGCAGACGTCGATGCCGAGCTCCTCGTAGAGCTCGCGCCGCAGCGCCGCCTCCGGCGTCTCGCCTCCTTCGAGCTTGCCGCCCGGAAACTCCCACAGGCCTTCCATCGGCCTTCCCGGCGGGCGGCGCGTAATGAGGATGCGGTTGTCGACATCGACGAGCGCCGCGGCGGCGACGAGGAGTATGGGCTGGCTCATGGCCAGCCCATAGCCTAGCGCGCGCTCCCTGAATAGTGGCAAACCCAACGGCCCATGGATCGGCCGCGTGGGGTGCGCCTCAGCGGGCGTAGCGGGCGCGCAGCGCTTCGAACCTCGCCACCTGGTCGGGCTTCAGCTCGCGCTGCTCATCGCGAGCGACGAAGATCTTGAACATCGACTCGCCAGCCCCGTTGTAGAACTGAACCGACAACGAGACGCGTTTGAGCCCGCGCACCACGAAGGCGATAGCCTTGCAGTTATCGGCCTTGATGTGACCCCCGATCGGGCTCTCGCCATGGATGTTGAAATAGCCATGACCGAAGGTGCCGGGCGGCAGCGCGCCGGTGCACTCCAATACGATGTCGCCGTTATGGATGAGGAAGAGGATGTCGCCCCAGGTGGTGATGTCCTGCATGATGTCGGCAAAGGCTTCGCCGGATACCACGGTGCCTTGCTCGGCTGGCAGGTTGCGCACAACTTCGAGTGTGCTGACGCCGTACTCGCGCGCGATCTGCTCGAGCAGGTCCCCCGGACTCGCTGCAACGCGCGCCGCCAGAGGCGGGCGCTCAGTTATGGCCGTATCCATACGTTCCTCTGCTTACTCTGCCGCGACCGGAGAAGTGTGCGTCGAACCGTCGGCCTTCTGCTCCTGTAGTACGGTGAAGCCCTCGAACTCGGGATGGCCGAGATAAAGAGGCTTGTTGCTGCCGGCGCGGGCGTGCGCCTTGCGGAACTGCTCCGACTTGGTCCACGCCTCGAAATCGGCTTTGGAGCGCCACATCGTGTGGGAGGAGTAGAGCACGTGATCTTCCTTCTCGGGGCCCTTGAGAAGGTGGAACACGATGAAGCCGGGCAGCTCATTGAGGTGCGTTTCACGGGTGAGCCAGACCTGCTCGAAGTCGTGCTCGGAGCCCTTCTGCACTTTGAAGCGGTTCATAGCGATGAACATCGCATTTCCTTTCTGTTGCTCAATTCCTGTCGCTCAACCTTGCGCGTGGCGGTGAAAAACATCTCACTGCCACGCTTCAGAGTCCGCGCACGGCTTACCACGCGCGGATTAGAACTGCGCCTTCACAGTGGCGTAGACGGTGCGGCCCATGCCCGATCCGTTACAGGTGGGGCGATCGTTTCCGAAGCACGTCGGTCCACCGAACGGGTTGCCCAGTGTCGTCGATCCAGCCGGCGAATATTCCAGATCGAAAAGGTTATCGACGTTAAGGCCCACCTCCAAGCTCTGGGAAATCCGATAGCTGGAGTAAAGATCGACCAGCGTGTAGCTCGGCATATAGGGCTTATCGTAGAAGCTGCCCACGTTCGGCTCTCCAACGGATGTCTTGCCGAAGTAAGATACGCGGCCGCCGATCGTCAGCTTCTCTTCGAGCAACCTGACGCCCAGAGAGCCGACAACAACATGGTCGGGCACGTAGGTGCCGGCACCTAAGCCGTTCACCTGCGATGGCAGATCGATGTTGGTATACGTGTAGGCCAGCCCCGCGAATACATAGCCGGCATCGTACATGCTCTGCACTTCCACGCCCGACACCTTCGACGTTCCAGGCGTGTTGTAGAAGTAATTCCACTGCGCCGTCGTCATGGCGGTGATGTAGTCCTCCACGTCCATCGTGAAGTAGTCAGCCTTCAGGAAGAACGAGTCGTGCTCAACGAGCGCACCGTGGTAGCGCGAGTTAAAGCCGAACTCCCAACCCCTTTGGGTCTCGGGCCGCAGAAAGGGATTGGGCTGGAAGCTCGCCGAGGCGCCGCCCGGATGCGAGCCACCGGTCAGTGTTTCGTTCAGCGTCGGTGCGCGGAACGATTCCGAATAGGTGACATACGGCTGGAACCATTCCACGGGCTTGGCAGCAAGGGTCAGCTTGGGGCTGAAACCACCATCGGATTTGTCCACGCTGTAAGGGCCGATCGGGAGCAATGGGTAACTGGCTACGACCTCGCCATCGCCCTTAATCGCGTACGTGTCGTAACGCAGACCGACGATGAAATCGAAGATACCCTGCGAAAGCGTCGTTTGAGAGAAGGCGCCACCGATACTCGAGCGCCCCGCGCCGTTCGGGCCACCGCCGAGGGCCGGGTTGAACCGGTTGGAGGTGTCTACGTCGTCGGTGAAATACTCATATCCATACTCTGAGCGCACGCGGATGCTGCCGATCTTAAATCGCGAAACGTTCGCGACATCGAATCCCCACCCATCATCCTGCAGTACACGCCCGGCGGATCCGGCCGTCAGTCCGGCCGCGTTCGGTCCGTATTTCACCTCCACTTCGTTGCGATAGCCATTGAGGCGGAAATCGATCAGGTCGTTATCGACTGGGCGGTAGGCGTATTTTGCCGTGAACGTGCGGGTATCAACATCCTGATAGTGGGAGTTGGCGAAGAAGTCGTTGTTGTAGAATACGCCACCGAAGCGCAGCGAGTGCTCCTCGTTGAGTTGGAAGTTGGCCTTGAACAGACCAGAGTAGAGATCCTGGAAGGTTAGCGGCACTGTCACGCCGTTGCCGTTCTCGTAGTTCGTGGGATTGCGTCTGCCGAACGCGCCCACGATGCCTACGCCTTCGCTCTGGGCGGCAGCGGCGGCAAGCCCCGTGAAGCGCTGATTGTTGCTGCCCCACGTTAGCTTCGTCATCCCGCCAACCGTCTGGCCGGGCAGGAGGATGTCCTGCACATCGAGGGTGCGCAGATTGGCTGCACCCGCGAGAGCACCCGCGCCGCCTGCGGTGGAAACTGCACCACGCTCAATCTCGACACCCGCCACGAGCGATGGATCGATGTACGTAAAGCCCTGGGCTTCGTGTCCCGAGAAGCGGAAGTTCTGCCGTACGCCATCGATGTTGGTGTTGACGCGACCCTGTCCTTCGAAACCGCGGATGTTCACGGCAAGCCCAGCGTTCTGCGGACTGATGCGTGTGAAGGTTCCGGGCTGAGAACGCAGCGCATTATCGAGATTAGACGCGCCAAAGGTGCTGAGTTCTCCCTCGGTGACGACGCTCACGCCCGCCGGAACCGTGTACGGCATCTCGGAAGCAGCGACCGCGACGGTGTCAGGGGCCGGCTGCGGCGCGGGCTGTTGCTGCACGACGGTAGGCGCCGCACTCGGTGCCTTCTTTGCTGCGGCTTGCTTTTTGGTGGCGGTTTTCGTCCCCTCGACGGTCAGGGGCGGTAGCTGAGTTTGTTGGGCGAGGGCCTCGGTAGCGACCGAGGTCGCGACCGCGGAGACGCCTAGCAGGAGCAGTGCCCTAGCGATTGGTCCCTTGCCTGAAGCGCCGGGAGTAAAGGAACGCTCAGACCTCCCATCGTCACTCCTACCAGCTTCGACTTCCGCAACCTTTGCGGCGTTCGATACCTTCTCCGCGGTCGCTACTCCGCACCCATCTACATTGCGCACAATCATCACTCAGCCACCCCCAATCGAAAATGAAATGGGCTGGCTGGCTAATGCACGCAACGCGTACTAGCGGGCTTGCCTTGGCGCGCCACTCCGACATGCGGATGGCACTGTTCGGTCCAGCGATGCCGGACTTGTGCAAGATATTATTTTATGACTAATAAAGTCAACAAATGTGATCGATCGCAAATCAGACACAAACGCCGCAGGCGTACCGCCCACATTCAGGGGCCAAACGAATCAACGCCATGGAGCGCAGGTCATGAAGACCGCTGGTGAGGACCACCGTTATACAGACGCTGCCGATAACCCAGTAAGCGCACAGCATGGCAACCGCACAGTGCGCATACTCGTGTCGGAACTTCTGAATGGTAGTCGCGAAGCCATTCTCGAGCACAACGGCATGGATTACCGGCTGCGCATCACCGGCAACGGCAAACTCATTCTGACGAAGTGAGGAACCATGCTTTTTCAACGTACACTGTATGCAGGTGCCGCCTTTCTCACACTTGCGGGGTGGCTCGCCGCCGGCGCGGTTGACGCACGCGCCCAACAGACGATCATCGATGCGAGCGGCCGGGAAGTGAAGATTAGCGACACGTCACGCATCCTTTCCATTGGCGGTGACATCACCGAAATTCTCTATGCGCTGCATGCCGACGATAAGATCATCGCCATCGACTCCACGAGCCAGTTTCCGGGCGACGCGCTGAGCAAGAAGGAAAATGTCGGCTATCTGCGCGCGCTTTCCGCCGAAGGCGTGCTGTCGACCAACCCTACGTTGATCATCGCCGCGGGCGATGCGGGTCCGCCTCCGGTCGTTGCGGTGCTCAAGTCCTCATCGATTCCCTATGTCCAGGTTCCCGACGACAAGACGCCGGAAGGCGTCGCCGCAAAGATCCGCTTCATCGCCAAGATCGTCGGCCGCGAAGCTGCCGGCGAAGCGCTCGCGAAGGATGTCGACCGCGATTTCGCCCTCCTTGCCGAGCAGCGCGCGCAGATCACAGCACCGAAACGCGCGCTATTCGTTCTCAGCGTGCAAAACGGACGCGCCACGATCGGCGGAGCGAACACAAGTGCGGATGCGATGCTGAAACTCGCGGGGGCGGAGAACGCTGCAGCCGGCGCACACGGTTATAAGCCGATGGCTGATGAGGCGGGTGTCGATCTCGTGCCCGATGCCATCGTCACGATGCAGGGTGGGCCTTCCGGGCCAACCACCGACGGAATAATCACCGTCAAAGCGCTGGCGCAGAGTCCCGCCGTCCAGAACCACCGCATCATAGAAATGAACGGTCTTTATCTGCTCGGTTTCGGGCCGCGTTGTGCGCGGGCTGCCCGCGAGCTTATGATCGCGCTCTATCCGGAACTGGCGCTGAAGCGTGCGAGCACAGGCGAATGACCAGCGAGGCGCTGCCATTACCGGCGCGGCAGCCCGGCACACGTCGCCTTAGTCCAATGCAGGTCATCGGCGGGCTATCGGTGCTGCTCGTCCTGGCTGCCATCGCGTCGCTGTCGCTCGGCCCAACGGGGATCACGCTGTCTTCTCTTCCGCGCGCGATTGGCGCCGCTTTCGGTGTCCATATCGATGCGGCGGCGGCACGCGAACAGCTCGTCCTGCTCGACATCCGTTTGCCGCGCACTCTCCTCGGCATGTTCGTGGGCGCCAGTCTCGCGATTGCCGGCGCAATCATGCAGGGCCTGTTCCGCAACCCGTTGGCCGATCCGGGACTCATCGGCGTGTCGTCGGGTGCCGCGCTCGCCGCTGTCGCGACGATCGCGCTCGGCCATGGCATCGCAGCTCCTCTCCTGCAGCCGCTCGGTATTTACGCGCTGCCGTTTGCGGCGTTTTTCGGCGGCATCATCACGACAATGGTTCTCGTTGCCATTGCGGGACGGCATGGCCAGCTGATGGTGGGCACGCTGCTATTGGCGGGGATCGCGCTTGGCGCACTTTCGGGCGCTCTCACGGGCCTCATCGCCTACGCGAGCGATGATCGCGAGCTTCGTGATCTCACCTTCTGGTCCATGGGCAGCCTCGGCGGCGCGAACTGGCCGAAGGTGTTTGCGGTGCTGCCCTTCGCGCTGCTCATTGCCCTGATGACGCCGTGGCTCATCCGCGGTCTCAACGGATTTCTGCTGGGCGAGGCGGAAGCCTTCCACCTCGGCATCAACGTCGAGCGCACCAAGCGCGCCGCCATCGTGACGACCGCTGCTTCAGTGGGCGCGGCCGTTGCTATGGCCGGTATCATCGGTTTCGTCGGCATCGTGGTGCCGCACGTGGTGCGATTGCTCGCCGGGCCCGACCACCGCGTCGTGCTGCCGGGAAGTGCGCTTCTCGGCGCGGTGCTCATGCTCGTTGCCGACATCGTGGCACGGCTGATCGTGCGCCCGGCGGAGCTTCCCATCGGCATCGTAATGGCAGCGATCGGAACGCCGGTGTTCCTGCACCTCGTGATGAAACGCGGCATAGGCGGGATGGAGTGAAGTTATGCTCACGGCGCGCGCGGCGACGTTCCGCATCAACGGCAAGGCGCTGGTCTGCGATATCGACATCATGGTGCCCCCTGGAAAGCTCGTCGTGCTGGTCGGCCCCAACGGGGCCGGCAAGTCGACGCTGTTGCGGCTGCTCTCGGGCGAGCTGAAAACGACATCGGGTAGCATCGAACTCGATGGACGCGCGCTCGCAAGCTTCTCCGCCGGAGAGCTTGCGCGCCGGCGCGCCGTGGTCCCGCAATCGACCGCGCTTTCGTTTCCGTTCACGGTTCGCGAGGTCGTGATGCTCGGCGCTACGGTGCCTGGATTTTCCTCGGCGCCCGAGCACGTGGAGCGTCTGGCGTCGGATTGCATCCGCATCGTAGGCCTTCTTGCACTGGAGTACCGGCTGTTTACGCAGCTCTCGGGCGGGGAGCGCCAGCGGGTGCATATCGCGCGCGCGATGCTGCAGCTCGCCATCGCAGAGCGGCCGGATGACGAGCCGGCGATCCTGTTGCTGGATGAGCCGACGGCGAGCCTCGATCTGTCCCATCAGGGGGTGGTTTTGGAGGAAGCGCGCAGGCAAGCCCGCGCGGGGCGCGCCGTTCTTGCCATTCTGCACGACCTCAATCTTGCGGCCGTCTTTGCCGATGAGCTCGTGCTGCTGAGCAATGGCCACGTGGCGGCGCGGGGCACGCCCGCTGAGGTGCTACGCGACGACCTGCTCTCGCGCGCCTACGGCTGCGAGGTGCGGACCAACATCACTCCCGCTGCGGGCGTGCCGTTCGTGCTGCCGCACGCGATCCGCAACCGCTGAGCGGTTGCGGGATTCGCTACTACGCGGGCAGCCGCCGATTCGCCGGGGTCCGCCGCGCTCGCCTACCTTCCGGTTACTTTCCGGCGGGCGCAGCCGTCTGGCCGAAGAGCACTTTCTTCGCTTCATCGGACATGGGTCCGCCGCTGTCGATCGCATCGGCAAGGGCGTAAGCGCGCTTCACCGCGGGCCGCGCTGCAATGCTTTCGAACCAGCGTTTCAGATGCGGGAAATCGGCGAGATTCTGGCCCTGGCGCTCGTGGGGCACGACCCAGGGATAGCAAGCCATGTCAGCAATCGAATAGCTGCCCGCAACGAACTCGCGGTCGGCAAGGCGGCGGTCGAGCACACCATAGAGACGCGCCGTCTCCTTCACGTAGCGCTCCATCGCATAGGGAATGCGCTCGTTGGCGTAGATGTTGAAGTGGTGGTTCTGACCCGCCATGGGACCGAGCCCTCCCACCTGCCAGAACAGCCACTGCTCCACCTCGGTGCGCGCGCGCTCTTCGGCAGGGTAGAATTGGCCCGTCTTGCGGCCGAGGTACTGCAGGATCGCGCCGGACTCAAAAACGCTGATCGGTGCGCCGCCGTCCGTTGGCTCATGGTCGACAATGGCCGGTATGCGGTTGTTCGGCGCGTATCGCAGGAATTGAGGATCGAACTGCTCGCCCTTGCCGATGTTCACCGGCTTCGGACGGTAGGGGACGCCCGCTTCTTCAAGAAAGATCGTGATTTTATGCCCGTTGGGCGTCGTCCAATAATAAAGATCAATCATCGTCCCAATCCTGCTCCAACCGGCGGCGCCTCATCACGCTACAACCGCGGCTCGAAATACGGAAAGCGCCGCCTTGACGCGCCACGCTGGCGCCACCACCATGTTCACGGATGGGATAGGAGCGAAATCTTTGCTCGTCGTTCAGCGCAATGGTCAAACGATCGTCATTTCCGGTTGGAAGGCGTGGCTTATGGGCCTCGGCTTGGTGCTCAGCGCCGTCGCGGGATTTATCCTGCTCGCATTCCTGTTCATCGGCATCGCAATCACCCTCGGCGCGCTGCTCCTCGTCGCGGTCCCCGCAGCAATCGCCCTGACGCTGCTGGGCGCGGTGCGGGGACGGCAACCCTAGCTCGATCTGCTATTTAGCGGCAGGGCCAGCGCGAGCCCCGAGCGTTGCGATCTGCACCTCATCATCGGGGCGCAGGAGCGCATTCGGGCTGACGATCACCCGGTCATTGACGGTAAGGCCAGCCGCAATGACCACCCGCTCGCCCAGGTCCTGCACTACGCGCACGGGGCGCATCTGCACCCGGCTCTTGTCGGTTACGGTGGCGACCACCTGCTTACCGGATCGCGTCATGAGCGCGTTCGCGGGCACTGTTACGGTATCGCCCGCTACCGCGACGTCGATCGTCACCTGTCCGTTGAGGCCTGCGGGAATGCGGCCGTCCGGGTTCGACATCAGCAGCTCGGCACGCATGGTGCTCGAGGCCTGGTCGATCTGACCGGCGACACGAACCACACGGGCGCTCAGTTCCTCCGGCACTTCAGCGAACTGAACTCTGGCTGCCGCGCCAGACTTCACCACAAGCGAGGATGACTGTGGTACGTCGATCTCAATGCGCAGCTCGTCTAGGCGTGCGATGCGCAAAAGATACCCTGACTGCTGACCCGCTTCACCGGAGACCTTGTCGCCGCGTTCAACGTGGCGCGCCACGATCGTGCCGTCGAACGGCGCACGGATGGTCTGAAAGCTACGGACCTCCTCCAGACGCTTCACCTCGGCAGTCGCAGCGGCCACATCGGCTTTCGCGATAAGCTCTGCCGCGCGGCGTTCATCGACGGTCTGGATCGACGTGTGGCCCTTGCCAACGAGGCTCTCGGCGCGCTCCAGGTTAACCTTCGCAAGCGTTTCACGTGCCTTCGCCTGATCGACGGCCGCGCGGGCGCGGCGCAGCTCCTGTTCGATCTCAGGCGCTTCGATGACAACCAGCACATCGCCGGCCACCACCTTGTCGCCGATATCAACGCGGCGTTCGGCAACGATGCCGCTGGCGCGGGACGAAAGCAGCGCCTGCTCGGCGGGTGCCGTGCGCCCCGACAGGGTCAGCGTGTCGGTGCCCTGCGCGGCCTGTGGCGCGACGACACGCACGGTCCGTGGCGCCGGCGCAGCGTTTGCCTTCGCTGGCGCGACTGACGTCGCTTCTCCAAGGCCAACGAACTTCAGCATGCCGGCAATGCTTGCAGCACCATCGGCCCGCGACGCCCATATGCCGGCGCCAGCAAGGGCCGCGATGGGCAGCAACGCCAGGGTGAGAAACTTGCGCGTCATTGAAGTTGCTCCATCGTCATTCCGCGGGAGCTAGCGAAGTCTGGGCCGCGGTGGGGTCCGCGCTCGCGGCTTCTGCGCGGCGGCGACGCCCCATGCCGGCTAGAGTGGAGAAGAGGAAGGGCACGAACGTAAGCGTCGCGCAGGTGCCGAAGATGAGCCCGCCGACAACGGCGCGGCCCAAGGGTGCGTTCTGCTCACCGCCCTCGCCGTGGCCGAGCGCCATCGGCAGGATGCCGACGACCATCGCCGTCGCCGTCATCAACACAGGTCGCAGCCGGGTGCGCGCCGCATCGATGGCCGCCTGTCTGGGAGCTATGCCCTCCAGGACACGGTCGCGGGCGAAGCTCGTCACCAGCACGCTGTTCGCCGTGGATACGCCGATCACCATGATGAGACCGGTGAGGGCGGGAACCGAGAGCGCAGTACCGGTGATGAACAGTGCGAACAGCGCCCCTGAGATCGCGACGGGCAATCCTCCCATGGCGATCGCCGGCATGATCCACGACTGGAAGTTCACCACCATGACGAGGTAGACGAAGATCGATGCCATCAAGAGACCGCCGAGCATCTCCGCGTAGGCCTGCTCCATCGACTGCGCTTGGCCCGCAAAGGCGATGCGGTTTCCGGGCTTCAGGCGCGGCGCGAGTTCGTCCACGAGTGCCGCTATGTCGCTATAAACGCCGCCGAGGTCCCGTCCCTCGACATTGGCAAGCACGGTCGTCGTCGGTTGCAACGTCGTGCGGTCGATGTTCGCGGGGATCTTGCGCACCTGAAGCGAGGCAAAGGCCCGTAGCGCGACCGTCTTGCCTCCGGCGGAGGGGCGCACCGGCGTGTTGAGAAGCTGCTCCAGTGAGGTGAGGTTCACCGGCGGCGCGACGACCTGCACCGTGTAGGAAGCCCCCTGCGCCGGGTCGGCCCAGAAACTCGGCGCAACGGTGCCGGAAGCCCCGAGCGCAGCGAGCAGGGCGGTCGCCGCATCTTGCGGTGTGACGCCGATCTGCAGTGCGCGCACACGATCAATCTCCAGATAGTAGGATGTGAGATCGCGCACTTGGCGCATGGCGATATCGACGGCGCCCGGAACCTCGCGCATGCGCGCCATCAGCTCGCGGGCGATCTCGATGTTGCCGGGACCGTCGCGGCCAATGAAACGCACCTCGATGGCCGTTTGCGCCGATCCGGCAAGTGTTTGCGATGTTGCATCGGCTGGGCGAAAATAGGTGACGAGGTGCGGAAAGCGTTCTTTCAACATGCCGCGGAGGGCGCTGACATACTGCTCCGTCGGCGCGTGATGGCCAGCAAGCTGCACCAACACCTCGCCATCGAATGAGCCGATGACACCGCTTTCCACCCAGGCCATATTGACCGGCTCAGGGCTGCCGATGTTCTCGGCAATGAAGCCGATCTCGTCCGCTGGAATGATGTCGTGAATTTCACGCTGCACTTCTGCGAAGGTGCGCGCGGTCTCCTCGACCCTCAGGCCGGCGGGGGCGCGCATATAGATGCGGATCATGCCCGCATCGGTCTCGGGGAAGAACTCGCGGCCGAGGTGCGTCGCCGACCAGCCGCCGACAACGAGCGCGGCGAGCAAACCGAGCATTGGAATTGCCCTCCAACGCAGAAGCAGCGCGGCTATCGCAGCGATGATACGTTCCAGCGTGCCGAGCAACCTATCCACCGCACGGGGTACGGCGCCGAAGATGCCGCCGGCTGAGTGATGGGGACTCGCCGACAGCATGAGCGAAGCTAGCGTTGGCACGAGCGTGCGCGAAAGCACATAGGACGCCGCCATCGCGAATACCACAGAGAGAGCGAGCGGCACGAACACGAACGCCGCGGTGCCGGAAAGCATGAACAGCGGCGAGAAGACGATGCAGATCGAGAGCGTCGATACGAACTCGGGGAACGCCACCTCGTTCGCGCTTTTCAGGACCGCGTCTTTGAGAGGCAGTCCTGCTTCCAGGTTGCGGTTGATGTTCTCGATTTCGACGAGCGCGTTGTCGACCAGGATGCCGATGGCGAGCATCAAGCCGCCCAGCGTCATCAGGTTGAAGGTGTTGCCCGTGAGCGCGAGGCCACCGATAGAGGCTAGCAGCGCCAGCGGTATCGAGGTCAACACGATGAGCGAGGACCGCCAGCTCCCCAGAAACACCAGCACCACGAGCGCCACGAGCAAGCCAACGACAGCGGCTTCCACCATGACGTTGTCAATGGCGTTGACGACGAACACCGATTGATCGAACACCGGGGCAATGGTGATGCCTTCGGGTGCCGAGGCGCGCAGCTCCGGCATCCGCGCATGGATCTGGCTTATGATGTCGAGCGTCGATGCATTGCCGAGCTTAAGGATCTGTACGATCACCGCGTTCTGGCCGTCGAGCCGCGCGATGTTGGTCTGCACCGCCTGGCCGTCGCGCACGCTGGCCACATCCGACACTCGCACCACGCGGCCATCGACGGAGCGCAGCGGGAGGTCGGCAAAATTTGCCACCGTCTCGGGACTGGCGTTGGTGGTAATCGTGATCTCACGCGTATCGACGCGCAGCGTGCCGGAGGGCAGCGTCATGTTCTGTGTTGCCGTCGCGCGGACGATATCGCTGGCGGCAAGGCCATAGGCCTGCAGCGCCTCGGGCTTCAGGTCGATCATCACCTGACGCGATGCACCGCCGTAGGGGAGCGTCAGTCGGATGCCGGGGATGGACTGGATCTGCGCGCGTAGTTGAAGCCGCGCGTAGTCATAGAGCGCGCCGTCGGTAAGCGTATCGGATGCCAGCACGAGCTGCAGGATCGGCACGCTCGACGGCACATAGGGAACGATCAGCGGCGGATTAGTGCCGCTCGGCATCCGCCGCAGGATCGTCTGGCTCACGGACGTCACCTGTGCAAAGGCGTCGGTGACATTCGTCCCGGGCTGGAACGCGACGCGCACGATGCCGACGCCGTTGAGCGTCTCGGAGCGCACCTCGCGGATATTGTCGACGTTATTCATGATGGCGAGCTCGCTGAACGACGTCAGCTTGCTGGCCATCTCCTGCGGGTTGAGACCCTGATATGTCCAGATGACGTTGATTGCCGGTATGTTCACCGCTGGCAGAATGTCGGTAGACATGCGGCGCGCGCCGAGGCCGCCGAGCAACAACAGGAGCAGCGCGAGGACACCGATGCTGTGCCGGTGGCTCAGCGCGTACTTTACAATCCACATACGTGGCCTGCTCCGGTTGCCATAGGATTGGTGTTCAGATCTGCCGACGTCTCAGACGGCCTGCGCCACGTTGCGTGCATCGCAGTCATTCGTGTGCGCGGTCGTGGCAGAGGACGCATCGACGGCGAAGCGGTCGCCCGGAATGACGATCTGCGCGCGAAGGCCCGGCTCGGGGCGCCTGTTTTCCAGGCGCAAAACGAGTCCATCCTTCTCCAGCGCGGTGTCCGCGATGGCGAGCCCCAGACCGCTCCCGATCGCGCTCTTGTGGCGACCGCGGAAGAAGCGTTGCGTCACTAGGTCGAGTTCGTCGTCGGGAATGCCCGGGCCGAAATCCTCCAAGGTCAACAGTGCGCCTGCTGGGGACGCGATGAGAGACCAGCGGGGCGGAAGGGTGCCCGGCGCATGTTGCATCGCGTTTTCGATGAGATTGCGCACGACCATGTGGAAGGCGTCGGGGTTCACACGAATGCGACAACCGTAGAGAGAATCATCGATGAGCGGCGAGCACGGCTGATCCGTCTTGCGCACTTCCTCGCAGACCGCCTTCAATCTCGATCCCGCATTGATCCATTCCTGCGGGGCGCGCGCCTCCGTTGCATCGACCTGCGCCATTACAAGTAGCTGCCGCGCCATACGCGTGGTGCGATCAACGGCGGTGAGCGCATTGCGGAGTGCCTCGTAACGCGTCGCGGGGTCGGATGCGGCGAGCGCGATCTGCACCTGCGTACGTAGTCCGGCGAGAGGGGTGCGCAATTCGTGGGCGGCGTAGGCGGTGACGCTGCGCTCATGCTCGCGCGCGGCAGCCACCTTGTCGAACAGAGCGTTGAGCGCTTCAACGACGGGGCGAATCTCAGCTGGGCTGTGGCCGATGTCGAGCGGAGCCAACGCGTCGGGCGAGCGCCCTGCAAGCGCTGCCGTGAGGCGCCGCAGCGGCTCCAGGCCTTCTCGCAGCGCGATCCAGATCAACGCGCTCAACGCAGCCAGCACGACGATGCCGGGAATGGCGAGGCCCCACATAAGCTCGCGCACCAGGCGTTCGCGATGCTGAACGCTATCGCCCACAAGCACGCGGATGCCGAGGGCCGGATCGACGTGCGCAAAGACACGCCATCGGCTGCCGTCGATGACGCGGTTCGAATAGCCTCTATCGACATGTGTAAGCTGCGTCATCGGTGCGTCGCTTGATTTGCCGACGAGACGCCCGTCGACGGACCAGATCTGGCAGGCGAGCTGGAAGTTCGCGTCCTGCTGATGTATCGTCACCGATTGATTTGCGACGCGCGCGCCGGCGATACCGCTCGTCACATGTACGCCGGCGCTTACCATCAACGAGGTGACCATACGCGTTGCTTCTTCCAGGCGCGCATCGAGCACCCGTTCCAGCTCTTGCCGGCTGCCCGCATAGATCCACGCCATGCCGCAGGCCCACACCACCGTGGTGGCGAGAAGCAGCAGTCCGAACAGACGTGCAGTCATCGAGTGCATGGCGGCTTACCTTCTAGGCTGCCGGCACGCTGACGCTGTGCCGGCTTTCTTGATCAGCTCCGAGCTGTGCGGGCCCGATGCGCCTCCATCACGCCTCCGGCCTTACGTTTTGCGCCGGTGCGCTCGATAACAGCGGATCGCGCAGCACGACCGTCCGTGCGCCGTTCGGGACCCGCTGATAAAGATCGATCACGTCGTGATCGAGCAGGCGAATGCATCCGCTGGATGTTGCCTTACCGAGCGTGCGCGGGTTGCCGCCGCCGTGGATGCGATACAGCGTGTCGCGGCCATTCTGATAGAGGTAGAGGGCGCGCGCACCGAGCGGGTTTTCAGGACCGCCCGGCATGCCGTTCGCATAGGGCGCGGTGCGCGGATCGCGCGCGACCATTTCTGCCGGTGGTGTCCACTTCGGCCATGCGGCCCTGCGTGCGACCGTTGCCGAACCGCTCCAGGCGAAGCCATCGCGCCCGACCTCGATGCCGTAGCGCGTTGCGCGGCCCTCGGTGCCGATGAGATACAGATAGCGGTTGGCAGTATCGACGACGATCGTACCCGGGGGCTCGGTCGTTTCGTACTTCACCTGCTGGCGGCGATAGCGCGGATCGAGCTTATTGAGATCGACCGCCTTGACCGGGAAGCGCTCCTGACTGAGCGCGGCATAGTTGCGCCGGTCTGCTTCCGTTGCGTCGAGCGGCAGGGAAATCCAATCCATGTCCGTCGAAGCGCACCCTGATACGCTCAACGCCAAACCCAGAACCAGAATGCGCCAGCGCGACATTGTATCCCCCCTCCACCTCGTCGATATTGCCGGCGGTTGACGCGCGTTGCGGCACCGTTTCCGTCGGCGGCGCGATGTCTAAGGGGCCACATTAAGGCAACCTTAAGCGAGGACCCGTGCGGCCCCGCGGCCGTGCGGCACTTTAGTCGAACACGGAGAACGAGCGCCGTTGCCGGCGCTGCGTGGGGGCATAGTGTAAAGGCACACGCTTAGTGCGATTTGAGCAAAAGGGAGACTGCATGCGGTTGTTGATCGTGGAGGACGATGCGGTTCTGCGCAGCGGTTTGACCGTGGGCCTCGGCTTGCATGGCTTCACGGCCGAAGCGGTGGAAACGTGTGCAGACGCACTAGCTGCGCTCTCCACCACGCAATTCGACGCGGTGGTTCTCGACCTCATGCTGCCGGACGGATCGGGCTTCGACGTGCTGCGCGAATTGCGCGGCCGCAATGACGCGACACCGGTGCTGTTGCTCACTGCACGCGATACCGTGCGCGACCGCATCCACGGTCTCGACAGCGGCGCGGACGATTACCTCGGCAAGCCGTTCGACCTCGACGAACTTGCCGCGCGTCTGCGCGCGTTGCGCCGCCGTTCCTTAGGCCGGGCAAAGGCGACGATCGACTGGCAGGGCCTCGTACTCGATCCGGAGCGGCGCACAGTGGAGGCGGAGGGGGAACCACTCAACCTGTCACGGCGCGAGTTCGCCTTGCTGCTGGCGTTGGTGGAACGGCCCGGCGTCATACATTCCAAGCCGGAGCTCGAAGACATCCTCTACGGCTGGCAGGAGGAGGTGGAGAGCAACGCGGTTGAGGTCCACATCCATAATTTGCGTGCGAAAATCGGCCGCGACCGCATCGAGACCGTGCGGGGATTGGGCTATCGCGCGAAGGTGTGAGGAGGCACAACGGATCCTTCTTGGCCGCGTCCCGACCCGACAGTCCGGCACTGGCGCCTTGCGCCCTTCCTAGTGGCTTCTGGTCGCGCGGTGTCCCGCGCTGTCTCCTCGTGACGGCCTAGTGGAGGCCATGCAGGGGCCAGCGGCGCAAAACGCCAGACGCAGATGAAGGCTTCACAGACTCTGCACACGCTGAGCTCCACCTATGGAGACCTGTGTGTTCAGCATGCGTGCACAATCGCGTTAGCCTTTGAAGGATTGCGCGCCGGAAGCAACGAAGGCGGGAACTCGAATCCCGTTGCAGCGCTTATACGAATCTCTGCCCTTAGGATCACAGGCTCCCCACGGCCGTGAAATCCCGTCGCAGCGTCCAAAACGACTATCGCTTGGTCGTGGGAAATCGTCCTGCCCCTGCCGCAAACAGCCGTAATGGCGTGAGCGCGGAGGAAGTCTAGCGGGGCAGGTTTCCGGGAAGATGATATGGCTGAGCATGCATCCAGTGCGTCCGTCATCCTGGCGAAGCTGGGCGAGATGATGCCCGATATCGAAGCACTTTATAAGGACATTCACTCTCACCCTGAATTGTCGATGCAGGAAGTACGGACGTCGGGAATAGCCGCGGATTGCCTCAACAGGGCAGGTTACGACGTGACTGCTGGGGTAGGTAAGACTGGCGTGGTGGGGCTGCTGCGCAACGGCGAAGGCCCGACGGTGATGTTGCGCGCGGATATGGATGCACTGCCAATCGCCGAGAACACCGGCCTTGACTATGCCAGCAAAGTTACGACGAAAGATGGCCAGGGAAATGTTGTGCCGCTCGGCCGTATGTGCGGTCACGACATGCACGTAGTTTGGCTGGTTGGTGCGGCGACCTTGTTATCGCATGGACGCAGTGCTTGGAACGGTACCTTGATGGCTGTTTTCCAACCGGGGGAGGAAACAGCGCAAGGGGCGCGAGCCATGATCGACGATGGCCTTCTCAAACGCTTTCCAGTGCCGGAGGTCGTTCTCGGCCAGCACGTGATGGTCGGTCCAGCCGGTGTCATAGCCGGTAGTGCAGGACCGATTACATCCGCAGCAGACAGCTTGCAGATTCGTCTATTCGGGCGAGGTGCACATGGATCAATGCCGCAAGCGAGCATTGACCCGGTTGTCATGGCGGCAGCGATCGTCCTGCGTCTCCAGACCATCGTTTCCCGCGAAGTCGCCGCGACCGACGCTGCCGTAGTTACGGTGGGAGTGTTGCAGGCCGGAACTAAGGAGAATGTCATCCCCGACGAATCCGTAATCAAACTCAATGTGCGAACGTTCGATGCTGGCGTACGTGAGCACGTGCTTGCAGCGATTGAACGGATCGTCAACGCTGAAGCTGAGGCTTCAGGTGCTCCGCGAATGCCGGAAATCACGCCGCTCGAACGTTACCCGCTGAACGTCAACGACGAGGCCGCAAGCAATCGCATCGCTGAGGTATTTCGCGGCTACTTTTCGACCGCCAGGGTCAAGCACACCGGTCCTGCGCCTGCGAGCGAGGACTTCGGCTGCTTCGGCACCGCCTGGCAAAGGCCTTCGGTGTTTTGGTTCGTCGGCGGCAGCGATCCCAAGATTTATGCTCAGGCCAAAGCAGCGGGCAAACTGAACGAATTGCCGGTCAATCACAGTCCTCAATTCGCGCCCATCCTCCACCCGACTTTGGAAACGGGCATAGAAGCGTTGGTCGTCGGTGCGCTCGCTTGGCTTGGCAAGCTATCTGACGGTTCTTCGATTGACCGAAAACGCCTGATCTAGCGGAGTTAGGTTCTCGTTTCGCACTGTCGGCTCGAACCTTCATCGT